>Ga0306920_100009261_pt1 | contig 13122 bp, 12 predicted proteins | sample flu12Cox44000170_FD_204666 | JGI IMG/M metagenome (GOLD analysis project Ga0306920, IMG submission 204666) | Lab enrichment of tropical soil microbial communities from Luquillo Experimental Forest, Puerto Rico - flux4day.12C.oxic.44.000.170 (v2)... | ecosystem: Environmental > Terrestrial >... | reverse complement strand
TAGCAAGGCTAGCAGGCAACTGGGTTTTCGGTTCGGTGTCGACATGAAAGTGAAGGTGTTTTTTCAATGCCTGAATTGTACTGGAACCGCGGGATGAGAATCGACGGATTTGCTAGTATTTATCTTCACCGGCACGTGGTCGCAATTTCCGAGAGGAAGTGAATATGTCGGGTCAACCGAGCGAGAAGGATCCGTTTCTGGAGATGGTAAGCGCCCGTGTGGAGGTGGATCTGAAGCTAAGCGATTTCCATCCGCACTCCATGCTGCGGGCTCCCGCGCATGAAATCAAGCGGCCGATGTTTCCCGTCATCGACTATCACAATCATCTGGATGCCCAGGAGCCGGAAAACGTCCTGCGGATTATGGACGAGTGCGGAATTGAACGAGTCGTGAACATCACAATGCGGACGGGCAAAGCAGCCCTGGAAGTAATCCGCAAGTTTCACTCCGCCGCACCCGACAGGTTTTCAACGTATGGATGGATGGACTGGAGCGACGTGGAGAGTCCGCGGTTTTTCGAGCGTAGCGTGGAGAGATTCGAGCAACTTGTAGAAAAGGGCGCTTGCGGGCTAAAGATCTGGAAGGACCTGGGAACGATTGTTCGCGACTCGGACGGTTCGCTACTGCGCATCGACGATGAGCGCCTCGCTCCACTCTTTGAAAAGGCGGCCGAACTTGGCGTGCCGATTATGTATCACATCGCCGATCCGGACGCGTTTTTCCTCCCGATTGACAACACGAACGAGCGTTACGAAGAGCTGGCTGCTCACCCGGAATGGAGTTATTACGGTTCGCATTTTGGAAAAGAAGAATTGCTGGCACAGCGCGACCGGGTATTCGCGCGGCACCCGAAAACCACTTTCGTGGGTGCTCATGTAGCCGAACATCCGGAGGATCTGGCTTATGTCAGCAGGCTGCTCGACACAAACGCGAACGTTTTTGTCGATATCGGCGCAAGATGTGCCGAACTGGGCCGCCAGCCCTACACGGCGCGAGAGTTTTTTCTCAGATTTCCGGATCGCATCCTGTTCGGAACAGATTTGGTTCCGGAGGTGGGAATGTACCGGCTGCACTTCCGGTTTCTGGAAACGCGAGACGAGTACTTTGAGTATCCCTCTCACGCCTCCCGCCAGGGCCGCTGGAATATCTACGGGTTGTTCTTGCCCGACGATGTGTTGCGCAAAGTGTATCGCGAGAACGCGGTCCGACTACTCGCGACGCGCTAGCCAGCACGCAAATCGGCTGTCATGATTTCGGGTCAGACGGTGGTGCGTGCCACTTAGCTGGAGGAATAACCACGCTGGCGTCCGGCTGCACCATGTAGTGCGGGGACATGATTTGCACGCCAGACTCGTTGAACGCGTCTTGGATCTGGGAATTTAAGGCGGAGAGCGATTCGATACGGTGTTTTTCGTCTTCCAATCGAGCAACCAGGGTGTATGCAACGTAAAAGTCCGAAAGAGCTCGCTGCACGACGTATGGTTCCGGATTTTTGCGGAGGTACGGTGTGCGATCGGCCGCGCGCAAAAGGAGCGCGTGCACCTGGCGCCACGGTGCATCATATCCGATTGTCACCGTGGCATTGAGCACCATGCCCAATCGCGTGTAATTCGTCGTCGAAGTGGCGACAAGCACGGAGTTAGGAATAGTCACTTCCTGCCGTTCGATAGTGCGAATCTTGGCGGCGAGCAGGCCCACCTCGAGAACCTCACCTTCTGTATCGTTGACTTTCACCCATTCACCGGTCTTTAGTGCTTTGGAGTACACAACAAACAGCCCGCTCATGATCTGGTTGATAATTCCCGTGGAGCCGAGGGAAACAACCAAGCCGACGAAAACGCTGATGCCTTTGAATGCATCGGTATGCGACCCGGGAATGTACGGGTAGGCAACAACGACGGCGAAAATCCATGCGATCGCCGCAAAGATTCGCTGAGTCGCCTTCGCTACGTCGGCATCCATCCAAGAGACACTGATTCGCCCGGTCGCTATTTGCTCGAATAGCGTGTTGCCCAGGCGCACAACCCAACGCGTAGCGACAAAAATGAAGAAGACCGCCAGAAGCCCGGGTATCGAATAAACTACAGTGTTCGCCAGTTCCCGGAGGAGTTGCAACACATAGTGCCCGGCTTCGTTTCCCCAAGGCTCCGTGTAAGGAAAGCGGCGGAGAGAAAGGGTCGCCCAAAGGTAGATGGCGATCAGAGTAAGCATCCAGGCTAGCAGGCGTAGCAACACGCGAAGTATCGCAGCAAGATACGGCAACAGATCGAATCCGAAAACACGCAATCCCGCGGGAAACAAGCCTTGCCGAACATGCACAAACGAGAGCAATCGGGATTGGATTTTCCAGAGCACGGTACAGAAAAGGAGCAGCACGGCCAGGCCGATAACCGTGAAGAGAACGCCGGCACGGATTACCGGCCACGAGCGGTCGGCTATGCGTGCTTGCAGCGCTTCGGTCAGATCACGCAGGGCGGCCCGAGAAGCTTGGTCAAGAGTCTCGCCGGATTCTTTGTCGAGGTCATTGGTTCCCAGGAAGAACAGGACCCGGCCCCTGCACATAAACACAAAGCCGTCCTGGTTTTCGATCTTGACGGGGCGTAGTTCGATTTCGGAGGCGCTCACGTTCAGGGGAAGGTCGTCAAGATGTTCTTCAGCGCGCTCGGCGCGTTCTTGCGCTGTGGCGCCCCCCAGTGTTCCTCGTTGGACTGCGATTACGCGATTCCAGAATTCAATGTGCGCTTCGTTCGCCGGCAATCTTCCCGGTTTGGACACGGGTGCGGCGGGATCCACAGCGACCAAACGCGGAACGGTTAACACCGAGGCAACAACCACAACAAGACTCAAGCAGATGAGTGTGGCAGGGACGACACTCTTGGTTCGCACAGTTTCTCCTCGATCTCGATAGCGACGAAACGCGGATCCATTCTATCTAAGACGAGCGACTTGGCTACAGTTTGCAACCGCAGGTACCGTCGCGCAACCTGATAGCAGGTGCACGCCGAATCCCCGCTCAGGCTCAGCATTTTGCAACCACCGCGTCGGATGCGCGCGGTGTCGCAGGAGCAAGACGGCCTATCAACAGCGAAAGCGGGACGGCGGCGAGAAGAAATCCGGTGGCAACCATCGGCTTGGCCTGGAAGAGTTACAAGAGCAGAACGGCAATCGCAGGAACCAAATCGTAAGTTGCGAAGGCGCCGTGAGCCACAAGGTGGAGGTTCTTGCACACAGAAGCTACGTCGCTGATCGCTACGCTCAGCCCAAAGCCCACCATCATTTCGGTCTGCAAGAGCACGACCAGGGCGTTTGCGATCTTTTCAACAGGCCCGATTGAAAAAGGGCCGGAATCCTGCCTAACTTAGTGGCCCGCAACCTGCTGGCGTGTCATCCGTGCAGCGAGCTCATCCTTGCCGATTTGCAGTGCATCCTCCGGGTGCAAGCGCGCAAACAGATCGAGAGTGCGGGCGATGAGCCCAGTCCATCCGGTTTGGTGGCTGGCGCCGAGGCCCGCTCCATTGTCTCCATGGAAATATTCATAGAAAAGGATGTAGTCGTTCCAGTGCGGATCCTCCTGGAACTTTTTGTTCCCTCCATAGACCGGGCGGCGCCCATTCTCATCGCGCAGGAAAATGCTGGAAAGTCTCCGGCCAATCTCCTGGGCGACTTCGAACAGAGTCAGCATCTTGCCTGAGCCTGTCGGGCATTCGACTTTGAAGTCGTCTCCATAAAACTGATAGAGATTTAGCAGGGCGCGTATCAAAAGGCCGTTCACCGGCATCCAAACCGGCCCGCGCCAATTGGAGTTGCCCCCGAACATCGCGGTATTGGATTCGGCCGGCAGATATCGGACCTTGTATTCTTCACGTCCGACACGGAAAAGGAAAGGATGGTCGAGGTGATAACGGGAAAGAGATCGAATGCCGTACGGTCCCAAAAACTCGTTTTCGTCGAGCATGTAATCGAGAATTCGCTCAATTTTCACCTTGTTGCACACCGCCAGTAACCGGCGGCCTGCGTAGCCGGAAGCCCTTTCGTCTGCAGGGGAAATTTTTTCGACTACCTCGGGATGCCGTTTCATGAACAAGTTCAGCAACTCAAACAGTCGTGGATGACGCGAAACAACCCCTGCTTCGAAAACAGTCGAGGCACACAGCGGCAACAATCCCACCATGGAACGAACCTTTAAACGGACTGCAGCACCGTTTGGGAAGTGGAGCAAATCATAGAAGAACCCTTCTTCCGAATCCCACATTTCGTCATGATTGACTCCGATCCGGTCCATCGCATAGGTAATCCACAGGAAATGCTCAAGGAATCGATAGGCCATTTCCTCGTACATCGGGTCGGTATCGGAAAGGATGAGACCAATTTCGAGCATGTTCTGGCAATAGAAGGCCATCCATGCCGTTCCATCGGCCTGGTCCAGGTGGCCACCGGTGGGCAGTTGAGCGCTGCGATCGAACACGCCGATGTTGTCGAGACCGAGGAAGCCGCCGGCGAACACATTGCGCCCTTCCGGGTCCTTGCGGTTGACCCACCAGTTGAAATTCAACATGAGTCCCTGGAAAGCGCGCTCCAAGAAACGCAGATCGGCGCGGCCCAGCTCCTTCTCAATGTTGAACAGGAACAACGTGGCCCAAGCGTGAACGGGCGGGTTTACATCGCTGAAGTTCCATTCGTAGGCGGGAATTTGACCATTTGGGTGGGCGTACAGGCTTCTCAGCATCAATAACAGCTGCTCTTTAGCGAAGTCGAAATCCACCAGGGAAAGGGCAATGGTATGAAACGCGAGGTCCCATGCGGCGTACCAAGGGTATTCCCATTTGTCGGGCATCGAGATGATGTCGCTGTTGAGCATGTGGAACCACTCGGCGTTCCTGCTATGACGACCGCTCTTACCCATCAAGGGATGGGCGTCGTGCTCGTCGAGCCATCTGTCCAAATCAAAGTAGTAATACTGCTTCGTCCAGAGCATACCGGCGAGTGCCTGGCGGTGAACACGCCTCTCGTCTTCCGTGAAATTCGGTGGCGAAATCCAGTCGTAGAACTCGTCCGCTTCCGCGCGTAGCTGTTGAAAAGCTGGTTCAAATTTGTCGAAAGGATCGGCCAGCGTTTGCGCGTTGAGCCGCAGGTGTACTGCCTTGGAACTTCCCGCAGGAATCTCAAGAATGTAGTGCGCCGCCGCCTTCGTTCCGAGGCGCGCCGGATTTACGGCCTCGCGCTTGCCGGCAATCACGTATTCGTGGATGGCGTCCTTTACATAAGGCGAGGGATTGGGCTGGTTCCACAACCGGGTTGCGTTCGATTCGTTTTCTGTGAAGAGCAGCTCTGGGCTATCTTCGCAATACAAAAAGCAATCTCCAAGTTGCGAGTGGGAAGCATGAATTACGCCCTTGGAGTTTTGCCTCAAAGCCGGTTTCGCAGCGTTCTTTTCCCAGGACCAGGTATTGCGAAACCACAGCGTAGGGAGTAAATGAAGCGTGGCGGTTTCTGGCCCACGGTTATGAGCCATAATGCGAATGAGCAGGTCCTCTGGTGCCGCTTTAGCGTATTCCACAAAAACATCGAAGTAGCGGTCGTCATCGAAGACACCTGTGTCGAGCAATTCATACTCGAACTCGTCGCGCGAGCGGCGCTTACTCGTTTCCACGAGGTCGCTATAAGGGAATTCGCGCTGCGGGTACTTGTAGAGGTACTTCATGTAGGAGTGCGTAGGCGTACTGTCGATATAGAAGTAGGATTCCTTCACGTCCTCGCCGTGATTGCTTTCGCTGTTGGTGAGGCCGAATAGTCTTTCCTTCAGGATCGGATCGCGGCCATTCCAAAGTGCGATTGCGAAGCAAAGCCGTTGCTTGTCATCCGAGATTCCCGCAAGGCCGTCTTCTCCCCAGCGGTAGGCACGGGAACGCGCCTGGTCATGAGTGAAATAATCCCAAGCGTTCCCGTCCTGGCTATAGTCTTCGCGTACCGTGCCCCACTGCCTTTCACTAAGATAAGGACCCCATTTTTTCCAAGGAATACCGCGCTCGCGTGCTTCATTAAGGCGCCTCTGCTCTGTGCACTCCAAGGGCCTTGCGAGAGACTCCTTTTCCACTTTTGTCATTGCGATCTCCTTCTGCCTGCTGGGACGGCAGACAGTCGATCGAGTTCAGAATCCCCCGCTAACTTTCTTTAACACTATGCCTGAGCGGGCGTAGCAGCCAATTGCCGCTGGCCTTCGCTGTGAACACAGCGAAGAAAGTGCCAGCCCCAGGGTTTCAACTCCACGTAAAGTCCAGACTGCGCCAGTTCGTTCCCTTCGCGCTCGTACCTGTCGCCGGAAAGTTCATCCGTGAGAAGCCACTTTCCGCTCCCGATTTCCGGGCGCTTCAGCCGGACGCGGGCTTGCACCGCTCCATCGCTTAGATTTACGGCGATAAGATACTCATCTGAATCCTTGGCCCAACTCCAGGCCACAAGGTTTTTGAAGCTCGAATTGTCTGGCCAGCCGGTTCGCTCACACAAGCGCCAGTCACCGTCGCGAAACACCGGCTTGTTGATGGCCCTCAAAAGTTTTCTGTAGAAAGAGCGTAAGTCCGGATTGGGAGGCTCTTCGGGCCGCCTCGCCAGAAAAACGGGCAGCCTTACTTTGCGCCCCTCGAATTGGCCTTCGTGGAAGAGCCTGGCGCCCGGCAACGTTGAGGTGGCGACCGCCGCAGCGCGTTCTTTTTCGCCCGCAAAAGCAGAGGCCGCCCGCGGCTCATCGTGGTTTTCGAGAAAGCGAAGCAATTTCGCCTGGTAAGCGGGCTCAGCACAGAGGTGCAGCCGCACGCTTTCCGCATCTCCATGTTCCAGGCGATCGTAGAGCCGCTTGTCGTAGCAAAAATCGAATCCCTGTTGCTGAAGCTCCCATTCGAGATCCCAATACGCTTCGGCAATGAAAAGAAAACGCGGATGAGACTTCTTCACCGCTGGGATGACCTCGCGCCAATAATCCGTTGTCGGGCGGGGTCCGGGACGGCTGCCCCACGTCCGCTCGAACACGGAATTGAGGAGCAGCATCGCCATATCGCATCGCACGCCGTCGCACTGTTGGCCGATGCTAGCCAGCGTCGTGATCACGGCCCTTCGCAGACCTGAGTCGAACGAATTCAATTGCACTACATCCGGCCAAGCCGGGAAGTAGGGATCGCGTCCGCAGGCGAAGACGTTTCCAGACGCCTCCAAGAAGCTGGCCGGGTCATTCTTTAAGTCGTCTCTCGTTCCGCGAATGAAATATTCCGGATGCTCGCGGACCCACGGGTGGTCAGGCGCGACGTGGTTAGGTACAAAATCGAGCACCAGGCGCATGCCGCGCTTGGCGAGTTCCAGCCGTGCTACCTCCAAGCCCTTGGAGCCCCCCAGACGCTCGTCGACGGCATATCGCCGTACGCAATAAGGCGATCCGACATTGTCTGCAGCAACAAAGTCTGGTAGCGCTTGACGGAAACTCTCCTGTAGATTTGCGTTTTGATTGGAGATAGCCATCCCGGCGGGGCTGCGTTCCCACACACCCATCAGCCATACGCCATCAAAGCCCAGGTCAGCAATCGCATCCCATTCCGCAGAAGGCACGGAAGCGAGGTCACAGATCTTCGAATACTTCACTTGAAGCTCGGAGAGCCACACCCAAGTGTTGATTTCATACAGCGTAGGATACGAAGGCCAAGTGTGCATGTGAGACAAGACCGCTAGCAGCAGGCATCGGGACAGCTTGATGCTGGCGGACTCACCCTTGCCCTTGTCTTTAGTCCAATCTAGAGGCGGCTACAACTAGGGAAATCCCTAAACTACTTTTTCGCGGGCGGAGGCGGGTAGTTCTTCAGCAGCTTTGCAACGGCCTTCTGAAGGTTCTTTTGTTGCTTTTCCGGCTTGGCTTTGGGATCGATGGTTTTGGATGCCGTTCCGCGCCACACCAAGTCTTTCTTCCCCGATTCGTACATATCGAGGGCCAGTTGGCCAATGTAGATTGTTGTGGTGGAGCCCGTAGTCATCGTTGAGCCCCCTCCGTACCAGCCACCACCCCAACCCGGGCCGTAGCCCCAACCGGTATTATAGGAGGTGAACTGCTTCTCGGTGCCGACGGCAGTCTGATAACCGATATAGAGATCGGCCGAATCCGAGTCTGTTTTCGTCAGGCCTTTTTTCGCCAATTCTGCGTCGATTGCATCGGTGATTTGCTTCTGCACGAGTTGGTTGGCGTGGTCAGAGCCCTTTATGTCGACCCATTTGTAGGTTTTGAATTTTGAGAAATCCACGTCCTTGGCATAGTTGTAGCGCACGTCTTGAGCGACGGCGCTCGTAACACCCATCAGCAACAACGCAAGCACAAGAAAGATGACCTTCTTCATTGCTTTTTCCTCCCCTCGAGCGAATCACTGCGGTCTCGGCAGCGCCTGTAAGAGCTTTGCGAGGAGTTTTCTCTCAGGCACCACCCATTGGCGGCCTACAACAAAAATCAGTCACAGTTGCGAGAATACTCCTTTTCAGGCCGAATCGGCATCCGGAATGGCTCCTTCTTCTTCTGCGTTTTGCTACGACGGAAAGTTCCGCGACCATGTCATGTGACAGGTTGCTCCCCTCGTAGCGGAGCCGTGCAGCGAGGCCCGGCGCGGCAAGGGACAGTCTCGTCTTCCAGTCTTTCGCCTTAGCGATCGCAGAGGTAGTCAAAAACGTCCTCAGTATTTCTCTGGAATGAAATGATGGCCTCTCAGCGAAGCCTGGTCGTCGTAACTTCCCTTGTCGGAGCGCTTGGGTAGTTTTATCTTCTCGCGCGGGGCTTTTTTGTACGGAATCAGGCTGAGTAGATGCGAAATGCAATTCAGCCGCGCCTCCCGTTTGTTGTCGGAGCGGATCAGGTACCACGGCGCGTGCTTCGTGTCGGTAGCTTTGAGCATTTTGTCTCTGGCACGCGAGTATTCATACCACCTGCGGAAGGATTCCAGGTCCATGGGGCTCAGTTTCCATTGGCGCAGCGGATCCTGGAGCCGTGCTTCGAACCTGCGATGTTGTTCTTTCTTGCCGACCTCCAGCCAATATTTGATGAGAAGGATGCCCGCATCCACGATGTACTTTTCGACCGTCGGACACAGCTTCAGGAACGCTTTATACTGCTCGTCTGTACAAAATCCCATAACGCGCTCAACGCCGGCGCGGTTATACCAGCTTCGGTCGAAAATCACGATTTCGCCGGCGGCCGGAAAATGAGCCATATAGCGTTGCATGTACATTTGAGATTTTTCGCGGTCAGAGGGAGCTGGCAAGGCCACGAGCCGAAATACGCGCGGGCTGACGCGCTCCGTAATCGCGCGAATCGTGCCGCCTTTGCCGGCAGCGTCGCGTCCCTCGAAGACAATCATGGCCCGCAGCCCTTTGTATTTGACCCAATCCTGCAATTTGCACAGTTCGGCCTGCAGCCGCCGCAACTCCTTCTCATACTTCTTCCGCTTCAAGCCCTTTTCTTCACCTGCTGCTTTGTCTTTGGCCATTGCAGAACCACTCCTCGGCTGTGGTTAGGGAGCTCCCCGATTCACTATTGGTCGGTAACATTGGAGGAGTCCAGATGCGGACTCCTCCGTGAGGTTGGGTCGTTGTATCAGCCTACCTTGGTGCGGAACAACTTCAGCGCAAACGAGGCAGAAAGGCACAAAAGTCCGAGGAGCCCCGCCAGCGGCAGGCTGCTCCCGGTCTTCGGCAGTTTCGCAGGGGCGGCGGCCGCAGGTGCCGCTTCCGCGGCGGGTGCCGCCGCAACAGGCGCAGCGACCACGACTAGGATCGGAACGTCTGCCGGTGGAGCGGGCGGAGGCGGGGGCATCGTCCCCGTTACGTGGCTTTGTTGTGATACGACGACCTCGGGGGTCTCGACGATCTTAGTCGCGTTGATGATCATGCCCTTCCTCAGACCAAACGCGTCGACCATCTGGCCGTTCACGTTGAATTTTTGGTCCTTGGGAATCTTGAATGTTTGATTTGTTCCATCTTCCAGAGTCAAAGTCACGGTTTTCGGTGGCATCACATTCCATACCTTGCCCGTGACTGTCTGAACGGTCTTGACTGTCTGCGGTGTCGAGGTCGTAGTGATGGTGCGCTGAAGCTTCATGCCCGGCTTTAGGTCGTGGATGCCAAGAGACTTGCCATCCACGGTAACCCTGGCGCTCTCCGGCACATTGGGAAAATGCCGGATAGAACCGTCTTCCATCTTGACCACCAGGTCGTTGCCTTGCACAAGCACAACTTCGCCGCGCTCAACCTGGACCTCTTTGCTGCCCTTGCCCGCAGTTGTGGTGGTGTCCGTTTGTACCTGTGCGGTCATTGTTGCAGTAAATGCAAGACAAACGATCCCACCGACCAGCACCAGACCGATGTTCTTCCAATTGTTTCCAAACTGCATCTTCAATCCTCCTTCTTTCAAGTCTCGAACACGTTTACGCTGCGTCCTCGTTCTTTGGTCTTTCCTGAATGAATTCACTTCTTCTCCTGGTACCCTCCCTTCTGCATCAGGGAACTCTGCTGTTCACGATTCTCTTGAGCTGCATCGGTGACCGAGGCGTGCACAATGAAGCGCTGCGGTGCGCTGCCTACAAAATAAAAGGGGTAGCAGGTGACGAGCGTTAGCGAAGAGACCGGCCGCGGTCGCAGCACCCAGGTATCTTCAGGTGCAACAATAAGAATCTCGTCGACGACATAGCGGTTGGTTCCGGTCTGAGAGACCAGTTCAATCGTGTCGCCTTCATGAATGTCTTTGAGCCCACGGAAAAATCCGTCTCGGTGCCCGGCGATTCCAGCGTTGCCGCCCTTTCCCGGTAATGGCGTGCCCTCAATGTGGCCGACTCCCCGATTCAGTATCAGTTCGTCGGTCCCTTCGAAAACCGGAACCTCCAATTGAATGGATGGAATCTCCAGAACCGCGAGCGCGGACGAAGTGCCGGCATTGAGACTCGCCTTGTAAGCGGCGACACGACCTTCAGACCATAGCCGGAAGTCGGGCTGGCCCTTTTCTGGCTGGGCGGTTGTCCCGGCTACGTGCGTGCGCCAAAACTCACGCAGCTCCAAGCGAGAGGAGACCGCACTGTAGATTCGGGCCGTGACATAGACCGCGACGAGCAAGAAGCCTATGACCAGCAAGAGCCGTTCGAATCCGGTCAGGGTCTTTGCTACACCGCTTCGTTCCATACCAGGTACCTTTCAAAAAGAGGCTGGCCGACGCTCGCCAAGTTTCGGGCTGGAGTTGTCTGTCTGCCCCTACGTTATAGTACGGATAGGATTTGCCGGCAACTAGGAAAACCCCTAAACACGGCCGGGGTCCTTCCTCGGCGGAGTGCGCGCCAGGTTGCTTTTACTGACAAACGTCCTCGCCTTCCAGCGATCACGAAGACGTTGCGGGGAAGACAAGGTCTTGCCCATCGAGGGCTGCTTTGACTGCTGAAAGCAAAGTCGCCTTCATACGCGACTTCAGCACGTATCCCGATGCACCCTCAGCGATACAAGCTTTAATGAACTCGTCCTCCGAATGGATGGTGAGGAAGACGAGTTTTGCCGAGGATCCGCACTCGCGGAGGCGATGCGCGGCTTCAATCCCGTTCAGGATCGGCATGGTGATATCGGCCACAATCACATCAGGGCGAAGGCGCAGCGCTTCCGACACGAGAGAAGCGCCATCTCTTGCCGTTCCCACTATCTCGACATGCGGGCTCAGCATGGCACTTGCAGCTTCGAGCAAGGAGGAATGGTCATCTGCTAGAAGTACGCGCGCGCGGGTCAAGCTGGCTCTCCCGCGGGGAACAAACGTTCACTCGCTTTCGTCCCCGTGACCGCCTATTTCTTCAGTCACGGAAACGATGCTGAGGTTTTTCGCAGCGTAGCGCTACTGGGAAAATCCCTAGTCTCGTGGCTCTGCTTGTAGAGGGTTTAGCCTCGCCCGTGCGCGGCTCTGGCTCTCAAGCCCGGCTCGGGATTGATCGAGATAAGACCGTGTTTCAGGGCAAATAGCACCAGGTCCGCATTACTCCTGAGGTGAAACGATTCCATGATGTGGTGCTTGTGGAACTCCACCGTCTTTTCGCTTAAATCGAGGAGGCCCGCAATTTCCTTCATGGAACGCCCCTCGGCGAACAACTGGACCACATCCCTCTGGCGCGCCGTCATGCCCTTGGAATATTGCTTCGCGCGGGCTTTCGTGGCGACCCAGTCTTCGGCCCGCAGCTTTGGCGTTACGTAGGACTTTCCCTGCAGCACCAAGGTGATGGCCTTTAGCAATTCCGGTCCTGCGGAATGCTTTAGCACGAAAGCAACCGGCCCGAGCTCCATGGCTGCGGCCGCGAGATTTGGGTCGTCGTGCATCGTCAAAAATATGAACTTTACCTCGGGGGCTTGTTGTTTGATTCGCTTGGCCGCGTCTAATCCATTCAGCCGCGGCATACCAACGTCTACGATGACGACATCGGGACGAAGCTTAATGGCCTCCTCAATCATGGCGCGGCCGTCAGGAACGACGCCCACTACCGGGTAGGTCCTTTCGAGGTACGCTCGCAGGGCCTCGGCGAAAATTGTGTGGTCGTCGGCAATTAGAAAGCACGGGCGGGACTTACCAGCAAAATCTCTATCCATACCGTATGACTCCCTCCGAACCGCGTTGGCGGATCAAACCGGAGACACTAAAACCCCGGCGGGTTCAATGGGCGGATAGCAAATCAGAACAGCGGGCGGAGCATGTGTATGTGACCTGGGTCACTCGGACCTTGAACCCGTCACATGCCGCTATTTTAATTCCGTTCGATTGTTCCTGCCAGCAAAAATTCTGTGGCCAGCCCTCTGCGACGTCCTCCACTAAGCGCGGCGTCTTCCACCTGATTCGTTTAACGTGCTTGGAATACCTTGGTGGCTTTCTCGCCTCGAGTGCCAGACAGCACCTAGGGTTTTTCCTAGGTGCATTTTTCTTTTCCCGGTTCTATGGTCCGCGAGGTAGTCGGCTGGGCTACCGGGCGGATCCTGAGGCGGCCGCACCCCGATCAGGACCTGCGGGGGAACTTCCAACCAGTTAATCGCGGGCGCTGAGTTTCAAAGCCAGCCTGGTGAGCGTCGAACGTTCAAGCGTCACCATCTCCG
>Ga0306920_100009259_pt1 | contig 13123 bp, 11 predicted proteins | sample flu12Cox44000170_FD_204666 | JGI IMG/M metagenome (GOLD analysis project Ga0306920, IMG submission 204666) | Lab enrichment of tropical soil microbial communities from Luquillo Experimental Forest, Puerto Rico - flux4day.12C.oxic.44.000.170 (v2)... | ecosystem: Environmental > Terrestrial >... | reverse complement strand
GGCAGAAGAACAATGACCAAAAATCCCATGCCGCCGACGCCGATCACGGCCGCTCCTACATGAACCCATTGGAAGATAGTCGGCATCAGAGCATTGAGTCATTGAATCATCGAGCCATTGAGTCATTGGCCTGCCACCTCAAGTCAGGTTCCACAATGGCTCGATGGCTCAAATGACTCAATCTGCTAATCCGTCAATCTCCTTGGCCAGTTGAAAGTCTTTTTCGGTGACGCCCCCCTCGCTGTGGGTCGAAAGCGAGAGGGTCACCAAGTTATAATTGATGGTGATATCGGGATGATGCCCGGCTTTTTCGGCGGCCTCCGCGATTCGGTTGACGAAACCGATGCCCGCCACAAAAGACTTGAACGTGAACCTCTTGTGGAGCGCTTTCCCCGCGTGTGACCAACCCAGCATACCTTTGAGCTCCTGTTGGATTTCCACCTTACTCAGCGCGGACACATTTGCTCCTTTTCAGTGGTACAGGTTGAGCCTGCCAAGACCAAGTGATCGTCTGGCAAACCGAGTTTCTTCCACACGAAGCGAGAGAGATCAGCGCTCGTATATCTGCTCGAAGTGACGGGAAAAACCGGTTTATTGCTCAACAGCCGGGAATCGAGGCCGGGCCAGGCAGCAGCATCGATTCGCGATTCAACGGAAACCAGCGCGTCCGCTAGTGCGAGGTAGCGCAGCGCCGAAGCCTTGAAGTCGCGCGCGGAACCATCGAGCACCACCAGGTAAACGGCGGGCCGCAAAAACTCCAGAATGCTGTTGCTCTCAATCACTACGTGATCGTCCGCCCCGAGCGCGGCGCGCAACGCCGGGAAAGCCTCCGCCAACTGGCCCTGCCGAACGCGCAGCCAGAGCGCGCGCCGCGCCCCCGCCGCCAGGTATCGACAAGTGTCCCAACGACCGCGCGCATCCCGCTCGTGGCTTAGAACAAAAGTATGTTGCTTTGGCGCGCATCCACAAGGCTCTCCGTCTCGAGAACAGATGCCGTGACCGTATTGGGTAATCTTCACGGCAGTCCAGTCAAGGCACCGCAGGCCGTGAATCAACGCGGTCATAACCGAGGTCTTGCCGATGTTTCGCGTGTGTCCGCCGACTACGACGGTCTTCATCTTTTGAGGCGCGCAACGCCGTCGCGCCCCCACAGTATAGAAGCCCCACTACACTGCGTCAACGCTGCGCTAGCACTGCAGCACTGCGTGGACGCAAATCGACTTAGATTCGGCCACGTCAGGGCGCGGCTTCGCCTACCCATGAGTTTTCTATATTCTTTCAGGCTGGATGCCACATCGTGAACTCGCCAGCCACCATCGTTTTGTATCATATCAGGGCATGGCTTTAGAGCCTGTGTGAAAAGCCGAGTTGGCCTCTCGATGGGGGTAGGGAGAACCGATGGGGTTCCCCTCCCTCCGACCGCGTCAATGCTCTAAGTTAGCGGCCTTTTAGCCCCTGCGGCCTTTGTTTTGCCACCTCAAGCAAGGCCCGCCCCGTGCTCGTCTTGGTGGTAACGAAAAACGTACGCGAAGGCTCAGGATCCGGCTCGGGTTGGCATGGCGACTGATCCTGCCATAATCAGGGGTTAAGGCCCGCTTCCTTTCGGCGCCAAACCGACGACTAATCGGTCTGGAATCCCCCTGCCCTTTGAAAGGCGTGGGCCACCTGAAGCAGTCGGGCTTCGTCGAAGTGTCTGGCAAGCAGTTGCATGCCCACCGGTAGTGCCGGGTGGCCTGGCGTGTTTCCGCAGGGCACGGAGATACCGGGAATGCCGGCGAGGTCCGCAGTCACGGTATAGATGTCGGCAAGATACATCTGCAACGGGTCGTCCACGCGCTCGCCGATTCGGAAAGCGGGAATAGGTGAGGTGGGGGTTACGATGACGTCCACTTCATCGAAAGCCTCCTGAAAGTCACGCATAATCAGGTTCCGGACTTTCTGGGCTTTCAAGTAGTAAGCGTCGTAGTAACCGGAGCTGAGGACGTAAGTGCCCAGCATGATCCGCCGCTTGACCTCGGCTCCGAAGCCGCCATCGCGCGTCTTCTCATACATGTCGTGCAGGTCCTTGTATCGGCTCGATCGAAAGCCGTAACGGACCCCGTCATACCGCGCCAGATTGGAACTCGCCTCGGCGGTGGCAATAATGTAGTAACAAGCGATGGCGTACTCAGTATGAGGCAGGTTGATCGGAACGATCGTGCAGCCGAGCTGTTCAAGGAGTTGAACTCCCTTCTGAATGTTGCCGCCAATCTCCGGGCTCAGTCCCTCGAAATACTCCTTCGGCATCCCGACCTTCATCCCTCGTACGCTTTCGTCCAGCGTCGCCTCGTAGTTAGGAACGGGCACGCTGGCGGAGGTAGAATCCATCGGGTCGCGTCCGGCAATCACCTGCAACACTAGAGCGACGTCGCGCACCGAGCGGCCGAGCGGCCCGATATGATCCAACGAGGAGGCAAAGGCTACCAAGCCGAATCGGGACACGCGTCCGTACGTCCCGATTAGACCCACAACTCCACAGAAGGCGGCGGGCTGGCGGATGGAACCTCCAGTGTCGGAGCCGAGGGCGGCGGTCGAGAGCCTCGCCGCCACCGCCGCGGCGGAGCCACCGCTTGACCCACCCGGCACGCGGGCGAGGTCGTGGGGGTTACGGGTTGCAACGTAGGCCGAATTCTCGGTGGAAGAGCCCATGGCAAATTCGTCGCAATTGGTCTTGCCCAGGATGCACGCTCCTGCCGACTCCAACCGAGCAACGGCTGTGGCATCGTACGGCGCGACGTAATTCTCCAGGATCTTCGACGCGCATGTGGTCCGCATTCCGCGCGCCAGGATCACATCCTTGACGGCTACGGGAACCCCACCCAGGGGTGGAAGCGGCTCGCCCGCGGCCAGGCGCGCATCGATGCGTCGGGCCTGTTCCAGGGCGCGCTCCGGGCAGAGGCTCAAAAAGGCCCGCACCTCCTTGTCACGCTCCTCAATATGCTGCAGATGCGCTCCGACCAATTCCTGCGCCGAGACCTGCTTGCGCGTCAGGAGGTCGCGGATTTTACCGATCGTGAGAGCTGCCAGGTCCATGGATTTGAATTCAGCTCGAAGCTAATCTGCGAGCCCCAAAAGTGACCCTGCACACCAAAGCCGGACTTCGCGCGCCGGAGCCTACGACAGCTAAGGCCATGCGGAGCTGTGAAGGAATCGTTGGAAGCCAAAAAAGATCTCACGCAAAGGCACAGAGTCGCCGGAGTCGCAAAGCAAACAAAGAGGCTCTTGCTGGCGGGTCCCTTCGCTCCGCTCAGGGCAAGCTTTTGCGCTTTGGCCTCTCTGCGTGAGACCTTTACATCTTTTCATACATGTCGGCCCGGTTGGCCGTTTGAGAACGGGAGCGCTATTCTTTTTCGATCACGGGCGGCACCTTGAAGCATCCGTCGCCGGGTTCAGGGGCATTGCGCAGCGCTTCGTCTTGCGCAAAGCCTTTACGCGTCTGGTCGGAACGCAGCGAAGGGTTCTCCGCGGCAGGATAAGTGACCTGAGCCATCGGCTCGACCTGTGTCGTGTCCAGAGCATTCAGCTTCTGCATGTATTGCAGAATCGAATCAAGCTGAGGCAGGAACTTCCTGATCTCCTCTGGCGTCAATTCAAGGTGAGCGAGCTCAGCCACGTAGCGAACGTCTTGTTCAGTCAGAGCCATAAGTCATCGCGTGATACGGCACCACAAACCTCCCGATTTCATCAGGACAGGTTCCGGTCTGCGCCAGCCCTATTACCATGTTATTCGATCTACTGGTCTGGTGCGCGGAGCCGGCCTTTCGCCGCCTCGGAGAAGTATCTTAGGTACGCCTCTTCTACGAAGCGCGCGATTTCAGGGTCGAGATTTTCCAACTTCAAGGCTGGCCGCGAGTCCGGGCTGGCGAGCTTCGATTGCCCAGCTTCCAGTTTCCCATTCCGAGTTCCCGCTTTCGACTGGTCACTCTCCGGGACGAGGCTCGGCGTGTGGCGGACCTTGACCTTCCTCACCAGGCGTCTTCCCAGAAAGCCGTTGATCCCCGCGCGCACTTCCTCGCGCATCTGGCCAAGTTGCGCTGCCCAGGATGGACAGGCCGTAGCCAGGGTGAGCGTACCGGAGACAAAACTAACAGGTAGCGAGTGATCCGCGATCCGCTTGCCGACCGCCCGGGGCCAAAGCGCGCTCAGAACCTGCACCAGACGAGCGTCTGCACCCTGCATGTGCCTGCCAACAACGGAAGGCAGAAGCCTGCCGACCTCGTCCACGTGGACCTCTTTCCGATTCGCCGATGAAAAGAATCTAGCAGAGTGTACCACGAACCCCTGAACGAAAGCAGCAAATTCTCAGGTTTCGATAGGTTTCGCGGCCGCGTTTTTCTGACCAATTGTGGTTCACTGATTTGATCCAGCCGCCGAAATTTGAACGCTCTCCGAGACTGTGTCAGCCTTTTTGGAGGTGCTCTGGGACTGGTTCTTTGCACCGATGAGCTCCATTTGAGTGGGACAACGTGGCGAAGCCGCAACCAAAACGAGATTCTCCGTACTACTAATCCTGAACTTCTTCGCGGAGCGCAAAGAAAAGCAGATCCCGCTCCCGCATGCGAGATCAGGATGACATGTCATTCCGAGTGCCACATGGCCTTCGGCCCACCAATAGAAATGAAAATCGGGTCGGGCCGACCGGTGTATCATGCATTCGGCGTGGAACGGTGGAGGTCGTCTTCGTCTGGATAAGTTGAGGCCGTTTCCGAGTGTGACCCCGGGACGGAGCTCAAGATCAGACCTAATCTAACAGACTTGATCACGGAGGCAGCCGTCATCTGCTGTTTCTTGTTGAAAACAAACAAAAAGCACATCCCGCGAGGCTCGGGATGACATCCACGGAGTCTTTTTCATAAGCCTGCTAAACTAAACGACCGGTGGCGACCGAGGGCTGTGATCCAGTTGTTTCGTGCTGGGGCAGTGGACCGAGAGCCACCCGACTCTAATCGTAATACTCCAGGCCCAAGTGCGTGATCAGCTCCTCGCCGCGCAGGTGCCGCAATGTGTTTTTGAGTTTCATAAGCTGGATGAAAAGGTCGTGCTCGGGGTAGAGCGCAGGCGCGCACATCGGACTCTTGAAGTAAAACGAGAGCCATTCTTGAATGCCTTTGCGGGATAACTGCCGGCAGCGCTGCGCTAGGTCCATGAACAACACCAGATCCAGCACGATGGGTGCCGCCAGGATCGAGTCACGGCAAAGAAAGTCGACCTTGATCTGCATCGGATAGCCGAGCCAACCGAAGATGTCGAGATTGTCCCATCCTTCCTTGTTGTCGCCGCGTGGAGGATAGTAGTTAATGCGCACCTTATGGTAGAAGTTCTTGTACAGCTCCGGATAAAGGTCTGGCTGAAGGATATATTCCAGTGCCGAGAGTTTGCTTTCCTCTTTGGTTTTGAATGACTCCGGATCGTCCAGGACTTCCCCGTCTCGGTTCCCCAAGATGTTGGTTGAGAACCACCCGTTCAAGCCGAGCAGCCTCGCCTTCAGTCCTGGCGCGAGAATGGTCTTCATCAAGGTCTGACCGGTCTTGAAGTCCTTCCCGCAAATGGGTGCGTCATTCTCAAGCGCCAGAACTGTCAGGGCAGGAATATCCACGGTGAGATTCGGCGCGCCGTTGGCAAAAGGCACGCCGAGTTTCAGCGCCGCATAGGCGTACACCATGCTGGGGGCGATATCGGGGCTGTTGGAGCGCAGGCCCTTCTCGAATGCCGCGCGTGTGTTGTGGACCGCGCCGGCCTTCAGGAAGGCTTCCGTGGAGGCGCACCAGATCACCACCAGACGGTCGAGGCCCTTCTCCTTCTTGAACCTACGCATGTCGTCCATCAACTGCTCAGCAAGATCCATCTTTGTCTTGCCCTTCTTCACGTTCTCGCCGTGAAGGTTTTTGACGAACTTCTGCTCGAACACAGCGGGCATAGGGCTTATGCCTTCGAGGAAACCCTTCACCTGGTCCAGCAGCGAGCGTTCCAGGACACCGGCCTTCAACGCAGCTTCATAACCGTTGTCGGCGAAAGGGTCCCAGCCGGCAAAGATGAGGTCGTCTAATTCCGCCAACGGCACGAAGTCCTTGATAGCGGGAGTGCGCTTGTCGGTGCGCCTGCCCAAACGGATCGTTCCCATCTGGGTGAGCGAACCGAAGGGACGGGCAAGGTGTCGGCGAATGGCTTCAACCCCCGCAATAAAGGTCGTCGCCACTGCTCCCATCCCGGGAATCATTACGCCGAGCTTGCCTTTGGGCTGAGTAATTTGAATTACTTTTCTGGCCACTTGGCTCGTACCTCCAGTGGACGATGAGCAATTTCAGCGCCAGTTTAAACCTTCGGTCAAGAGCAGGAGAATTGCAACCCGAATCCTTGGTATACTTGTGGCCAGCCTGGAGATCGCGTTTTGCAGGTTTCGAGTTGCCTATGGCCGATGCCCTTGCCCATCTTTTGGTCCGTGAGAACGCTTCAGGAAATGAGCGCGATGTGCAGATTAGCGGGCCCGTCTTCACCCTGGGACGCCAGGGTGATAACGATCTGGTATTGCTCGACAATCGCATCTCTCGCCGTCATGCGCAGATTCTCCAAACGCCGGAGGGTTTCCGGATCGAGGACTGTGGCAGTCGGCACGGCACCTTTGTCAACGGCGATCGGGTGGACGACACGCGCCTTCTCAAAGGTAGAGATCAAATCAGTCTCGGAGTGTCCGACGCCTACAAGCTGACTTTCGTCACGGAAGAGGCGTTGCTGCCCAGCCTTCTCCAACAGATCGGCAAGGCAGCGGAAAGTCCCGCACCCCAGCTTCATCATCTGAGCCTGTTGCTTCAGATGGCGCAGATGCTGCATCGCGCTCCAGCACTGGAGGAGGTGCTGACCACGCTTGTGGACTCGGCGGTCCAGTTGGCAAGCGCGGAGCGAGGGCTGCTGTTCCTGACCGACGAAGAAGGAAAGCTTCGTCTCCGCCTGGCGCGCGGCCGAGGCGGTACATATTTGGCGGTGGACGCGGTGGACTATTCCCACTCTGTTGTTGAGCGTGTCTCTCGCTTCCGTCATGAGGAGGTGACTCTGGAAGACGAGTCGACCGGCCGACCAGCGCAGGAGACGGGTGTCATCTCAGCCCTGGCACGCGGGGTTGTGGCGCTGCCGCTGCAAAAGCTCCAGATGATGGAAATGAGCGGCGAGACCCTCCACCAGGCGGTGCCTGAGCTTCTGGGAGTGCTTTACCTGGAGAGCCGGGCGCACGCCACCTCCGTCACGGGCCTGGACCGACAAGTGCTCCAGACCCTCGCGGTGGAGAGCGCCACCGTCATTGAGAATGCCCGGCTGTTTCGCGCCGCGCGCGAGAATGAGCGCAACTTGCACCAGCTCGCGGTGGCGCGCACCATCCAGCAAGGTCTGTTGCCGCGCCAGTTGCCGAAGACAGACTACTTCGAGCTGAAAGCGGTCACCATGCCCTGCCTGACCGTGGGTGGTGACTACTATGACGTCATTCCTCTGGCCGGAGGGCGGTATGGCATCACCGTCGCCGACGTTTCCGGCAAAGGACTGCCGGCGGCCATGATGGCGGTCACCTTGCAGGGAGTCTTTTCGGGGTTTGCCAGCGTGGATCCCGGCCTTGAGGACCTATTCAGCAGGGTAAATAGCTTTCTGTGTGAACGGACACCCGTGGATATGTACGCGACGGTCTTTTACGGGGTCCTCGACCGCTCGGGACTTCTCAACTTTGTCAACGCCGGTCACGTTCCTCCTTTGATCATTCGCTCTACCGGCCAGGTTGAGCCGTTGGACTTCGCCAACTTTCCTCTGGGCATGTTTCCCGGGATAGAATTTGAGGTCCGCAGTGCCCAGCTTGAACCAGGGGACCAAGTCTTCATTTTTTCGGACGGCGTGACCGAGGCCCAAAATGCCGCCCACGATTTCTTCGGAGACGAACGCCTTACCGCCCTCCTCGAAAAGTGCGGCGCGCAACCCGGGTACTCGCTCTGCTCAACCGTGGTCGGCGCGGTGCGCCAGTTCGTGGGCGAGGCCCCCCCGGCTGACGATCTCACCGTCACCGCCTTGCGCTTTGTGCGACCTGTCGATGCAAGCGCTGACGGCCCCGAAGAGTAGGCTCAAGGTGCTCAACCAACTAGGTGTTAGGTGCCATGTGCTCCCTAGCGCCTAGCACCCAGCACCAGAAACCTCACGATCCAAGGAGCTCGCGCAGTCTTGCGAGGCTTAACTCCTCGAAATTTTTCACGACGAGATCGGCCTGCGTTTGCCTGCGGAGATCCTCGGCAGGAAAGGTGGAGGCGATAGCCACACACTTCATGCTGGCGCGCTTGGCAGATTGAATGCCCACAAACGAGTCTTCGAAGGCCACGCACTTCGCAGGAGAGAGTCTCAACCTTTCCGCCGCCTTGATGTAGATTTCGGGGTCAGGCTTGGGACGCGAGACGTCGTCGCCGGTGACGATCAAGGCGAAATAGGACCGCAGCTTCAGAGTGTCCACCACGAAGTCAACGTTCTTGGTCATAGCCGAGCTCGCCACGGCCAAGGGAATGCCTTCGGCACGGCATTCGTCCATCAAGGTCTTCAGTCCCAGCAAGGGTTGCGCGTGAGGACGGAAAACAACACGGAAACGCGCCTCCAAGTCCTCGCTGAGCTTCTCGATGTCGCCTTCCGGCAAGTCGCGCCCAAAGAAGCGCCGGAAGGCCGTATCGTTCCTACTGCCGAGGATTTGCTTCGGCAGATCTTCGGCCTTGTACGGGATTCCCCGCTCGTGCAGAAACTCGATCCATTTCTGGACGTGAAAAGGGTTACTGTCCACCAGGACACCATCCATGTCGAAGATCAAGGCTGACGGCAATCGAGAGTCTGACTTCATTTGGCTCCGACCTCTCTAGCCAACAGGTTACCGGGAATAGGGAACAGCCTTAGCCGACGTTGGACAGTAGACGGCTGCGGAGGGCAAAGAGCATTTTGCTAACTGCGACAATCAGAACCAGTACGTCCGTTACGTCCTCCTGACTCACATATTTCGGCCGAATGGGTAACATGACATAGGTCTCGGTTTCCATGAGCAAGCCTTTGCCTTTTGTGATCGTTCCCCTCTTCCCTGTCCCCTATAACCTGTTCCCTGTAACCTGTTCCTTGTCAGGCTGGCAATTTCCGTAAGGATGAGAGCAGCTTCTCGGGTGGATACGTGTTGAGAACGTCCGCCTTTTCCGTCCAGCCGCGGCGCGCCGTCACTACACCGTAGCGCATGAGCTTGAAGTGTTCGGGACGGTGGGCATCGGTCGAGATGATGATTTTCATGCCCTTGTCATGCGCGAGCTTCGCGTGGCGGTCACAGAGGTCGAGGCGCTCCGGGTTGGCGTTCAGTTCAAGGATCACGCCCAGTTTCTGGGCCGCCCGGAATACCTTCTCAATGTCGAAGCTGAAAGGCTCGCGCCTCAGAATCTGGCGCCCGGTGGGATGCCCGAGGATTCGGACATAAGGATTCTCGAGTGCCTTAAGGATGCGAGCGGTCATTTCTTCAAATGGCTGCGTCATGCGCGAATGAATGCTGGCCAGTACGATGTCGAACTGACTCAGAACCTCATCCGGGTAGTCCAGCTTACCATCCCCGAGGATATCTACCTCAGTACCTGCCCAGATCTCGATGCCCTTCACCTTCTTCCCGGCCGCCCTGATGCGTTTGATGTGCTCAAGTGCGCGCTGCTCATCCAGACCGTTTGCGATCGTCACGGCCTTGGAGTGGTCAGTGATGAGGATGTAGCGGTAGCCTAACTGCTTGGCGGCAGCGGCCATCTCTTCCACACTGTTGTGGCCGTCCGAAGCCGTGGTGTGCATCTGCAAATCGCCGCGGATATGGGAGAGCTCCACCAGCCCGGGCAGCTCGCCCTTCTCGGCAGCTTCCACTTCACCCAGGTTTTCGCGTAGCTCGGGGGGTATCCAGGCGAGACCGAGCTTGCCGTAGATTTCCTCTTCGGTTTGACTGGCAAGCACCTTCTCCCCCTCAAACAAGCCGTACTCGGAGAGCTTCCAGCCGCGCCGCTTGGCACGGTCGCGCAGCGCCACGTTGTGCTCCTTGGACCCGGTAAAATACTGCAACGCCGCGCCGTATGACTCCGGCGCGAGCATGCGCATGTCGACTTGCAGACTGTTAGCAAGCTTGGCGCTCGCTTTATCCTCGCCTTTGACCAGAACCTGACCGATACGCGGAAATTTCACGAAGTGGTCAGCGAGACCTCCCAGGTTGCGACCTGTGACCAGCAGGTCCAGGTCGCCAACCGTCTCCCGGCCACGGCGGAGCGACCCTGCTGCTGTAACGCGCTCTACGTCGCGAAACTGGCGAAGATAGGCGTCCAGTTCCTCTGCCAACTCCGAAACCGTATCCAGTCGGAAGCGCCCCGTTACTCGATGCAGAGCCTCGACGGCCTTTAGAATGTTCTGCTCCGATTTTTCATTCATTCCGGGGAGTTCGCGCAGGCGGCCGGCCTTGGCCGCGGCCTCCAGTTCCCCCATAGTCGTGATGTTGAGCTCGCGATAGAACAGGCGCACCTTCTGTGGCCCCACTGATTGCAGTTGCAGCAGATCCAACAAGGTGCGTGGAATCTTCTTCAGTTGATCCTGATGATACTGACATTGGCCGGTGTCGAGCAGTTCGTGGATCTTGTTGGCCAGGTCCACGCCCACCCCCGGGACCTCAGTCAGCTTGCGATTAGGGTCGTGCGCCATGTCTTCCAGACGTTCCGGGTAACTCTCAATGGAACGCTTCGCGCGCTCGTAGGCCACGGCCTTGAATTGCCACTTGGGATCGTCCTGAACGATCCTCATGAGGCTGGCAATTTCCTCGAAGACGGCTGCTATCTCGTGATTCTCCATTCAGGTTTGCCTTGGATACCCTTTCCTGACATGGTCAAGAAAAATCCTATCATATGCCTTCAGCACCAAAGGGGCGATCTAGCAAAGCCCAGGCCAAAACGGCCCGGGTTAGGAAGGTCACGCGCTGCCGCGTACAAGCCCTGAAAGGGCGTGATTTAAACCAGCGACCCCGCTTCGGCAACAGTCCGCGTGCCTCCCCGATCGCTCTTTCGCCCTTTCAGGGCTTGCGGCTAAACGCGAATGGGTTTTGGAACCCAGGCCGGTTGAAGCTCTGAAAAAATCAACAGCCTCACACAGAGGCGCGAAGGCGCCAAGAACCGCATGCGAGAAGTGCTTTGTTTGCTTCGCGACCTCGGCGACTTTGCGCCTCTGCGTGAAACTCTTCTGGGTTTCCGACGATTTCTTCACACCTTCGTTGGACTGGGCTGAGATGCTTCGCCCCTTCGGGGCTCGTTTTTCACATCGCTGCCGCCATCACCCCTGGAGTCCAACAAAAGATGTGGACCCGCTCAGGCTGGGTGGCGCGAGATCAGCAACGCTCGCGGACCGGCCTGGAGAGGTGAATGACACATTGAGTTGCCACAACAGGAATCCCAGCACATCCGTCTGTTCCTCGATCTGCTTGGTGACGGGGAGGCCGCCGGAGTGGCCGGCCTTCGTTTCGTAACGAAGCAAAACGAGCCCATCGGTCCAGGTTGAGGCCTGAAGCAGGGCGGTCATCTTGCGCGCGTGTAGCGGAGCGACGCGCGTATCGGCGTCGCCACTGAAGAGGATCACTGCGGGATACTTCTTCCCCGGCTGGACGTGGTGGTAAGGCGAGTAGGCATAGAGGTACTTGAACTGTTCGGGATTATCGGCGGAGCCGTATTCAGAAACCCAAAACCGTGCGACGAGAAACTTCTGGTAGCGGAGCATGTCCAGGAGCGGATAGCCGCACACTACAGCACGGAAAAGGTCTGGTCGTTGTGTGAGAGCCGCGCCCACCAGCAGCCCGCCGTTACTGGTTCCCTCGATCGCGAGCTTCGCGGGGCTCGTGTAACGGTTCTGAATGAGCCACTCGGCCGCAGCAATAAAATCGTCAAACACATTCTGCTTGTTGCCGAGCATGCCGGCGCGGTGCCAAGCCTCTCCGAACTCGCCGCCGCCGCGAAGGCTAGGCTCGGCGTACACACCGCCTTCTTCCACCCAGAGGGCCGCCGCCGCGCTAAATGACGGAGTCTCACTGATGTTGAATCCACCGTAACCCGTCAGCAGGGCGGGGCTGGCGCCGTCCAGCTTCAGCCCCTTTCGGTGGACGAGAAACATCGGAACACGAGTCTTGTCTTTCGACTCATACCAGACTTGCTTCACTTCGAATTGGTTGCTGTCAATGGGAACCTTCACCCGTGCCCAGAGGTCCTGTTTCCCGCTTGCCATCTCGTAGCGGTAAATCGCAAGAGGTGTGACGAACGACGAGAAACCATAGAAAGCTTCTCCGCTCGACCAGCGGGCGACGACGACAGCCGACCCCAGCGACGGCAGGGAAACGTCGCGGAGGTACTTTCCTGCTTCGTCAAACACTTTGAGGCGCGAGCTGGCATTCTCGAGGTAATTGACGAGCACCTTGCCGCCTGCCAAGGTCAGCGACTCGATGGCAGAGCCACACTCGGGCACCACCTCCTGCCAGTGCTCCCGAGCCGGATTCATAAGGTCCACGGCCAGAATACGGCCCTTGGGAGCTTTCCAGTTGGTGTGGAGATAGAGGCGGTCGCCCCCCACCTCGCCAAAAAAGCGGGCGGGAACGTCATTCACCACAGACTTGATGGGCCCCTGGGCTGCCACATCCTGATAATAGATTTCGGTTTGGTCGGCCGCGGCTCCGTGCTCGACGGTGATCACCAGATAGCGGCCACCATCGGAAAGCGCGACGTCGATGATCTTGTCCAGCCCGTAGCCCTTGCCGAAGATCTCAGTATCCTTCGCGGAGTCGGTCCCCAAGGTGTGATAGTAAACGCGGGGGCCCTCGGCATTCATGCGCGCGTAGTAGAAGCCACTCTTGTCCGGTTTGAGCGCGCCACCGAAGTAGCGCGCCTTCGGCAACTCGTCGGGCAAGTCCCGGAGAGTGTCCACGTTGCGAAACTTGAGCGTGACTTCGTCCTCGCCGCCCCGTCGGATTCCCCAAGCGACCAGCGTTCCGTCTTGCGAAATCTCGGATATGGCGGCGCTGGTGGTGTGGTCAGGGCTAAGCGGGTGC
>Ga0306920_100009258_pt1 | contig 13124 bp, 5 predicted proteins | sample flu12Cox44000170_FD_204666 | JGI IMG/M metagenome (GOLD analysis project Ga0306920, IMG submission 204666) | Lab enrichment of tropical soil microbial communities from Luquillo Experimental Forest, Puerto Rico - flux4day.12C.oxic.44.000.170 (v2)... | ecosystem: Environmental > Terrestrial >... | reverse complement strand
GTTTTTTCCGGGTTGTAATACTTCCCAAAGGTTACCGGACCGCCGACGTTAAAGCCGTATATGTTGTATCTGAGCTCGGCCACCGGCTGTGGAACCGTATTAAAGAAATTGCGGGCATCCAAGGCGTCGTTGCGGAAGAACTCCCACACCGAAGCGTGGAACGTGGTGGTGCCCGACTTTATCGCCGAGCTAATCGTGCCACCGGAAGATAGTCCATAGTCAGCGCTGTAATTCGCCGTCAGGGTTTGCGTTTCGGACAGAGCATCAATCGATGGCATGACACTGGAGGCTCCGGCTCCGCCGCGATCCGAGTTTTCTCCTCCATCGAGGAGGTACAGGTTGTGGCCGGGACGGGCCCCGTTAAAGCTGATCTGGCTGTTGCTGCCCACAGGCACAGGCAGCTGACTGTCCGTCATAAGGTTCGAAGCACCGGTCGTCAGAGTTACATACTGGTAGATGGCCCGCCCGTTGGTGGCGAGTTGCGAGATCTGCGTACCGTTGATGAGAGAGCTCTGCTCACCTGTATCGGCTTGGACGGCAACCGCGTTTGCTTCGACCGAAACCGTCTCCGATGCCGTACCCAGTTTCATCTGGAGGTCGACGCGGATGCGGTCACTAACGTTCAGGACGATGCCCTTGGTCTCTTCGACCTTAAAGCCCGTCGAGGTGGCTTTTAGATCGTACTTGCCAATGGGAAGACTTGGTGCGACGTACTGCCCCGCGTCATTGGTCGTGTACGTATGCGTGCGTCCCGTATCCACCTGTGTGATCGTAACCGTGACGTTCGGTACCGCTGCCCCGGATGGGTCAGTTACCGTCCCCACGATCGTGCCTTCTTGCGCCGACGCGAGGAACGTTACTCCGAGAAGGAGTAGAGCTAAGACCGCGACATGAGAAAGGGAAAACCACCGCAGGGAACGCGCGACACTTCGAAAACGAAAAGATGTAACACAGTTCATTATCTGCCTCCACCCCCGGCGACTTGGAATCGCCGGTTAAGTCACCGTCTGGACCTAAATGGATCTGGCAAAACCAGACCCGCGCGGACGACCTCTGGCTAGGGCTCGACACCCCTAGCCTTCAACCAACTCGGCCAGCACCTTTTTTTTCGACGGCTTTGAGATGGGAACAGCCAAGCCCCGACAGCCTCCACCACCCCAAGCACCCTGTCTTCACTGCAATCGACTAGGTGACCCAAACCAACCAACGCCCATTGCAGGCATGGCCGCAACGTAAGTCGTAAACGTTTACGTTGTGTTCTGCTGCTCTATCTACTCCCGGCGAGACACGATGTCAAGCACTCTTTTTGATTTTTTGATGTCCAATATCGTTTTTTTAGCGGAAAGATGGCCCTTTGCGCCGTGACCGGGAAGATGCCATGCCCGCATCCTACTGAAAAAATAGATGCTTGTTAATAATTACGGGCGCGGTCACCGGCCGGCGAGAGCCAAAATCCGCTTGGCAGCGGCAAGGCCCATATCCGTCTGGGTTTATTTCGCATTTTTATTTGGAATCAAGCGGGAGTTCTTGAGAAAATTCAACGCCTCTGACCCTCGATTGCTCGATGCAAAATCCCTGCGAGCGAGGCACGCTCGGTCCGGTTTTTGGACTTGTTCCTATTCATTTTTGCGATGCTTCAAGCCGAGGGCATCACGAATTTTCTCATTCGATTGAACAGCCGAATCGATGTATGACGCAATGCGACCGAAACCGCGCGGGAGCTACTCGTCATTGCTCAGCGAAATTGCGTCTGTCTAGCTTGATCGATGCCGGAAGCGGTTCGCGTCGGACGAACGCCTTACCTTGATCGTGTAATCTCCTGGGTCGGCTCGCCACTGTTTTTCGGTTACATCGAGTGCGAAGACAGGCACGCTCACGATTCGCACAAAAACAAAACGATTGGTCTCGGCATGGTCCGTCAATTTGTGAACTTCCCTGATTCGGAGCGAAGGCTATTTCCGCCGAACCGTATTATTGAAATAGCCTGGGAGCAAATTCATTCAGATAGGCTTGCCAGTTCTGCCAGGTATGCCCGCCCCCGCTCTCATGAAATTCCGGCTCGAAGCCGTGTTTTTTCAGAACCGCAAGTGTGGACTGTGTCGTTGGCAACAGGAAGTCGTCTTTGCCGGTCGCAAACCAGAGCAGCTTCAGCCCGTTTTTGGCGTTCGCGTCCTCCAAACCGGCGGCGAACTGTTTCTCCGCATTTTCAATCCCATAAATCCAGCCCGAGCTGAACACACCGACGTAAGCGAACTTCGCGAGATTCGGAATAGCGATATTCAGGCTTTGCATCCCGCCCATCGAGAGGCCTGCAATTGCTTGATGCTCCCGATCCGTTTGAACGCGATAATGAGCTTCGACGAAGGGAAGGATGTCGCCCAGAAAATCCTTTTCGAATTCGCCAACCTTCATCGAACTTCGGACGCCCCACACGAACTCCCGGTCCACGTGACCGGCCGGCATGACCACGATCATCGGCTTGGCTTTTCCGGCGGCGATCAGGTTGTCGAGGATGAATCCCGCGTGGCCAACGGTGGACCACGAATCATCCGAGTCGTCCGCGCCGTGGAGCAGATAAAAAACTGGGTACATCGCAGCGTCCCTCTCATATCCCGGAGGCGTGTAGACGTGCATGCGACGTAAAGTCCCGAGCGCCGTGGACTGATACCAGACCGTCGCAACCGTTCCATGCGGGACTGGCTGCACATCGAGAAACGCAAGTCCGGGAACGGTAACCATGCTCTGCACAAAATTCAGACTCTGGCTGTTGCTCGGATTCCGTGGGTCCGCAAGTTTTGCCCCATCCACGGAAAAAAAGTAGCGATAAACGCCGGGTTTCATCGTGATCGTAGTCGACCACACTCCGTCGCTTCCGCGATGCAGCGGCGTTCCGACTCGCGCTACAGAAAAGTCCAGCCATTCGCCCCGGATCTTCACAGCCTTGGCGTCTGGCGCGTAGAGCTTGAAGGTTACCGAGTTGTCCTTCGCTATTTCCGGAGTGATCAGCAGATCATTTGGAGTTGGCTTGAATGCCGGCATGCGTGGTGGCGAAGGAGCTTTCTGCTGTTCCTGACAGTCGACCGCGATCGAACCTGACGAAAGCCAGATTGCGATCGCAAAAATTCTGAAATACAAAGAAGGACGATTCATTTTGCCTCCCGAATGCGGCCTGGGGCTGTCGCGTGCTTCGATCCTAGAGCAGGCATGCTATGGGTGCTCGAGGAATGGCGTCAAGGTCGATGCGCTTTCTTCGCTATTCAGACGCCACCAGGAATCGGCAGCAATTCGCCAGAAGGCGCGCAGCGTGTGGGGTTGTGAGAAAATGCATTCGTGCCTGAGCATCAATAGACTTAAGGGACTTTCCGGTTGCCGCTTCGCCACATACAACTCGACCGTTTCTCGTCACTCCTGGTTCTTCTCTTGTCTCCGTTTCTCTTCGCGATTCCGCAAAACCCCAAATCCGCTCCTTCGGTCCCGTCCAAAATCAGATTCTCCCTCGAAACGCTGCCCTTTCGCGTGGAGTCCGACGAAACTCTGAAGACTCCCCACGCTCCCGCAACCATGGCTGGTGGTGTCGCGGTGTTTGACTACAACAAGGATGGCCGGCCGGACATATTTTTCACGAACGGCGCCAATATCGAGACTCTCAAGAAGGATTCCGCCAAATTCTCCAACCATCTTTACCGCAACGACGGCAACGGGGTGTTCACCGACGTAACGAAAGAAGCTGGTCTTAGCGGCACTGGCTACGACATCGCCGCGGCCGTCGCCGACTATGACAACGATGGTTATCCCGATCTGTTCGTCGGGGGAGTTCACGGCAACACGCTCTTCCACAACAATGGCAACGGGACATTCACGGATGTTACGGCCAAAGCTGGTCTGAACCATTCCATCGATCCCGAGTTTGGTCCTCTATGGACCGCAGCGGCGGCGTGGGTCGACGTCAATAACGACGGCCTTCTCGATCTGGTTGTCATCAACTACCTTCAGTGGGACATCAAGAAGGAAACGCTCTGCACCTTCGCGGGCGGCTTCGACTACTGCTCTCCGAAGCTTTACAAAGGCCAGGCCAATCAGTTGTTCCTGAATCGGGGCGATGGAACTTTTGAAGATGTCTCAGAAAAGTGGGGCCTTCGCGCTTACGTCGGGAAGGGTATGGGAGTCGGCGTCGCGGACTACGATCTCGATGGCCGGCCCGACCTTTTCGTCACCAATGACACCTCCAATAATTTCCTGTTCCACAACACCGGGCAAAAGTTTGAAGAAGTCGCCTTTCAGGAAGGTGTGGCGCTCGTTGAATCGGGTGAGTTTGTCTCCGGCATGGGTGTGGATTTTCGCGACTATAATAACGATGGATATCCCGATATCGTCTTCGTCGCTCTCGACAACCAGACGTTCCCGCTGTTTTTGAACAAGACAGGAAAGGGGTTCGAAGAAGTAACCTATCCCACCGGCATGCGCAAGCTATCTCGGGGCATGGCCGGCTATGGACCCGGATTCTTCGATTTTGACAATGATGGCTGGAAGGATCTTTTCGTCTCTCGCGGCCATGTCGAGTCGATCGCCACACCCACATACGAAATCGATCAGTACAACACCGTATTCCGGAATCCCGGCGCTGCGGGACAATGGCAGGCTTTGACGGCGGAAGCTGGCCTCGACGCTTCACCGCCGGCTCGTCATCGCGGCTGCGCTTTTGGCGATTTCGACGGCGATGGGCGAGTGGACGTTGTGGTTAGTGCCTTGGGCAAGAACGCCGAAATCTGGATGAACCGGTCCGAAGGCTCCGGGCACTGGCTCAATATCGCACTCGAAGGCACCAAAAGCAATCGCGACGGGATCGGCGCTCGGATCAAGCTCGTCACTTCGGCCGGCGCGCAATACAATCACATGACCACGAGCGTCGGTTATGCTTCTTCGAGCTACGGCCCAGTCCACTTCGGTCTCGGCGCGGACATCGCGGCCAAGCGGATCGAAATTCATTGGCCTTCTGGCATCGTTCAAACGCTCGAGGACGTCGCCGGTGATCGCATACTCAGCGTCAAAGAGCCCGTCGTGAAGTAATATGCTCCGGTAGCTTGACGTAGGAAGTTCAACGATCTGATGTTTCGTAGAATTCCGATTCCTTCGAGCCTGTCCCGAGCAGTTTCTATCGCCCTGCTGCTGGGGCTAGGCACACTTTGGCAGACGGGTTTGGCAAATGGCCAGGACCGTTTCGTCACCACAAAAAAAGCGACAGGCGACGTCGCCCTCGTCGAAAAGGGCGCCGCGGCACCGCTCTACGTCGATTCGAACGACTACCCCGGAGTGGCCCGTGCCGCAAACGACCTTTCCAACGACATCCTGTGCGTTACGGGCGTTCGACCACCAATCCTTCAAGATCAAGCCGCGCTTCACGAACCCGCCGTGATCATCGCTACGCTCAATAAAAGCTCTCTTCTCGATCGCCTGATCCGCGACCACAAGATTGATGCGGCCGCCCTTCGGGGCAAATGGGAGTCTTACCTCATCGAGACCGTGACCGAACCCTTTCCCGGAGTTTCCTCGGCGCTCGTCATTGCCGGAAGCGATAAGCGCGGAACGATCTACGGCATCTATGAAATCTCCGAACAGATCGGTGTCTCTCCCTGGTCCTGGTGGGCCGATGTACCCATCTCGCCTCAAAAGGCGCTCTTCGTTCGGCCGGGCCGCCATTTCGAGGGCGAGCCCGCCGTTAAATACCGCGGCATATTTCTGAACGACGAAGCCCCTTCTCTGACAGGTTGGGTCAAGGAAAAGTATGGTGGATATAACCACGAGTTTTACGTGAGGGTCTTCGAGCTTCTTTTGCGTCTACGGGCTAATTTTTTGTGGCCTGCCATGTGGAACAGCGCTTTCAACGAAGACGATCCCCTCAATCCGAAACTCGCCGATGAATATGGAATTGTGATGAGCACGTCACATCATGAGCCCATGCTTCGCGCGCAGCAGGAGTGGAAGCGCCACGGAAAAGGCCCGTGGAATTACTCGACCAATGGAGAGGAGCTTCGCGAGTTCTGGTCGCAGGGAATCGAGCGCAACAAGAACTACGAGAGCATCATTACGCTTGCGATGCGCGGCGATGGCGATCTGCCCATGTCGGAGCAAAGCAACATCGCCCTCCTCGAACAAATCGTCGCCGACCAGCGCAAAATCCTGGCCAGCAAAATGAACCCTGACCTCCAGAAAATTCCCCAAGTCTGGGCACTCTACAAAGAAGTGCAGGAATACTACGAAAAAGGCATGCGCGTGCCCGACGACGTGACCCTGCTCTGGTGCGACGACAACTGGGGCAATATCCGCCGTCTCCCGACCCACGAAGAGCGCGGGCGCAGCGGTGGTGCGGGCATCTACTACCATTTCGATTATGTCGGCGACCCGCGCTCGTACAAGTGGATCAATACGAATCCCATTCCCAAGGTCTGGGAACAGATGAATCTCGCTTACCACTATGGCGCGAATCGCATGTGGATCGTCAACGTCGGCGATTTGAAGCCCATGGAATTTCCCATCGAGTTTTTCCTCACTTTTGCCTGGAATCCCGAGGCCTGGCCAAAAGAAAAGCTTGGTGAATTCACGACAGAGTGGGTCACGCGCCAGTTTGGCCCGACAAACGCCTCCGAGATCGCAGACCTCCTCAGCAAGTACGGCAAATACAACGGCAGACGCAAGCCCGAACTCCTCGAGCCGAGTACTTTTAGTCTCGTTGACTACCGGGAGGCCGACCGCGTCTCCGCCGAGTTTGACGCCGCCGTGAATCGCGCCGAACAACTCTACGCTCAAATTCCCGAAAAGCAGCGCGATGCCTTTTTCGAGCTCGTGTTGTTCCCGCTGAAGGCCTCGGCGCAGGTTACCGAACTCTATATCGCTGTCGGGGAGAACCAACTCTACGCGCGGCAGGGGCGCGCCAGCACCAACGATCTGGCCGCGCAAGTTCGCAAGCTATTTTGGGCCGACGCCGATCTCTCCTTTTCTTACAACCACAAACTTTCGCAAGGAAAATGGGGCCACATGATGGATCAAACGCACATCGGATACACTTCGTGGCACGATCCACCGGAAAACGTCATGCCGGAAGTGGTCGAACCGGATGTTCCAGAAGCTGCGAAGCTGGGCATCGCGATTGAAGGTTCGCGATCAGCCTGGCCTGGCGCTTCGGAGGAGCCGATTCTTCCTCCGTTTGATTCTTTTGCTCGCGAACGCCGCTCCTTCGATGTTTTCAACCGCGGGCGCACTGCTTTTCAATTCTCGGCAGTGCCGAGCGAACCTTGGATTGTCTTGAGCCGATCGTCAGGCGCTGTCGAAAAAGAAGAACGCGTGTGGATCGGCATCGACTGGAATAAAGCTCCGGTCGGAACTACCGCCGGTTTCGTAAAGGTCTCCGCGTCGACTGGCGATTCAGCCACTCTGAAGCTCTCTGTCTTCAACCCGAAGGAACCCCAGCGGGATTCACTGCGCGGGTTTGTTGAGTCCGATGGCTATGTCTCGATGGAGGCGGAAGATTTCACCCGCAAAACAGACGCCCCATCGGCTCGCTGGGAGAAAATCCCTGATTACGGCCGGACCGGGTCGGCTATGTCAGTTTTTCCTGTAAAGGCCGCGAGCATCACTTCGTGGGAGAAAGCCCCCTGCCTCGAATACCAGATGTACCTTTTTGACCCCGGCAAAGTTGAGGTCGACGCCTTTCTTGCGCCGTCGCTCAACTTTGTGCCCGGTCGAGGGCTCCGTTATACCGTCTCTTTTGACGACCAGCCACCTCAGATTCTCGATGCCCTGGAGCGGAATACAGTCCAGGATTGGGCGAACTCGGTCAAAGACAACATTCGCATCAGCAAATCCACTCATACATTAACCGGGACGGGCTATCACACGCTGAAGATCTGGATGGTGGATCCCGGAATCGTCCTTGAGAAACTGGTCGTCGATCTTGGTGGAGTGAAGCCTAGCTACCTTGGGCCTCCTCCGAGCTTCCGTGGCCTGGATGGGACCGACGGCATCAAGCGCGTTGAATCTGAGGTACCGCGTAAAGGAACACCATGAAGAAAACTGTGCTCGGAGTTTGCTTAACCGCACTGGCGTTCGTGTACCTTGCTGCCTGGTTATATGCGGCGGACTCGCCCTCCACCGCATTGCAACTCACCCCGCAGGACGCGCTCGAGGCTCATGGGTTAAGCGTCTTCGTGTTTCACAATTCCTACCATGGCGTTTTCGGCGACGAAAAAATGAGCGGTGTCGAAATCGTCCTGCATGATGAGCGCATTGCGACCAATGGCGATGTGCGTCTTTCCGCTACGCCCGCGCAATGGGACCCGATTCCGAAGTTCGAGGATCGCAAGCGTGGGGCTTTTCAGAACGAGCTGATTGCCTCGCTCGCGTACCCCGATAAGAATCTGACTTATCGCATTGACGTGCGCCCGGAAGACGGCGGCTTTCGCGTAGCTGTCCAACTGGATCGCCCGCTTCCCGCTGCTCTCCAGGGCAAAGCTGGCTTCAATCTTGAATTCCTCCCCACGGCCTATTTCGGCAAGTCGTATCTTCTCGATAGCTCATTTGGCATTTTCCCGCGCCTTCCGGGCGGGCCGATGGAAAAACAACCCGACGGCACGCTCGAGCCGGCAGCTCTGGCTCGGGGCGACCACATCCTGCTTTCGGGGGAAGATCCGATGACACGCGTGAGCATTACGTCGGAAAACGTTCCCCTTATGCTGTTTGACGGCCGCAATCAAGCGCAGAACGGGTGGTTCGTGATTCGTAGCTTGATTCCTTCCGACAAAACGGGCGACGTACTTGTCTGGCACGTTCACCCCAACGTCGTTCAAGACTGGACGCGTCCCCCGGTTGTTGCCTACAACCAGGTTGGTTACACGCCCGAGCGCTCAAAAATCGCCGTGCTCGAACTTGATCCGCTCTACAAAGGGCCGGCCACCGCTCGCCTACTCCGCATGGCCATGGATGGCTCCTACAAAGAGGTCTTTGAAGGGGAGGTGAAGCACTGGGGGAATTGGATGCGCTATTCCTACGCGCACTTTGATTTCTCGGCGGTTCGTGAACCCGGGATCTATGCGATCGAATACGCAGGTCACATCAACGCGCCGTTCCGCATCGCAAAGGATGTCTATCAGAATATCTGGCAGCAAACTCTCGATACGTACCTCGCCGAGCAGATGGATCACGTCAGAGTGCGCGAAGGATATCGCGTTTGGCACGGACCATCGCACCTCGATGACGCGCGGCAAGCGCCCGTCAACTACACGCACTTCGACGGCTATGCGCAAGGTCCTACGACGGATTCGCCTTTTGCCCCAGGGGAGCACATTCCGGGATTCAACGTTGGGGGATGGTTCGATGCAGGTGATTTCGATCTTCGTTCACAAACGCACTCGCGCGTGATCACTGACCTGACGCTGGCGATCGAAAACTTCGGGTTGGATTGGGATGACACAACCGTAGACGAACAGGCCCGCTACGTGGAGATTCGCAGGCCGGACGGTGTACCGGACGCCATCCAGCAGATTTCGCATGGTGTGCTTTACCTTCTGGCCCAATACAGGGTTTTCGGCCATGCCATTCCGGGCGTTATCGCCCCCACACTTACGCAATACACCCACCTTGGCGATGGAGCATCCACAACTGACGGGAAAATCTATTCGGAGAAAATGTCTCCCCTCGAATCGGATGGCGTTCACTCCGGTGTCCCCGACGACCGATGGGCGTTCACCACGCACGTGACAGCCTTGAATTACGATGTCTCCTCGTCTCTGGCCGCCGCCAGCCGCGTCCTCCGCGGCTACGACGACAAGATGTCCACAGAATGCCTCGAAACGGCAGAGAAGGTCTGGGAAGAAGAACACAAACAAGCGCCCGCGCTGTTCCATTCTTTCAACACGACGGGAGGCGATCTTCACGAGGACGAAACGAAAGCTGCCGTTGAATTGTTGATAGCCACGAAAGGCGGAGCGACTTATCGCGCAAGCCTCACGGAACTCCTTCCGACGATTCGAGAGCGATTCTCGACCCTCGGTGCAGCCGCAGCGCGTGCCGCCCCCTTCATGGATTCGGAATTTACGAAGAGTCTCAGGTCCATGCTTGCTGTCTACAAGGCAAAGCTCGACGAGAGCCTCAGAGGAAATCCCTACGGGGTTCCGATCGCCACGGGGACTTGGGGCGGTTCCGGACTGGTGGCGGATTTCGCCTCGCGGATGTACCTTCTACACGCCAAGTTCCCGGATGTTATCGGCACCGAGTACACATTGCGCGGTCTCGACTATCTGCTCGGCACGCATCCGGTTTCGAACGTTTCCTACGTGTCCGGGATGGGAACGCGATCAAAGCTGATCGGTTATGGCAACAACCGCGCGGACTACACCTTCATCCCTGGCGGCATCATTCCAGGGGTCACAATCCTTCAACCCGATTTCCCCGAGCTCAAGAGCGAGTGGCCCTTCCTGTGGTACGAGAATGAATATGTTGTCGATACGGCGAGCGCTTATATCCTGGCTGCCAGAGCCGCGATCGCCGTAGCCAAGTGACGGTGGTCGGAATCGAAACGTAATCGTTCTCTCGATTTTGCGATCGAAACGCCCGACTCCCAGGTCCCTTTTGTTGTCGCTCGCTCGGACAATCTCGTGGGTCAAGCTGAAAGAATCTTATTTTGCACTTTCCCGCATCGGATTTTCCGGGCCTGGCAAAAAAGCAAGTAGCCGTTTTTCAGTTACTTGCACAGATCACTCGCTCTTCGTTGGGTTTTGTGGTACAACGCCGATAGTCTTCGTGGTACGCGATAACATCATCTGGTTCCGGGGGGAGTCCTTGGGGATTTGGAGCAAGCTCGGTGCGTTTGCGAACGTAATCGCTCCCGGGCTCCTCACCAAAGATCCTCCCCCGCTCAGCAAAGCACAAGGGGTGGCGCCTCAGCAACCATCCGTCGAGAAGGAAATATTTGGCCGCCTTCCTGATGGAACTGAAATTGAATCTTACACCCTTCGCAATCGGCGAGGCTCCTCGGCAAAGCTCATTACTTTCGGAGCATCTCTCACCCAACTTTGGGTGCCGGACCGCGCGGGAAAGCTGGCGGATGTCGTCCTTGGGCTCGGCAGCCTCCAGGCCTATCTCGACCCTCATCCGTTTTTTGGTGGAACGATCGGCCGTTACGCAAACCGCATTGCCAAGGGCCATTTCGTTCTGGAAGGCCGTGAGTACCGGCTGGCGATCAATAATCCTCCGAATTCTCTTCATGGCGGCAAGGTCGGATTCGATCGGCGTGTGTGGAATGCGGAATCGGTCGAAGGCTCCCACGGCCAGGCGGTGCGCTTTGCCTACGTCAGCAACGACGGCGAGGAACACTACCCGGGGAACGTTCGTGTTACCGTCACCTACACGCTCACGGAAGCCGACGAATTCAAACTCGAGTACACGGCGGCAACCGACAAGGCCACGCCTCTGAATCTCACCAATCACAGCTATTTCAACTTGTCCGGCTCCTCTGACATCCTTGGCCATCTGCTCTACCTCAACGCCGACCAATTCACTCCGGTCGACGCGACGTTGATTCCCACGGGCGAGGTCCGGAGCGTAGCAGGAACGCCGTTCGACTTTCGCAGCCCGATGGCCATCGGCGCGCGCATTGCCGAAATTGCGGAAATCGGCGGCTATGACCATAATTTCGTGCTGAATGGACGGCCTGGGACCTTGCGTATCGCCGCTCGTCTGGCGGAGCCTGGTTCAGGAAGACAGATGGAGGTATGGACAACGGAGCCCGCGATTCAGTTTTATTCCGGCATTCACCTGGACGGCAGCGTGACGGGCAAGGGCGGCGCAGCCTACAAAAAATTCGGTGGGCTTTGCCTCGAAACACAGCACTATCCCGACTCACCCAACCACCCCAACTTTCCTTCGGCCATCCTTCGGCCCGGTTCGCTATTTCGGTCTGAGACCATTTACAAGTTTTCAGCCAAGTGAAACGTCACCGTGCGACCGCTTTCGATTCCGATCGGTTAACCGGTGCAAGAAAGAAAATAGGCACCAAGGAGTGCTTCGAAGTCCTATGACAATTGCGCTAGCCATGCTCAATTCGCAGCAACTCGTGCATCTCTCAGGCGTTGACTTCGTGATCGTTGTTTTTTACTTCGCCCTGGTATTAGCGATCGGCTTCTATCTGAAAGAGCAGGCCAACACCGGAGAGGATTTTTTCCTGGCCGGAAGAGAAATGACCGCGTGGGTCGCGGGGCTGAGCTTTCTCTCTGCAAATCTCGGCGCCTTGGAGCTGATGGGCTGGGCGGGCGCGTCCTATCAATACGGCATCCTCGCAGCTCATTGGTACTGGGTCGGCGCAATTCCCGCAATGCTGTTTCTGGCGCTGGTGATGATGCCCTTCTACTACATCTCCAAAACGCATTCCGTTCCAGGCTACCTGAAATTGCGGTTTGGAGAATCGAGCCGGGCCCTCTCCTCCATCAGTTTTGCTTTCATGACGGTGCTGATGAGCGGAATCAATATGTACTCCATGGCCCTGGTCTTGAAGATTGTGCTGGGGTGGAACATCAACGTCAGCATTCTAGTCTCTTCTGTTACCGTGGCCATCTACGTTGCCCTGGGCGGATTGCGCTCGGCGATTTTCAACGAGGTGCTGCAATTCATTCTGATCTGGGCGGGAGCTCTGTTGATCCCCATCCTCGGGCTCGTGGAAGCCGGTGGCTGGTCTGGCTTGAGAGCCCGGGTTACTGCCAATGCCTCGGCCGAATACACGCACCTGTGGAGCACGCTCGGCAAGTTCAGCGATAACCCGATGGGTATTCACTGGACGGGTATCGTATTCGGCCTTGCGGCAGTCATCTCCATGGGCTACTGGACCACTGATTTTCTTGTGGTTCAGCGTGTACTCTCCGCAAAGGACCTGCGCACGGCAAAAATGGCGCCGATCATCGGAGCCGGGTTCAAGATGCTGGTCCCGTTCATCGTGATCCTTCCTGGTCTTCTTGCCATCGCCGTGCTGCCGATAAAACTGGTGGGAGAAGGCCAAGCCATCGTTTCGGGTGGACACAGCTATAACGAAGTTTTGCCGCTCATGCTGGCGCGCTACTGCGGACCGGGTCTGCTGGGCCTCG
>Ga0306920_100009255_pt1 | contig 13125 bp, 10 predicted proteins | sample flu12Cox44000170_FD_204666 | JGI IMG/M metagenome (GOLD analysis project Ga0306920, IMG submission 204666) | Lab enrichment of tropical soil microbial communities from Luquillo Experimental Forest, Puerto Rico - flux4day.12C.oxic.44.000.170 (v2)... | ecosystem: Environmental > Terrestrial >... | reverse complement strand
GTTCAAGGTCTACACGAGCGGCCAGAAGCGCCGCGTCACGCCGCAGATCAAGCGCGAATTCAAACGGCGGGCCGCCATCGAGCCCGTCATCGGCCACCTCAAGGAACACCACCGCATGGGCCGCAATCACCTTGCCCACGCCAGCGGCGACGCCATCAACGCCGTCCTCGCCGCTCGCCTTGGACGGCGCAAGGGCGGGCACGCTCCACCTTGCGGAGGAAACCGTCCCTAGCTCTCGGCAGATCGGATCGGGAGCTGCCTGTGATGTCGTCGAATCGTCTCCAGCAGAGAACTTTCGGTGATCAAACGGGGGCCTACGGCGTACCGATCGAGACATCGCCTGATAGGAACGATCGCAGCCGCGGCCAGCAGGCTGCCCCACATCAGGAGCGCCATCTGGATCGCCATTATTTCCTCCGACATTACCTGTGCAACCACAACGGTCAGGACCGGGATGGCCAAGCTGGCAATAGCGCCGGCGCTGAACGCAGCTGAAAACAGCCACAGCCGTTGAAAGCTGGCCGAACTGCGAGACGCAAAGAACCCGATAATCAATAACCCACAGAGAAGCGCCAGCCGTTGCCACACCGGCGCATTGGTCCAGGCCAGTCGCGTTTCATAGCTGATCACTCTCAAAACCGCAGCACACTTGATGAGAAAGACCTCGATCACGAACTGCGGGTCCCTACGAAGGAACTGGAAAAATGCGAGTTTATCCAAGCGCTCCAACGCAGCGTATTTGAGCGTGTTCTTTGCGAGGTAAATCTCGGGCTTGTCTTCCTCCGGGTGCTCTTTGACATACGCTAAGGCTGCAACGACTGGCATTTCATCCGCAACCTTATAAGAATGGGCCGCACCGTACTTCTCGACGAATTTCGGATGAACCTGCAGCGAGTAATAGACGCTGTGCCAAAAGGCATGATGCTCTAGCCAACCGCCCTCGTGATAGATTGGATGAAGCGAAACCGATACCACCTTCAGTCCACCATAGACCACAAGAATCGAAATTAGGGCGGGCCACTCGGCGGCGGCAAAACGACGCGCGAGCACCCGAAACATCTCTTGGCGCCTCCAGCCTTTCATCAACAACGGCAGAATACAGATAACCAATGCGAGCACCAGCAACGCTATCAGCCAAACGGCCGATGCCCGGATGTGAATGGCAAAGAAAATTATTCCCGCCTGGAAAAGGACGACCGCCACTTTCTGCCATTGAAATCGAACACCCTCGGCCATCATCAGGAGAATATGCACCGTCGGAATGAGACCGATCACCGCCATAAAGCGCGGATTTATCATGTTACCCGAGCCGTAGGGCTCAGGTTGCAGAAGGATCTGGGTGTAGTAGCAGCTTGAGTAGATGATGCACGCGGTGATCAGAATGATCAATTGCCCGGCGCGGTCCCGCGCCCGTTCCACCAATGCAACGAGCAGGGAGATTCCTAGAATTAAAAAAAACATATAGTACAAGGATCGAACGTGGAGCCCAAACGTCCAGAATGCCAGTTTTGCGAAATCGACATAGCCGATATCATCCCCCCCTAGTCCACGAATCGACTTCCCGCCGACTTCCGGCAGATTGGGAAGATCTCGCCACGTGCGTTGGAGAACGTCGTCCAAAAATGCGGCCTGTAAATTTTTCGGAACGGTTAATCCAAGCTTTTTAACAATATCGGGGTCAGTGGTAAAACCGCGCTCGGTCAGTTGCCCATGCACGAAGTCCGAGAGCGCGTATCCACCCTCCCCAAATCTTTTCTCCGTCATTATGGCAGCGACTGCATTAAGCACGCGCCCATACCCCTCCCAGCCGACCTTTTGATCCATTCCGTAATGGATGCCCGTCCGAAAGGTCGCACCGAAGATAAAGAGCGCGACTAGCGCAATCAGGACCGAGCCGACGATCCGATTGACAGTGCTTTCGGAGCTCACATTCATATCTCGTGGCATTGCGTACCAGCCTCGCTTACGTTCTGACCTTTTTGTCTCGCTTCGACGAAAGCGCCGACCACACGGATCTAAAGATCAAGGCGTTTTTAAGATGAAACCACGACTGCTTCGGGGAAGAAGTTTTGAATTCAAGATGTCGAAAGACATCTCCGTCCCTGTTACCCGAAGCGGCGAACCCAATCAAGCACTGCTCGCTTGGGTCCATCAATGTGGCCTGCACCCGGTTTGGATGACACGCGGTTAAGCGAAACCCGCCTCTCGTTCGAACTCCATAGGGCTTAGATAGCCGATCGTCGAGTGTCTGCGTTTGGAGTTGTAGAAGCGCTCGATGTAGTCGAACACGTCTGCTCTTGGCTCGTCGCGCGTCCTGTAGGTCTTCTGCCCGGTGCGCTCGGTCTTCAGCGACGAGAAGAAGCTCTCCATTGCGGCGTCGTCCCACACATTGCCTGAGCGGCTCATTGAGCAGACGACACCGTTGTCAGCCATCAACCGCTGGAACTGTTCGCTGGTGTACTGGCTGCCGCGATCGGAGTGATGCAGCAGCGCATCGGGTTTACCCCGTCGCCAGATCGCCATCACCAGGGCATCGGTGACGAGCTGCGCTGTCATCGCGCGCTCATCGACCAGCCGACAACGCGCCGGGAGAAGAGATCGATAACAGCGGCCACATAGACCCAACCCTCCGCTGTCCACACATAGTCCGCAATCACAGCTGGGTAGAGCACAACCGAGGGAACATCATACTTGCTGCGACGCGTGAGGACGTGTTAGAGCGCGAGGGGGACGAGCACAACAACATTGCCGCATCCAAATACCAGGTTTCAACAGTAGGGCGCGACCAGCGACGGATCAAGCGGGAAAATGGTGGGATGAAGCGTCAGCGGTGGCGCGAAAGCTATGTAGGCCGCGCACATGCCGGCTATCACTCCGGGCAGATCAGGCAACAGCCCGTGCGGGCAAGAAGGCCCAACGTGTGGTCTCGTTCCGTTCGTGGGTTGACGCACACACCGATCACAATGAAAATCAACCCGCCTGCCAAGGTCGGGGCATGATCGAAATCAGCCGCTATATCCTCGCAGCGATGGTTGCGCAGACGCACTTGTGGCCGTTGGGGGTGGCTTGGACTGCCAGTATTGCGGTATTCGCCTTCTACACGTTGAGCGGATACCTGATGACGCGGGTCCTCAATGAGCGGTACGGATTCACCACGCGAGGCACCGCAGCCTTTCTGCTAAACCGTGTGCTACGGCTTTGGCCCGCCTATCTTGCGCTTCTCGGACTGACCCTGATCGCGCTGTTGTTCCTTCCGCTGTCAAACTTCTTTTTCCTGATCCGTATGCCGACCACGCTGGCCGACATCGTGACCAATCTGGCAATTCTGGGCCAAGTGACTTTCGACTTTAGGCAATGGTTGCCCCTTGCAAAACCTGTCGTCACGTCATGGTCGTTGTCGATCGAGCTGTTTAGCTATGTCTTGCTTGCGCTGTACTTCGCGCGTTCATCGGCGCGGCTCTGGGCCTTCGCCGCGGTCGGCGCAGCCGCCATGGGCATCTCGACGTGGCATTGCGCTGTAAGTGCGGAGCCGGCTGCATATGGACCATATTGCAGCCAGAACCGATACGGCGTTCTGCAGGCCGGCTTCATTCCGTTCGCGATGGGTGGATTGTTTTACTTCCATCAAGACACGCTAAGTGCGTGGATCAAGGTCCACTGGCGCGTGCTGATTGCTGTATTGATCGGCGCGCACACGGCGATGTTTCTCGGGAATGCGTTTCTTGAGGACGCGCTGAGCGCCACCATCGGCCCTTACCTCGGCATCGGCGTGATATTTTGCCTGCTGTCGGTTTGGTCGGGACGGGTCGCGAGTGGCGCGCAGGACTTTTTCGGTAGAGCCTCCTATCACCTGTTCCTCGGTCACATGCCTATCGCCGCAGTGCTGGTGACCGGCCTGGGATTGAGGCCTAACAGCGCGTTCGTGTTTCTAGCCACGATGGTCGTGGCGCTCGCGCTCAGTACGGGCTTGGTCCCTATGGAACGCACCATCAATGTCATGCGGCTGCGCATTTCCAGGTCGGTTTCACCAGCACACGCGGGTGACACGTCCGTGCGGCGTCTTGAGGCGACATGATCCGCGGCTTCCCTGGGTGTCTGTCAGCGGTGCTATGTTTTGAGAGTAACGCAGAGCCGGTCCGGTATCCGGCAATCGCCCGCAGGCCAGCTTGAATGCGGCGAAGCGGAGTCTCGTAGCCGCAGGCGATCGAGGCTCGCCAATAGCTCAATCAATCATTCCCGCGCGGCGCGCTGGGAGTCGTTTCTAGGAAAGGCCGAAATCATACCAAGACCAGGTCACCGTGTATGCCCCGCCAGGATGGGTTGAAGCTAGACCTGCACCGGCTCGTTCGACGCGGCCTCGCCCAACCAGGGGCAAAGATCGGACCGAGGGCTATTTCCTGGACCAATAATTACACAGGAGAAATAGTTAGATCCGGCGCTGCAGCTGTGCTTTCGATCATGAGGCGTCGAACCCGGGAGGACAAATGAGCGCTGGACGTATCTTGTCGGCAGCTGTGGATTGGGTTGGGCCTATTGTTTCTCCGCGATGGCCTACGCGGTTTGCACGCAAAAAGACTACGATCAGCTCGCGAAATCGAAGCGCAATGCCGCCAAACATCGGTGGGGACAGACAGATCATCGCACGATATCGGCGATGCGGTTCGGGCGGATTAGAGGATTGGAGTTATCGCACAAGCCATACACTGTGCATTCCCGGCCGCGCCCGTCTCCCGCTTTTCGCCGTGCTCGCCGGATCGCTGCTTTGGGGCTGTGGCGTCAACAACATCCCGATTTATGATGACAGTGATGAACGCGCGAAGGCGGAGTTGTCTGCGGCGGTGACCTACCCAGCGCGGCCGATCAAGATCATCGTGCCGACGCCTGCGGGCGAGCCAGTGGATGTGGTCGCCCGGCTCGTCAGCAATTATTTCGCCGCGGCCTTCGGCCAAGCCCTGGTCGTCGACAATCGCCCCGGCGCCGGCAACACGATCGGCTCCAAAGAAGCGGCACAGGCCGAGCCCGACGGCTACACGCTTCTCTATTCGAGCGCGAGCGAGCTGGTGCTCGCCCCCATGCTGCAGAAGAATGCCGGCTACGACCCCCTCACGAGCTATGATCCGATCGCGCTGGTGGCGCAAAGCTCGAACATCCTGGTCGTCCATCCTTCCGTGCCGGTCAGCTCGGTGCAGGAACTGGTCGCCTATGCCAGGGCCAATCCCGGCAAGGTGAACTTCTCCTCGGGCGGCATCGGTGTGCTGCCGCATTTGATTGGCGAATGGTTCAAATCAGCGGCTGCGATCGACATCGCGCATGTCCCCTATCGCGGCGGCGGCCCTTCCATCAACGACCTAGTCGCCGGCCAAGTGCAGATGACCTTCGAGGGCACGAGCGTGCTGTTGCCGCTGATCCAAGGCGGCAAACTTCGCGCGCTCGCCACGACCAGCTCCAAGCGCATTCCGGAGCTGCCGGACCTGCCGACCATGGCCGAGAGCGGCTTCGCCCGCTTCGTCTCGACCAGTTGGACCGGGCTGCTGGCGCCGGCCCACACGCCGCGCTACGTGATCGACAAGCTCAATGTCGAGATCAACGAGGGCCTGAAATCGGCGGAGCTCAGATCCGCGCTTGGCAAACTCAGCAATCAGCCATTGGGCGGCACGCCACAGGACTTCACCGACATGATCAAGGGCGATATCGCCAAATGGGCGCCGATCGTGAACGGACTCGGTCTGAAGGCCGATTGATCAGGCATAACCACGCGTGCGGCAACGGCGAAGCTGCCGTCGCCACCCATGCGGACTATGCCGGTCGCCGCGCCAACGACAGCCGGAGCTCGCCGCCGATCAACGCGACGGCCGAACAGTTTGGCCCGCGACGATTGCGTGAACCATACCCGTCCGAGCTCGGCCGCCATCGCCCAGGCGGAATCGGTGAACGCAGCCAACCTCTGGGCGAGAAAAACGCGTGTACGGGCTTGCCGGGTTGGTTCACGAGAGAGCCAGATCACAGAAGACCACTCAACTTGGCGGCTCGCCTCCCGATGCGCTTGCGCGATTGTTGCTGGCTGAGTTGGCTGTGGAGGATGAATAATAAGGACTGCCCGGCGGTGTGGCCAATAGCGCTCACAGCCGATGCGATTTTCAGTCTGCAATTGGCTCATAGTTGATATCCGAGGCTGGCTATCGTGCTCTCGTTTGATGCTCAGGCCTTACTAGTCTCACCATTTCAGCCTGGCCACGGCGCGCCCATTGTGACACTTATAGCAGAAGGATGTGGGATAGGTTGGCACCGGGGCCCCCTAGGAGGATGCGGGCCTAACGGGAGAGCCGTCGTCGTCGCGCCAACGGCCCCGGCAGTGGTGGCGCGAGTCTGCCCACCTGGATTTCATCTCGGTCCAGCCGGATGCGCCTGCCGACCCAACTGAAAACCAAGTCGTTTAGATAGGTGAGGGAGCCCTGGGCTGGCAGGCTCCTAACCGCGCGTTATCATGACGAGTGATGGGGCGGGAGCGTAAGGAACTGCAACAGCCGCCCTCGTACTCTCGGTGCATGCAGAAGGCAGCGATTTGCTCCGCTGGGAAAGAAGGGGTCGAAAGGCATAGCTCGCTACGACGGTGCTGTCCAAGCCCAGAAAAATCGTCCGCCGTCACTCCCATTGTTCGCAAACGCCCTGGTCGCTTGTGCACTTGGCCATGGAATACTGCGTGCGCCGACGCTTCTGCACAGCGAGCCCTTCACCTTCTAACTGCGGTTGTCCTTTTCTTGCGCACGTTGAAAGGCGGGAAGTGAAAGCCGAAGGGTGGGCGAGCGGCAGCGCGGACTGGTCGTGCAATGGCTGCCAGGTGGAGGGCTTGTCTCCTGTTCGTCATGGCCATTGCCCTGATTGGTGGGATGGCCGCACGGCAGCCCCTTGAAATGGAGCGACTTTCGCGGTTGGCTGCCGTCGTTACGCTTGGAGCTGTCACGAGCCTCTTTATATTCCCTGGTAGGATGACCGAGGAGATAATGGCGAAGATGGCGGAGGTGCTGCTTGGTCTCGCTGCCGCTCTCATACGGGTGGCGGCACGAGCGGGCGTCGGCACGCTGTTGGCTTCGGGTGGAACTGTGACGCGTCTCTTCATTCCTCTACTGAGCTCGGACTCGTCTCGCGCCGCCCCATCTCGTGCGGGTCGGGACGCGCTCCCAGAGCGGTGTTCTGAGCCAGGTCTGCATGCGCTTTCTTCCACACGCCAAACCTTCACAACGGCTGGGCAGTGTACAACTTGAGGCCGCCCTGTGGATTGTCAACATTGCGACGGTCTTTTTCGCCACACGTTACCTGTTCGAGATGAACAGCCGAGCCATTTTCTCACGGCAACTGCGGCGGCGAGCGACTGGCCGAGGAAACGACCGTGCGCGCGCCGACCATGTCTATGGCGCGGCCAAGCTCGCGGGCGAGTATTACACGCAGGCCTATCAGCGCACCTTCGGACTGCCGGTCACGATCGTGCGGCCGTTCAATTGCTATGGGCCGCGCGCGCATTACCAGGGGGACTTGGCCGAAGCGGTGGTCGGGGCTGCTGGAAACAATCGCCAATTTCCGCCGACTGTTCGGAGAGATCCATCGCGTGCTCAGGCCGAGCGGGACTGTGGCCGGCATCACGTCCAATGGCGAGTGCTCCTGGTATCGGCTACGCAAGTTTATCGAAGGTGGGGAGCGTCATCGCCGCACGCGACAACTCGCGACAGCTCGCGGTCTCGATCACGTGCTGCAGCAGTGCTGGATTTTCGATCACGCAAGTTGGCACGGGCCCCGTGAACGCCGCGACGTGGATGGCATCAACTTAAAATTGATCAACGCACTGCGTTCCGCAGCTTCATGCGTTCTGCGTCACTAGCATCCTGTAGCCGACATCTGGATGCGTCTGCGGGCCCTGCACGAAAGAGAATATCTGCATTCAGACGGCGCTCGAACAAGACTCCGGTCAGCGCCAGATCGGCGCGGAACAGGCTCGGTGCTGACCCATCCAAGCCACTGATTACTCTCAGACATCGGCTGAACTCGACGGGTAACAACAGAATGGCTAAGCCATCACTCCTGGCGCGAATCTTGTAACCGTCCCGCGCAATCGTAAAAGACTCTAAGCTGGCTTTTCGGAGAGAGCCAGTGCTGTGGACGGCTCCGAAAACTACGTGGTCCAGGTCGGAAGAACACGACGCATTGAAGAGCGATTGTGCGTCCTCTGTTTCTTTAACTTCGATAGGACTGAACTGGCCCAAATTCGGGTTATCGAGTTCGTAAAGATACATTGGAAAGCTCTCGAAGTTCGGTCGAGATGACCAGAGCAGCAATTGCTGGGCAGAAGGCGGCGTTAGGATCTTAAGCTCAGCGCGCTGTTTTGCTTTTGGGATGGGAAGGTCCGTGATGACAAAACGTACTCCGGTAGCTCTCAGCAGCGAGAGGCTGGAACATCCCTGAAGCACAAATCGTGCAGGGGATATCAGCCGACTGTTCTCAAGCCAAGTTGGTATATCGTCCTGCCATAATCCCGGTCCGTCGTGAAGATTGCCCGTGGCCAGTTGAGAGAAGTAATGAACGAGGCCGGCCATGCCGTGGTTCCTTACCTCAGGGGAGAGTCCCGTCATCACGGCAACCCGGCCACGAAACGGCTCACCCGGGATAAGCCTGGCCTCGGCTTTCAGGATACGGGTAATCGAGGTTTCGGGCTGCGGAAACGAAGACGCCAAGGTGTATCCGACATCTCGCTGGGCTTGCTCGCGGATGTCTGGTCCGATTGTGGCAGCATAGAGCCCGATGCTGGCCGGAAGCATGAGCGCAACGGCTCCATCCGCGACCCGTGGCAGCCATGGAAACGCCAGATGAAAACGACTGCGAGCGACACCCCACATTAAGTTGGCAGGCCAAAACACAATAAAGCAGATACAAAGCGCAAAATACGGAAACAGCATCAACTCATAATATCGTATCTGCGGACCGAACCAGAATGGCCAGAAATAGTTTGTGAACCCGGCGCACAGAAACACCGCTTCCGCTATTAACACGCTGAGCGCTAGTCGGCGCTGGCTTGGTGACCCAAGCCACAACAGCGCAATCCCACCGATAATGCCGCCGCCAACAAAGAGTCGCTCAGGGGAAAATAGTGACGTAGCGCTGGCGAAGGACGTTATCGTGAATTCGTGTACTGGGGTCCAAAGCAGCAATGTAGTCTCGCCATCGAATAATGTATGAGGTCTGGTGAAGATGTCTGGAAAAAAACTCGTGGCGGTATAGGCCAGCAAGCCCCAAAGGTAGTGAAAGTATCCCAAAGCGAAGCACGCCGCTGCAATCACCGCCCAACACAGGAGGATGGTGAGCCGTTCCGCTTGGTTGGAACTGAGCAGGCAGGAAACTCCTGCTGAAATTGCGACCACCGGCCCAACGAGGGTCAGGCTGGTAGGATCGCCCAGCACAAGGTGTGTGAGACCCAAAAAGGCTATGACCGTAAGCAGGATCGGGCGCCAGATCGGACGCGCACGCATGCAAAAAGCCGTCGTCGTAACGATCACAGATAGGCTGAGGATCTCTGCATGCGTAGGTGAAAAGAACCACAATGTCACAATTTTCGGTGATACGAAGAGCGGCCAGGTCGCGAGTGTAATGAGCCATCCAGCTGCAATGGAGATGGCCAAATTTAACCTGAGCGCCCGCCCGCATAGCGAGGTTGCCGCGAATAATTCTGTGGCCGCAATGGCATACGCGAGCGGCCCATCTTCGATGTTTCCTGAAGGTGTGCTGGTGAGCGCGAGCAGAACGGAGGGAAACCAATGTGGGTTGGGAACAGAGGAAACGTTGCCCAGGCCGTTGACGAAATCGATCCCGAGACCAAAGAGCACATTGGAGAGTCGATAGCTGGCTCCCAACAAGGTGCGAAAGGATTGGGGATCATAACCGTAGAAAATGCCCCGGTTGTTCATGCTGAAGAGGTAACGCGTTGCGAGGAAAACGATGGTGATATTCAGCAGCCAAAGGAAGACCTCGAGCACCAGCGGGCGGATTGGTTTTCGCATTTGGAGCGGGGCGTCTGTCCGGCGGACCTTGACCGAAGTCATCCTGATTAGGTTGAAATGCACGATCATACCTCGCGAAGGTCCGGCGAATGGGCTGGTACGCGGTGCCTCGACGTGTGGAGTCAATCTGGGTGGCGGTGCCTGGAAGGGAGTCGTCCGTGAGATACCTGAGTAGTTGTCACGTCCCCCGCCCGCATCTTTTGAAGGTCCTACACGATAATGTCGATCGTTATGCTGGTGCAATGTTCCGGCAAACGCAATGAGCTCTCTTCCGGCGCCGCCGCTTCCGCTCTGTTGGCGACGACTGCGCTCGGGGTGAGGATAAAGAGCATCAGCGCCGCTTTTAGCAAGCGCGCCAAGCGTCCTCCTTTCCCGCTAGAGAGGGCGGCATGAAAGCGCCGCACGACGCGTGCTGATGCATCCGATCCCGCGTAATAGACAACCCCGGCGCATGGAAGATCGAGTATGTTCTGCAGGGATGCAATCTCGTCTGTCGAGACCGGGCGGACGCTGAAGTTAGGATAGAAGCCCAGAACGTTGCCGTTATTGTTCATGTGCGGTGCAGCTGCCCGAACCATATCCCCAAATCGATGCAATTCGGAACTGCCCAGCGTACAGATGCAGATATCAAACTTGGTAGGTTCTTTGAAGGCCCGTTTGAAGTTGCCTTCGATGAGTTCCGAGAACGAAATCTTTGCATGAAGCCCGGGCAACTGATCGGTAATAGTATCGGCCACATCTCCGCTGCCGGTGACGACGAGGACATTGGCGGCCCCATTCGCGACTGCGCTATCCACGATGCGGACCAGGTGACGCATCGCCGGCCAATAAGGATGCAGGCGCTGGACGCGCGGCAACTTTCCGTACCATTTGTGATAGGTGCGTCGAGCTATCTGGAGCAGGGCGTTGTCGCCCGATTCGGTAGCAACTGATCGCGGACCATGCCTTGTGATGACATGCGGGATGCTAGCCGACTGCGTGCCTCTCTTCAGGAGGCGCTCGTATTCGGACTGGAGTTGCGCGCGAGCCGCTTCGAATTCCAATTCCAGCTCTAGCAGGCGGTCTTTATAAAGCTTGTCGATGAACTCAGTTGCTCTTTGCACAGCTGCTTTTTTTTCTCTCACCCAACGTCCGAAAGAGATCCAGTCCTCGGCATTGTCCAATATAGTCGCCACCAAGGGATCCTTCTGGCCATCAAAATCATCCGGAGGCGCTTGTCCCAGGCCGCACTCAACCACACGAGTGACTAAAACGGGATTCTCTGGCGACTTGGGCTCGATGGCGTTCAAATCGCTTATTAACTTTCGTTTTAACTTTTGTTCGACTTCCGCCTGCGTTGCCGGAAGTGCGTCCTCCACCTGATTGGAAAGGGCAGCGATCGCAATACGCTGGAACTTGACCAGATCGTTTAGTTCGGTGCGTCGGCACTCGTGCGATTTAACGAGACCGTCGAGCCTCCACCATACTTTATCGAGCTCGCTTAGAGACTCGGGCGGTTCGCACGTTTGCGTCGCAGTTCCCAGCCGGGTCGAAAGGTACTTATGACGCGCTTCCATGAAGCGCGACCAGTGGTAATCGAACTGGGGGTGCTCGAGGTGCGAAGGAAGGACACCAGGTAGATGGACGAAGACGCGGTCGACGAACGCGCGAAGCTTTGCCCGGGCGTCATCAACCTGCGCTGGCAGATCCGACGAATGAAGTGTGAGAGGGTGGCGTGCCATATCTTTTGTATAGGCGGTGACAAACGAAATCATGTTGCGCGCGATTTCGCTCGGCTCGGGCCAGCCGGTAAGAAGCCACTCTTGCAAGACGTGCTCGCGGCGCAATTCCATCATCAGAAACTCGTCGGAATCGCCAAGGACGAAGTGTTCGGAATTCGGACAAAACTCTTTGATCAAACCATAATCCCAAAACGAGTTCGGTTCCGGGAGGTTGCGCTCGGGCCTCATTCCGACGATCGCGATCGGCATTTGGTGGCCAATCATGGTGTTCCGGTCGACCAGCCAGTAGAACTGGTCTATGTAACGGATGCTGACAGCCGCTTGATTGACTGTCTTGCCGCGGATGGTGTCATGGCGGTAGCGCAGCACGAGCGCCGCCATCTCGCGGGGTGGAATAGATAACCCGCGCGAACGCGGATCCACGCGCGTAAGCAGCTCCGGCAGGACGGCCTCGGCTTTAACGCAATAGCTTGGGGACGCCACGAGGCGCTTGCCTACAGCGAAATGCCGCATCAGGGTCCGCAGGCTGCCGTCGGCAAGGATGAAATCTGCGTTAAGAAATATTAGCGACGTGTCCGTGGTCGCAGGGCCTAAGTCGCGGAATCCACGATGTAGCGCATATGTGATCGCCATGCCATATTGGTCCGGCGAAGGGATGAGGTCATCGATCTCGATGAGACGAACGCTGCAGAGTTCCTGGATCTTGCCAACTGCGATGTCGCTCAAAACCCTAGAAAAGAACCTCCGCTCGGTCAGGATCGCGAGCTCGCATGGAACCATTGACGCGACGTACGGGAGATTGCCTGGCGCAAGAAGCGCCGGAAGCGTGATCGACAGGAGTGCACCGACGTATTCTTCTCCCCAGGCACAGGTAATGATGCGCGTCGGCAGTGCCAGATCACCTTTCCCAAGCGCATTTGCGACCGTAGTGGTTTTTTCAAGCATTTGCTTATCCAGGGCTGTGATATCTCAGGGATTCTTTACCGGTGCAGGCGCGTGCGACAAGAAACCGCCCAGTTCTTCTCGCAATTGAGCACGGAGCGGCTCGAATTCGGTTTGTCCCTGGCGAGTTAGCCATTCCACGATGTACAAGAGTTCTTTGGGATGATAGGACATGTTCTTCATCACGAAATCAACGAATGTTTTGGCATTGGCGATCGTGAAGTCCTGTCGCAGCAAGTCGAGCCCCTCGACATAGGCCGGCTTGGTGAGCATGTACCCGCGGTATACCGACCACTCCTTGAGGCTCCTCGTGGCAGGTGATTTTTCGTAGAGGACCTCCAGGAAGTCGCGGGTGGGGCCCTCCAAATCGAGAAGCGGAATGTTCAGACGAAGATGGCGCGTGCTCCATTCGGGGCCGA
>Ga0306920_100009254_pt1 | contig 13126 bp, 16 predicted proteins | sample flu12Cox44000170_FD_204666 | JGI IMG/M metagenome (GOLD analysis project Ga0306920, IMG submission 204666) | Lab enrichment of tropical soil microbial communities from Luquillo Experimental Forest, Puerto Rico - flux4day.12C.oxic.44.000.170 (v2)... | ecosystem: Environmental > Terrestrial >... | reverse complement strand
GCGCTACCGCGACCGAGACGGAGAAATTTTCGTGCTGCGGCATTCTCCGCGGCACCACTGGTGGTACTTCCCGCACATGACCAAGGATCAGGCGATCCTGCTCAAGACCTACGATTCGGAGACCGACGGCCGTGCTCGTTTCATCGGTCACAACGCCTTCGATGATCCCGATACGCCCCGATGCGGGAGAGCATCGAGATCCGGACCATCGCGTTCTTTTAATCGTGGCAATGGCCCGCGACGCGTTCTCGCTTGAAGGGAAGGTCGCGTTTGTCACGGGCGGCAACAGCGGTCTCGGCCTGGCGGTGGCATTGTCACTGTGCGATGCTGGTGCGCGAGTGGCGGTTGCCGCTCGGCATGCTGCCCGCAATGCCGATGCCTTGGCGTCATTGGGACCCTCGGCCGCCGCCTTCACTGTGGATGTTACGGACGAGGCATCCGTCGAACGCGCGCTTGCCGGCACAGTCGAACGGTTCGGCAGCGTAGACATCCTGGTCAATAACGCCGGTATCTCACAGCGAGCATCGGTGATGGATTTGGACCGTGCGACTGCACAAGCGACCCGTTGGTCGCGCACCGTGAGGAACGGCTCAATCCGCCGAAAGCGGCCACTTCGATGTCTCGTTCGAGCTGCCGGGTTTGGCTATTGATCGAAACGTCGAATGGTCAGACCGCTTCCAGCATCGATCTAGCGATTGCCGCCCGGTGCGCAGTGGCACGAATTTGATGCACGAGGAGGCCGGCTCCCGTTATTTCACAGAGCATCGACAGGGTTGGGATCAGAAATTCGAGGGACAAGTCGACTTTGGGTAGCCTCAGCAGCGTCAGCACGGCATCACTGGTCACCGACACGACAAGGGCGATTGCGGCTGTGGTGCAAAGAAAGATGTACCGCCGAAAAAGGCCACGATGTTTCTGGCTAAGCGAGAGTTGGAAGCGGCCTCGACTGGAATACGCCCAGCACCCCGCCCCGGCTGCGACGGAAAGCCAGAACGAATAGCGGTCGATGGACGCTACCAATTGGGCGACCGCAGCAATGTCGTTGGCGATCGCGCATTCCATAAGCGCGTACCAAGCGATGCGGACCTTCATGGTGATGTACACACCGGCGACAACAAGAACGACGGCGACACCCGTCCGCCGGGTTTGCTTCTGCAGAGAAACGGCAGCGAATTGGGCAGCGATTAGACGCGGATCCCCAAAACCTGCAATCGCGCGCCGCTGTGCTTCACGGCCTTCCTCGGACGGATCTGCTGCTACCGCCTCCCACAGATGGTCTTCCACTTCGCGGCGCAAACGGCGAGCAAGTGAGCGATCATGCCGGAGCGCACCCAAAAGCGAGTCGACATACGCGTCGATCACGGAAGCCTCGTCAGCGGTTCGGCACTCAGCAAACCGCCAATCGCGTCGCAAAACCGCTGCCAGACCGCGCGTCGCTCCGCGAGAGCGCCCCTTCCGCGGCGGGTCAACGCATAGACCCTCCGCCGTCGTCCCGAGTCAGCAGTTTCCCAGCGGGAAACAAGCAAACCAGCTTGCTCCAGCCGGTGGAGCGCCGGATAAATCGTCCCCTCTGGAAGATCGAACGCCCGCCCGCTCTTGCGGCGGATTTCCTCGATGACCGCGTAACCATGCGCCGGTCGACCCGACAACGCGGCGAGCACGATCAGGTCGAGGTGCCCCTTGAGCATTTCGCCTTCCATACCTCGCAACACTAAGCTTTGAGCTAGGAGGCGTCTAGGCGAAAGACATCGGGTTTGCCGGATACGCTGCAGCACCTATTTGGGCCGTGGCAGGAAGGCCTGACCGTTGACGCCGTAGCCACCCTCGGCTGTTTCGAAAATTTCGACGAACAGCCTCTTGGCGGGGTCGAGCGGTTGACCCAACGCTTCGACAATGACCTCGGTAACACCCTTTATCATGGCACCGCGCTGCTCGACGGTGAGGACACCGGCAGGCACGTGGAGTTCCACCAGCGGTGCACCGAAGCTCGATGCCGGGGCAGTCTCCGCCGCGACGGGCGGGCTGGCCACCACCGCGGCGCCTGCGGCTGCCGCCGCCAAGACATCACGCCGGCTCAATCCGGTCTCAAAACCGGATATCTTCGCGTTCCTATCCAAACCGCTCATTCGATCTACCCTGTTATCTCGTTCGACCCGGTACCCTCTGGTTGGCTAAGTCTTGGGGAGATAGATATTGCCGGCGCTGCCCCAATCTTCGGGGAGGACTTCATTGATAACCACATAGGTATGGGTTTGCGCGTTGGCTGGGCGCTGTTCGACACGGTTGATCGTCTCATGGATGCCTTTAACGATCACGCGTCGTTGCTCTGGCGTCAGTGTGCCTGCTGGCACATAAACTCTGGCGGACGACATCCGGCACTCCGATCTCAATGATACCTATCTATCCTATGCCTAGTAATACGAGGTAGTCAAAAGTTTTTTTTAACGATTGAATGTTGGTTTCACGCCGTTCACGGCTCCTCTCCCAGGGCGCCTGGGTTGGTGTCAGGCGAATGACCGCAATTGGGGGAAACGACCCGCCCTCGCCCTCGGCTAACTCGAGCGCCGGTACGGGCGTGTCCGGTCGATAGCTGAGACGCGCGTCGGCTGCGAGGTAACGCCGTAAGCGGTCCTTTCTGACATCGCTTTGGGCGCTATCGGCGGAGTTCAGCGATCAGCGTATTCTAGAGCAGTCGAATATCTTCGGATCAAAAGGATACGCCAAATGCTGATCGTCGACGGGCAGATCCATCTCTGGGAAAAGGGCACGCCATCGCCGCAGCACCGCCAGGAGCCTTACTCGGCGGAGGAAGCGATCGCCGCGATGGACGAGGCCGGCGTCGACCGCGCGCTGATCCACCCGGTGCTGTGGGACCCGGATTCGAACGATCTGGCGACGGAGGCGGTGCGAAAATATCCCGAGCGCTTCCGCATCATGGGATGGTTCTTTCTCGACGACCCGCACGGCGCCTTCCTCGTCGCCCATTGGAAGGAGCGGCTGGGCATGGTTGGGCTGCGCTTCTACTTCAACGAGCGGCACGAGCGGGAGTGGATGACCGACGGGACGCTCGAGTGGCTGTGGCCCGCGGCCGAGCGCCGGCGTGCCGGTGGCGCTTGCCGCTGCGCTCTTCCTGCCGACTGTCGGCCAGATCGCCGAGCGCCACCCGGGCCTCAAATTGATCGTCGACCACATGGCGGTGCCGCCGGGCAGCAAAGGCGAGGCCGCCTATCGCTTTCAGGCGGAGCTGCGGGCGCTCGCCAAATACCCGAACGTTGCGGTCAAGGCTACCGGTCAGCCGGGCTATGCCGAGGACGCCTATCCGTTTCGCAGCTTTCACGAGCACCTGCACCGCTGCTTTGACGCGTTCGGCCCGGAGCGGATGTTCTGGGGCACCGACATTACCCGGATGCCGTGCTCGTGGCGGCAATGCGTGACGGTGTTCACCGAGGAATTGCCGTGGCTCAAGGGCCGCGACCTCGAGCTCGTCATGGGCGAAGCGGTGTGCAACTGGGTGGGCTGGAGCCGTCTCGCCTGAGGGTGGGCGAAAGAGAGGAGGCGGCATGAAGCCTTATGTGATCTGCCACATGAATTCGAGCGTCGACGGCCGCATCCTCGGCAGCCGCTGGCGGCCGAGCGAAAACCGCATGGCGGGGCTGTTCGAGCGCATCCATGAAGAGCTCGGTGGCGGCTCGTGGCTGATCGGCCGGGTCACCGGCAGCGAATACGCCAAGACGCAGGCCTACCCGAGCCACACCGATCAGACCTATCCGCGCCAAGCCTGGTTCGCGCGGCGCGACGCGAAAGCTTACGGCATCGCGCTCGACACAAAGGGAAAGATTGCCTGGGGACGGTCGGATATCGGCGGCGACCCGATCGTCGCGCTGCTGACCGAGCAGGTCTCCGACGCACATCTGGCGGGACTGCGCCAGGACCGTGTCTCCTACATTTTCGCCGGTGAGCGGGAGCTCGATCTCGGCTTGGCGCTGGAGATTTTGAACCGCGAGCTGGGGATCGAACGCCTGCTGCTCGAAGGTGGCGGCGGCTCGAACGGGTCCTTTCTGCGGGCCGGCCTGATTGACGAGATCAGCCTTGCGATCTGCCCCGCCGTCGACGGCGCAAAGGGCGCACCGAGCATCTTCGACTCGAGCGACAACGATGCCGGCTTACGCGCGCCGGTCACCTCGATGACACTGGCGAGCAGCGAGGTGCTGGAGGGGGAGCGGTTTGGCTCCGTTATCGGCTGCAAAACCGCTGATGCGCAGCGGCGGCCGCCGGTCGGGCCGCCCGGAAAGGACGGCCCTTTGCTGGTTTGATCGGCGATAATTCAGGCAGCCGGCATGCGATGAACCGCGACCACTTTGTGGCCATCGGGATCACGCAAATAAGCGAGATACATCTGCCCGGCGGCCCCTTGGCGCACCCCGGGTGGATCCTCGATCGACATGCCGCCATTCGCGACCCCGGCTTTGTGCCAGGCGTCAACCTGTTCGCGACTGCTCATCGTGAACCCGATCGTGCCGCCGTTGGCATGGCTGGCCGGCTTGCCGTCGATCGGTTTGGATACCATGAAACGCCCGCCATTATGCGTGTAAGCCAGCCGGCCTCTAGCGTCCGGAGTGGCGGGCTGAGCGCCCATCGCAGTAAACAGGGCATCGTAGAATTTTTTCGACCGAGCGATGTCGTTACTCCCGATCATGACATGGCTGAACATTTCGTCCCTCTCCTTCATCAGGAATCACACGCGCCCGCCGCCTCCGCTCCACAAGCAGAACACGGTTTACAGGCTGGGATCAGTATGACGGTCTGATGGCGGGAAAGAGAGAGAAATCGCTCTCCCATCGCCATTCCCGACCGCCCGCGGTATGTCCACGCAGCGGCTTGGCAGGGCGCGTGGGCAATTGATGATTGTGGAAGGGCAGCTGCGCAATTAGCCGGCAAAAAAGACGCACCACCGGCGGCGCAAAGTCGGCCATTATGAAGAGAGAGGAGTAGGGAGGAACGAGATGCCTCTGCGTGGCAAGGTCGTCATTACCTGTGCCGTCACCGGGTCAATCCATACCCCGACGATGAGCCCGCATTTGCCGCTGACGCCGGACGAGATCGCGCGCGATGCGATCGCCGCGGCGGAAGCGGGGGCGGCGATCCTGCATCTGCACGCGCGCGATCCGAAGGACGGGCGGCCGACGCCGGACCCCGATGTCTTCATGCAGTTCCTGCCGCGGATCAAGCAGTCGACTGGAGCCGTCGTCAACATCACGACCGGCGGCGGCCACGGCATGAGCCTCGAGGAGCGGCTCGCCGCCCCGCTGCGCGCCAAGCCGGAGATGTGCTCGCTCAACATGGGGTCGATGAATTTCGGGCTCTACCCGATGCTCGACCGCTACAAGGAATGGAAATACGAGTGGGAGCCGCGGGCGCTCGAAATGACGCGGGACTTCATCTTCCGCAACACCTTCAAAGACATCGAGCGCATTCTGAAGGATTTGGGGGAGGGGTGCGGCACCCGCTTCGAGTTCGAGTGCTATGATGTCGGCCACCTCTACAACCTTGCGCATTTCCTCGAACGCGGGCTGGTCAAGCCGCCGCTCTTTGTGCAGACCATTTTCGGGATTCTCGGCGGTATCGGAGCCGATCCGGATAACGTCGTCCATATGAAGCGGATCGCCGACAAATTGTTCGGCGACAATTACGCTTGGTCGATCCTCGCCGCCGGGCGTCACCAGCTGCCGCTCGTATCGATGGGCGCGATCATGGGCGGCAATGTCCGGGTCGGGCTCGAGGATTCGCTGTGGATCGGCAGGGGCAAGCTCGCCGAGAGCAACGCCGACCAGGTCAGGTGCGTCCGCTCGATCATCGAGAACCTGTCGCTCGAAATCGCCACACCCGACGAGGCACGGGCGATGCTCGCGCTGAAGGGCGGCGACATGGTCGCGTTCTGATGATCGACAAGCGCGTCAAAAGCCTCGCCGATGCCGTTGCCGGCATCCGCGACGGCGCCACGATCCTCTGCGCCGGGTTTGGCGGCGCGGGACTCCCCGATGCGCTGTGCGAAGCGGTCGTCGAGCAGGGGGCGCGCGACCTGACGGTCGTCGCCAACAACGCCGGGACCGGGAGGAGGGGGCTCGCGGCATTGCTCGGGGCCGGACGCGTCAAGCGAATCATCTGCTCGTTCCCGCGTAGTTCCGGCTCGATCGTGTTCGAAGAGCTCTACGCCGCCGGCCGGATCGAATTGGAACTGGTGCCGCAAGGCATCATCAGCGAGCGGATGCGCTGCGCCGCCGCCGGGCTCGGCGGGTTCTACTCGCCGGTGTCCGTCGGCACCCGGCTCGCTGAAGGCAAGGAGCACCACGAGGTCGACGGGCGCATGTATGTGCTGGAAAAGCCGCTCAAGGGCGATGTTGCGTTGCTCTCCGCCGATCGCGGCGACCGCTGGGGCAACCTGACCTACCGAAAGTCGGCGCGCAACTTCAACCCGACAATGGCGATGGCGGCGGATCTCTCGATCGCGCAGGTTCGCCGTGTTGTCGAGCTCGGCGAACTGGATCCGGAAATGATCGTCACCCCCGGCATCTTCATCGACCGCTTGGTCGAGGTGCCGGTTTAGCGCGAACTACCAGCGCGACATCTCGGCGTGATCGGGTACGCGGCCTTGCGGCGTCAGCTTGTCGACGATGCCGGGCAGAACGCGCGACAGCTCCGCGACGAGATCCTGACCTGAGACACCCGTCAAACGCGACAGGTTATTCACCGCATCGGGGCCGAGCGCTTGGTGCAGCTGATCCGGCGCGATCGGCTGGTTCTGTCCTGATCCGATCCAAGAGTTGATGACGTCGCCGTGCCCGTTCTGCTGGAACCGCTCCACTAGGCTGCTCAGACCGCCGAGAAGGCCGCCCTGCGGCTGATTAGGCATACCCGGCGGCTGGTTTGGTGCGGTCGCGCCGCCACCCCCGAGCAGGTTCCCGAGAGCACCGGTCCCGCGTGCAGCAAGCAAAGCCGTCGCCGCGATCATTAGCGGCTTGGCCAAACCTCCGCCAGGAACAGCCGACCCGAGAACGTCATCGAGAAGTCCCATCTTTGCCTCCCATCAAACTCGCCGGCCGGCGACGGCATGGTAGATCACCAAAACGATTACCGCGCCGATGATCGCCACGATCATGCTCCACAGGTTGAAGCCGGTAATTCCGCTGGCTCCCACCGCAGAGAAGATGAACCCTCCGACGATCGCCCCGACAATGCCGAGCACGAGGTCGAGAAGGAAGCCCTGGCCCGTCTTGTTTACGATTTTGCTGGCAATGAACCCGGCAATCAGCCCAAGGATGATCCAACCGATTATAGACATCGCGCACCCTTTACCTGGTTCGGACGGGTAGGCTACCACCTAAATGGCTGTCTATCCACCGTCCTTCAGAGCCAAGAGCAACCGCCGTTTGCTTGCAGGCGGTCTCAGACCTGCGTAGCATTCGCCGGTGAACCGGTGATGGAGGATTAGATGCCGCTCAAACGGCGCCAAATCGCCTGGCGCGCCGCTCAGGATCTCGCCGACGGAGCCTATGTGAACCTCGGCATCGGCCTTCCGACATTGGTTTCCGATTTCATTCCTGGCGATCGCGAAATCGTTCTGCACAGCGAGAATGGCGTTCTCGGCGTCGGGCCGGCACCCTCCGACAACGAGGTCGACTGGGACCTGATCAATGCCGGCAAGCAGCCTGTCACCTTGGTGACCGGCGGCAGCTATGTGCACCACACCGACTCTTTCCTGATGATCCGCGGTGGGCACCTCGACCTGGCGTTGCTGGGGGCATTCGAGGTCTCCGAGCGAGGCGACCTCGCCAATTGGACGACTGACGATCCGGGTTTTCCGCCCGGTGTCGGCGGCGCGATGGATCTGGCGGTCGGGGCGAAGGAAATCCGCGTCCTGGTCGAGCACACGACGAAATCGGGCGCTCCGCGCATTCGGCGCCGATGCGGTTACCCGCTGACTGCCGCTGCCGTGGTGCGCCGGATATATACCGATCTAGCGGTTATCGATGTCACACCCGAAGGTCTGATTGTGCGCGAGATGGTCGAAGACATCGATCTCCCCGCGCTTCAAGCCAAAACGGAGGCGAAATTGCGAGCAGCCCCGGACATGCGCGCGCTACGTGCGCCGGCGGTCTGAAGCCGGGGTTACCGGACTCAGCCCCGCTTCTCCCGCATCCTCTCGTAGCGGCCCTTCGGCACGATTTCGGCGATAGTGCCATCGGGGGACCGGTATTTGATCGGGAACTCGCCGGGTTTCGACAAAATCGCGCCGCCATTGGCGACGACCTTTTCCGCGAACCCTTCATGGTCCTCGACTTCGATGCCGAAATGGTGGATCGCCGGGCCTGCGCCGACCAGTCTGGCTTCCTCGTCCTCTTCGCTGTCGTAGACCATCAGCGCCAGATCGACGTATCCGTCGGTGAGGTGCCGCGAGATGTGCCCGCGCGAGCGGCCGGTATGCACCTGCCGGAAACCGTAAACGTTTTCATAGAACCGCGTCGCCGCCTCGAGGTCGGTAACCTTGAGCGCCAGGTGGTTGATGCGCGCCATTCACCTGCCTCCTACTCGCTCCCGTTATAGGGCGCGATTACCGAACCGGTGCGGAGTTCCTCCGGTTCGAGGATTGCCTCAGTCTTCGTATCCTTGAACTCGTCGATGTTGTTGCTCTTGATATTCTGCCACTGCACTTCGAGCACCCGCGGCTTTGACCACTCGCCGTCCTTGCCAAAGCTGATGTCGCCAACGATCGTGTTGAAAGGGTGCGTTCGGATGTAATCGGCGAGTTTTGCTTGATCGAGGGTCTTGACCCCCTCGATCGCCTCGCCCAATACCTGCAGATTGGCATAAGCGAAGGGCGGCAGATACCAGCCGAGCGGGTCGATCCCCTCGCCCGGCGCCTTAGCCTGATACTTCTTCAAGAACTCTATAATACCCGGGAATTGCATAGTCGGCGCCGGGATCCACCAGTCGTAATCGAGGATGCCGTTGAGCTTCGGCCCTAGCTGTTGCTTCACCGACGTGAATTGCAGACCGACCATACCGCCGCCGAAATAGCGAGTTTTGAGACCGATCTCGGTTGCAGCGCGCACCATCCCCACCGAATCAGGCGGGTAGGAAGCGACAAACACGATTTCGGGGTTGGCCGCCTGAACGGCGTGAATAATCGGGGAGTAGTCGGCCGTCGACGGCGGATAGCTCTTGTCGTAGACGATCTGAAGGCCCAAAGCCTTGGCAGTGTCCCGCGCGCCTTCCGACGCGTTTTTCGGATACTCCGCGTCGGCGGCAACGATCGCCAATGTCTTGGGCTTTGGGTCCTTCGCCATCACGACCTTGAAAAACGGCTCCGAGAAGGCGTGCTTCGGATCGGGGCCGGTGGGCAACATCGAGAAATATTTCGGATAATGGAACTCGGCGTTAACGGCGAGCGCGAACAGTCCGAGAAACAGCCGGTCGTGCTGGATCGCTACCGGCATTGCCGGCGCGGTCATATTGGTGCCGTAACCCGACACGATGAGGTCGACTTTATCGACGTCGAGCAGTTTGGTATAGATCCCGGGTACGGTCGGCGGGGTGCTCTGGTCGTCGTAATAGACGAGCTTGACAGGCCGTCCAAGCAATCCGCCCTTGGCGTTCACATCGTCTTGCCAGATCTGCATCGCCAGCAATGCGGTTTTGCCGGCAGCGGCCAAGCCGCCGGTCAACGCCATGCCAAAACCGATCGTGATGGGCTCGGCCGGTCTCGCATCACCGGCGGAAAGGCCGCAGGCGGCAGATATGATTGCTACAGAGAGCAGCCGGTACACTCCTCGAGACATGCTACCTCCCCAGTTCGCCGTTATGTCGCTCGATCTGGCGCCGAGGGTTTACCCGCCCGTACGGATATAGCGATCAACGCCGTCGTTCTCGAGAATGCGATCGAGAACGCGCTGATGCACCAGAAAATTGAGGTGGGCAAGGGCCTCACCGAGCGCGAACCCCATCTGGTGTCCATCGAGGGTTCGCCGGAACAGAACCTTGACCAATTCGAGCGCCGTCTTCGGGATGTGGCAAGCGGCAATCACATCATCACAGCGAGCCCGATGGTGCGCGGCAAGGCTGTCGATGCGCGCGTGCAAGCCGAAAAACGGCAGGTTGTGGGAGGGCAGCACAAGCGTCTCGCCTGGCACCGTATCTCGCAGCTTGGCTAACGAAGCTAGATAACGAGCGAGGGGATCGCCATCGGGTTCGTGCGCTTGGACACTGATATTCGGAGAGATCCTCGGTAGCACCTGGTCGCCCGAGATCAGAACCCCGCTCTCGGCGCAATACAGGCACGCCAGTTCCGGCGCGTGGCCTTCGCCGACGATGACCCGCCATTCTTGACCGCCGATCTCGACGGCCATTCCGTCGGCAAGCCGTTGAAAACCCGCCGGCACCGAAGGAACTCCGCGGCGATAGCTGTTTTCCCGCTCGCCGAAGAGTTCGCTCTCCGCCTCGCCAAGCCCCGCGCGGCGAGCAAAGCTGCGCCGCAACGGACCGAAATCCTCGGCCCCTCGGCTCATGACGCGGGCGGACAGCCATTCCTTTTCGGTAACCCAAAGCGGAACCTGCCAGCGCCGGGTGAGCCAATCTGCGAGCCCGATATGGTCCGGGTGGTAATGGGTCACGATCACTCGGCTGACGGGCAAGCCGCGGAGACCCTCAGCAAAGACCTGCTCCCACAGCTCCTTGGTTCGCGGCATCGCGTAACCAGTATCGACAATCGTCCAACCCGGCCCGTCCTCGAGCAGCCACAAATTTATATGGTCGAGCGCGAAAGGAAGCGGCATGCGCAGCCAGTGCACGCCCGGGGCGATCGCCAGCGTCTCGCCCGGTCGGGGAGAGGCCGCAACCGGAAACTGCAACGGTGTCAGGCTTCCGTCCATAAACTATGCTTTTCTCGGCGACGAATTGACCGGCAGGTTAGGACGCGGCATTAGTTCGCGGCAAGCAGGACGACCAACGGCGAGCGAGGCGCCGGTGGGGCGACCGCAACAACTCGGCAAATGGCTCGATAATGCGTGACTTCAATATTCCGGGGCGATCGGCGGCGGTGGCGGCGAACGGGATGGCCGCGACTTCGAACCAGCTCGCAACGTTGACCGCGCTCGACGTGCTCCGATCAGGCGGCAATGCAGTCGATGCGGCGATTGCTGCTGTCGCGGTGCAATGTGTCGCCGAGCCGCAGAGCACCGGCATCGGCGGCGATTGTTTTGTGCTGTACTCGCCACGGGGCGGCCTGCCTGTAGCGTTGAACGGCTCCGGCCGAGCGCCGGCAAAGGCAAATGTGGAGTGGTACGCGGAGCGCGGCTTCCGTGAGATCCCGATACCGAGCCCGCATGCGGTGACGATCCCTGGGGCTGTCGACGCGTGGTGCACCCTCAACGCCAAATTTGGCACGCGCCCGCTCTCCGAGTTGCTCGAGCCGGCAGTGCGCGCCGCCGAGAACGGCTATGTTGTCGGCCCGCGCGTCGCGCATGACTGGCACCGCTACCAAGCCAAACTGCGCGATCCCATCACTGCGAAGCTGTTCCTGCCGGGTGGCCGCCCGCCTAATGTCGGCGACAGGATGCGTAACCCGCCACTTGCCGCGACGTTGCGCCGGATCGGGCGGGAAGGGCGCGAAGCGTTCTACGACGGGCCGGTGATGCGCGACATTGTCGACAGGCTCAAATCCCTGGGGGGACTACATGAGCCGGAGGATTTCGCCGCGCAACGGTCGAACTGGGTCGAGCCGATCCATACGTCATACCGCGGCTATGAAGTATACGAGTGCCCACCGAATGGGCAGGGAATCATCGTGCTGATGATTTTGCGCGCCCTCTCCGGGTACGATCTCACGGGCGACGCGTTCACGGAGGCCGACCGCCTGCATCTCCTGGCGGAGGCGACCAAGGCCGCCTATTGGGCGCGCGATGCCTATGTTTGCGACCCCGAGCATGTCCCGGTCGATGTCGCAGAGCTATTGTCGGAACAGCGTGCCGAACGTGTGCGGCGCCATATCCGCCTCGATTGCGCCCGCCCAGGTCCCGGCTGGGCGGACATCGAACACGAGGACACCGTCTATCTATGTGTGGTCGATCGTAACGGCAACGCCATCTCGTTCATCAACTCGCTGTTTTCCGGCTTCGGCACTGGCATTCTCGCGCTGGAGAGCGGGGTCTTGCTGCAAAATCGCGGCTCAGGCTTTCGCACGATTCCCGACCATCCAAACGCGATCGCACCAAGAAAGCGGCCTTTGCACACAATCATCCCGGCGATGCTCGTCAAAGACGGCCGCACGGTAATGCCGTTCGGCGTCATGGGCGGTCATTATCAGCCAGTGGGGCAGACGCATTTTCTGCACCGCGTTCTCGACCGTGGCTTGGACCCGCAACTGGCCGCCGAACAGCCCAGGATCTTCGCGCATCCGCGCGGAGTACTCGAAGTCGAGCCGACAAACCCTGAACCGGTCGTCGCCGACCTGGCACAGCGCGGACACCCGATCGAGATGACGGAGGTGCCGCTCGGCGGCTGCCAGGCGATCTGGATCGACCATGAGCGTGGCGTCCTGATCGGCGGATCCGAACCTCGCAAGGATGGGCTGGCCCTCGGCTATTGACCGAGGGCATCGCGGAGATCCGCTTCGCCCAGAGTAACGGCATCACACGACTGTCGCATCTATTCCAGCGCGACCCGCTGCGCGTGTTGTTCCCGGCTCCTGCAGTGGATGATCTGCCGCTGGCAGTCCTTGTCACGACATCGGGCGGGCTCGTCGGGGGCGACCGGCTTGAGATAGCCGTCGAACTCGCCCCGGGAGCGGTGGCGCACATGACCGCCTCCGCGGCAGAGAAGATCTACCGTTCGACCGGGCCGACGACGACGATCAAACAGAGCCTGTCGATCGGACCGGGCGCGGCGCTAGAATTCCTGCCGCCCGAAACGATCCTGTTCGACGGCGCTCGATTGCGGCGCAAGACGGTTATCGATCTCGCGCCCGGCTCAATTTTTTTGGGCGGCGACATCGTCCTCTTTGGCCGCCGTGCGCGAGGAGAGCGCTTCGCCAGGGGCTTCTTGCACGAGGTCTGGGAGCTGCGCTGCAACGGCG
>Ga0306920_100009252_pt1 | contig 13127 bp, 9 predicted proteins | sample flu12Cox44000170_FD_204666 | JGI IMG/M metagenome (GOLD analysis project Ga0306920, IMG submission 204666) | Lab enrichment of tropical soil microbial communities from Luquillo Experimental Forest, Puerto Rico - flux4day.12C.oxic.44.000.170 (v2)... | ecosystem: Environmental > Terrestrial >... | reverse complement strand
ATCACCGGCAGGCGCGGTTCGGGGCTGATGTGGGCGATGACGGGTCCGGGCTGACTGATGGCCCGGAGAACGCCGGCTTCGACCCAGGTCGCCTTCGCGTACCTGGCAACCGGGCCCTTCTTCAATGTGCGGGCGCTGCGGCGGCCTGCTGCAGACCGGCTCACGCGCCCGGCGCCTTGCCGCTGGCGACGCTTCTTGCGCACCCTTAGGTCACCCTCATCGATTTCGGCGGCCCGTGTCCTTCAACGTCCTAGCTTCGCTGAGCCCAATCGACTGCGCGGCCGGAGGGACGTTACATCATCACCGCCAACCTTCGCCGGCTCGTTTCTGGGGCAGGTCGCGCGATCGCCTAGCAGGCAGCGCTCCCGGTCGCGCCGTCTACTTGATCGGCACAAAACGACCTTAGGGTCACGGCAAGTTTTGCGTCGCTGAACTCCCAAAAAACCCAATCATATGGCCATCGATAACGACTCTCTTACTTGATAGTCCTAAGCGGCAGCGTCAACATGTCAATCGCTTACGCGGCGATCGGGCAAATCGAGCAGACCGGAGGGTCCCCACCATGCGTCGTCCACTCGTAGTCGGTGCTCTCGCTCTCACTCTCGCACTCGTCAACACACCTGCGTCGGCTCGAAGCGGATTCCAAGAAACCGATCTTGTCTCCGACATCGCGGGCCGGGCGGCTCATCTCGACGGGGCTCTCGTGAACCCGTGGGGAATCGTGGCGACGCAGGGCGATTTCCGGATCGCCAACAACGGCAAAGGGATTTCGACCATGTACTCGGCCACCGGCGACTCGGTGGGGCCCGACATCGTGATCCCTCCGCCGGGCGCAGGCGTTCCGACCGGGATCGTTCTGAATACGCTGTCGGGATTCAAGGTCACGTACGGCGGCAAGTCGGGGCACAGCCGCTTCATCTTCGCCGGTGAGGACGGTACCATCTCGGCGTTCAGCCCCGGGGTCAATCCCGACAGCGCGATCCAGGTCGCGCAAGTGACGGATGCGATATACAAAGGACTTGCTGAAGGCGAGAACTCGGACGGCGCCTACCTGTTTGCTACGAACTTTCATTCCGGCAAGGTCGACGTGTTCGACAAGCACTTCGCCCCGGTGACCTGGGATGGAGCGTTCGTGGACACCGCCATCGCCGAGGGCTATGCGCCGTTCGGCATCCTCAATCACGGGGAGAAGCTGTACGTCTCGTTCGCCAAGCAGAACGGGCATGACGATGCGGCGGGGGCGGGATTTGGGTTCGTTGACGTCTTCGATACCAAGGGGCGGCTGCTCAAGCGACTGGTTGCGCATGGACCCCTCAATGCGCCGTGGGGGATGGCCCTTGCGCCCTCGGGCTTCGGAGATCTCGGCGACGCGCTGCTGGTCGGAAACTTCGGTGATGGCCGGATCAACGCGTTCGACCCCGGCACGGGAGACTCCGTGGGAGTCGTCGCGGACACGAGCGGCGTGCCGATCGTGATCGAGGGTCTGTGGGGCCTGACGTTTGCGAGCGGGTCCGGGGGCAATGATGACGACGATGAGGAGGACGACGACTCCGCCCGTGGAGCCCAACCCGAACACGGCGGCCACGGGAACGGTGATGGGGATGGTCACGGACATGGGGGTGGTGAAGGGCACGGCGATGACAACGGTCACGGTCACGGACACGGAGACGACGACGGGCACGGGCATGGTCACGGAGACGATGACGGGCACGGGAAAAAGGGAGCGCAGCTCTTCTTCACCGCCGGGATCAGCGGTGAGGACCACGGCTTGTTCGGTTTCCTGAGCCCGGTGCCGGGGACGAGCAACCATCGGAAGGATGACGACCGCGCGACTCGTGGCCGGAACGGCCAGGCGCTCCAGGTGACCGTGATTCGCGGCAACCCCGCACGACTGTCCGATCCCGCTGGAGTTCAGTGGAACGTGAGCAGCACGGTGCCGGACGTGGTGCGTCTCGAGATCTACGATGCCTCGGGGCGTCTGATCGCTGTGCCGGTGCGCAATCTTCCCTTCTCGGGCGCGATCGTGGCCAGATGGGACCTGCACGATTCACGCGGCGCGAAGGTCCCGGCCGGGTTGTACTTCTACCGCGGCACAACCGCGGCGGGCGTTGCGAGCGGGAGGCTCGTGCTTCTGCACTGAGAGGCGCAGACAGGAGAGCCCCAGGGAGCTGGAGTCTCCCTGGGGCTCTTGCCGTGAATAGGCGCCGGACCGGCGCGTTCCGCGGCGCTATGGCACGACCACCACGCGTGCAGTTCGGGTGCCGAGGGCGGTGGTGAGTCGCCCGAAATATACGCCGGGCGCGACGCGCGAGCCCGCGTCGTCCCGCAGGTCCCAGGAGAGCTGCGATTCGCCCGCCGGCAGGAACCCATCTCTCAGGAGTCGTACCCGCCGACCGTTCAAGTCGAAGATCTGGACCTGAGCGGGGCCGCCCGCCGGGAGCGCGGCCCGCAGCCGGGCTTCCCGCAATCCCAGAGCTTGGGCGTCAACGTGGAGGCCCAGCGGCACGCCGGCATTCACGCCACCATCCGGATCGCGGCGGGCAGTCGCCGGATCCTTGAGCGGCCCGCCACCGCCTCCGCAGGTCGTCCGGGTGACCGTGATCGGGGCGCTTGCCACGCTGTTATCGGGGTCGCGAAGACGGATGACCATGCGCGTCGACGTCTCGCCGGTCGCCGCACTCGGATGCCAGGTCGACACCGTCGCGTCGCTGGTCAGTGCGACGCTGTCCGGCAGGCCGACCTGGTTGTTGGGGATCGTGCCCAGCGGATTTCCGCCGTCATCCACCCTCATGGCCTCGAGGTGGGCGTAGCGGGTGCCCAGGCCATCCGCGAGATTCTTGCCTGTAATGGTGACGTGCGCGGTCACGCAGTTGGTCGCGGTCGCGCGGCCCAGGGACAGCGTCTCGAACAGCAGGGGCTGCTCGAGGTCGAATGCCCCGGGCGACGTCCACTTGATCTGCCGGATCTCGATCCAGTTCTCATTGAAATCGCAAAGGTACTCGCGGCCATCGTCGTCGAGGAAGTACTCGGCGCCTTCCCAGCCGTCAGCGTTGTCGAAGTCTCCGTAGCTGTCCTTGAACCAGTTGGTTGGAATCCCAAACGGATGGCCGGTGCCGAGATTCGACACTCCATACTGGAAGGTCCAGCCGGGCGGATCGGCCGTCGGGTCGGGCACGGTCCAGGCCACCAGGTTGTCGGCGAACGCCCCGCCCGCCCCCGCGATCAGGAACCAGCCGGTGGCACCGCTGCTGGTATGCGAGAACACGGTCGGCGACTCGATTGTGTTGAAGTGACCCCCGGTCGGGTAGGCGCGGTGGGTGGCCCACAGCGGCTTCAAATCATACATGTTCAGTGGACCATCATAGGTGGCGGACGCCATGCCGACCACGTAGCTCACGTGGTTAGGATCAGGGTCGTTGGATCCCGGGATGCCCTGCGCGATCGCATCCGAGGTCGGATGCGTCACGTAGTACATCAGCCAGCCCGGGGGATCACCAGTGTCGGTGGGGTGCGGGTCGCGGATCACGCACGGATCGCGGAAGTCGCCATAGTTCACGAACGACGGGTCGCACAACGCCCAGGGCACCATTCCACATTCGTAATCGAGCCAGGACGGGAATACCGTCCAGTCCGTGAGGTTCGAGGAAATCGCGAATCGTATGGTCTGAACGCCGTTGGTGTGGATGCCGTCGTCGTGGACCCCGGTGAAGTACATGATGTAGGTCGAGCCCTTCTTGATGATGCTGGGCGCCCAGATGTGGTCGTAGTCGGCGTTGGTCAGGGAGTGCGCGGCCAGGACCGGCGGGAGCGGAGTCCAATGGCGCAGGTCGGGGGAGACGGCGTGCCCGAGATTGGTCTCGGTCACGACGTTCGGCGTGTTGTCGTGGTTGATATAGAGCAGGTGGTACTGGCCATTGTACTTCGCTAGCGCGAAGTCCTTGGGACGGAACGGCGCGGCTGGGGCCATGATGCCGGCCGGAATCGTCAGGCCGTTGACCTGAGCGCCACCTGGGCCCGGCATGAGCGAAATGAGAACGAGAGCGAGCCCGGGCAGCCAGGCGGTGGGCGGACGCCCGCGCGATGGCGCGGTCGGCAGGCGGAGATGGTCGGTTCTGTTCATGTGTGCCTCCGGTTCGGGTGGGCGCCGCCGCGGCCCGGCCCTGCGCTGCTGTTATTTGACGGCACATCCGGCCCGGATTCCTAGCGCTATGTCGAGCGGGACCGACCGGGTCCGGCCCCGGCGAGCACCGTTCGACCCGTGTTCATGCTCCACAATGCCGGTTCGCCTTAGATGATTCCCATCAGGAGTCTAGCGACGCTCGCGCTCTGCAGGGTTCATGACCTACAGGGCCGAGGCTCGCAGGGTGCAATTCCCTTGACCGCCCGCGATGGCGCAGCGGACCGTCCCGGGGTTCCCGACCTTGACCGTGTGACTGGGGAAGCACGTGCCGCCTTCACGTGCACTTTTCGCCGCTTTCCGCGGGTCGTTCGGTTGCCACGGGCGTTTCGCGCTCGAGCGAGCGCCGGCGGCGGCTGGTTATTGCTGCGCCGCGCGGGGGCCCCCGCCAATCGACGTCGAGCGCACCTCTTTCGCTCTGAGTTGCGTCCCCCTGGCGAAAGCCTGGTTGTTCCCCTCGCCTTCACCGAGGTGCACGATGACAAAGGCAAAGAATCTTCTGCTGCTCGCGGCCGGTCTTCTGTTGCTTGCGCAAGTCCCCGCACACGCGCAAGGGAATCCCCCCGGCGTCGATCCGACGCACTATTGGACCTACCAGCTTCACGCTCCGTACCCGCAGCCGGAGTCGATCCTCGTTCAGGATCAGTTTTTTCCAGCTCCGACGCGGGTAAACGTGGACCGTCTCGAGCGTCTGGCGAACTGGGTGATCAAGACCGATTCGACGACCGGTATCTCATCGTTTCCCGTCGATACGTCTCTCCACTACACGTGGTGGAACATCGCGGACAAGCTGCCGGTGAACCAGCTGGTCGGCGTGACGAACCAGTTCGGTTCGTACCCGGTGACCGTGTCCAACGTCGAATTCCTGCTCACGCCGGCCTACAAGAATCACCAGGCGGCCGCGCCGTTCCCGACCGCGAACCACTATCTTTGCTATCGGGCGACCGGCTTTCCGTCGCCGAACAGGCCGTTCGACCTAAGGGACGAATGGCGCCGGGACTCACAGGTTCCGGGGCCGCTCGAGTTCCTCTGCGTTCCGTGTCTCAAGCAGCACAATGGGGTCACCTATCCGATCCTAGACCGGGTGACGCACCTGGCGCTCTATCCCATCACGCCTCAGTCGCCCCTCTTCAGTCCATTGATCAGCGATCAGTTCCGCTTCAGTCCCCAGCTGGTGCAGCAGCTCCCACCCGAGTATCTGCTCGTGCCCTCGCTCAAACAGGTGATCACGGACACGAAGCAGCACAGCTGGGGGCATCTCAAGTTGCTGTACCGGTGAACGATCAGGCCACCACCGCCACGACCACCCCCGCCGCGGGGTGGTCGTGGCGTTTGTGGCCGGGGACATGAAGTCAGCGGCGATCGGCCAACCGCGCGCCGTGCCCGGCTAGTTCAGTGGATGTCGCCACACCGCGCTGCCTGCGGGCCCGGCGAACAGGTTTGCGCCGTCCACCGCCAGCGACACGGCCAGGTTCGTCCGACCGTTGTGTCCAGCTGGCGCCGTCATCAGTCCTAATTACTTCGGACGACGGGGTTTGCTCTTCCCCGGAGGCAGCAGCTTCCTGGAATGGGGCCGACACACCGCCGCTCCTGCAGGCTCGGCCAGCGGCTGCATCGCCGCACGAACGCTGGCGAGGATCTGCTCCGGCCGGCAGCCTGCCGCCACGTCAACCGCAATCGCCGCCACCGCCCTGCTCGTCACCTCCGCTGTCCAGGGAGATGGCTGCAACAGCTGGCGGGCATGAGCCATGGCCCCGAATGGGTCGTCGTCGGTCACGCCATCCGGCAGGCTCTTGATCGCGCGCTGGAACCTGGGCCAGGCATGTTTCGGGTCGTCGCCGGTCAGGTTTCCGTACAGCTGAGCCAGCGTGCCGGTGTCGCCCAGCCTCACCATCGCCGGGGCGATGGTCTCGAGACCATGGCCCAGGCTGATGAGCCAGGAGATGAACGCCACGCCGCAGCCGGTGCTGTCCGCGCTCTGGTCGGTGGCGTCGGTGCGGCTCACGAAGTCCGGCATTCCGTCCTGGGCCCACCGCGGCGCGGTCGCGAAATCCGCCAGGGCGTTGCTGCCCACCACGGCCGCGCACCAGCGCGACAGGGCTTCGCCGGTGCTCTCGCCGCACAGGTTGCCATTCATCGAGCACTCGCTCAGCTCCGCCTCGAACAGCGCGGAGACGCGGGCCGGGTTGCCGAACGACGCGCAGACCTCGATGGCCGCTCCGGTGGTGAAGTCGCAGCCCATGTGATCGGCTCCGCCACTGCCGTCGGTCGCGCCGCCGAGCGCGAACACGATGACGCTGACCGGGCCGCCGCGGGTCCCGAAGATGGCGTCATTCGCGGTCGCCACCCGGTCCGCATCGGCGACCAGATCCCGTCCATTCTGCAGCGCTTTCTTGCCGAGCGAGGCATCCACGAACACCGTGACGCGGCCGCTGGGGCTGAGGCCGATGAAATGAGACGTCCCCCGGTAACTGGGCCACTTGGGAGCGCGCGGATGACGGGACCGGGAGCGTGCTGCGCGGCTTTGATCCTGCTGAGCCCTGAGGGGGTGACCCATGGACAAACCTCCTTTTCGGCCAGGCTATCCCGCGCGCTTCGGCTCGTCGTGGCCGCGGGATCTAAGCCATGTGTCGGCAGGCCGCGGCCCGCCCTGTAGCGGTACCGGCGGGAGGCGACCGGTCGCGGCGCTCGAGGGGGCTCGCGGCGTCACGCCTGGAGCGGGTCGCGGATCGCCGTCCGACCGCCCAGCGACTGCGCGAAGCCGAAGACGCCGACCCCGAAGACTAGGCCCAGCACGAGCAGCGTGCGGCTCGTGGGCCAGGATCCCAGGCCCATGCCGAGGGGCGCCGACTCGAGCGTGGCATGTACGAGCAGCGCCACCGCGCCGGCGAGCAGGCCGAAGCGGAACATGACGGCCAGAAGCAGCGCGGTGACGATCACCGCGAAGCCAAGGTTGAGGGCGAGGAGCTCGCCCTTGGGCAGCGCGAGCGGCACGAACAGTACGGCCACCGCGCCGATCGCGACGACCGGACGCCGTAACACGAGGCGGCTCATGACCAGCATCACTACGAACCCCATCATGAGGGCGGCGCTCGAGTGGGCGAGCCACAGCAGCTCGGCGAGCTGATAGCGCAGCCCGAGAAGCGAGGCCAGCTGGTCCTCGACGTATCCGACGTTGTCCGGGCGCCCGGGCGGCAGGCCCAACAACGCCGGCGCGGCCTGATGCGCGGCCACAGCCAGCGCCATCGCCGTTCCGACCACGCACCCGATTAGGAGGTCCCGCCCGACCCGGGCGTCGCCGAGCTGGCCGTCGACGAATCGGGTCCACGTGACGAGCAGGCGCGGCCACAGCCGCCGCACGTAGGGCTCGATCGCGATGTAGAAGACCCAGCCGTAGGCAAAGTCGTAAAGGCCCCATGCCACCGCCGTCATGAGCTGGGTGGTGATCGAGCCGGCCGTGTGGTGGCCGCCCAGCAGCCACACCAGCACGCGGATCGAGAGCATCGCGGTCGCCCAGCGCAGCGCGCGCTTGGTGTCGCCGCGCCCGGCGCGCAGGTTGCGGCGCGCCAGCCATGCGCCGAGGAACAGCGCGACCAGGAACAGGGCGGGGCGCATCGTATTGAGCACGAACGAGGTCGCGCGCCGCGACGGATCCGAGGGCTGGGGTGGCGCGCCGGTCGCGCGCGGCTCCTCGACGGCGAAGACCGTCGGGCGGCCCCGATGGGCGATGAGCTCCACCTCGAGCGGGTGGGGCGGGTCCTCGCGGTCGCGCCCCTCCAGGGCCACGCGTTGCTCGCCGGCGCCCGCCGGTGATCCCCGCGGCAGGGCGTCGCGGAAGTCGGTGCGCTCGAGACCGGCGGCGCGGAACAGAGCATCGAGGTCGAGCGCGGACGGCGTTTCCGCCGACGCCGCGGAGCCGGGAGGCGCGTCGAGCCGCTCGACGTATCCCCGACCGTCGAGCATCACGCCGGTCATCCCGGCGATCCACGACGGGTCCGAGTAGCTGACGCGATACCAGGGCGCGGCGGCAACCAGCTCGTGCGGGCTCTGCCGGTACCAGAACGTCACCACCGCCGGCCGCGCGCGCGCCAGCGTCTGCCAGCGCGAAGCAGAATGATCGCTCGCGACCACGCGGTCGATCGCCGACTCGTCGAACTGGAAACCGTGCGCGCCGTCGGCCGTCCCCGCCGGGAACCCGAGCTCGTGCAGCAGCTCGTGCGCCCGGCCCGCCATCGCGTCGGGCGGCTCGGGCATCGGCAGCCCCGCCACCAGCCGGGTGTGAGGAGCGACGGCGGTGAGCAGGGCGAGCCCCGCGCCCAGCGCGCCCAGGCACACCCACGCCACGCCCGGCCGCACCCCCGCGTCGGCGGCGGTGCGGGCCGCGACCAGCTCGGGCGAGGGCGTGCGGCCCGCCGCGATGGCGGCGGCGAGCGGATCGCCCCCGGGGAGCGCCGCGGCGAGCGCCGCCGCGCCGCGGGGCCTGCGCCCCGGATCGCGCTCCAGGCAGCGCTTGATCGCGCGCTCCGCCGCGGGGTCGATGTCGCGCTGGAGGTGGGAGGGGGCGACCGGCGTGGTCTCGCGTCGCAGGCGCGTGATCTCTTTCAGCGTCTCGCCCTCGAAGGCTCGCTTCCCCGTGAACAGCTCGTACAGGACGAGCCCGAGGCTGTAGAGGTCGCTCTGGACCGTGGGGGTCTGGCCGCCGGCGAGGCACTCGGGCGCCATGTAGGCCGGTGTCCCGATGAGGAGCTGGGGATCACCCGGCTCGGTCTGGAGCTGGGCGAGCCCGAAGTCCGTGATGCGCGCGTTGCCGCGCCCGTCAATCATGATGTTGGCCGGCTTGAGGTCGCGGTGGAGCACGCCGCGCTCGTGGATCGCGGCCAGGCCGGCGGCGATCGCGCGCGCGATCTCGTTGGCCTTGTCGGTCGGGAGACGGCCGATCCGCCGCAGCAGCGACGCGAGGTCCTCGCCGTCGACGAACTCCATCGACAGGAAATGGAGCCCGTCCATCTCCTCGATGTCGTACACCCGGCACACGTTGGGGTGCGACACCTGGCGCGCGAGGCGCACCTCCTCGAACAGCGCCTTGAGGCGCGTCGGGTCATCGCTCAGCTCCGCGGGCAGGAACTTGAGCGCGACCGGCTGGCCGAGCTTGAGGTCGACCGCGCGGTAGACCTCGCCCATGCCGCCGCGCCCGACCCGCTCGACGACGCGGTAGCGCCCGGCCAGCACGTGACCCGGGATGAATCGCTCGCCCTCGGGCGGCGTGGGCGGCGCGGGCATGGGTCGCTCAGCCCCTGGCGAGCCCGTACTGGCGCAGCTTCTTGTAGAGCGCGGATTCGCTGATCTTGAGTCGGCCCGCCAGCTCGGCGCGCGTGAGGTCGGGGTAGCTGCGGAGCGCCTGCTCGAGCCAGCCCCGCTCCGCCTCCTCGACGAGCGAGGGCAGCCCGGACGAGAGGTCGGACGCGCCGCCGGCGGGCGCCGTACCGCGCGGCCGGTCGAGCAGGCCGAGGAGCTCGCCCGGCTCGACCGGTCCGGCGCCGACGCGCATCGAGAGCCGGGCCGCGAGTTGCTCGAGGTGGCGCATGTTCCCCGGCCACGCGAAGTCGAGGGCGACGAGCGCCCGTTCCGCCTCGGGCGCGAGCTCGATCCAGCGCCCCGCCTCGTTCTGGTCCAGCGCATGGCGCAGCAGGAGCGGCAGGTCCTCGAGCCGCTCGCGCAGCGGCGGCACGCGGACCGGCACGTAGTTCAGGCGCTCGAACAGGTCGCGGCGAAAGCGTCCCTCGGCCACCTCGCGCTCGAGGTCGCGGTTGGTCGCCGCGATGACGCGCACATCGGCGCGCCGCTCCTTCGCGTCGCCGAGCGGCTCGTAGGTGCGCTCCTGGAGCAGGCGCAGGAGCTTGGGCTGGATGTCGAGCGGCAGCTCGCCGATCTCGTCGAGGAATAGCGTCCCCTGCTCGGCTGCCGGGACCTTGCCGATGCGGTCCGCGACCGCGCCGGTGAACGCGCCGCGCCGGTGACCGAACAGCTCGGCCTCCACCATGCCCTTCTCCAGCGAGGGGCAGAATACGGTCACGAACGGCTGCTGGGCGCGTGGTCCGATCGAGTGGATGACACGGGCGAGGATGCCCTTGCCGGTACCGCTCTCCCCGAGCAGCAGCACCGGGAAGCTCGTCCCCGCCACCCGGCGCACCATCGCCTCGAGCTCGCGCACCGGTGCCGAGCGGCCCACGAAGCGCCCGAAGGACCAGTCCGAGGCGAGCTGCCGCCGGCTCTCTTCGGCCTCCGAGCGCAGTCGGGTCTCGTTCGCGTGCAGGCGATCGCGCTCGCGGATGACCGCGCGCCCGGCCTGCAGCGCTTCCAGCACTGGCCCCGCCACGTCGAGCAGGCTGCGCAGCAGCTCGCGCTGGTCGGCGGTGAAGTGGCCGTCCTCCTGGTGCTCGAGGTGGACCAGCGCACCGATCGCGCCCGAGGTGCGGATCGGCATGCAGAGGATGGACGCCTTGCGCAGCTGGAGCACCGACTCGACGCCGCCGAGCGACGGATCGTCGGCGATGCTCGACAGCAGCACGTCCTCACCGGTCTCGAGCACGCGCGCGAACAGGCTGCGGCTGAAGCGGCCGGCATCGCCCTGGAAGTGCCCGGGCGTGAAGCCGTGGAGCACGCGGTACTGGAGCTGGCCGCCCTCGGCGACCTCGACGAACAGCCCGCGCTCGGCGCCGGTGCGCGACACCGCCTGCTCGAGGACGGTCTTGAGGACGTCGATCGGTTCCGCCACCTGGCGGAGCACGCCCTGAAGCGCCGCAATCAGCTCGGTCGTCGGTTGTGGCTCGGCCATCGTCCTTCCGGATGGGAGTCGCCCCGCGGTTCGAAGCTCGGAGTATACGCGGGAGCCCGGCACGACGCCTCGGGGGCCGGCTCCACGATCGTGGAGTCCGACTCCACGACGCGACAGCGCACCGCGGTCCGGCGCCGGGGCGCGGTGCGAAAAACGCAGCGTTTACGCGGTTCCAACGCGGTGGCACATCGCCTGCAGAAGCACGTCGGCGACGCGACGCCGCGGGGCGGCGAGCCTGGGGATCGGCCTCGGGACCGGCTCGGGCGTCGCGCGGAGGAGATGACGATGAGACCCCAAATGGTGTGTGCGTGCGCGCTGGCGCTGCTTGGATTCGCGGTGTCGCCGGTCATGGCGCAGACCGCCGACACGGTCATGAACCATTCCGGCGAGCCGGTGCCTGGTCATGCAGTCGCGGTGGCCGACACCGAGCCCGCGGTGATCCAGTACGACCTCAGCGGGCCACGGATCGGTCTCACGCTCTCGTCGGAGGGCGCGGCGCGCAGCCAGTTCGGATGGCACTCCGAGAACCAGGCCGCGCCCGGCACCCGCGGCCCGTGGTTCCTCGTCGAGCGGATCTTCCTGATCGGCGGCGTCGAGAGGAGCGAATTCATCCCGACCGGCACGCTGGTCTTCGGCGTGCGTACGCCGAGCAGTTTCGAGTTCGGGATCGGCCCCAGCATCAGCTTGGGGCCCGCGGCCGTCACGACCGCGGTCGTGGTCGCCTGCGGCCAGACGCTGCACTACGGCGGCATCCGCGTCCCGGTCAACATGGCGGTCGCCATGAGCCAGCGCAACGGCATCAACGCGGTCCGCGTCACGCTGATCACCGGCTGGGCGATCAAGCAGCCCCAGCGGGAGGTTCGCCATGAGCAGTGAATCGCACATCATCCGCATGCGCCCGGCATTCCTCGCCGCGGTCGGGGTCCTGCTGACGTCCCTGATCGCGACCCGGGTCGAGTCCGCCTCTGCGCCCGATTCCATGCAGTTCGCCCTGGTGCGATGCGCATTGATGAGTTTCCGCGACGTCCGAGTCGTGACGGACAGCACAAAACTCCTCGCTCACCATGTGGTCGTCTCTCCCGATGGGCTCCGGTTTCCCGTTGATCCCGAGCCGGACTTCACACCGTTCTTCGCTTCGTCCCCACAAATACGTCTCGTTCGCTGGTCTGAAGTCGAATCGATCCATGTGCGGAAGGGCCCCAGCGGCATCGGCCCGGTGGCGGGGGGGATCGTCGGGCTGGTGATCGGCTCGTTGATCTACATTGCCCAGTATGGCCCCATCTTCACCCTCACCCCACACCATGTCAGTCCCGCGCCGATCGTGATCGGGGTGGCGGGTGGGGCGACGCTCGGCGGCCTGCTCGATCGCCCCGGACCCTGGAAGACGGTCTATCCCTGAAATGATGTGTCACCTCCCGAACCAGCGCCGGAGCCGGCTCGATCCGAAGCGCGCGTTCTCCGCCGTGGGCACCGGCCGGCGGCGTCGCCGCGCGAATGTGCCCCTGATGTTCCTCGCTGCGGTTACCGTCACGCTGACATCCGTGACCGCGAACCGGGCCGAATCCGCCGGTGTGCCCGATTCCGCGCGGATAGCGCTGGTACGACTCGCGGTGCTGACACACGACGACATCCGAGTCCTCACCGACACCAGGAAGCTCCTCGCTCACCACGTGGTTGTTTCGCCCGACGGTCTCCAGCTTCCACTCACGTCGGACGGACTCTACTCATCGAGCTTCTCATCGCCCCCGGAAGCGCGCCTCGTCCCCTGGACAGAGATCGAATCGATCGACGCGCGCAGGAGCTCCCACGGCACCGGCGCCCTGGCCGGCGCGTGGCGCGGACTGGAGATCGGTGCGTCGATCGTTTTCATCGAGGCCGCGGTGTACGCCATCTCCCTCGACCCGCACCGTGTCAGTGGCGCGCCGATCGTCATAGGGGTGGTGGGGGGCGCGACGCTCGGCTGGCTGGTGCATCGCCCCGGACCCTGGACGAACGTCTATCCCTGAACCCGGGGCACCGAGCTCGTGATTCATTGGCCAACGTCTACTCCGAGGGCCTTGCAATGGGAGCGACCTCTATGAAAGCCATGACACCCTGGGCCCGCTGGGCACGCGT
>Ga0306920_100009251_pt1 | contig 13127 bp, 9 predicted proteins | sample flu12Cox44000170_FD_204666 | JGI IMG/M metagenome (GOLD analysis project Ga0306920, IMG submission 204666) | Lab enrichment of tropical soil microbial communities from Luquillo Experimental Forest, Puerto Rico - flux4day.12C.oxic.44.000.170 (v2)... | ecosystem: Environmental > Terrestrial >... | reverse complement strand
GCTGGACCGCCTCGCCACGCGATTTTGCACACCCTACACGTTGTGATGCAGTAGAACTAGCGAGGTATCCGTCATGCCTGCTCGCAGCATTCGCATTCTCGCAATAGGTGCGGCATTCCTGGCCGGACTCGCGCTGTGCCTCAGTGTGGTCGTCCTGCTGTCCGGGCCGTTGTCGACCGGCGCGCAGCAGGTTGCCGCGATCGGTGGTCCATTCAAGCTGATCGATCAGAACGGGAGGACGATGACCGACGAGGATTTGAAGGGTCATCCGTTCCTGGTCTTCTTTGGCTTCACGCATTGTCCTGATATCTGCCCAACGAGCCTGTTCGAGATTTCCGAGGTCTTGCGCTCGCTCGGCCCGGATGCCGATCGCATGCGTGCGCTGTTCATTACGGTCGATCCCGAACGCGACACGCCTGGGATCTTGAAGGACTATCTGTCGAGCTTCGATCCGCATCTTTCCGGGCTCACTGGGGATCAGGCCGCGATCGCGGCGGTGGCCAAGGCCTATCGCGTCTATTACAAGAGGGTCCCCCTCGACGATGGCGGCTACACCATGGATCACACGGCTATTGTCTACCTCATGGACAAGCAGGGCCGCTTCGTTGCGCCCTTTAATCTCAGACGCACGGTCGAGGCTGCGGCCGCGGATTTGCGCCGTTACATGTGAGCGCCGGTCCGCTTTGCCTGCGGGGTCATCGCCGGCAGCCATGCCACGCATCCGCCTCATCCTCCTGCAATGGCAATGCCGCATATGGAGCAACGATGCGACGGACTCTAATATCTGCACTTACCGCTGGTTTCTTGGTTGCGGCTTTTGATGCAGGAACAAGCGTCGCGCAGGCGCAGCTTGCAGCGGGTGACGCGAGCGTGCGCGTTCCCGGCTTCTGGGATCCGCGGCGGCGGCCCGAGCGACCCGACCTCTCGCGCATCAGCATGATCCGGTTCGTCACCGAGATCGATTATCCGCCGTTCGATTTCGCCGGCCCGGACGGCAATCCACAGGGCTTCAATGTCGACCTTGCGCGCATGATGTGCGAGGAGCTCAAGCTTCAATGCACGATCCAGATGCGGCGGTTCGAGACGCTCATCACCGCGCTCAACGCCAATCAGGCAGATGCGGCAATCGCCTCGATCGCGACCACGCCGTTGATGCGCACCAAGGTCGATTTCACCGATCCGTACTACCGCACGCCCGCGCGCTTCGTGGCTCGGCGCGATTCTCCTATCGACGATGCGCTTCCGGAGCGGTTGGAAGGGAAGAAGGTTGCCGTGGTCGCTGGCACCGCGCATGAGGCGTATCTGCGCGCGCTGTTCACCGAGGCGGAGGTGCGTGCCTACCCGAGCGCCGATGTCGCGCGCCTGGCGCTGCGGCACGGCGATGTCGACCTTCTGTTCGGCGATGCTATCTCGCTCGCGTTCTGGCTCAACGGAACGGATTCCGAGAATTGCTGCGCCTTCCGCGGCGGGCCTTACATGGACAACCGCTACTTCGGGGAGGGCATCGGCATCGCAGTCAAGCGCGGCAATGATTTGATCAGACTCACCCTGAACTGGGCCTTGTTCCGGGTATGGGAGCAGGGCCGTTTCACCGATTTGTGGCTGCGTTATTTTCCCATCAGTCCGTTTTGATCTTGTGGAATTGACTGATGCCTGTCATCGCCTCGCATGCTGCCGAACTGCGGGAAATCGCGGAGAATTCCCACGCTTGGCCGTTCGAGGAGGCGCGCAAGCTCCTCACGCGTGTCAAGGAGCTGCGCAAGGACGAGGTCATTTTCGAGACCGGCTATGGGCCATCCGGCCTCCCGCACATCGGAACATTCGGCGAGGTCGCGCGCACGAGCATGGTACGCCACGCTTTTCGCGTGCTGACCGACGACAAGATCGGGACGCGCCTGATCGCGTTCTCCGACGATATGGATGGGTTGCGCAAGGTACCGGACAACGTGCCCAACCGCGACATGATGGCCGCCCATCTCGGCAAGCCGCTCTCGCGCGTGCCTGATCCATTCAACAGCGGGTATCCCTCTTTCGCCGCGGCCAACAATGCCCGGTTGCGTACATTCCTCGACCAGTTCGGCTTCGATTACGAGTTCCTGTCGTCAACCGAGTGTTACACGTCGGGCCGCTTCGATCGCGCATTGCTCAAGGTGCTCGAGCGTTTCGAGCAGGTGATGGCGATCATGCTGCCGTCGCTGCGCGAGGAGCGGGCGCAGACCTATTCGCCGTTTCTGCCGATCTCACCGAGCACCGGCGTCGTGCTGCAGGTGCCGATCCTGGCGCATGACGCCTCCGCCGGCACAATCACCTATGAGAATCCCAATGCCAGGCAGCCGGTGACGACTCTCGTCACCGGCGGGCGCACCAAGCTGCAATGGAAGCCTGACTGGGCGATGCGCTGGGTCGCGCTCGGCATCGATTATGAGATGGCCGGCAAGGATCTCATCGAGTCGGTCAAGCTTTCGGGCGAGATCGCTCGCGCGCTGGGAGGGACACCTCCTGTGGGCTTCAACTACGAGCTCTTCCTGGATGAGAAGGGTCAGAAGATTTCCAAGTCCAGGGGCAACGGCCTCACCATCGAGGAATGGCTGCGCTACGCCAATCCGGAATCGCTGTCGCTGTTCATGTATCGCGAGCCGAAGGCGGCAAAACGTCTCTATTTCGATGTCATCCCGCGGCATGTCGATGAATATGTGCAATTGCTCGAAGCCTATCAGCGGCAGGACAACAAGCAGCGCCTGGCCAATCCGGTGTGGCACATCCATGGCGGGGATCCGCCCAAGCCGCAGATGCCGATCTCATTCTCCATGCTGCTCACGCTGGTGGCCTCCTCCAACGCGGAGAATGCCGAGACCTTGTGGGGGTTCATTGCGCGCTACCGTCCCGGCGTGACATCGCAGACGCATCCACAGCTCGATGCCATGGTTGGCTACGCCATTCATTACTTCCGCGACTTCGTTTTGCCGCACAAGAAGTACCGCGAGCCCAGCGAGGGCGAGCGCGCCGCGCTGCTTGATCTGCGCGATGCGCTATCCCAGCTTCCCGCCGGCGCGGCCGCGGAGCAAATCCAGCAGGTCGTCTACGAGGTCGGCCGGCGCGAGCCGTTCATCGACAAGAGCGGCAAGATCAAGACGAAGGACGGCAAGCCCGGCGTGGCGCTGGAGTGGTTCAACATGCTCTACCAGGTGCTGCTCGGGCAGGAGAAGGGGCCGCGCTTCGGCTCGTTCGTCTCGGTCAATGGGGTCAAGAACACAATCGATCTTATCGATGGTGCTCTGGCGAGATCGGCGTGAGCTCATTCAGAACAGCGTGCCGTCGGCGACAACGGCGAGCGGGGGAGGGCCGTCGGGCGGCCGCAGCGCGCGAGCGATCTTGCGTCCCGCGCTCCAGGTGCCGCCTTGCAGCATCTGCGGCAGGGTGAAGGAGGCGGTGAGCGCGAGCTTGTCGCGGACGAGAGGGAGCAATTGATCCATCAGTGCAACGGTGAGCGCCCGCCATTCCACGATGAGCTCGGAGTGCACGTCATGCGGCAGCTGCGGGTCGAGGCCCGCTCGCAACTTGATCGCGCCGAGATCGATGAGCAGGCCGCCGTTGCGATATTCCGGAAGCGCGGTGAGCTCGTCGAGCTGCTCGACCGCGATTCCCGCGATCGCCAGCGGCTCGATGAGCGAATAGGTGAGCCACTGCGACAGCTTGTGAAACGGGACGATGCCGTCCGTGGCGTCGCCGGCGTGCACGGCGCGATGGTGCCCGGCATCGCCAATGGGCATGCCGCCGAGCTTGAGCCCCGAGGGCCAGATCGCGGCGTACGCCTCGAGCAACGTCGCCAGCGCGCTCGCAGCGCGGATGCGATCGTCCTCGGCCACGTTGAGGAAATGGTCGACGATATTGCCGGGGCGCGCAGGCGACTTTCCAAATAGATCGCCGCGCTCGCCAAGTGCCGCCGCGAGCCGGCGCAGCAGCATGCAGCGTGCCTCGAGTCCAACCAGCGGATTTGCGTCGTTCACCTGGAAATGGCGCGCCAGCATTCCGGCGTCGATGCGCGCGAGCGCGCGGTCGTCCACGCGATAAGGCCGATCGTCCGCGGACGAGAAAGCACCGGCGCGAAACATCTCGAAGCTTGCAACCGCCAGGCCCTCGGAACGGGCAGCGGTGCATCCAGCACCCGCCTCGCGATAGCGCCACGCATTGCCCGCTCCCGCATCGAGCAGCACGCTCACCGTCACCAGATCGACCGCCATGCGCGCCTGCTCGATCGGATGCACGCGCACGCTCTGCGCGAGCTCCCTCCAGCGATCGATGCTGCCCGCCGAGAAATGCCGCCAGCGGCTATGGTAGGGAATATCGAGATCGGGATAGGCTTCGCGCGTCACCTCGGCCACATAGTCCGCCACCGCATCGAGCGCCCCGGCATCGATCGTGAAATAGGACGACCGGTCCGCCGCGACCCAGCGCGCGACCATGTTGCAGCGTTCGCGCACCGCGGCGGCGCAGCGCAGCTTGGCAGCTACGCTTGCCATCTCGTCGGCCTGGGCAGTCATCATGCGGCATCTGTCCCGCTAGGCGGTGGGAAACGTATCCTGTAGGCTAAGCATACCTAATGTCCCGATTGCGAAGTTCGCAAGCGCTTGCGGCCCTCCTGGTGCGAGCTTCGGAATCGAAGGGACACGCATTTTGAAATGGTCGAACCAAACTCAGTCTCGTCATGCCCGGACTTGTTCCGGGCATCCACGTCTTTTATCGCGCAATCAAGACGTGGATGGCCGGGACGAGCCCGGCCATGACGCGGTGGATCGATCGAGCCGATCGAAAAGATGCAAATCGGAGGAGATGATCATGCGCGCCCTGCCGCATTCGTTTGTTCTGACCATGTGCGTCGTCGCAGCGCTGGGGTTGTCCGTGGTTACCTCCGCGGCGCAGTCCTCGGCGCCCGCGTGGCCGCAGCGCCCCGTGCGGCTCATCGTGTCGCTGGGCGCGGGCTCCGGCGTCGATATCGGCACGCGCTTGTTGGCCGATAAGCTCAGCGCCAAGTGGGGTCAACCGGCGGTGGTGGAGAATCGCCCCGGCGGCGACGGCATCGTTGCCATCACCAGCTTTCTCAGCGCCCATGATGACCACGTTCTGCTTGCTTCGCCGACGTCGTCGTTCACCGCGCATCCCTATCTGCACGAGAAGCTGTCCTACAAGGCGAGCGATCTTATTCCCATCGTGCGCATATCGAACACCTTCCTCACTATCGCCGTCCCCGCCTCGCTCCCCGCGAAATCCTTTGCCGATCTGATCGCGATGGCGCGCGCGCATCCGGGCGAGCTCAACTGGGCGGGCACCACCGGCGCGCTTGACTTCTCCTTCGCCGGATTTCTCCAGAGCAACGGGCTCAACATGAAGAAAGTCCCCTACCGCAATCCGGTGGAGGCGAGCAACGATCTCTCCGAGGGGAGAGTGCAGGTGTTCGAGACGGCCTTCGCCATTGTTCGACCGCAGGTGAATGCCGGCAAGGTTAAGATTTTGCTGGTGACCAACAGCATGCGCGCGCCCCCGCTTGCGGATATTCCCACCGCCGCCGAGGCGGGTCATCCGGAGCTCTCCTTCGACGGCCTGGTCGGCTTTTTTGGTCCGCCCGGCATGCCGCTTCCCTTGCGCGAGCGCATCGCCGCCGACGTGCGCTCAGTGATGGACGCGAGCATCGAGGCGCGCCTGCTCACGACCGGTCAGATGGCCAATTGGGGCAGCCCGCAGGAATTCGCCGCTTCAGCGGAGCAGCAACGCGCGCGGGTCGAGGAAATCGCCAAGGATCTCGGCCTTAAGCCCGCCGCGCAGTGACAGGAGCGTCTTTCGCTCGCACCAAAAAACACGCCGTCATGGCCGTGCTTGTCACGGCCATCCACGTCTTGATTGCGGCACAAAGACGTGGATGCCCGGAACAAGTCCGGGCATGACGGCGCAGAGTTTTATTTCCACGATTCAAGCCAGCGCTCCTGCTTCCTTCAGCAGCGCGAACAGCTTTGCGGGCGTGACGGGATATTCGCTGATGCGCACCTTAAAAGGCGCGAGCGCGCTTTCGATCGCCGCGATGATGGCGGCGGGTGCCGGCACGCAACCCGCTTCGCCCACGCCCTTGACGCCGAGAGGATTGAGCGGGGAGGGGAACTGCGCAAATTTCACCTCGACGTTCGGCACCTCCGTTGCAGTCGTCATGAGATAATCGGCAAACGTGGTGGTGGTGGGCTGCGCCTGCCCGTCATATCCCATCCATTCGAGCAGCGCGTTGCCGATGCCATGCGCCACGCCGCCGACGATCTGGCCCTCGGCGATCAACGGATTGATGATCCGTCCACTGTCATTGACCACCACGTAGCGCAGGATGCGCATGCCGCAGGTCTCGATGTCCACCTCGATCTCGACGGCGTGACACGCCCCGCCATAGGTGAGCGCGGTGGGCAGAAAGCTCTGCATGCTTTCCAGGCCCGGCTCGAATTTGCCGGGGAGCGAATAGCCGGGCACTCCGGCAACGGCTTCGGCGACCTCGCGCAGAGCAAGCCCGCTGCCGGGCGCGCCTGTAATCTCGATGCGGCCGTTGCGCAGCTCGAGATCGCTGGTGCCAACCTCGAGCAGATGGGCGGCAACCTCCATCGCTTTGTTGCGCACCGCGCTCGCCGCGAGATGCACCGAGGAGCCAGCCGTCACCGTCTGACGGCTGGCAAAGCCGCCTTGCCCGTAGGGGATCACGGCCGTGTCGCCGGTAATCACGCTCACCTCTTCGGGCGCGACGTCGAACTGCTCGGCGCAAATCTGCGCGAGCGCCGTCTTGATGCCCTGGCCCATGGACATTGCCCCGGTGTAGAGCGAGATGCGCCCCGAGCGGCCGATGCGCACAATGGCGGATTCGAACGGGCCGCGGCCCGTGCCTTTGATCCCGTTGCCGATGCCAAGGCCGAGGTAGCGGCCGGCGGCCTTCGCGCGCTCGCGCCGCGCAGGAAAGCCCGCATGGTCGATCGCTTCCATCGCCATGCGCTGACAGGCGGGAAAGTCGCCGCTGTCGAGCGCAATGGGCGCGCCGGAGCGCGCTTTCAGCGGCGTCAGGTAGGGCATTTTTTCCGGCGGCACGAGGTTGCGCCGCCGGACCTCGTCGCGGTCGAGGCAAAGCGCATCCGCGACCGCGTCGAGCAGGCGCTCCATCGCAAAGGCTGCTTCCGGATAGCCGGCGCCGCGCACCGGCATGGTCGCGACCTTGTTTGTCTCGACGACGCGCACGGTGAGCTCATAGGCGGGCAGAATGTAAGGGCCCGGCACTCCGGTTGAGGCGTTATAGGGCATGTTGATGCCCTGCGGCGTATAGGCGCCCTGATCGTGGATGAGCGTGCCGCGCGCGCCGGTGAGCCGGCCTTCATCGTCGAAAGCCACTTCGAGGTCCCAATACTGATCGCGTTCCTGGATGGCGGAAAGAAAATGCTCGCGCCGGTCCTCGATCCATTTGATCGGCCGCTTCAGGATGAGCGCCGCCGCGGCCAACGTTACCTCTTCCGAATACAGCAGGAATTTGGCGCCGAAGCCGCCGCCCACGTCGGGCGCCACCACGCGCAGCTGATTCTCGTCGAGCCGCAGCAACTGCATGAGCGAGGCGCGTGCCTCGTGCGCAAGCTGGGTCGAGGTCCACAGCGTGAGCCTGTCCTCATTGCCGTCGTAGGCGGCAAGCGCGCCGCGTCCCTCGAGCGAATGCGCGCCGCCGCGATGCTGCTTGAGGTGGATGCTCGCGCAATGACGCGCGCGAGCAAATGCCGCCTTTGCGTCGCCGTAGGACTGCTTGAACTCGATCAGCAGGTTGCTTGCTTTTGCCGCATGCGCGCGCGGGGCGCCCGCAGCCAGGGCGGAGCGGCAATCGGACACGGCCGGCAGCGGCTCATAATCGACGTCAACAAGAGCAGCGGCGTCCTCGGCGCTGTAGCGCGTCTGCGCAATTACGATCGCAATCGCCTCGCCGACGAATGCGACCTCGTCGCCGGCGAGCACAAACGGGGTGATATCGGGCGGAAGCTGGGCGGTGCGGAAGCCGAGCGGGAGCCGCTCCTGCGCGAGCAGCGGTTTGAGATCGGCGAGCGTAAGCAGCGCGCGGACGTCCGCGTGTGCTTTGGCTGCGCGCGTATCGATGCCCCGGATGCGGGCGTGCGCGTGCGGGCTGCGCACGAAGGCCGCCTGCAACATGCCGGCAAAGTGGAGGTCGTCGACGAAACGTCCGCCGCCGATCAGCAGAGCGCGATCTTCGAGCCGCTGGATCGGCTTGCCGATATATGCGGCCTCTTTCACGCTGCTTCCCCTATTCGGTGTTCGGCTGTAGCCGTAGCCCGGATGAGCGCGCCGCAGCAAGACACGCACGAGGTGAGTCGCGTCGGCGCGCGACATCCGGGGTCCCCGCATATCGCCATAAGCGTGTCTGCGACACGCTTATGGCTCATGCGGGCTACCGGCTTGCTGCGTCAGGATGGGATGGCGTCGCCGTTTCTTCTCTTCGCATTCTCGCGGCGCGCGGACACCGCCTTCGCGCGATCTTCGCCCTCGGTTCGGATCTTCTGAATCTGCTCGTCGGTGAGATGCTCGACGCCGATGAAGGAATTGTGCGCCTTGCTCACCCGGATGAGCTCGTTAAGCTTGACCTGAATGGCGGCGGCATCCCTGTTCTGCGAGTTCTGAATCAGGAACACCATCAGGAACGTGATGATCGTGGTGCCCGTGTTGATCACGAGCTGCCAGGTGTCGGAAAACCCGAAGAGCGGCCCGGTGACCGCCCATACCAGGATGACGACAACCGCGAGCGCGAAGACCCAGGGGCGACCGGCCTCGCGCGACGTCACCTGCGCAATATCGGAGAACAGCCGGCTGATCGCATTCTCCCCTGCGCCCTCCGTGCTCAACGGCGGCGGGGTGCACCCGTTCTTGCTTGCGGCAGCTTTGGCCATCTCCGGCTTCCATTTGGCTGCGTCGCCCAGCAAAGAATGTTTGAGCGGAGCTGAAAGTTCCCGCGGCGCAAGAGGAAATCTGACATTTTCGCGAAACGTTCGGGTGCAGCCCGTGTCTCCGGACAAGAGGCCACAAACGCGCTTCAGTCGAATTTGTAGTTGACGCCGGCGCGCACGAGCTGGTCGGTGATATGCGAGTTGAAAGCCGCGGTCAGTGTCATGACCTGCTGATTGTTGATGCCGGTCGTCATCCCGCCAAAGTCCATGTAGAGATACTCGACCTTGCCGGTCCAATTGTCGTAGAGGCGCGCCTCGATGCCGCCACCGACCGTCCATCCGGCATTGATGGCGAGATTGCTGAACGGATTGGTCGCGGCGGCGGCGGTGGGATCGTAGCCGAATATGTCGCCGGAGGTGAGCAGGCCCGCCACGGCAACACCCCCCGTGACATAGGCGAAGGCGTCCCGCGCAACCGCGGCGCCAAGGCGCGCGCGTAACGTCCCAAACCATTCCAGCTTCTGATTCTGATCGAAGGCGGCAATGACAGGCCCCGCCGGATTGCAAACCGTGCCGGGGCAGACGAAGGTCGGGTTGCCGCGCTGGCCGCTCAGATGGAGATCGGCTTCCAGGCCCCAGAGCCAGCTCCCGAATTGCCAGTTGTAGCCGGTCTGGAGGCCGAGCACCCTGCCGTGCAGTCCATACGATGAGCTCGTCGAGGCGAGCACGGATGCGTTCTTCAACGACAATACGGTTCCCACTGCGTTTGCCGAGCTATACCCGGCATTGATGCCGAGATAGTAACCGGTCCAGGTCCACAGCGGCGCGATCGGCCCTTTGACGATCATCAAGCGCTTGTCCGGCACGAGCCATTTGGAAGCTGAAGCTTGCTGCGAGGACGGCGCTTCGGCGTTCGGATCGAGCTTATAGTTGACGCCGAGCCGGATGATGTCCTCGCTGTCGTGGGAGCTCAGGGCGACGGCGACGGGAGGTGTGATCTGGCCGTTGACGGCAGCCGTCGAAGCGGTGCCGAAATTCATGTGCAGGTACTCGAGCTTTCCCGTCACATTGCCGGCGAGGCGGGCCTCGATGCCGCCACCGAGCACCCAACCCGGGCTCGCCGTGCGGCCAACGAAATTGTTGGCGGTAGCAAAGGGATCGGTGTCGCAATTGCTGCCCGCGCCGCAAAGTCTGCCGGAGTGGGCAGTGCCGCCGACGGTGAGCCCACCCGTGACATAGGCCACAGCATCGGGGGTCATCAGCACGCCCACACGGGCGCGCGCGGTGCCAAACCAATCGAGATTGTGGCTATAGGCGAGCGTCACGGGCACATCAGTCATGCCCTGACTGCAGATCATGCCGGGGCAGATCGCACCTGAAATGACGCGCTGGGTCGAGTACTGGATGTCGGTTTCAACGCCCGCGAACCACATGCCGACCTGCCAGTTGTAGCCGGTCTGCACGCCGCCAATGCCGCCTTTGAACGTGCCTGATGAGTTGCTCGCGAAGAGGCCGTCACCAAAGAGCGAGTCGGTGCTGTACGCGCCGGCGGCGTAGCCGGCATTTGCTCCGAAATAAAAGCCGGTCCATGTCCACAGCGCGGTAACGGGCCCTTTGTAGATCGGCCGCATCCTTTCACGCCGCGCCGCGCCGCGCTCGTCTTTATAGACAGGGACGACGATCCCGTAATCTGCAAATTTGTAGTTGATGCCAAGCCGCACAAGATCTTCCGTGATGCGGGAATTGAAGTTGACCGTGATCGGCGTTGCATTCTGAGGCAGGATGGCGTCCGCCTTGTCGAAACCGAAATCGGTGTGCAAATACTCGATCTTGCCGGTCACATTCCCGGCGAGGCGCGCTTCCACGCCCGCGCCGGCCGTCCAGCCCGCGCGCAACGCGCGATTGACAAATGTATTGCCGACGTCGAAGGAGGCCATTCCATCCGAGCCAGTAATGAGGCCCCGATGCTCGATCTCGCCGTAGGCGAGGCCGCCGGTGATCCGGTGTGACCGCAACGCCTAGCCGCCCGCGCAGTGTTCCGAACCAATCAAGGTTATGCTGTTGGATCAGGCTCACAGACCCATCGGCCACGGTGGGATTGCAGATCGCCCCCGGGCACAGGAAACCCGTCGCCGTGCGATAATGCTGGAAGGTCATGTCGGCTTCAAAGCCCGCCATCCAGATGCCGTACTGCCAGTTGTACCCGACCTGACCGCCCCCCAACGCGCCCAGGTGCCTGGTGGAGAAGCTCGTCGCGGTCAGCGCGTCTCCGAGGCCGTCGCGCAAGAGCATATCGGTGTTGAACCTGCTGCTGCCATAACCGACCTGTCCGCCCATGTAGAAGCCGGTCCAGGTCCATACCGCTTCGGTTGGAGTCTTCGATATCCACGGCACGTAGACTGTCGTCGGCTTGGGCGGCTTGTCGACCGCTGCGCCCGGCCCAAACTTCTGCGCCAGGCCGAAGTAGAAGCCCCGGCGCGGCCCGTATTGCGGCGCGAACACGCCGACGCCGGTGCCGTTGCGGATGGCGTAGCTCACATCGAACAAATTGATAACGTCGAAGCGCAAGGTCACCGGCTTCCAGCCGGGAATATCGTATTCCCGCGCGATGCCGGTGTTGACTTGCGCGTAGGGCGCATTGTGGTCGGTATTCTCGAAGCCTGAGCGCAGCCCGCTGCCATAGATCAGATCGGCGCTCAGGCGGGTGCCGTACCACAGATAGGAAACGCCGGCCGATCCGGTCCATATCTGCGTATGGTCGGTGAAAATCCAGTTGTTGTTGGTATACGCGTTTCCAGCCGGATCGAACAGAAACTGGTTCGACACTCTGGTGGTTGCCCGCTGATTGGCCCAGGCCCAGTTTGCGTAAGCCCTGAAGCCGCCGTTGGTGTAGACGGCTTTCAGCCCGATATTTTCAGCCTTCTCATAGTTGAAGCCTTCGAGCACCAGCGCCTGCCCGAACTGCCCATCGTCGATCAGATCCCTGGCCTGCTTGAGATAAAAGTCGGCGCCGACCTCGAATCCCGGCAGCAGCTTCTTGACCACCCCGACGTCGTAGATGCTCGCCCGCTCCGGCAGCATCGGGTAATAAGCTGGGGGCACGGAAGGCGCCTGCGCGGTGGTGCAGGTCGACGGGTACATGGGAGCCGGGCAGCCTGTGTACAAGGCGGTGTTGGTGGGTGCGGCGATCACCTGCACCGGCGGGGTAAATGTGCGCGCAAAGCCGGCATGAAACGTCGTGTCCTCGGACGGCTTGTAGGTGAGGCTCACGCGCGGGCTGAGCTGGTTGGCGTTCTGATACTGCCACATCTGATCGAAGCGCGCGCCGGCGTTGAGCGTCAGATTATTGGTGAGCCTCCATTCGTCCTGTAGATAGACGCCGCCAAGCCAGCCCAGCAATGCGCTGGTATCGATCGCCTGGAAGGGAATATCGCTAAGCTCATTGCCCGCGGGGTCGAGGGGCAGCAGCATCGAATTGCTGGAGACAGTGGTCTTCTCCGACTGCACAAAGACACCGGCGCGCAAGGTATGCGCGTCATTGAGGCGAAAGGCGCTGTCGCCCTGGATGCCATTGACCACGCTGCCGCGGAACACGTTGGATGCCACGCCATTGAACATGAGGTCGCCCACGAGGTCGGGCGTGAACTGAATGGTGCTGGTGCGCGTGAAATAGGCGAGCTGAAGATCGACGTCGGCGACCGACTTCTGCAGCGCGACCACGCCGAACTTGTAGCTTTCGGCCTGTGTCTCGTTGAGCTGAGCGGAGGGAAAGAAGGCGTTGCCGAACGCAGGGAATAACGGACCACCAAAAGCATTGGTCGTTACGCCCGGAGTGTTGGGTATCTGAAACCTGTTATTGGCGATACCGCCGATGAAGCTCAGCCGCGTCGTGGGGTCGATAACGGTCGTAGGCGAAGCCACGGTCTTGTTGACTGCCGTCGTGGACGGCGTTGAGGAGCGGGATCGGATTCTCGATGCCGAGAATGTTCTGCAAATAGCGTCCGGTGAAGAAATATTGCGTGCTCCCTGTGGTGCCGCCGTATTGGGCGCTATAACTAACGAGGCTCCGCCTCAGACCGACGAGGCGTGGGAGCGCGCGGATAGATTAGCGTATAGCTCGTCGGCCTGAGGCGGAGCCTTGTTAGAGGAATTTTCCGCATTGGGGAGGTCCGGTTC
>Ga0306920_100009250_pt1 | contig 13128 bp, 13 predicted proteins | sample flu12Cox44000170_FD_204666 | JGI IMG/M metagenome (GOLD analysis project Ga0306920, IMG submission 204666) | Lab enrichment of tropical soil microbial communities from Luquillo Experimental Forest, Puerto Rico - flux4day.12C.oxic.44.000.170 (v2)... | ecosystem: Environmental > Terrestrial >... | reverse complement strand
GGCGCGGCCTCAAACAAACGGTGTATAGGATCCGGGATCGACCCGAAAATCGCCATAAACATTCGGTAGCGTCACAGCATTGGATTTTACCGGACGAAAATTTCTTGATGAATTTACGACAGAACGAAAATGAGTTCGCCGTTATTCGCTGTTTTTTGCTGGAATTAACAGCGAAACAGAGGCGCGCGTGCTGACCCCACCATTCCGGCCCGGCAAGAGATTGCTCCGCTTCGCTGGCACGACGCAATCGACTCATGGCGGCAAAGCCGCATTAAATGCTTCGCTGGCGAAAGCCAGGGTCCATCTCTCGGCGCCACTGGCGGCGGAGGAATGGGTCCCGGCTTTGGGCCGGGACAGCGGTACCCGCACCGTTTCATCCCGAGGGGTCGGTGCGGAGTTGGCATCTGGGAATCCCTCGCCCCCGCGGGCTTGATCCGCGGTGGCCAATCTCTTGGCCGCAAGCGCCCTCTAATTTATCAGGCCGTAGAGCTTGGCGGCGTTCTCACAGGTGATCTTGTGCACGATTTGGAGCCAAAGCCCCGCGAACTGCTCCGCGATGTATTTCGGGGATTCCGGCCAGATGCGGTCGGCGTGCGGAGCGGTCATCGTTGGTGTGAGCCGCCTGAGCGTACACCACCGCCCGGAGGCGGCGCGATCGGGTGCGCGACCGTTCTCGCGAGCGTTGCCGGAACGAACTGCCGAAGCACAGAGGGCGGCCCCATCTGGTGGCTGAAGAGGCCGGGGCGCGACTCGATGCGAGCCTGTAATCCTCTGCCCGCGAATGCAAATGATCGCGGTGCCGAGCGCAGGACGGCCGTTGGTGCTGGCCCGACCGGCGTAAACGTCGGCGCCGCCGAGCCCCGCATGGCCGTCGGCAGAGAAGCTGTCGCACCCTGCATGTTTACTCGGGGAATCATCGCGGCTGAATTGGCGGACCCGCGAAACACCTGGATTGGCCCGCGTGAGGCGAAAGCGCCAGAGGGTAGGCTGAGCCGGGAGGGATCGCGATGCCAGATGCTGGTCGCTGTTCCTGGCATATGACGGTTGAGCGCATTAAACCTGTCGGCATCGAGTCGAATCCGGCGCTGGGCCCAGTCGAAAAAGCACCAGTGCCATAACGGTCGGACCACGACAAATCCCGCGCCAAACCCGATTCCGAAGGGACCTGCGAGACCGAAATCGGTTTCGAATGGGGATATATCGAACGGCGGGTAGTCCGGATATGGCCAAGGACCGTAGACGCCGGCCGGACTGTAGATCGGCGGATACACGAGCTCCGGATTGGCCGGCTCGATGACGATGCCTTGGCGTTCGGTGGTCACCCTCTGCTGCTCGTTGGACCAGAGTGTTCCTGCAGCCGCGGCTTGATAACGAAGACGCTGGACCGCATCCATCACGTCTGGCTGCTGGGCTGCGACGGCATTGCCCAGGTTCTCCGTCCAGTCGAGCTGTTCGTCCATCATCCGCAGGATCTGCGGAAAAGGCACCAGCGATTTGACGCTGGGATCCCACGTCTCTGCCTCGAGTGCGCCGGCCAATTGGTCTCCTCTCAGGTTTGCATGACTGAGATCTTGCAGCCAGCGATCGGCCTAGGGCGGAACAGCGGCTGCAAATAGCGAGCCGTCGATGCCAGACTGGGCAATACTCGCGCTAATTGTGGCGGTCGTGGTGGGTTTGGCTGCCGCCGCCGATGTCTTCTGGCCACACCTGTTTTGGCAGTCCGGGCGCCTGCGCGGAAGGGGTTTCTGGCGCGCACTCTGGCCGAGTTTCGCCGGCATCACATTGCGAAACGGCAGGATCAATGTCGACAGAGCGACGAACCGAACCTTCCATCTCCTGATCGCAGCGACATTGGCGTTTATGACCGTGCTTGCCGGTTGGGCGGTTGCGGCCGGGGTGTTGCGCGGCGTGGCTTTATTCGTGCAGTCCGAACGGTTTTGCGCCGTCTTCGGCGGCTCCCTGCAGCACCTCGCTCGCGCTCGCTGGTTGGTCGCGTTGGCTGGTTTTTGCCGCGGTGCTGCTCGCCGAAATATTGCGCGCGTTCGGCGGCGTGCTCGCGATTGCAATCGGCGCAGGCATCGCCGGAGCCGCGGTCGGTTTCCTGTTCGGGATTCCTCGTTACGAGCCGCGCCTGATTCCACCGGCCGGCGGGGCACCGTCACTTGGCGCACAGCAAGGCGGCGCCCGGGAGCAGGCGGGCGGACAACAGCCAGCCCCGACCACGCCGCGACAGGCGGCCGCGCGCTTGCAGCTCAACACAAATCTGATCCAGATCTCCGACTGGCTGACCAGCGGTATTGTAGTGTTGAGCCTAGTCCAGGCAAACACCATCGCGAACAGGTTCCTGTCGATCACCCAATGGGCCGCGAACTGGCTGTTCGAGACTCGGCACGGCAGTCCGGTACTGCTCGGAGCGGCAATCCTCGGCAGCGCGGTATTCGGGCTCTTATTCGGCACCTTATACACTCAGCTGATTATTACCCGCCTGCTCGCCGCAGTCGACGATGCCTTGCGGCTGCCGAGCGGGCTCCCGCCGGTGCCCGCGCGCAGGCTCATTCAAGCCGAAGGCTTGGCGCCGCAGATGTCGCGCTTCGCACATCCGCTGGAAACGCCCAGCCCGTTTACCGCAGCAGAACTGGGCATTGCGTTCGAATACAACGACATTGCGTTTGAAGATCTGGTCAGCGATCCCCATGTCGGTTTCGATGATATTTTGAGCTGGTCGCATGCAATGGCGCTGTTGAACGATTATCGCGCGGCGGCGCGCGGCTACTTGCATCTGTTGAGTATAAGCCCATGAGCGACGGCCGCATCGGGATAACGGATCCGAGATTGCTGCTAGAGGCCGCCCGCGTGTTCAATGCGCCGGGGTCGGGTTACCGCAACTCCGCCGCGTCGGTGGCCGAGCAGGCGTTGGCCGCCCTTAAGGTGCAGCGCAAGATAGCGCCTGACGACATCGAGCGCGAGGTGGAGCAGGCAATCATTGGCGATTGCGCCGCGCTGCGGCTGGCCGGCCGGGTCGATGGCGGCTACGGCGAGGCGCTGGCGCTGCTTGACGAACAGATCGGGAAGAAGCGGCCGGACGGTTTGGCCGACGAAATGCGGAATGACATCAACGGCCGCCTGCATCTGCTCCGGGGTTTCGCGCGCGGCCAGCAATATAATGATTTGCGCGACAAGCAGGGAAAGCCACAGGACGACCCCGAGTGCGTCAATCTGCGGGAAGCGATCCGCGACGACCTGAAAACCGCCTTTGCGCTGAACCCGAACCTCGAAAACATCAACCGCCCGGCCTGGGACCCCGGCTCGGGTCAGGAGGCCGAGGCCGATTTGGCCAAGGCCAATCGCGAAGGCCCAGAAATCAAAGAAGCCGTGAGCGCTGCGCATCCTGTCGCCGCAGCCGAGCCGGCCTCCGCCACAGGCGAGCGGGCCGGCACCACTGCCGCGCAGCCCGCCACTGCTACCGCGCAGCCTGCCATCGCTACCGCGCAGCCTGCCATCGCTACCGCGCAGTCCGCCACCGTTACGGCGCAGTCTGCCACCGTTACGGCGCAGCCCGCCACTGCTACGGCGCAGCCCGCCACCGCTACGGCGCAGCCCGCCACCGCTGTACAACCCGCGGCTGGCGAACCGCCGGGCATCTCAGCTCGGTACGAGCCCCTCAATCGCGCCGGAGATACCGCGTCATCGGAGCTGAGGGAGGTGTTGGATACGATCAGTAAGCTTGTTGCCAATGAGGCTGCATCCGAGCAGCCAGCGGCCGCCAACCCCGGCGCCGCGAGGGCGCGCGACGTGCCGGTCGGTCTCGACAGTTCGGGAGCGCCCCACTTCTCCGGCGCCTACTTTGCCCGGTCTCAAATATTAGAATGGTTGGGCGACTTGCATCATTGGCCGGTCAGCGACGACCAGAGGCAGGTGATAGATCAGCGCTTGCGCAGCCTTCTCGATGTTCTCGCTGTAGAGGAGCGCTCCGGCATCACCACGCTCCGCGACCGAGAAAAGTGAGAACGGTGATGGCAGCGGCCCCCAGGGCGCCGCTGCACACTGGTTAATTAACCAGGCCGTAAAATTTGGCGGCGTTTTCGCATGTGATCTTGTGCACGACCTCGGACGAGAGCCCCTCAAATTGCTCCTCGATGTATTTCGAGCTTTCCGGCCAGATGCCGTCGGTGTGCGGGTAGTCGGAGCCCCACATCAAGGTCTCGACCCCGATGTCGTCGATCAGCTTGGTGCAGATCGGGTCGAACTGGAAGGTTGCCTTGCACTGGCGGCGCCAATACTCGCTCGGCTTCAGCTTCATCAGGTCGCGGAAGCGGTCCTCGAACTCGAAATCCATGCGGTGCAGCGCATAGGCCAGCCACCCGGCGCCGCTCTCGCCAAACGACACTCTGAGGCGCGGATAGCGCTCGAACACGCCCGCCCCGATCATTCCGGCGATGATGTGGATGAGTCCCATCTGGAACGCCGAGACGCCGGTGAACATCGCCGCGCGGCGGACCTGCGGCGCCTCCTGGCGGGCGCGCGGCGGGGTCGTCGGGAAGGTGTGGAAATGCAATGGCAACTGCACGTCGTCGACCGCCTGCCAGAACGGCTCCCAGCTCGGGTGCCACATCGGCTCCATATCCCACGAGCACGACAGTTCGAGACCCTTGAGCCCCATCTTCGCGACGCGGCGGACCTCCTGCGCCGCGAGATCGACGCTGCCATACGGCAGACATGCGAGGCCGATCTGGCGGTCCGGGTAGTGACTGCAGAAATCCTTCAGCCAATCGTTGTAGATGTGGAGAACCTCGTTCGAGGCCTCGCTATCGTTCAATTTGGAGGCGGTGCCGAGGACGCCGTAGATGATCTCGGCGTCGACGCCGTCGGCCTCCATGTCCTTGAGGCGCAGATGCGGGTCGCTGCAGCGGATCTTGCCTTGCTTGGCGTCGTCGTAGAGGCCGCGCTCCGCCATGATGTCGACGCGGACATTCTGCCCCGGCACGTGCTTCGCGCCACCCGGGCCGACGCCGTAGAGGAGGCCGAAAGTGGCGCCGTTCTTGGCGACCCATTGCGGCCCATCCGGACCGTCCGCGACATAAGGCACGCGGTCCTTCAATTCCTGCCGCGCCTGCGAGGTGAACAGGTCGGGCGGCATCCACGGCATGTCGAGATGGCAGTCAGCCGAGATTCTGCGGTATTGCATGTCGTTTTCCCCGCTGCAGGTTGTCGAAGGGGTCCCGTCGACGGACTGTACTCCGCCGTGGCGACGGATTGCGCGGAAAGCGGCCTCCGAGACCCGGCTTTTTTGCCGATGCGATATGACCGCAATGCAACCCGCGCTTGTGTTCGCACGTAAATAATGTTATATGCATTGCAGTTTCAACTGAAAGTCGTAGAAAATGCGTTCAACCCTCACTGCAGCCCTTATCGCGCTGTTTCTGTTTTCCCGCCGCGACCATGGCCCAGACGGCAACGCAGACCGCCGCCGTCGACAGCGCAACCCCAACAGCCGCCGCACCGTCGGCGCCCGCCGTGGGCTCGTCCGCGAATTCACCCACGAATTTGTCCACTGGCGGCATCACGCGCGACCGGTTCATCCAACGCGCCAAGGATCGCGCCGGACAGCGCGCCGCCGCACGTTTCGACCAGATGGACGCGAACCACGATGGCGTTCTTGGCCGCGACGAGGTCCGCGCCTGGCGCAGTCAGCACCCCCGCGGTGCCGCGGCTCAACTCGCCCAACCAACGCCGCAATAATCCCGCTGCCGGCTCCGGCAAATCCGCGGTAGAGTAACCGGGAATGAGCGAAAGGAGGCGACAATGCCGGACGCCGTGACTGTTGAAACGAAAGCCGGGCCGAGTGGCGAGGCCGAGATCCGCATCGCCGGTCTCGACCACGTCGTGTTGCGGGTTGGCGATCTCGACCGTGCGATTTCGTTTTACCAGCGGGTGTTGGGCTGCCATGTCGAACGCGAGCTGCAGCAGCCGCGGCTCGTGCAACTGCGCGCCGGGTCGGCGCTGATCGACCTGGTGCCGGCTTCCGTCTCGCCGGGCGGGACGGCGGACAATACCGGGCGCAATATGGACCATTTTTGCGTGCGCCTCATGGGCTTCGACGCGGCGGCGCTGAAGGCGCATCTCGCCAAGAACGGCGTCGATCCCGGCGACGTTCACGAGCGCTACGGGGCCGAAGGCTACGGCCCGTCGATCTACATCTCCGACCCCGACGGCAACACCGTCGAGCTCAAAGGCCCGGCAACCCGAGGACTGTAATCTGGCCGAGTTCTTCCCCGGCTTCGCGCAGCGAAGCCTCAAGACCTCGGGCGCCAGCATCAACCTCGTGACCGGCGGCAGCGGGCCGCCGCTGCTGTTCTTGCACGGCTACCCGCAAACTCATGCGATTTGGCGCAAGCTGGCGCCACGGCTCGCCGCCGAGTTCACGGTGGTGGCGCCCGATCTGCGCGGCTATGGCGACAGCTCGAAGCCACCCGCCGGGCCGGACCACGTGAACTATTCGAAGCGGGCGCTGGCGCAGGACCAGGTCGAGGTGATGGCGGCGCTCGGTTTCGAGCGGTTTATGGTCGCCGGTCACGACCGCGGCGCGCGGGTCGCGCACCGGCTGGCACGGGATCATCCGGAGCGCATCGAGCGGCTGGCGCTGCTCGACATCGTGCCGACGCTCTACCGTTTCGAGACGATCGACCAGAAGGCGGCGACCTCCAGTTATCACTGGTTCTTTCTGATCCAGCCGGGCGGTCTGCCGGAACGGCTGATCGGCGCCGAGCCCGAATTTTTTCTGCGCCACAGTCTCGGCTCCTGGGCGCGCGATCCCGCGGTGTTCGAACCCGAAATCTTCGGCGAGTATCTGCGCTGCTTCCGAAACCCCGAAACGATCCGCGCGACCTGCGACGAATACCGCGCCGGCGCCTCGATCGACCTCGTCCATGACCGCACCGACCGCGGCCGGAAACTAACAATGCCGCTTCTCGTCCTGTGGGGGCAGCGCAGCTCGCAGGGGAGCGGTTATGATGTCCTCGGCGTCTGGCGTGACCATGCTGAAAACGTCTCCGGCCATGCGGTTGCCAGCGGCCATTTCCTGCCGGAAGAGGCTCCCGACGAGACCTATCAGGCATTGCGCGGCTTCTTCGCCGGCTCGACCGCCTGAATTACGCGGGCGGAGGGCGACCTCCGGAGCGGCTCATCTCGGACGGATCCAGGGGGGAAACAGCTGGTCGGGGTCGTTGACCCACACGAAGGGTATGCCGTGCTGGTCCGCGCAGTCGACGGCAAGTCGAAATTCCATCTCTAAAGAATTGCCGGGCTCGCTCTGTTCAATCGCCATTCCGCTGTCGGGAAAGCGCCAGCTTGCCAGAGCACGATCGGGATCGGCCGGGCTCTGCTGGACCTTGAATTCGATATATCGGGCACCTGCCGCCTCTCCCTCGTCGTCGATAATCGCAACCACGGCCACCTCCTCCGCCGCACCTCGGATCGATCCCCTTTTGCCTATTCGGCGGCCGCCTCGAGCGGGGCGTCGAGGGTCTTCATAAACTCGATCAGATAGGGCTTCCACAGCTCGGCATAGTAATGGCTGAAGTGCCCGTGCGTGTTGGGTCCGGCCGGGATCAGCACATAGCGGCCGTCGCGAACCCGTTTCATCGCGCGCTCAACGGTGCCGAGCGCGGGCGGGTTTGCGTGATCTTCGGCGTCGTTGATCAGCAATACCTTGGCCTTGATCTTGTCGAGATCGGGCTCGGGGTTGTAGTCCATGATCGCCTCGATCGCCCACAATGCGTCGTTGGCATCACCCTTTGCGGCCTCGGCCAGCCGGCGCTCGTAGAGCGCGTTGGCGGCGGCGAGGGTCGGCGCAATTTCCTGAATACGGGTCGGGCTTTCGGTGCCGAAATTCCCGGCGGCCGCATAGATGTAATGGCGCGGGTTGGTTTCGTAGAAGCCGTTGTTCCAGTCCGGGTCGTGCCGGATCGCCTCGGCCTGGGCGCGGCGGCCGAGCCAGTTGCGACCGCTGATCTCGACCGGCTGGCAGGAGAGCGGCACCACCCCGTCCATCAAATTGGGATACATCTCGGCCCACATCCAGGCGTGCATGCCGCCCATCGAGCTGCCGATGACGAGCCGCAGATGGGCGACGTCGAGCCCTTCGGTGATCAGCCGATAGCCGCTTTCGACCATGTCATGGTAGCGGTAATGCGGAAATGTTCCCCGGAGTCCGTCGGAGGGCTTGCTGGAGCCGCCGCGGCCGATCGCGTCCGGCATGATCATGAAGTACTCGGCGACATCGAGCGGTTGGCCGGGCGCGAACAGCTCGTCGGCGAGGCTCGGGCGCAACCAATTGGCGCCGGTGCCGGTATTGCCCTGAAGCAGCAGCACGCCGTTGACGATCCTGCCCGCGGCATTGCGCTTCGGCATTCCCAGGGTTCGGTAATGGAGCCTCAGCTCGGGTAACGTCTCGCCATTCCGGAACATGTAGCTCCTGATGACAAAGTCGCCTTCCTGGTAGTTCGGCCACCGAGTTGGCTCGGTAGGCGCGGCGGTATGAATGGCGTCAGCAGGCATTCGCGGGTCCTCCGATTCGCTTCAGAGATGATAGAGGCTGCCTGTAGCCAGCGAAAGCGGCGGGTCGGATGCTCGAGACATTTGCTTTTCCCGTTCACAGCACCTTCGGTGCTCATCCTCGGTCGATTCCCACGGCTATCCTGTGCTCTTCCTCGGTTAACTTTGCGGCGAAGCAACCATTTGGCACTGAAGGTTATCGACGCCGCCGGGCCGGGCACGGGCATGCGGAATCGTGTGACTGGCCGGGTTAGGTTCGGTCCTATATCCTTTTGTGGGGGTTTTTCCGGGGATTGAACGCGTGGCTGCTACCGGACGTCTCGTCGTGTCCCTCGCTGCTGACGCGGCGGGCTACTCGAGCGTGATCGGAGGGGACGAGGAAGGCGCTCTCGAGCGGCTCGAGACGCATCGCCGTCAGTTCATCTATCCCACGATTACGGAACATTCCGGCCGGATTGCCAAGGCGACCGGCGACAGGCTGCTCGTCGAGTTCGCCAGCCCAATCGAAGCGGTGCAGTGTGCCGTCGAAATGCAACGCGGGATGATCGATGGCAACGCCAGCAGGGCCCCAAGCCGGCGCCTGGCGTTGCGCATCGGCATCCATGCTGGTGAGGCGACGGATACTGGCGCGGATTTGGTAAGCCGCGCTGTCGCTGCGTTACCCGTCGACAAGCTCGCGACCCTGGTCAAGCTCGGCACCGAGGTCAATGGTGACGGCGCCAACGCGGCCGTGCGGCTCGCCGCGTTGGCGGACCCGGCGGGCATTTGCGTCTCCGGCACGATACGAGAAGCCGTTCGTGACCTGCTTCCGTACACTTTCGAAGACATCGGAGAACAGAACCTCGACAGCCGCGCGGGACCGGTGCGTTGCTACGCAATGAGCCCCGACGCTCTGGCAACGAGACGCGACTCCGCAAGCCGGCATGTGTGGCTGCGGAGAGCTACCGTCGCAGCGAGCGTGTCTGCCATGGTGGGCATCTGGGCCGTAGCCCTGTGGGCCTGGTTCGGCGCGAATCCGCCGAAAGCGCCGATGGCTGCAGGTTCGCCCATGTCGGCTGCAGCCCGTGCAGCGGCCAAGGATGAGCAAGCACCGTTGGCGCCGCAACCCCCGGTTCTGAGCAATATTGGAGCGGAAAAAGATATCCCGACGTCCTCAACTCTGCAGCCCGCAGCCGCGACCAGTGCCGCGGTCGACCGGGGTCCCCAGGCACTGCCGGCGCGGCCAACGTTGTCCGTAATTGGTGCGGCTGTGATTCAAGGTAGAGAAGCGCCATCGGCACTGCAAACCACGCCCGACACCGGCATCGCCGTTATCCGGGGTATTCAGGCGCCGTCGGCGCTACGCATCGCACCCGACAACGGCGCGACCGTCGTCAGGGGCAAATAAGCGCCTTCGCTGCTAAAGGGTCGGGGGCTTGGTCCGCGCCGATTGAAATCGGTCTGGGTGCCGGTCCGGTGCTGATTACAGCCGGGAGCCGCTCCGGTCAGCCGGCCGCCTCCCGCGCCGCCGCATCGCTGAGGCTCGTCACCTGCGTCACTGAACTTAGTGCGGCATCCATGCCCGTCGGGTGACGCCTAGCGGTTGCGTTTGACGGGGGTGCTCGGCGGGTCGAGCGCAAGCCCGAGGCCCTCGGCCAGTGTCGTTTCGGCCCTAAAACCAAACTGCTCGCTGGCGCGGCGCGGATCTCCGATCGACACCCGCACATCACCACACCGAGCCGGCCGGTAACAGGCGACGAGGTCGGTCTGATACAGATCAGCCATGATCTCGGCGAGGGCCCTCACCGCCGTTCCCTTGCCGGTGCAAACGTTGAATACCGGAGCGGCGGTGCTTGCTGCCGTGATTGCTCGACCGAGGGCGGAGACGGCATCGCCGAAATAGATAAAATCGCGGACCTGCTCCCCGTCGCCAAAGATCTCGACCGGCTCGCCGCAGACCAACCTGTCGGCAAAAAGCGTGATCACACCCGAGTAGGGTGAGCGGGGATCTTGCCGGGGCCCATAGAGATTGAAGAAACGCAATCCAACCGTTGGGATGCGGTGCACCGCGCCGGCAACACGCGCGTGGAACTCGCAGGCGGCTTTATCCGCGGCGTAGGCGCTTAGCGGCGCTGCCGGGTTCTGCTCGCCGATTGGAACAGCAGCGCAATCACCGTAGATGGCGGCCGTCGAGGCGTAGACGACGGGGATCTCCCGATGGGACCGCAGCCGCCGAGCCTGATCGAAAATGTTGATCGTACCGGTGAGATTGACTTCGTGTGTGCGCAGCCATTCACGGTTGGAGCGCTCGACCGAGGCGATCGCGGCTAAGTGGAAGCAGCCATCAATGTCCTCGAACGCCTGCTCGACAGTGCCGGACTTGGTAATATCCCCTTCCATGAGATCGGCATGCGGGGACAGGTTCTCGCGGACGCCGTTCGACAAATCATCGAGGACCCGCACTGCATGGCCTTGCTTCAGCAACGCGTCCACCAGATGCGAGCCGAGAAATCCGGCACCGCCAGTCACGAGAAAGCGAGCCATCCGAGATCTCTGAGGCAGTTACAAAAGCGGCGTAACGTCAGCGGAATTAGATGTTCATCCCGCGCGTCCGATGGTAACACCAATCGGCCCTCCAGATTGCTCGATGACCCCACTCGTTGCGATTTCAAGCTGTAGGAATAACCGATTGCACTGCTATTTGCCGACTTCAGCTCCGATGCATAGCGCCGTTCCAGTCGATTGAAAAGGAAAATCAAGGTTAAATCCGGAGAAATACCATGACATCCTCCTTAATAAAACCTTAAGCCTCCAGTATCAGAAATACCGTGTGAGCCCCAGCCGACCGTGACTAAACCAACGGAGACTGAGCGCTCGCTAAAACAAGCACAACTTGGAATTTTCGACTACCGGAGCGGCGATACGAGATACCTGAAATGCGCGGCAGGCAAGTTCGTACCGTAGTGGGACTGATTTTGACGGTGTGCGTGGGAGCCTTCGACCCATCGTTGGCCGAAGCGGGGCCGAGGTACCGGGCCGACGAGTGGATCACCGAGTGCGATTCCGCTCCGAATCTCGGCGCAGCTGACTGCTCGATTACCGTCCCGTTCTGGCAAACTCAACGTCAAATAAAGGGCTCGTTTGCCCTCGTCATCATGCTGCAAACGGGTAACATTGGGATCGTCGGTTTGCCGTTTCCGACGAAGGCTGTACTCCGCGTCGACAAAAACCCGCCGATCGAGTGCAGTCAAGCGCGATATTGCGTTTTCCCGACCGGCCAGGCATTGGCCGTCCTGAAACAACTTGAGGCCGGGTCACTTATTTTGATCGATGTCTATACGGCAAAGGGAGCGTTCGACTTCAGCTTGACGCCGAAGGGATTCCAGGCGGGAATCGCGCAAATCCGGGCTTGGGGGTACCGAACCGAATAGTAAAGATTTTAGCCGGGCAACGTGCTTTACGTTCAGATTGGAATATCTTGATCAGCCCTAATTGTGCAAAAGCGCGACCGCCGGGCCGAGGATCACCACCCACCCCAGCAACGACAACCCGAAGACGGCTAGCACCGCGGAGCCCTTCGGCAATCGATCTTCGCCGTGAAGCTGATTCTCACGAACTGTAAGATTTGGGTAAGAAGTATTGCCTTCGATCATTTGATACATAGGGTCTGTCATGGCGCCAATTTAGGCGAGATCTTAAAATAGACAACGAAAATCGTTCGGGATTTTTACCTTTTTTTACTGGGGATTTACAGTTTTAACGCCAACCCGTAGGCTCGGAAGTACGGCATGGTCGCCAGATCATGCCCCAATCTCGCCTGGGTCATGGCGTCTCGATGTCGGCGTTGACGAGAGCTTGACGGCACCGCGCGCAAGATGGGTTTCGCCCGGCACACCAGCAGACAACGAGGCGCCGGCGGACCGGCATCGGCTGAGCCGAACACCGGATGGAGGAGCTGATGCAGGTCGGCATTGTCTCGACGCCCACCTACGCCACGAAGCCTCAGGACTTTCCTGAGGAGCGGTTACCGTCCGAGCCAGCGGTATGGCGGCTGACAAGGCGAGCCTCATTAATGCTGACGTTGCTTTTGTCGCTCGGGCTGTGGGCGGCAATATGGGCGCTCGCGTCAGCTATCTCTGCGCTAATCTCATTCTGACGCGCTGCGGCTAACCGGCTTCGGGCGTCAGCCGTTGCGCAATCCGGACGCTTGCCCGTCCGTCGCCGTAAGGGTTTGCGATCTGGCTCATCCGCGCGTAGGCGTCGGGGTCATCGAGCAACGCCGACATCTCCAAATAAAGCCGCTCCTTGTCGGTTCCCACCAGCCGGGCAAGCCCGAGCTCCATCGCCTCCGGACGCTCGGTCGTATCACGGGTGACCAGCACCGGTTTTCCGAAAGACGGCGCCTCTTCCTGAATACCGCCGGAATCGGTGACCACCAGCCGGCAGCGTTTTAGCAGAAACACCAGCTGGGCATAATCAACAGGATCGGTCAGCAGAACATTCGGGTGCCGGTGAAGCACCGCGACGGCACGGCGCACATTCGGGTTTCGATGTACCGGAAAAACGACTGCGACATCGGACCGCTTGGCGATGTGC
>Ga0306920_100009249_pt1 | contig 13128 bp, 11 predicted proteins | sample flu12Cox44000170_FD_204666 | JGI IMG/M metagenome (GOLD analysis project Ga0306920, IMG submission 204666) | Lab enrichment of tropical soil microbial communities from Luquillo Experimental Forest, Puerto Rico - flux4day.12C.oxic.44.000.170 (v2)... | ecosystem: Environmental > Terrestrial >... | reverse complement strand
AGCGAGGGGCGGTGGAGGTGAAACACCTCGTCGACGCGGCTTCTGAGTGTCACATCGACGAGCAAGGGCTTGATCGGCAGTCCGGGAAAGCGCTCGCGCAATTCGCGATCAATGTAGAAGAGACTGTTCTCTGTCTTCTCAAGAAGCAACAATTCTTTGGGTTTGGCAGCGGCAATCTGACGCGCGAGCTCCGATCCGATGCTTCCACCGGCGCCTGTGATCAGCACGACGCGGCCACCGGCGATCTCGGCGACTTCGGCGGGATCGCAGAGCAACTCCTCCCTTTGCAGCAAATCTTCGATGCGAAGATCCCGGAGGTCGCGCTGAGAAACCTTTCCGTCCACAATCTCCGCCAGGGTGGGAAGAGTGCGTACCGGCAATCCCGACTGACAGCAGAGCGTAAAGAGGCGGCTCATTTCCGAGCGCGTGGCGCTCGGAACGCAAATCAAGACTTCGTCGAGGAACTTGGCTTGTCCCCCGCCCGCAAGCAGTTCCGTCGGCCCAACCACGGGGACTCCGCAAATCGTAGTGCCGTGTGTTTTAGGGTTGTCGTCGAAGATCGCAGTCGGGCGACAGGGGGCATCCGGGTCGGACGCGAGTTCTTTGACCAGAGACATTCCAGCATCGCCTGCACCGATAACCGCCACGCGTTTCCTGGATCTGCGCCACAGCGTTTTCTGAAACTTGTAAATGCGTGCGGCAAAATGAAGTCCTCCGAGGGAAAACTGGCAGAGGGCCCAATCCATCAGGAATAACGCGCTCGACTCCGGGGCGCTTACGAGTTTGAGGCGGTTCAACACCACGACGATCAACAGGCTGCTGAGCGTAACTGCCTTCGCGATGGCGACCAGTTCGTGAATGCTGGCGTGCCGAAGAGAACTGCGGAACGGTCCAAGGAAGTACAGGCAGACAGATCGAAGCGCGAGAACCGCCGGCAGAGCTCGCAGCGCGACGAATTGGCCGCGCGCTCCAGAGTCGTAGAGCACCCAGATCGAAAGTAGGTAGGAGAGCGCAGTAAGCGCGATCTCCGCGGCGAGCACGGCCAGTCCGCGACCGATTCGAAATTGCCGCGGGAGGAGTGCGGTACGATTCGAAGCCTCGGGCATGGAAGAAGACGAAATTCTGCACGCCAGAAATCGAGCCGTGGGTCTTACCGAGGATGTTGTGTTATTTATTCTCATTTGATTAGTCGATCGAGCAGTGGTGGAAGGGCGGGCTCGCGCTGGTTGAGAACCACTCCGAAGAGGGGCACCCGTGCCGCTTGCAGCTGTTTTCGTGCTTTGAGCAGCAAATTCGGAGCGACACCCGTCGATTCCATCACGAGAACCGCCCCGTCGCTGGCTCGGCCAACGGTAAATGCGTGAGGACCCGAGCTCAGGGCGGGGCCATCGAGCAGCAGGTATTCGAACTGGCCTGCCAGTTCGCGCAAGTAGGATTCCAGCGTCGCGCCCTTTGAGAATCCCTTGACGCGTCTGCCTTGGCTGCCGGCTGCGAGCATCCAGAGATTACTGTCACTCACGCGCTGGGCGTACTCTTTCCCCGGTTTCGATTCAAGGATGGCATCGGAAAGGCCGGCCCCGGCGGTCTGCGGAATATGATGGTGCAATGAAGGCGCTTCGAAGTTGGTGTCAACGACGCAGACGCTGCCTGAAACGGCATTCGCGAGCGTCTTTGCCGCCTGCGCGCACGTCCGCGTGCAGCCAACACTGCGCACGACGCCCGAGAACATGACGGTTCGGATATCTGAACCGCCCGAACTGAGAAAAAGCTTTTGCACGAGCGTGGAAACCTGATCCTCTCCTGGAGGAAACCGCTTGGCTCGCTTCGTGCTGGTCGGCTCGACGGGAGGTTCAGACGGAAGGCCCTCGAAAAAGTCCTGCCGCCATCCCGCTTGACGCAAAAGTTCAAAGTTTTTGCTCATTTCGCTCTCGTGGTTCTGTTCGGCTGACTAGCGAGCGCCCTTCATCGAGGAACAGTACTGTCGGACACCGGCTCCTGGTTGGGCAGTTGAGCGAGGATCGGAACTTCGAGATATCTTTCGATCTGCCGCGGAGTCAGGACCTGCGGATCCAGGCGGTCTTGGACGAAGACGATGCCCATACTCACCAGACAGGCAACAAGCCAACCCAGAACCAGTGTTAAAGGGACCGGATTGCTGGGCAAAAAAGGAATCGTCGCCGGCTGTGCAATCGAGACATTCAGGATGCGGTTCCGGTCGAAGGCGTCCGAAATGTGTGCTTCTTCCCTTTTGTTCAGATAAAGCAGGTAGTTGGCTTCGGCGGTCTTCACATCCCGCAGCAGCGCTTCCTGTTGGAGCTGCTTCTGGTCGCGGTCGACAAGCGTCTGCCGGTAATCGCGATCGATTCGGGTTGCAGATTGCGCCTTGGCGCGAAGTGCGACCAGGTCTGAGCGGGCCTTGGCAAGTTCCTGGCTGAGAAACTCATAGGTAGGGTTTTGGTCGGAAGTTTCTTCGCGAAGCGGCGTTTTTTGTTGTGCATCGATGGCCGCTTTCACTTGCTCAATCTGTGTGTCAACTTCCCGTACCATCCGGTCGCCGGGCGCATATTTGTTGGTCAGATCGACTCTCTGCTGCTCCAGGTTGACGAGCGATGAGCGGAGCTGCTGCATTAGCGCTCCATTGTCTGAAGTGTGCAGTTGGGTCGTGACCCTGTTTGGAGTCTTGGCCAGCATCGTTTCGAGTGCCCGAACATGCTCCTCGGTGGCGGGGATGGCCGCTTGCGTCTGCCGCATATCGAGCTCGAATTCAGCAAGTTTTGGAACCGAAGTATCCTTTTCGGTTTGCGCCGTGACCAGCCCCGAGTCACGGTTAAAGTCGGCCAGGCGAGCCTCGGCGTCTTCCATGGTTTTGCGGTACTGTTCTGCCTCGCGGTCAAAGAAGTCGCTGGCATTGCTTGGCCTGTGGACCGCGGCGTGTTTCGTGAGGTAGAGATCACCAAGCGTGTTTAACACGTGGGCAGCCAACTTCGGGTCGGAGGATGGATAGCTTACAGAGATGATGAAAGATTTTTTCACCGGTTCAATTCGCAATTCCCTGCCAAGCTTGGCGGCCGCTCTTTTCACGCGGGTTTGCTCATCGTCTGGGAGCCGCGAGGGGAGGAAATGCCCCAACAGGGCGTCCAGCAACGAGCCGCTGTTGATATTTTGCAAGCCGCTGGCTCTCACGACGTTTTCGAGAAGGTCCTCACTTCTGAGGATGGCAACTTCTGAGTTGATGTCTTCTTCGGTCAAGCTGGGCAAATTCTGTTCCATGGCCGCGGTTTGCTGCGCGGTCATGAGGGGATCAGCCCTCTCCCTGTGAATGAGAAATTTGAGCTCTGACTCGTAGCGCCTCGGCATGACCGCTGCGGCCACAACGGCGCCCAGGAAAATTACAGTAAAGCAGAAGCCGAACGTTCGCCTCCGCCGATATCCAATCTCGACAAGCTCACGAACCGTCAGTGCGGTTTGCGGCCTGGCGCTGCGGTCGACAAGAACGATCTGATGTTCGCCCATGGTGTTTCTCCCTTCTTGGGCCTTTACAGCAGGGCAGGACTGAAGAAGGTGCCGAGCGAGGTACGAGGCAGGAATCGATCGATCGCTGCCATCGCCGTCTTGGGGACGTAAAGCATGTCGCCGGGCTGCAATGTGATGTCCTCACGCGGATCTTTGTTTTTAAAGACGCGTTTCAGGTTCAGCACTTTTACTTCGACGGTGTCGTCCGTGTATCGACGGAAGAGGAGAACCTGTTTGTTTTTGGCAAAGTCCACAAATCCACCGGCGATCGCGATTGCTTGTGAGGCCGAGGTTTCTCCGCGCAAGTCGTATTTGCCCGGTTTCCCGACCTGCCCACCGGCAATGAAGTATGGCTTCTCAAAGTCCCGAAGAACCACGCTGATCACGGGATCATTGAGAATATTGGCGTAAGCCGATTTCAGCGTGCTGATGACTTCAGGGATCGTTTGTCCCTGAATGTGCACGTCGGTCGGCACGCCCTTCAACTGAACGTAACCATCGGGTTGTACGGTCACTTCCTGATCGAACTCGGGGGTGTAGCGGAAAGACAATTCGAGAATGTCATCCGCCTGGACGCGGTAGCGCGGATTCCTCTGGCGGAGCTTCGGATGGTCCGCGTCGCTATTCGCCTGGGCCGGAGGGTTCGGAGGCGCGGGACCCTCCGCGGGCTGAGGCGTTTCCGGTTTCGTTTGCGCACCGAGCGGTTCGGAGAATACCACCACCCCCAGTGCCAGAATTGCGAGCTCGAGAAATAGCTTTAACTTCGACATAGACATAGTCGTTAAGTCCTCAGCGCGATGATTTGGTGTAGGCTCGGCTCTCAGAAGGCCTTCGCCACGGATATGCCGGCGCGAGATCAGGCAGTACGACACGCTGCCGTTCTCTGAAAACGGCGAAGGTATCCTTAATCTGTGGGTTTTCCGAACGGATCTTCATTACGATGGTCCAGTTGGACTTGCCATAGTATTCAAGCGCCAGTTCAAAAAGGTTTTCTCCTCCGCGGGTATAGACAACGCGTGGACCCGTCGGTGTTGGAGACTCTCCAGCCTGGATGCGAGAACCGGGGTCAGGCTGCGCGAGCGTCGATGGGGGAGGCTGAACTGTGTTTGTTGAGTTTTCGTCGGGCGGCGGTTCGACGGGGTGCTGTGTTTCAGAAATGGGTAGCGGAACGGGCGGCTTCGGCGGCTGCAGAGTCGGAGAGGGTGGAGGGTCCGCCATGTGGGCATCATATCCGGTGACGCGACCGACGACTTGCTCGACGGCCGGTCCGATTAATGTTTCCAAGATCTCAGACCTCGAGTTACTTTCGAGGACAACGAGAAGCAGAGGCATCACAAAGAATGCAAAGAGCGCCAGGCTTTTCCAGAGGCCCGACCGCCGCGGCGATGGCTCAGAGAAGTCATACTGCAGCGGCGGAAGGTCAGGCAATTCGTTCGGCCAAGGGGCCGCAGGCAGCGGGCTCGGGTTCGCGGCTTGCTTGGCGGCGGCTTGCTTGCCGACCTCAAAAGCGTGGTCTTCGAGCACCTCGCGGACGATCCCAGGATCGATTTCCCTATGTCCTTCCGCAAAAGCCATGGACAGGCACGAAAAGCAAATGTTGTTGATGTTGCGGGGAATTCCGAGGCTGGCTCGCGCGATGAGAGTGCGCGATTCCGGCGGGAACAGGTTGGGATTACGGCAACCCGCCTGGCGAGAACGATGTTGAATATAGTCGGAGGTCTCGCGCGTGGAAAGCGGTTCCAAGTGGGCGAAGGTCGAAACGCGTTGTCGAAGCTGCAGCAGCTCGGGGCTGGCCATTTTTTCCGCCAAGCCGGGCTGTCCGGCCAGCACGATGTGCATGAGCTTGGAGACCGGGGTCTCGAAGTTAGAGAGCACTCGCACGGACTCGAGGACCTGCGTGTCGAGATCCTGTGCCTCGTCAATGACCCAGACGAAGTGTCTGCCAGCGTGCAGGTCCCCGAGGAGCACGGAATTCAGCATTTCGTGCATTTGAGGTATGTCGGTTGGACAAGCTTCAAGACCAAGGTCCAGCAGGAGGCTTTGCAGGAGATCTCTCGTGTTTCCGTCGGGACGGAACAGAAAGGCGGTCCTTGCGCTGGACTTGATCCTGTCGAGGACGTGGAAGAGCAGCGTGGTCTTGCCCATTCCTGGTTCCGCTACGAGAGCGGAGAAACCGCGCTTGGTCTCGATGGCGTAGACCAGAGAGGCCAGAGCTTCGCGGTGAGAAGCCGTCATATAAAGGAAGCGCGGATCCGGCGTCACGCCGTACGGCTGTTCCTGCAGGCCGAAAAAGCCGAGGAGCGCGGCCTGGCCTGTGGTCTTGTCAGTGGATTCGACGGTAGGCATTTTGTCTAGGTGCTCTGGTCGATGCCGCTCGAAGCGAACCGCGCGGGCGGCCCTTCCATTCGGCGCTCTGGAGCTGGCGAAACCGGCTCGAGACTGTCCACACAGGCACTGTCAATCTCGACCGCTGCGGCTCTTCCGAGCATTTGAATCGCGAGAACGAGCCGGGCCGAGTTTGCCTTGCGGACGAGGATACCTTGGACTCCCGAAAGAGGACCTTGTACTATTCGCACACCATCACCCTCGTTCACGTATAGGTGAGGTTCGACCGGATAGGGGCTTAACAATGCTTGCCGGATCGCCTCGATTTCATCATTCGGGATCGTCGCGGGCGTTCCGGCGATCGATACGATCGCGCAAACGCCCGGGGTTGACACCACCTCCAAGCGGTGCGCGCCAATATTGGCGACGAACAGATATCCCGGAAAAAGCGCTTCAGATACGCGCTTCTTTCTATCTTTCCACGCGTGGATCCGGCTGCACGTCGGGTAGAACGTGTCGAAGCCCTTCATCCTCAAAAGGCCGTTGACCAGGTTCTCGTGCTGATACCTGGTATGCAGGGCGCACCATTGCTTTTCCCGTTGAGCGGGAGCGTGGTATGACTCAAGGCTTCTGACGTGCATATAGCTTCGCCCCTTGACTCACAGTCGACAACTTCCTCTGTGAGCCTTCTCCCTGGTTTGTCTTTCGCCGCTGCCTCGTGACCTCGAGACAGTACGCGACGCTGATTCGTATTTCTACGCCGTCAGTTCAATTGGCCCTCGGACCAGCGGCGAGCCTCGAGGTAAGACCCAGTCGACTCCTGTGACTTGCTTTCCATGGCCCGAGCGCAGTCCCGCCTGTGAACTGCAAATCCCAAACTTTTCCCTTCGGTTCCGTCGCTCAGCAGCCGAACGACTTTCGCCTTCATATTCATACGCAACGCCGGCGCCGGTATTGGCGATCGCGTAGTCGAAACTCGCAGAACCAAGTTCACCGGTTCACCTAGCGCCGGACAATCCTCGCTCGACACCATCACACCTTCCTCGCTGAGGTCGTGGGTCCAGCCCTTGCCACGTCGCTCCATACCATCGCCGTCGCGCCACCGGTAAATGACTGAGGCGCGTAAGGGGTAACGCATATGCTTTCTCCGATTCGTACTGGCTCCTTTTGCAGTCCCGACAAAAGCCCGACAGCCAGATAGCACCGCTGTGCCGGGATCGAAGCGTCACGCTTCGGATGGTAAGTGCGGCGAGAATTGTCGACAAGAAGCGGATTGTTCTGGCGCTGGTGTTCTTTTGTTTCCTAGGTAGTTCCACCGAGGACGACCGACGTGCAGGATACAAGAATCTTGCGAAAGGAAGGGGACGGGTGGCTCCAGGTGCTAGGGGAAGGTCTTTTCCCTTGATGCAATAAATCTCCACGGGGCGATAGAGACAAATGTTTCATGGGAATCGAGTACAAAACTTGCGATTGGCATAGTCCTTGCAGCAATGTGACAGTGGGGGTCAGCCCCAAAAATCAGGGGCGTTTCAAAACAGAGGATTTAGGGCGAATTCCCCGGGAGTTTTTTTCACGGACCGCTGAATTTCGACATTCGATCAACCTCAACCTAAGAACAAGGCGGCTCGGGGTGGTCGCCGGTAATTCAGCCTGCAAGGTGATCGATCGTTTAAAACGGAGAGCCCACTTAGCCCGGCCCGACTCTCACGAGTTCGAGGTGCAAGTTATGCAGCAAATCATTGAGAATGGATACCCGATCTCGCTTTTGATTGCCGAGCACTCGCGTATGGGCTGCAATCTGATGGAGACCGCGCTGCGTCGGTGCCGCCACATTACCGTCGCCGCGTCGGCAGTCGAATCTACCGAATTCATGGAAGCCTACAGGACTTCGAATCCTGATGTCTGCATCATCAGCAGCGGACTCAAAGATGGGCCAACGGCGGGGTTTCGCGCCGCCCGCGAACTTAGGGAATTGAGCCGAAGCGTTTCGATCATCATGCTTCTAGAAGCCGCCGAGCGTGCCCTGGTCATTGAAGCCTTTCGCTCGGGTGCGCGAGGCATTCTGACCAGGGACGATCCGTTCGAACGGCTCCCGAAGTGTATCCAGAAGGTTCACGAAGGCCAGGTGTGGGCAAACAGCGAGCAGCTCAAATTCATAATCGAATCCGTCGCCGAGAATTCGCCGAAGGCGATTACTGATGCTCGGGGCGCTACGCTGCTGACCAACCGCGAACTGAGCCTGGTCCAGCTCGTTGCCGAAGGGCGCACCAACCGTGATATCTCGCGCGAACTTCACTTGAGCGAACACACGGTTCGAAACTACTTGTTTCGCATCTTCAATAAATTAGGCGTATCGACTCGGCTTGAGTTGGCGCTTTATGCGATCAACCAGCGCGATACCTCGTCGAACTCCTACATCGCCGATAGTTGATCTCGGCTCTACGATCGGAGTACGGGAGTGTCGATTCTTTGCGCTGGGACTTGTGAGCTGCCATGCACAGGAACCAGTGCAACCGAGCGGCGCCGGAACGGGTAAATCTTTCTAGGGCCTTTAGGGGAAGGCTTAGTTTCGCAAATTCGGCGACGCTCCGGGCTCAAGCGGCGTCTAAACAAGTGTGGGAGAGCGCTCTAGCCTAAACGCACGAGGGATACCCGCCAGCCGTGGTGAGTTGGTTCTTTGCCGGTAGCGACGAGGGGCGGGACTTCATTTACTCGGGTTATTCAACGACACGAATGCTGGACAGCCAGGATAGCTCTCAATCCCAGCCCGAGGAATAAGTCTCGTCGCCCGTATCCCGACAGACGGATTGATCCGAAGCTTGTGACTCCGGCGCACGACGGAGGCGCCCACCCTGACCTAGGGGGGCGCCTCTCGTTAATTCGGGCAATGTGCGAAACCTCAGCTGCTTAAGGACCCGGTTTAGGTAGGGGCGCGCTGACGCAAAGGACAAACTCGCACACACTTAACATTGATTGTACTTCGCCCATTGCTCGCGCAACTGAGAGCGAGCACGGAAGATGCGGGACTTTATCGCTCTCCTAGGAACGCCAAAAACGCGGGACAGTTCCTCGTGACTCCAGCCCTCCATGCTGTAAAGAACAAACACGTCGCGCAGGGTCGGGGATAAGCAAGCACAAAGTTTATCGACCAAGTCTCTGGCAATGCATTCGCGCTCCTGGTCGGGTGCGTTGGAGACATCTCGATCGGGAAGGAAGCCCTCGTCGTTTTCCGGATCTGGGCCGAGACTGACCTCCGTGTGGGATTTGCGACGCCGCAGACGCATGAGAGCCTCGTTGATGGCAACCCGCACCAACCAGGTTGAAAATTGCGACCCACCGCGAAACTGACCGCAGTGGAGGTAGGCATTCATCAAGGTAGCTTGGGCGTTGTCTTCCGCGTCTTCGCGATTTTTGAGAATCCTCCACGAAACGGCGAAGATTTTTGGCTCGTGCTTTCGCGACAGCTGCGAGAAGGCAGTGGAATCCCCTTGACGTGCACGCCTCAGGAGTGCCGCATCCGAATCACGAAAGTTAGGAGCCATTGTGAGCCGTCCATTCCGGCTAGATTTATGGATTTGGCGGGGTGAGAGTAGAACAAAGGCGCGGTTTTCCGAATACAGGCAAGGCTCTAGACAGGATAAGGAGACTCTGTAGGGTGTCCAAGCTTACCCTTGGTCCGGATTCGGGGGCGCGGGGTCGTTGTGGCGTGCCTGGCCGAGTTCTGGTGGAATTCCCGCAGTATCCAGCATCCATGTTCCTTTGCCCCCGACTCCGGACGATTTCGTAATCACCACGACTCTGCCGCGTTTTTTCAGCTGTTGGAACCCTGCAACTTTGGCGATGCCTGCTGCAAGGTTGCTATCAAAGAGTGAGCAGACTCTGGGGCGACGACCTTCGCCTCCTTAATGATCTCGGTTGCAGAAACATTTTTGCCGTAGAGGCGATGGTTCGCGTCGTTGTCGGGGCGCAAGGTGGTGCCCTCGAGCGAGACGCCAGCGAATACGCCACGTGATCGCGAGTAGCTAAACATTTCGGCTCGCATAGTTACGTCGGTATCGGCCTCTAACTCGCGGCCCTTAGGTCCCGCAGCGATGGAGGCGTCGGCGCCAAGCTTCACCTTGCTGTGCAGGAGGCTTTCCGCCCCGCGATTGTTCATGACGAGGATGACGAAATCGGTAGCTTGCCCACCGATCTGGAAACCGAAGCTGCCACCTTCAAGCGCCATCATCGTCGGTGCACCCCAAGGACCGGTGAAGTCCTGGCCGGTGCGGCATGTCATGATTCCTCGTCCGTAATCCGCGCCGGCAACGAAAGCCGCTTTCAAGACAGACGGAAGCACGATCACACAGCGCGCCTTGGCCAGTAGATCGCGTGGTATATCGTCGGGAACATTGAGAACCTCCTTTAAGACGGTGCCTGAGTTGCGAATCCTGGCATTTTCTTTCTGGTCGTCAGCCGGCGCGGCACAGGAACGCCGCGGCGAAGCCATACTCAGGAAGGCGAGCGATGCCATCAAAACAATTGCGTAGCTGCTTTTCCTTCTGCTCGTCACTGAATTATCCTCCTTGCCATTTGTTTGTCTTCCTTGAACTAATCCGACGAAGTTTTGTATCCAGTCCGAACTCTCGCGTTTTCCGCACACAAAACTGTTTACCGCGAGGCCCTCGGCGCCTCCATACCGCGCATACCCGAAGTTGGACAGAGAGGGCTTGTAGGGTGTTTGTGGGTGAAGAACTTACGAGCTAGATGTAGAAAATGCTGCTGAATTGCTCGCTGCCTGTTTTTGCGAGGCTCCCGCTTCGTCATTTAACTGCCATGAATACAGGAGGTTGCACGTGGCTCCCGCAAAACTCGATTTTTGGTGGTGGGCTGGCCTTGGCCATGCACGCTTTGTCGTTCGAGGTGAAGATATGGACTCTTTGCGCTTGTTAGTCGCCGATGATCACGAACTAGTGCGCAGAGGCATGCGCGCAATCATCGAAGCCCAGCCTGGTTGGAGTGTAGCCGCCGAGGCAAACGATGGAAGGCAAGCGGTCGAAAAAGCCAAGGAAGTGAAACCGGAAGTCGCGCTGCTCGACATCGGCATGCCCGTCCTTAATGGACTAGAGGCGGCAAGGCAGATCGCAAAAACTGAGGAACGGACAAAGATCCTCATCGTCACAGTACACGAATCGGATCCGCTAGTGCGCGACGTGCTGGATGTTGGGGCACGGGGATATGTCCTGAAATCGGACGCTGGACGCGATCTGGTCGCAGCCGTAAATGCGGTGCGCAACAATAAAACGTACTTCACGCCGAAGGTCGAGCAGATGGTCCAGGACGGCTACTTGGACCGCAAGAATTCTCAAAACCTTGGGGGTGGCGGCCCCGCTTCACGGCTAACACCACGTCAGCGGGAGATCGTACAGCTACTTGCGGAAGGCAGAAGCAGCAAGGAAGTGGCCGTGGCACTCGGACTGAGCATCAAAACAGCGGAGACACACCGGGCCAATATCATGACGCGTCTCAACTGCCATTCCATCAGCGAATTGGTGTGCTACGCAGTGCGACACCACATAATTCAGCCCTAGGCTCCGGGAAGGAAGAAATGGAAATTAGCATGAAAAGCACGTGACGTGATGCGTCGCGGAGCAACGGGCGATAATCGATGAACTGGGATCAAATTGAAGGAAATTGGAAGCAGGCGATGGCTGAGGTCAAGCAGAAATGGGCGAAATTGACGGATGATGATGTTGTGCTGATCCGCGGCAAGCGGGACGAGCTCATCGGCAAACCAGGAGCGCTACGGAATCGCAAAAGAAGTGGCCGAAAAGCAGGTTGAACAATTCATTCGCGCCTACAAAACCGCGCAGAGCAGGACGCGTCAGAAGGTTCGGAGCGCGGGGCGATAGCGCCAATCAGAACTCTTGGTGCCACGCCGGCGAGTCGGCACCAGGTACGCGCTGGCTAGAGTCTACAGCGTGAGCCAAGCGAGAGACCTAGCCGGCGTACAGGGATTGCTGCACCGATTTAACCGCGGAATTACAGCGAACTCCGTATAGTCTTCCCACCACTACTTGGTCGATGATACCAACGCCCGCCCGCGCAAGAGCGAAAAGGTGACCTTTGCATGCATTCCCGGTGAGCAACGAACGGTTAGAGCGGCGAGCGCTGCGGCTGCCAGGCACGATAACGGTGAGCATGCCCTCAGGCTCTATTTCGGCGAGGAATTCCTGATTGACGTCTCGTGTCAGCACTTTGGCCGGGCACTCTTGGCTGAGGAGCCCGTTCTGGCGATAGCAAACTTATCGCAGGAAAAGGCGCTCGAGAAAGAACTGGCCACGCTCGGATTAGACCTTGCTAGAGCGATTCAGCGAGGACGCTACGTTTGGCTGGACGTCCGCGAGACCATAGACAGGCTCGCGTCGGGTGCAGCTCCAGACGAATCCTTTTTCCACTTGCATATTGGCGAAGGCTTGAGGGCAATGAGCGGCCATGCTTGCGGTCAATCAGCACGTTTCGGCGAGATTGTCGCTTTGTTGTGGGCACAGGGCAGAGCACACGAAGCGATTCATCTCGAAAGACTGTGGAACGATCTAGCGAAAACGCCCTTCTGCCTCTTTTGCCGATATCCCGCTTGTGTCTTCAACAATACAAATCACCTTGAGCCATTCCTCAAGATCCAAGGAGAGCCGTCGCAGGTCATTCTGGCAGAAGATTCCTGGCGCCGGCAGAGCGAAGAAGAACGCCTGCGGGCTATTCCCGAGCGGCAGAAGAAAGCCGTTGCGTTAGAGCAGGGGACTGTAATGCGGCAAGCCGAAGACCAATTCCGCCTCCTGGTCGAAGCCGTAGAGGACTATGCGATTTTCATGCTCGACCCGCGGGGATATGTCGTCACGTGGAACATTGGAGCCCAGCGCATCAAGCAATACGAAGCATCGGAGATTATCGGGAAGCATTTTTCCTGTTTTTATCCGGAGGAAGACGTGCGCAAGGGCAAGCCGGAGCGAGAACTGGTCATTGCGGAGAAGCAAGGGAGGTATGAGGACGAAGACTGGTGCCTGAGAAAAGACGGTTCGAAGTTTTGGGCGAACGTAATCATTACCGCCCTGAGAAATCGCCGAGGCGAACTGGTTGGTTTTGGAAAAGTTACCCGAGACGTTACAGAGCGAATGCAAGCGCAAAGAAAACTGGAGACAGAGGTTCGGGAGAGACGCGATGCGGAACGGCAACTGCATGCCTCGGAAAAATCGCTGCGGGAGCTATCGCTGCACTTGCTCCGGACGCAAGACGAGGAACGAAGGCAAATTG
>Ga0306920_100009246_pt1 | contig 13128 bp, 9 predicted proteins | sample flu12Cox44000170_FD_204666 | JGI IMG/M metagenome (GOLD analysis project Ga0306920, IMG submission 204666) | Lab enrichment of tropical soil microbial communities from Luquillo Experimental Forest, Puerto Rico - flux4day.12C.oxic.44.000.170 (v2)... | ecosystem: Environmental > Terrestrial >... | reverse complement strand
TCAGTAGCGTTCAGTTTCTTACTGAGGCCAACGCCGCTGACTGCCACCCAAACACTGCACTACGTCTGCCGTTCTTTTCGCACCGCATGGGTTGTCCACGGACAACCCGTTGGAGCCCTGGCAATAGGTCATCTTAACGACCTCCCAATCCTCCGACACAGCACATCCGCGTCCACACCAGCATGAAAATCCAGGGCCGGCCCTTGGGTCGGTCTCAGGCCGGGGCAAGCCCCGGCCCTACAGAGTGTGTGTGAAAACTGCTGGCCCTGTATCAGGGCACGCCTTCAGGCGTGCCGAACGCCGCGGGCTTACGATCCAAGGCCTTTAGGCCCTGATTTTTAGGCCGACAGCGGCTAAAGCCGGCGGAGGGAGGCCGCTCGCGGCACGACTGAAGTCGTGCCCTGATACGGTATAGCCGCCAGTTTTCACACACACTCTAAAGCCCGCTAACTCAAGGCATCGACGGCGGCACGGCTAAAGCGATGCCCTGATACAAGACGATGGTGGCTTGCGAGTTCACAGCGTGGCACCCAGCCTGAAGAATGTACAAACTCAAGGGGTAGGGCAAGCCCTACCCCTACCCTGCCCTCTCTGGGATTCTGATGCTGCCCACAAGGTCAGCTAAGTGGAGGCATTTGCGGGCGCAATATTCACGGACGCCCTCGACCACGCGTAGAGCAGTGTTGGGGGCGTAGAAATTCGCCGTGCCCACCTGGACAGCGTGGGCACCAGCGATGAGATACTCCAGCGCATCCTCCGCGCTCGCGATCCCGCCCAATCCGATGACCGGGATCTTCACCGCCCGCACTGCGTCGTAGACCATGCGAAGGGCCACCGGCTTGATGGCCGGTCCGGAAAGCCCAGCCGTAACATTGGAGACGCGCGGCGTGCGCGTCTCAACGTCGATGGCCATGCCCACGAAGGTGTTGACCAGCGACAGGGCGTCTGCTCCTGCCGCCTCGGCGGCGCGAGCGAAGACAGTGATGTCCGTCACGTTGGGCGATAGCTTGACGATCAGCGGAAAGCGCGCCGCTTTTTTCGAGGCGGCTACGACTTCTTCGGTGAGCTTGGGGTCACTGCCGTAAACCATCCCACCGCAGCGCGTATTGGGACAGGAGATGTTCAGCTCGTAGGCGTGGATGCCGTCGCCCTCGTTCAAAATCTCAATGCACCGCACGTAGTCTTCCGTGGAGTACGCGAATACGTTTACGATGCAACGCGCCCGCAGCGTGCGGAGGAAGGGCAGCTTTTGCTCCAAGAATTTCCTTGCGCCCACGTTCTGCAGGCCAATGGCGTTCAGCATGCCAGCATCGGTCTCGTAAATGCGCGGCGGCGGATTGCCGGCCATCGGCTCAGCGGAGATGCCCTTCACCACGATGCCGCCGATCTGGTCGAGGTCGATCAGGTGAACAAATTCCTGGCCGTAGCCAAAGGTACCACTCGCCGTGAGGACCGGGTTTTGGAAGTGGACACCCGCAATCTCGAGGTCAATCCTGGGTACAAAACCATCCACAGATTTCGCAGAAGGCACAGATTTCAAAGACGAATTCGGCTTTCCACCCTTTCCGTTGAACGCCGCTGCCCGTCGGCTGCTCTTGGCTCGTCTTCTCGTCACACGTCACTCACCACTTTGTGACTGTTCTGCGCTTCTATTCTTGTCACTTGTCACTATCTTCTTATCTCGTCACACGTCGCTCGTCACAGGTCACGGCTGTTCTGTGTAATCTGTGTAATCTGTGGATCAGTGCCACACCACTTTGTCAGACCAGAAAACCGGTCCTTCCGTACAGACACGCTGATAGGCCCCGTGCCCCTCGCCGACCACGCGGATCGAGCAACCCAGGCAGACACCGAGGGCGCAGCCCATGCGGTTTTCCATCGAAACCAGGCAGGGATGACCGTACCTCCTGGCCAACTCGACGGACGCCTCGAGCATTGCCCACGGACCGCACACCATCAAAAGGAACTTCTTGTTGCGGTGGCGCTCCAGGTGTCCCTCGAGGGGGCCGGTGACGTAGCCGTGATGACCGCGGGAGCCATCTTCTGTAGCGAGCAGCGTGGCCGTGACCGACGGCCTAAACTCCTCCAGCCCTACCAGGTCCGCTTTCGTGCGGCCGCCGAAGAACAGGCGCTGGGGGATCCCTGCGCGGGCTAGTTCCCTGGCTGGCAGCAGCAACGCCGCGATTCCGATGCCACCCGCTACGTGCAGCACCTCGCCGGCCGCGCGCGCCTGCTCCATGTATTCTTCGGCGAAGAAGCCATGACCCAGCGGCGCCAGCAGTCCGACCTTGTCTCCCGGTTTAAGCTCCGCCATCAACCGCGTGCCGCGGCCGACGGCCTTGTAAAGCAGCTGGATTAATTCAGGCTTCGTTGGTACCCGAGGCGGCAGGGTGTGGTGCCTCCGTGTGATCTGGCCCCGACCGGTCGGGGCGGGCGAGGCCCCGGGAGGTTCCGACGGACTGACCGCGCTCCCAGACAGCAGGTTGAAGATACTCATGGGCCGGCGCAGTAGCACGTCCGACCGGCCCAGCAGCCGCAGCATGGCAAACTGCCCGGCTCGCGTGGCCTGCGCCTGCCTCGGGGAGTACAGGCTGAGAAGGAAATGACCACCAGTGAGAGGCCGGTTCTCGACGACGGGAACGGTGGCGTCGTACATCGATCTGATGTTAACAGAACCGCCTTGCAGGTGACAGCCGTCTGGCTTGTGAGGTGCGCGACACGAAAGCGGGGACACGGATTACGGTTGAGCTCCTCCTGCGCAAGCTCGATCAGGCCGCGACCGAGGCTGACCTACTGGAAGATTCCGGATGGGAAGTATATTGGCACCCTGCATCATGACGGGTATCAGATCGCCCTCTACGAGGTTACAACAGGCAAGTGGCAGGAAATGGGGCAGCCTGGAACAGGCTCTCCCAGTTGGTCTCGAGATTCGCGTTACATGTACTTCGACAGTGTGCAGTCCGTATTTTTCCGGTTAAGAATCAGTGATAAAAAGCTGGAGCGCGTAGTCGGTCTGGAGAACATCAACCGGGTTGAAGACGCGTGGGTGGGACTTGGTCCCGATGATTCGCCCCTGATTGTGCGCGAGATAGGTAGCCAAGAGATATACGCCCTCGACGTTGAGTTTCCCTGACGGCCGACACCTGAGCTTTCGGGAGCAAGCGATGTAGCGCAAGGTTCGCCTTTTAACCTTGCGGCTTTTCCATTTCATGGCTTAAGGGATTTCGAAGAGCCGCAGCGTTGAGCGTCGAACGCTGCGCTACAAGTTCCGGCCGCGCTACGACAAGGACGCACGGATTGGATTTTGACACAGCCTCTAAAGCCCGCGACGGCGAGGAGGCCTCCGAGATGGGTTTTTCACCAGCCCACCAGGCTAGTGCCAAAAGGCCCCTTTTCAGAGGGAAATTCCACGCCTTCAAGCCCCTCTTTTGCTTTCGCGCCCAGGCCGCCGAAAGCGGGCTTACCGCTCAGACCACATGGGGCTTAGACCCCGAAAGGGGCTAGCGTGTTTCGGGGTTTCTTTAAGCCAATGTAGGCTAGAGATTTTGAGTTGTCCCGCGCCGGTGGACGCCGCCAGGCCCTCCGTAGGTGAAATTATTTTAATTACCTTCTTGACAATTTAAATTTGAGGGTTATAATCAAGAAGATATGGCTAGGGGCTAGTCCCCCGTATTCGCGGAAAGGGGCAAAGGGCAAAACGCCCAAATTGGAAACTGCGAACTGGCAGGCTGTTGAAAAGGGTACCCGTACATGCTGAGCGGAGCGAAAGATCCGCTATTGTCATTGAAAACAAACAAAAGCAGATCCCTCGCTGTGCTCGGGACGACATCGTCGTGGTTCAGCAGGCCTGCCAGAAACTGGTCTTGCAAGAGGGACGAAGGGAAACAAACCCAACGCAGCTAAAGCATTTGATATCAATGGAGTACAAGAAAAGTGCCAGAAACAAACCCAAATGCGATATCCAACATGGTATCAATGGGTTACAGCGATTTTGAGTTGCTTTTTCGACTAATATGAATGGATACTTCCGTTCCCGATTCGGCGAATCTTCCATGGTATCAGTGGCTTACAATAATCTTGCCCCCGATTTTCGAGAAATAGGGAACGTGACCTCTGGCATGTCCAAGTCGGTGCCGCCATCTACTCCGCCGCTGTGACCTACCAGCTCGATGGCAGGCAGTACGTCGTGATTCCTTCGGGTTCCACGCTTTTTGCGTTTGCGCTGCCCCAGCCCTGATCACTGGTCCTGGACGCGCTGGAGGATGTCCTGGGCGCGAACCTGGGCGACGTGCAGATATCGAGGGTTACGGACAATCTGCTCCAAGGCCTCAATCAGTAATTGAGGATCGGCCATCGCCTTGTTATCCAGGTCAATCTGAATCTGGAGAAGTTCCTTAGGGAGGGAGAGGTGGTCGTACTTCATGCCGTATTCCAGGCTGGCGAGGTGCCGCTCTACGGTGGCGATACCCTCAAAAAGATCCGTGAGCTCCTGGGCGCGGCGGTTGAGTGTGTAGTTGAACTCACATCGGTTCTTCTGTCCGTCAGCCTCGAAGGTGAACGTCTTGAGTCCGAGGTTGGCCACCTGCTTGTGGCTTTCGAGATCAAGGGACGCGAAGTTACCGAGCTCGGAGGCCAACGCAAACAACTTTTGAGTTGTCGAGGAAGAAAGCTTCAAAGGCCGGGAACTGGGGGTCTCGTCGAGTTTGCGTCCCTCGTAGGTTCCGGTTCCATCCCGATGGACCTTAATCGCCAGGTACTCGGGGACGCTGTCTTTGAGCACCTTGGTGTAGGTTAAGGTAGGGGAGCTGTCCGTCGGTGGAGATTGCGCCGGCGAAGCCAGAGCGCCGCAACGCGACGCCATAAACAGCACCAGAAGGCGCGCCCCAAAGCTATTCGGGATTCCTGATTGCCGGCCGATAAATGAAGGGTGCATCTGACTACGCAAGTCACGGGTGCCGCCAATTGACAATGGCAAATCACCTGGCCTGCGTCAAGGCGTGAAGTTCTGACTCTTCGATATCAAAGTTGGCGTAGACGTGTTGCACGTCTTCGTGGTCTTCCAGTTCTTCCATCAGCCGCATCATCTGCGAGGCTTCTCTTCCGGTCAGCTTGACGTGGTTATCCGGGATCATCGAAACCTCGGCCACAGCGGGAGTGACCTGGGCCGCCTTCAGGCGTTCCACGACTTGCTGGAACGCAGCAGGAGAGGAAACGATCTCCCAATTGTTGCCATCCTCGCTCATATCGTCGGCGCCCGCTTCGGTAATTAAATCGAGCAGGGTAGCCTCGTCGGCTTTGTCCTTCTCTACTACGATATAGCCTCTCTTGTTAAACATCCAGGCAACACAACCGTTGGCCCCGAGATTACCACCATGTTTGCTGAAGGTGTGACGGATTTCAGCGATGGTGCGGTTCTTATTGTCGGTGGCGACCTCCACCATCATAGCCACGCCACCCGGACCGTAGCCCTCGTACACGGCTTCTTCATAGGTGGCGCCAGGGAGCTCACCCGTACCCTTCTGGATGGCGCGCTTTATGTTGTCGGCGGGCATGTTTTCCGCCTTGGCGGCCAGAATAGCCGTGCGCAGGCGCGGGTTAGAGTCTGGGTCGCCCCCACCAATGCGCGCCGCAACGGTGATTTCCTTGATCAGCTTCGTGAAGACCTTACCGCGACGGGCATCCGCGGCACCCTTCTTGTGCTTGATAGTTGCCCACTTGGAATGGCCCGACATAGGAACACGTCCTTTCGAGAAAGCTCGCCAGTTGGCGAGGTTGCGTCCTGCCTAACTTCCTGCCCGATGTTACCACAAGCCAGGGCTGGATTCCATCCGCTGAACCGAGTCGGACCGAATGGTAGTGGGTCAGTTCGGCCCGCTAGTGCTTAGTGACAAGAATTCGCGCAATTACAGCTGGTATCAGGGCACGCCTTCAGGTGCCTTCAGGTGTGCCGCAACGCAGTGCCCCCGATGATCGCCAAGGCCATTAGGCCCTGAGGGTTGGGGGTGGCAGCGGCTAAAGCCGACGGCGGCAGACGCCAGTGGCGGCACGACTGAAGTCGTGCCCTGATACGGCAAATTTGTTGCGCGAATTCGCGTCACCAAGAACTAGCGGCGAGTTTACCTCGCCACGTGTCGGCGTAAAGCCGACTCTACTCAGGCTGATCCACTACCAACCGAGTTACCGAGTCTCAGCCAGGTTGGTTAAGTGTGACTGGTGAGGGTTGGGAGACTACGACACCAGGGGATAGTAGAACGACACGGCGATCACGTGGTGGGGAGCTTCGCGACAAGCCAGCCAAGTCAGGAGTGCTTCGGCGCCTTGGCCTGATCTTCGAAGCGCTTCACCCGATCAAAGATCTCTTCACTGGTCACCACGCCCTTTTCGGTCAGGAGTTGAACCAGGGCGTTCAAGGTCAACATATTCGAGTAGGTGAGCACCGCGAAAGCTTCCCGCTTTCTCCGGTCCGGTTTCGAACTCATAGATTACCCCTATAGCCCGTATCGGCGAAACAAGCGTCTAGCATGATCCTCGGCAAGAATCCGTCGTTCCCTGCCTGCTTTCACTGCCTCGGAGCATAGTACCCATGGCGGGCCTGAACTTTGTAGTCTTGACCATGGACCCGCACTTGGATCTTGCGGAAGCCGCCGTCGTGCCTGGTGTTCGAGGGTGAGTAGCCAAGGAAATACTGCGTGCGGAGCTCCTCGGCAATCTCTTGGAAACCAGCCGCTGCCTCATGGGGCTTGTCGACCCGGATCACACTGCCGCCAGTCTCGCCGCAAAGCTTTCTTAAAACCGAATCGCCGCTGAATCCCATTGACCTGAAGCGATAAAACTCGCGGTCGACGACGTCCACGGCGTAGATGATGATGTCCGACTTCTGGGCAGCCTCAAGAGCAGCGTCGAGCTTTACCCTGCTCCCTTGGTCCTCTCCGTCGGTTAGGAGGATAAGAACCTTGCGTCCGATCTCCCCCTTTAGCACTTCGTTGGCGGCCAGGTAGACGGCGTCGTAGAGATGTGTGCCGCCGACGTTGGCGGTGGGGAAAGTACCTGGCGTCGGGCCCTGCGCGCCCGCGTTGATGACGGTCTCATCGATACCGCGCGTCAGCAGGCGCTTGTCAGCGGTCAAATCCTGCAGGAGTTCCACCTCCAGGTCGAAATGCAGGACAAAGGCCAGATCCTTGGCGCGTATCACTTGGCCGACAAAGGCGTCCGCCTGCTCCTGCTCAACCCGCAGCACATTCTGCTGGCTGCCGCTGGTATCCACCATGATCCCCAAGGTCAAAGGCGTGTCGGTCTCTCGAGAGAAGTAGCGAATCTCCTGCGGCACGCCATCCTCAGTCACTTCAAAGTCTTCCTTGTTTAAGTTGGGGATAAGACGTCTCTTGTCCCGCACGACAGCGTAAATGTTTACGACCTCAGTTCTGACTTTCAGCGTCGGCGTGGCCTGCGACGCGGGATTCTCCGGGGCTGGCGCCTGCGGCCAGAGTTCCGGCTCCATCAGGCCGCACAGCAGCACAGCGAGCAACGCTCGATAGAGTACAATCGGTCTAGAGCCCGGGGGGGCAACACAACGGTCTGTGGAGAAGCTCGCAGGCATCGGCATCCTAGAATGCGAGTCAGGTCCCTGGAGCACGAACTAACCCCCGCTCCCCGCTTCCGCATCTAAACAGCAGGAGACTATAATACGCTCGTGGCAGCCACAGTGCGAGACCAGATTTGGCGAACGATTCTGCTAGCCCTACTGTTGGCCGTGGCAGTTGCCGCATCTGGCGTTCCGCAGTCTGACGTTCAGACACAGCCCTTCACCCTGAAGGAGAACGTGCATCTGGTGGTTGTGCCGGTGACCGTGAAAGACGGCGACGGCCACTTGGTGCAAGACCTCACCCGCGATGACTTCAGGGTTTTCGAGGACAAGAAGCAAAGGCCCATCCAGTATTTCTCGAACGAACTGACTCCCATCTCAGCATTGATTCTGCTCGACACGGGGATGTCGGCAAAATCGCTCGCCACCGTTCGCAGCCAGTTGCGTTCGCTCAGCAACGCCTTTGGCCCGAGCGATGAAGTAGCGCTCTACTTCTTTGACAAGCACATCCGCCTCGTCCAGGATTTCACCTCCAAGACCGACCTCATCGTGCAGGCGGTGCAGAAAGAAGGAGCAGAAGGAAGAGGAGAAGGAATGGGTCCCTTCATGATTGGCGGCCCGATGGCCGGCTCCCCCACCATCAATGGCGTCAATGTGGACAATCCCGGCGTCGTTCCTCCCCTTACGGCGCCGATCACCAAAAGCATTCACGACGCCCTGTATGAGGCGGCGCAACAATTAAGGTATCGGCCCGAGGATCGCCGGCGGCTGGTGCTGATCCTCTCGGATGGAGCTGGGGGCGGCAATACATTCTCCTATCAGAAGATGATCAACGCGCTCGAAGTTGCCAGGGTCACCGTTTACGCCGTCAGCTTTAGCGCCGGCTGGGCGGCCAAGCGTGCCGATCTTCTGGCTCGAGTAGCGCACGACACCGGCGGGGACATCGCCTACGTCCGTCGCTCGTCTGGCCTCGATTCTGCCTGTTTCCTTTTCACCGACGAATCGCGGAACGCTTACGTGCTTGGGTTCACTCCGTCGGTGGCAGACGGGAAGTTTCACGACATCAGCGTTCGCGTCTCGCGCCCGGGGGTGAAACTGGTCGCTCGCAACCGCTTTTTTGCTCCCCCGCTGAAGTAATTTCTTCACCTCACGTCGCCTTCTCGCCATCTCCTTGCTTCATTTTTTCTCTTTCTCATTCACTTTCCTCTTGACAAGATACGCGTCGCTCACTATACATGTGAATTGAATACGCGCTCCGCCGTTGAATCAGGCGGAAGAATTCTGAAGACTGAGAGGAGAATAGAATGGCAGCAAAGAAGAAAGCAGCCAAGAAGAAGAAGAGATAAGCTCTTCGGAAAATCTTGGTAAGCAACTTCGGGGACGCAGCAATGCGTCCCCGATGTTTTTTCAGGGCAAACACTCAGGGCAGCCACGTCTTCAGGGCTTCCAATGAGGGTCATCGGCAGCAAGTGTGGCAGGGTCGTCGGGAATCAGTTCCTCCAACCGGCCTTGCTCGGGAAGGATCGGTCCTCGCGGCACTTCATCGATGGGTGGGACTTCCCCGATCTCCCCGCCGGTGGCGGCGCCCAACTCCTTGAACCTTCGCGCCGAAACCAGAACACGGCTGGCGAGCGATCCGGCGGCGTCGTTGTAACTGTCAACGGCGCGCTTCAACGCCGAGCCGATCTCCTCGAAGTGGCTGAGGAAGATCCGGATCCTGTCATAGAGTTGCTTGCCGAGTTCGCTCACCACCTGGGCGCTCTTCTTAATTTGTTCCTGCCGCCATCCGTAAGCGATCGCCCGGAGCAAGGCAATAAGCGTCGAGGGCGTCGCTAGGACCACGCGCTTTTCCATGCCGTCTTCAATCAGTGTTCGATCTTGCTCGAGAGCGGCGCTGAAGAAAGATTCACCGGGCAGGAACATCACCACGAGCTCGGGGTGTCCCCCCATTTGCTCCCAGTACTCTCGCTTCGCAAGCTGATTCATGTGGGACCGAACCAATTGACTGTGGCGGCCAAGATAAGTTCTTCTCTCTTCCTCAGTCGTTGCCGACGCTGCGTCAAGAATCGACTGAAGCGGGACCTTGGCGTCTACTGCGATCCGGCGGTCGCCCGGAAGGTTCACGATCAGATCGGGGCGCAGGCGTCCGGTTTCACTCGGAAGCGCCTCCTGCTCCACGAAGTCGCAATGCTCGGACATGCCCGCCAGTTCCACCACGCGACGCAGAGTCATTTCACCCCAGCGACCTCGGACCTGTGGTGTGCGGAGCGCCGTAACCAAATTCCCCGTTTCTCTCTGCAAACGCAGGCCGACTTCTGTCAGACTCCGGAGTTGCTCTTCCAGACCGCCATAGGCTGTCTGCCGATTCCTCTCCATCTCCCGCATCTGCTTTTCATACCGGTCGAGGGCATCCTTCAGCGGAGCAGTCACCGCATCGATGGCTTTCTGTCGCGTCTCGAGGTCGCCCCGTGCGTCCGCCTGGACGGTCTCGAAGGTGCTCTTCGCCAGAGCAATGAAGGCCTGATTGTTGCTCTTCAGCGCCTCGGCCGAGAGCGCGGAGAAAGTGTCTGCGAGCTTCACCCGAGCTTCTTCCAACAGCTGCTTCTCCCGCACGAGACTCGCCTGGGCGTCCTCCAGTCGTATCTCGGCAGCGACCCTCGATTCTCCTTCCGCCTGGAGCTTGTAGCGCAGGGAGGAAACCTCCTCATCCAAACGGTGAGTCTGCCCGCGAAGTTCGGTCACGGCGCTCTCCGCCGCTCGAATTCTTCCCTCCGCTTCGATTTGAAGGGCTTTCGACCGGGAAGTCGCCCAAAGCCAGCCAACAACGCCGCCGACTATCAGTCCCGCAGCAAGCAGCACCCACTCATTCATAGGCTTGATCCTTTCCTTGCTTCCTGCCAAGAAGGCAGCGGCTAGTTGCTAGCCACCGACTCTCTGGTCTACTGCCCTTCGTGTACCGGGCAAACGGGGACGAACTCACAGTGCTTGCAGACGAAGCCAGGCGAGGGATCAAACAGCTTTTGGCGAATGCAAACGGCAACGTTGTCGATCTCGACGACGGCTCTTTCAATATCCTTGTCGGTGCGCACCGTCGAGACAACCTCGTTGTTCGTCAGATTGTAAAAGGTCAGGCGCGCCGGATCCATGTTCAGCTCGCGGCGGGCGGCTAGAGCGTAGACCGAAAGCTGCAAGCTTTTGTCGGCGTCCTTCTGCGAGCGGGGACGTCCCGTCTTGTAGTCAACCAACTCGACGGCAGGCTTTGACCCTCTGCTCCCGTCGCAGGGATTAATCTGGTCGATGCGGCCCTGGAGCACGACATCATCGAGTTCCATCCGGAACCGCTGCTCCATCTGGATTTGATCGGCAGGAATGGGGTTCTCCCCCTGCCGCTCTACGAACTGGCGAAGCTGCTCGAGGCCGGCTTTCTTGTAGGCCTCCTCTTGATACGCGTCCTCAAAGCCCACCGCACTCCACGAGCGCAGGTAAAACGCTTGCAGGTCTTCCGCTCGCGGCACCCCCTCTCTGCGCAGGACGTAGTAATAGCGGACGCACTGGTGCATCAGGTTGCCGAAAGTGAGCGCAGCCTGCGGCGCGGTAGGGATGCGGAGATAATGACTGAACTTGAATTTCAGCGGGCAGTCCCGATACGCCTCGATCGCTGAAGCGCTGAGCAGAAGCTTGCCGTCCACCGTCTCGCTGGGCGGACGGCTCGCCCACTCGCTCAAGGGAGGGTGGACGGCAGCGAGATGCTCAGGCTCTGCCGCGGCAGCGTCCTCAAACAGATTCCTCTGCAACGGCGCTGGCTGCGGCGAAACCCTGTCGGGGTTCGGGATTTCGGATTCGGAATTCGGAACTCGGGTTTCGGGATTCGGGCTTTGGGTTTGGGGCTTGGGGAGGCTTCCCCGAGCCCCGGTGGCGGGGACACCACGGCCTGCCGCTACCGCCGCGACCGCGATGCGCTCAAGGTCACTGGCGGCCACAACGGGATTGGAAAACAAGTCCTCCACAAAAACGGAAGGCCGCTTCTTCGCGACACTGGAGATGTATAGACGCTCCCGAGCCCGCGTCATAGCAACGTAGAAAAGACGGCGCTCTTCCTGCAAGTGGATGTTGGCAGGCGCCGGCGGCCCTTTGCGAAGTTCGTCGGGGAACTCAATAACCGGCGTTTCCTCCCGGTGGGGGAAGCGTTGCCGCGCCACGCTCACCACAAAAACGATGGGGAATTCCAGCCCCTTCGCCGCGTGGGCGGTCATCATCTGCACGGCATCGGTCCGGTCATCCAGCTCCGGCGCTTCGATCTGGCCGCCGGCCTCGCGGAAATAGGCAAAGTACTCCATGAACTCCTGTAGGGGCGCCCTAGGTGGGGCAAGGCCCACCCCTACAGGTGTTGCAGGCGCGGCGAGCATGACGCTCTTTTCCTCCCAGGCTCGGAGGAATTTCCGGAAGGCCTGCACGTACACCTGGTCGCGGTCTCCGGGTAGAAAGGACAGTCCGAGGCAGTCCATGAGCCTGTCGACAAGTGTCGTTACCGAAGCGTGCCGCGCCTCGTTCTCCAAGCTCCTAAGCAGCGACTTGAGCTCAGGCCATGCTGTGCCGGCCAGCTCCCCGCCGCGCTCCCTCGCCTCCAGCGCGTCGAACAAGGAGCAGCGGTCCTTAGCCGCCTGCTTGCGGATTTCGAGCGCCAGCTCCTCGGGGAACCGCCAGCGAGGAGCTAACAGAACGCGCGTCAGGCTGACGTTGTGGTGCGGCGAATGAACGACATTCAAGTAGGCGACCAGGTCGCGGAGGATCGTCGTAGATAAAACGGAGAGCCCTCGGATGTTGAAGGGGAGGCCGCGGCGTCGAAGCTCCTCCACCAGAAGGTCGCGATGGTTGTGGCTGCGGTAGAGGATGGCCATCTCTCCGAACGCCCGGCCTCCCCGCGTAAGCCGGAGCACCTCTTCTGCCACCCATACCGCCTCACTTGGGTAGTCCGGAGCGTCCAACAGAAAGACGTTGCGCCCTTCCGGATTGTCAGTCTTCAGGGCTGGCTTTGCCGAGACCTCCCGAGGCCCCGCCGCCCCGCTCGGCAGCCCGCACTGCGCGGGATTCGGAGGGCTGGGGCAGTCGGGCCGGGGCGCCTGGTAGCGATCGTTACGGGTAATCAGCGCGTTTGCGGCGCGAAGGATTTTTCGGGTAGAGCGATAGTTCCGGTCCAGAAACACAGTCTCGTGTCCGGGAAACACCTGGTCGAACATCTGGAAGGCCCCATGCGAAGCACCGCGGAACCGATAGATGGCCTGGTCGTCGTCTCCCACTGCGGTGACGTTAAACGGCGGCGCTACCAGGCGGCGCAGCAGCTCCATCTGTGCGTAGTTGGTGTCCTGAAACTCGTCTACCAGCACGAAGCGAAACCGCTGGCGACACCGTTCGAGGCTGTCGGGCTCGAGGTCCCAAAGCGCGACAGTCTCGCTGATGAGGCTGCCCAGGCTTGAGCAACCGGCTTGTTCAATCAACTCCCGGCTGCGGCGAAAGACACGAGCCAGCTCCCTTTTCTTCTGAATTTC
>Ga0306920_100009244_pt1 | contig 13131 bp, 10 predicted proteins | sample flu12Cox44000170_FD_204666 | JGI IMG/M metagenome (GOLD analysis project Ga0306920, IMG submission 204666) | Lab enrichment of tropical soil microbial communities from Luquillo Experimental Forest, Puerto Rico - flux4day.12C.oxic.44.000.170 (v2)... | ecosystem: Environmental > Terrestrial >... | reverse complement strand
GAGCCTCTACGACGCGGTGGGCGACGACCTGTGGGCCCTCGGGCTGGCGCCCGAGCAGACCGCCATGCACCTGGCGCGTGAGCGGCTCGAGGCGATGGGCGTGCTGACGGCGGTCGCCCTGGAGGCGCTGGAGGACGGGGACCGGGCCACCGTCGCGGGCGTGGTGACGCACCGCCAGCATCCCGAGACGGCGCGTGGCGCGGTCTTCGTGAACCTCGAGGACGAGACGGGCCACGTCAACGTCGTGTTCTCGCGCGGCGCCTGGGCGCGCTGGAAGCACGTCGCCCGCCATGCGCCCGTGCTGTTGATCCGCGGGCGCGTGCGCAAGGGGCAGGGGGCGGTCAGCTTCGACGCCGAGCGGGTCGAGGCCCTCGGCGTGGGGACGCCGGTGCCGGCGAGCCGGGACTTCCGCTGACGGCGTGGCGTTCGCGGGTCGCGCTCAGAGGTAGTCCCTCCGTCGCATCCACATCAAGGTGAACCAACCGATGATCGGCGGGAGGTAGGCCGTGAAGCTCCGCTGTACGAAGACGGCCGCCGTCGCCTCGTTCTTCGAGATCCCCGCCGCGGTGAGCGCCAGGATCAGACCGGCTTCGGCCACACCCATGCCGCCACCGGCGGGCGACGCCGACGCCAACACCCCTGCCATCGTCGACGCGATGATGAGCGCGGCGACCGAGAGATGGGTCCCGAAGGCGTGCAGTGCGGCACCCAGCGCCAGAATGACGAGCAGCTGCGACGCAACCTGGCCCCCGAACAGCTGCACGATCTTGATCGGTTGCGTCGCCAACGCCTTGAAGTCGGCGACGACGGTGCTGACCTTGGGCCGCAGCTTCTCCTTGACCTGTTGCCGCCAACGGGGAACGGCGAGGACCGCCGTGAGCACGACGCCGACGACGATCACGACGGCGAGGAGCCCGTAGAGGACCTTGGCGTGGTTGCCCTGGTGCAGGCTGTGACCGAAGTGGAAGGTGCTCCACGCGATCGGCAGGGCGATCAGGAAGAGCACCAGCTTGACCAGCAAGCTCGACAGGCTGAGGAGCGCGCCCGAGGTCACCGCGGTCGTGGTGTCGAAGCCCTGCTGTTGGTAGAACCGCACCTGTGTCGCCAGCACGGCGGCGTTGCCACCGGCGAGCGTGGTGAAGGAGTTGGCGAGCTCGAGGCCGATGACGCGACCCATGGGGAGCGCGCCCGGGACGCTGCCGCGGTTCGAGGTCGCCCCGCCCACATAGGCGGTGGCGCACAGGAGCGCCGCCGCGATGACCCAGCCCCATTGGGCGCTCCGGATGGTGTTGATCGAATGCGACGCGTTGATCAGCACCAAAATGAGCGCCCATCCGCCGACCAGGGAGCCGGCGGCGACGAGGACCTGGTTCCAGCTGAGGCGCCGCGGCTCGACCAGTTCGGGAACCTGAATGCCTGCCAGCTGCGCCGTGGTCGACCTGAGGTCGTCGAGCAGATGCTTCTTGCCCTTGAGCGCGACGGTGATGGCGGGGTCGAGCCCGGCGCGACGGAGATGGCTCAGCATCCCGGGCAACAACTCGGCCGGGACGACACGAACGACCGAGTGCGCCGTCCGCTGCGGGCCGGCGACGAGCGCCGCGGCGGCCAGTGCGCCGGCCAGGTCCTGGTCGAGGAGGAAGTCGCCGGCGTTGGAGATCCCGTTGCGAAAGTCGACCAAGGTCGTCGTGCCGCGATCCGTATCGGCGACGATCGTGTGCGTGTTGACGGCGCCGTGCGAGATCCGCGCCGATCGCAGGTCAAGCATCTGGGTGAACAGGTCGTCGAGGATCTCGTCGGAGACCGACTCGTCGGTCTGTTCGTCGAGCGGCACGCCCGTCGGCGCTTGGGCGATCAGCACCGCGTCGTGGCTGGGCCCGATCTCCGAGGCGCTGAGCACGCGCGGCACGCGGGCGCCGGACCGCGCGGCCAGCTGCGTCACCGACGACTCGTGCTCCACCTGTTGGATCCGCGTCAGGCTGAGGGGCGGTCCCGTGTTGCGGTAGGCCACGAGGCGGTACAGCTTGCCGAGCAGCTGGGCGTCGGCGGCGTCCCGGCCGTAGAACGACACGAGCAGGGCCTCGCCCGACTGCGTGTCGACCGTGTAGTGGGCGGCGCCCCACGTCTGATGCCGGGTCGGCGCGGCGGAGACGGCGTCGATCCCGACCGTGGCCAGCGCCGCTCGCAGCTCGTCCCCCGAGGGCAGTCCCAGCGGCGAGCCCCAAACGAGATGCACCGCCGCGGTCACGCCCCAGCCGATGGCCATGCTCCCGAGCACGTTGGCCGGAAGCCCGTGGCCGGCCACCACCGTGGCGACGATGGCGAGGAAGACGATCAGCTCAATGAGCCGCTGGACGGTGCGGGAGAGATAGGGGAGTGCGGCCGTGGCGACGCTCAGCGTCAGCGCGACGTGCAGCACCGGGAAGCTCAACGTGTAGCCGTAGAACTCGATGCTGTGCGGCCGCCCGCCGCTGGCGCCGAGTGCGGCCACGAGGAGCCCGCTGACGATCAGCGTCCCGACGGCTGCGGCGGCGAGGTCCCGGACGATCATCCAGCGCCGAGCGATGCCCGCGACCAAAATGAGGAAGGCGATCGTCCCGAAGGACCCGCCGATCCAGAAGAGCGCGACCAGCCAGCGGACTCCGTAGGGCGGAGGGCTCAGGAAATGGGTGATGACGCCCTCGGGGTGCGAGTTGGACTGCAGCACCAAGACGGCGCAGACCACGGCCAGGACGGCCAGGATGACCCGGACCCCGTCGGAGCCCCGGGTGCGGCGTTGCCCATCGCCGACCGGGGCGAAGAAGATCGCCCGCCACGACCTTCGGGCGCCCTTCGCCGGGGATACGGAGGCCATGGTTTCGGCCGGAATCTCCGTCGACACTGCGGTTTCTCGTAGTCCGACTGGGGGCTCGCGTCAACCGCGAGCTCGGCCGACGGCTACGGAGCCGGGACGCGAAACGTCGAAAGCATCCGGGTGACGAGCTCGCGCACCTCGGCCCGAGCCAGCACCGGGTCGTCCGCCTCGGCGATGTAGAGGCAGCCCTCGCCGAGGGCGCCGATGAGGAGCAACGCCAGCGGGCGGAGCGGCTGACGCTCGAGCACGCCGGCGTTCATGGCCCGCCGGAGGGCACCGCGCAGCGCCACGGTGCCGAACCGGTTCTCAATGTCACGCACGACGTCCCAGCCCAGGACGGAGCGCGCGTCCTCGAGGGCGATGCGGCGCACCACCGGGTCGAGGTGCGCGTCGACCCACAGCCGACACCCCGCCAAGAGCGCCTCCCACGGATCGGGGCCGAGGAACTCGGCCGCGGCCTGGTCGGTGACCTCGCGGTGGACCTGCTCGAAGACCGCGCGGAAGAGCCCCTCCTTCCCGTCGAAGTGGTGGTACACGGCGCCCTTGGTCATGCCCGCCGCGGCCACCACGTCGTCCACGGCGGTCTCGGCGTAGCCCCGCACGCCGAACAACGTGCGGGCCTCGCGGATCAGGGCGGCCCGGGTGGCGTCCCCCTGGGCGACACGGCGGTTGACATCCATACTCATAGTATGTAAGAGTTCATACCTATCGTATGTGGGAGAGATACTCTCAGTATGTTACCAGCTAAAGGGGCAACAATGCCGAAGTATGTGATCGAGCGCGAAATTCCCGGCGCAGGGAAGCTGACCGCGGACGAGCTCCACGACATCAGCGTCAAGTCCAACAAGGTGATCGCCGAGCTCGGCCCGGAGATCAAGTGGCTGCAGAGCTACGTGACCGAGAACAAGATCTACTGCGTCTACGTGGCGCCCGACCCGGACATCATCTTCGAGCACGCCCGCTGCGGTGGCTTCCCGGCCGACTCGGTCTCCAAAGTTTCCACTGTCATCGACCCCTCCACGGGGGATAATTAGGACGACATAGGCCGCCGGCCCCGACGGGCCGAGTGGTGAGTTCCACGGCGACCCCCCCATCCTTCTCATTGGCGAACAGTGTCGGACGAGGCGGCCCGAGGAACTGACCCCCACACCACTCGGGCCCGGCGGGGCCCGGGCGGAAGCGCTCCCTGAGCCGAGGGCGATCGCCTGGCGGTGGAGCCCCGCAGGCCGCCTACTGCACCGCGACGGCGACCGAGGCCGTGACCCGGTCCGAGCCGAGGCCGGCCGGCAGTTGCAGCGTCAAGCCCGCGGTGTCCGAGAAGGTGCCGCCGCCGCCGTTGGGCGCGGCGAAGAAGACCGCGAGCGGGACGCCGAGGGTGCCGCACGACCCCGTGGCCGACCGCACCTCGGGGGGGTTGCCCGCCACGACGTCGGCGGTGTCGGGGGACACGCAGAGGCGGGCGTGCGCCAACTGCGAGGCGTCCAGTCCCGAGACCGACCGCAGGGCAACGGTGGCGGTCCAGCCGACCAGGCTGCCGCGGGCGTCGACGACGGTGACCGCGGCGAGGTCGCCGACGTCGGTGCCGCCGCGGTCGCCGGAGAAGGCGATGGACTGCGAGCTCGGCGACACCGTCAGCGGACCCGGCAGGATCGACACCGCGATCGTCTGCCCGGCCGACATGGACGAGCCGTCCGAGGCACCCGGGAGGCTGACGCCCCCGGTGTCGCTCGGGGTCGGCGTGTCCGCGACGTCGGGGCCGCCCTGCTCGACCGTCGTCGTGACCGGTGCAGTCGATTCCGCCTCGGCGCCGCGCGCCAGCCCGCCTGCGGACAGGATGAGCACGACGGCGACGGGACCCGCCGCGAGGAACGCCGTCCGGCAACGGGCGCGCGTGCGGACGGGTGTGGCTTCGGACACACGATCCTGTCGCCCGTCGGTCCCACCGCCTTAACAATCGGTCGATCTTCTTTTCCGTGCGTTGTGGCGCGCCGGCGCGCCGCACTCGCCGGCGTTGCGGTCCGGGTGCAGACGAGGTTCAGGTGACGACGAGTCCGCGCCCGGTGATCATCGGCAGATCGAGCGCGGTGACCAGTCCCGGGGCAGCGGCGACGACCGACGGCACGGCGTTGACGAGCCGCATGGCCGTCGCCTTGAGGCCCGCCGTGTTGTGGTCCCCGTCGGTGCCCATGAGCTGCAGGTCAATCGTGTAGTTGGGCTCACCGGTGATCTCCACGCGGTAGCAGCCGTGACCCGCCGGCTGCGGCCACTCCTTCCCCAAGTCGTCGCGTAGCCGGGTCACGTGCTCGAGCACGACGACCGCCTTGTCGCCCACCATGCCACGGACCTCGAAGTGCAGTGCGGCCGCCGTGCCCTCCTTGATGACGCCTGCGTCCACCTCGAAGTCCTCCGGCGCCGGCTCGCGCTCGTACCACTCTCGGACGTCGGTGAGGGTGACGCCGAGGCCCGCCGCGATCTGGCGGACGACGCTGCCCCACGCCATGGTCAAGACGCCGGGAGACAGCAGAAACGGCACGTCGTGCAGGTCGCGGCCGAAGCCCATGATGTCGAAGAGCACCATGGGCTGGTTGTAGGTGTTGTAGTTGAGCACCTCCGAGCAGCGCACCTCTTCGATGCGCTCGCTGATCCCCGAGAGCACCAGGGGCAGCGCGTCGTTGGCGAAGCCGGGGTCGATCCCGTTGACGAAGAGCGACACGCCCGCCTTGGTGGCCGCAGCAATCAGGGGTGCCGCCATCGGGTCGTCCGGCTCCGGGTACTGCAGGAACACCGGTCCGGACGAGACGACGTTGATGCCGGCAGCCAAGAAGCGCTCGAGGTCGGCCAGGGCTTCACCCAGCCGGTCGTCGGCCATCGCCGTGTGCACTATGCAGTCGGGTTCGAGGGCCAACAGCGCGTCGACGTCGCTGCTGCCGGCGACGCCGAGCGTCCGGCCCAGGCCGGCCAGCTCGCCGGCATCCGTCCCCACCTTGGCCGGGTTGGAGACGAAGAGCCCGACCAGCTCGAGCTCGGGGTGGGCGTCGAGACCGGCCAGGGCGTGCCGACCGACGTTGCCGGTGGCCCATTGCACGACGCGGTAGGGCATGGCGGGACTCCTTTGCGGTGCGCTCAGAGATCGGGCAGGGGGAACTCGAGGTTGGGCGACTGCAGGCCACCGTCCACCTCGATGATCTTGCCGGTGACGTAGGACCCGGCCGGCGAGACCAGGTAGAGGATGGCCGCCGCGATGTCCTCGACGTGCCCCAGCCGTCGCAGCGGGGTGGCCTCCTCCATGGCGGTGCGCAGTTCGTCGCTCGACATGACGATGTCGAGGGCAGAGGTGGCGGTGGAGCCGACACCGATGGCGTTGACGCGGATGCGCGGGGCCAGGTCGCGTGAGGACAGCCGGGTGTACTGCTCGAGCGCGCCCTTGACCGTGCCGTAGCCCAGGTAGCCACGACCCCCCACGTGCCCCATGACCGAGGAGATGTTGACGATGGCGCCGCCGGGATGGTCGCCCTCGAGCATGCGGGGCACGGCGGCGCGCACCAGGGCGTGGCCGGCGGACACGTTGAAGCGGAAGGCTTCCTCCAAGAACCGGGGCGAGGTGTCGAGCAACGGGCGGGGCATGGTGCCGCCCATGTTGTTGACGACGACGTCGAGCCGGCCGAACTCGTTGAACGCAGTGTCGGCCAAGGAGGCCATGAGGTCGAAGTCGGTCAGGTCGCCCGGAACGACGACCGCGCGCCGGCCGGCCGCCTCGACCTGCTTGGCCACCTCCCGCAGCTGATCCTCCGTGCGCGCGGCCAACACCACGTCGGCGCCGGCCTGCGCGAGGGCGATGGCGGCGGCCGCGCCGATGCCGCGCCCGCTGGCGGTGACGACCGCGGCCTGGTCGGTGACGAGGAATCGATCGAGGATCATCGGGCGAATGTAGTTGGCGGCGCCCACATCCGCATCAGGCCGCGCCGATGTGGAGATGCGTCGGCGGCCGCGGATGGATGTGGTGCACGCGGTGGTGGGGCCGGGCCAGGCCGAACGACAGCAGCCCCATGGCCAAGGCGATGATCGCGGTGAGGCCATAGATCGTCGACAGGCTGACCCCGGCGCTCTGCAGCGGCCCGGCGCCGAAGGCGGCGATGCCATAACCGGCTTGGTAGAAGGCGATCACCCAGCTGGCGACCACCGCGGACATCGACACGAGCTGCTCCTGGCTGAAACTGATGGTGAGCGGGAGCAGCGCCGAACAGCCCAGTCCGGCGACGCCGAACGACACGATGCCGCCCGTCGTCGACCCGTGCGGGAGGAGCGCGATGACGACGAACGCCGCGGCCAGCACGAACGGCAGCAGGTGATAGGTCCGCGGGGTCGGAAAGATGCGTTCGATCCGGGCGAAGACGACGCGGCCCACCGTGACCATCACCCAGAAGGACGTCAGCGCCAGGGAGGCCGTCGTGGTCGTCGCGCCGAGATGCGTCATGTACGGCTCCGACCAGTTCCCGTTCATCGTCTCGCAGATGCCGTAGAGGACGGCGAACCCGGCGAACAGCCAGAACCGAACTGGGATGCCCTGGCGTGGCGCGCCGCCCTGTGCAGACGGCGGGTCCCCCGCGGTGATGCGCAGGGGGAGCCGCACGCTCTCCGCCAACAACGCGCCCAGGAGCACGAGCGACAGGATCGGGAGGCCCCACCAGGCGCCGAGCCCGACGAAGATCGCCACGAAGAGCGGCGTCAGCGCGGTCCCCAACCCGAGCAAAGCGTTGAGCGCCAGCACGGCGCCGTCGACGCCCTCGGGGTGGAAGTCGGCCGCGAACGTGTTGAGCGCGGGGACGACCAACCCGAAGCCGACACCGAGAAAACCGGTCGCCATCAGCAACAGGACGTAGGCCAACGGTTTGGTGCCCGTGCAGAACTGACTGGTCACCAACAACGCCATCGAGGCGAGGTCGGCGGCCAGGCCGGCCAGGTACACGCGCTTGAGGGTGAAGCGCCGTGCCGCCGCCCCGCCAAGCAGGGAGGCGCCGATGGCGGTGACCACCTGGGGAATGAACAGCGTCCCGTACTGCGTGCTCGTCAACCCGTAGTGCTCCGGGCTGGTGAAGATGGTGCCGGCGGCAGGGAAGGTGACGAGGGCGATGCCCTGGACGACGCCGGCGCCGTAGACGACCGAGACTTCGGCCCGACGTGCGGGCATACTCAGCCCAGGCGTTCCGACAGGTGTTCTCCCACGCGCAGGGCATTGGCGATGATGGTGAGCGTCGGGTTCACCGCACCGATGGACACGAAGAAGCTCGAGTCGACGACATACAGGTTGTCGAGTTCGTGCGCCTTGCAATTGACGTCGAGCACCGAGGACGCGGGGTTGGTCCCGAAGCGGACGGTCCCGGCCTGGTGCGCCGTGGCCGCGATGTGCATGCCCTCGTGCAGGTAGACGCCTCGCTGGTGCGACTTCTTGTGGAACCCGAGGTCGGCCAGCATCGAGTCGAACTTCTTGCGCATGCGCGTCAGACCTTCGAGGTTGTTGTCCGTCGGGAGCGCCAAGTGCACGGTGCCGTCCTTGTCGAGCGTGATGCGGCTGTCGGGGCGCGGCAGGTCCTCAGAGGACATCCAGAAGTCCACGCCATGGCTCGCCACGTCTTCGAGGACGCCCTCCGGAGTGAGCTTGGCCCCCCAGGCGAGGAAGTGCGGCGCCATGGCGCGCAGTTGCTCGCCGTCGGACTTGCCCAGCATCTGGATGCTGCCCCACGGATAGTCCCAGTCCTCGCCCTTCAGGTACCAGTCGTTGAGCGCCAACGTCTTCTGCAGTCGCGTGTGGTTCGGCGTACGCGACAGCGCCATCACGGCCATGTTGTTGTGGCGGACGTAGTTGCGGCCCACCTGGTCCGAACCGTTGGCCAGCCCGTTCGGATGGGAATCGTTGGCCGAGCCCAGCAACAGCAGCGCCGAATTCAGCGCGCCGCAGGACACCACCACCACGTCGCCCGAGAACCGCACCGTCGAGCCGTCGGCCAGCTCCGTCACCACCGCGGTCACCTGTCGCCCCGCGTCGTCCGTCTCGAGGCTCCGGACCCGGGCGTCCGTCATGAGCGTGAGGTTGGGATTGGCCAGTGCCGGGTCCACGCACACCGTCTGGGCGTCCGCCTTCCCGTTCACCAGGCAGGGGAACCCGTCCACCCGGTTGCAGCGGATGCAGGCGCTGACGTGCGTGGCGTCCCCGTGCTCGTCCTGGTCGAGCATCACCCCGATCGGCAGGTGGGATGGGTGGAGTCCCAGCTTGACGAGATCGTTGTGCAGCACCTGGATCCGGGGCTCGTGTTGGACGGCCGGGTAGGGGTAGTCGCCGCTGCGCGGCCCGTCGGTCGGGTCCTCGCCCGCCGCGCCGTGCACGTGGTACAGCTGTTCGGCCTCGGCGTAGTACGGCTCGAAGTCCTGATAGCCGAGCGGCCATGCCGGAGAGACGCCGCCGTGATGGGTGATCTCGCCGAAGTCCTCCGGCCGCAGACGGAACAGGGCGGCGCCGTAGAACTTCGTGTTGCCTCCCACGTAGTAGTTCTGCTCGGGGGAGAACTCGTTGCCGTCCGCGTCCAGCCACTCCTCGGTGCAGTGGTACTTGGCCCTGACGAAGACCGCGTTGGTCTCCCAGTTGTCCCGCTCGCGCGGCAGGTAGGGACCGCGTTCGAGCAACAGGATGCGTTTCCCGGTCGGCGCCAGCTTCCAGGCCAGCGTGCCCCCGCCGGCGCCGGTGCCGACGATGACGACGTCGTAGTGCTCAGTGTCTGCCATGTGACCTCCTTGGGGAGAGATTCGGTCACCGAGGGCCGGAACGGCCGCGAGTGTTCAGCCCGAGCTCTGCGCAGCAGGCGGGTCCGGGTTGCCCGCAGCCGGCGGGTCCGACGCCTCCGCCTTCGCGACGCGCTCGACCCAGCCCGGCGCGTCCTCGGCGATCGGGAACGGCTTGGGCATCACCTTGGCCTTCACCTCGTCGGGGAGGCTGAGATCGCCCCCGGTGTGCCCCACGCTGAAGACGCGTTCGGGCCGCGCATGGCCGACCATCGAACGCAGCCAGCGCAGCATCGTGCTCACGCGGTTGCCGAAGCCGTTGAGGAAGCCGATGTGGACGAAGAACCAGACGACCCAGCCGGGGAACCCGCTCAACCGGAGTCCGCGCACGCTCACGATGGCCTTGAAGCGGCCGATGGTCGCCGCACTGCCGAGGTCGCGGTATTTGAAGGGGACGGTGTCCTTCCCTTCGAGTCGCCGTTTGATCGTGTTGCCAGCGTGGAGGCCACCCTGCATCGCCACCTCGCACACGCCGGGCAGATTGTTCAAAGCGGCCATGTCCCCGACGGCGAAGACCTCAGGATGTCCGGGCAGGGTGAGGTCCGGCAGCACGGCGATCCGGCCGGCACGGTCGGTCTCGGCGCCGGTGGCCTTGGCCAGCAAGCCTGCCAGCGGCGAGGCCTGGACACCCGCCGCCCAGATCGTCGTGGCGCACTCGAAGCGTTCCATCGATCCGTCCGCCGCCTCGGCGTCGACGCCGAACGGGTCGACCCCGACGACACGGAGACCCATGCGCAACTCGACGCCCATTTTCTCGAGCGCGTCGCTGGCCCGTCCCGACAGCCGGTCGCCGAAGTTGGCCAGCGGCTCATGGCCGCCGTCGACCAGAACGACACGCACCTTCGTGGGGTCGATGGTCCGGAAGTTCAGCTTCAGGCTACGGAGCGCCAGCTCCCGGATCTGGCCCGACAGCTCGACGCCCGTTGGTCCCGCTCCGACCACGACGAAAGTCGTCCAGAACGCCTGCAGCGCGGCGTCCTCCATGGTTTCAGCCAGCTCCAACGCACCGAAGACCCGGCGCCGCAGCTCCATGGCATCGTCGATCGTCTTCATGCCCGGCGCGATCAGGGCGAACTCGTCGTGGCCGAAGTAGGACTGCCCCGCGCCGGCCGCCACGATCAGGCTGTCGTAGGGGTACTCGTCGAAGCGGCCCGGGATCGACATCGTGTGCACCACCCGGCGTTCGAGGTCGAAGTCCGTGACGGTGGAGAGGATGACGCGGATGTTCTCGCGCCGCCGCAACTTCTGGCGCAGCACGGGCGAGATCTGGCCGGGGGAGAGGATGCCGGTCGCCACCTGGAAGAGCAGCGGCTGGAAGAGGTGGTGGTTCCGCCGGTCGATGAGCGTGATCTCGACCTGTCCCCGGGCCCGCCGCGACAAGACCCGCGCCGCCGGTAGACCGCCGAAGCCACCGCCGACGATGACGACCCGGTGTGGAGTTGTTCGGCCGTCGCTCACGTTGCCTCCAGCTTCCGTTGTCAGCCGGTGGCCTTGCTCAGCCGCCGCTTGCCGCGGCGCCCTCCGCTTCGATCAGCCGGCCGACGGCGTCGATCAGGGCCAGGTGCGTGAAAGCCTGGGGGAAGTTGCCCAGGTGTTCACCCGTGGTGGCGTCGATCTCCTCCGCGTAGAGCTGCAGCGGCCCGGCGAAGGTCAACAGCTTCTGGCACAGGGCTCTGGCCCGCTGCTGCTCGCCGATCACGGCCAGAGCGGTCACCAGCCAGAACGAGCAGATGGTGAACGTCCCCTCTTTGCCCTCGAAGCCGGTGTCGGTCGTGTCGACCTTGTACCGCAGCACGAGCCCGTCCTCGGTCAGCTCGTCGGCGATGGCGAGCACCGTGGCGCGAACCCGCTCGTCGTCGGGCGGGAGGAACTCCATGATGGGGATGAGCAGGAGGGAGGCGTCGAGCTCGTCGTTGGCGTAGTGCTGGCGGAACCGGCCCTGCTCGTCGACACCCTTGTCGAGGATCTCGGCCTTGAGCTCGTCGGCCGCCTTCTGCCACTGGTCGGCCCGGTCGTGGTCGTCGCGGTCCCGGGCAAGGTTCACGCCACGATCCATGGCCACCCAGCACAGGACCTTCGAGGCGGTGAAGTGCTGGGGGTCGCCGCGGATCTCCCAGATGCCCTGGTCCGGGTCGCCGGCATGGGCCACAGCGGCGTCGACCAGACTGGCGATGCCCTCCCATGTCGAGCGCACGATCTGCGCCGCCCCGCGCTGCTTGATGTGGATGTCGACGGCATCGAGGATCATGCCCCACACGTCGTTCTGGTGCTGGTCCCAGGCGCCGTTGCCGACGCGCACGGGCTTCGAGTTCCGCCAACCCGACAGGTAGTCGAGCGTGTGCTCGGTCAGGTCGCGGCGCCCGTCGATCCCGTACATGATCTGCAGGTCGAACGTGTTGCCCGACGCCGTGCCGCCCGTCCCCGTCCCGGCCAACGCGTCGAGCACGAACGCGAAGTACTCGAGGGCCTCCCAGGCGAAGCCGAGCCGGTAGAGCGACCGGAGCATGAAGGACGTGTCGCGGATCCAGGTGTAGCGGTAGTCCCAATTGCGGGCGCCACCGGGCGTCTCGGGGAGCGAGGTCGTGGAGGCCGCCATGATCGCCCCGGTCGGGGCGTAGCTCAGCCCCTTCAGGGTGAGCGCACTGCGCTCCATGTAGCTGCGCCAGGGATGGTCGGGGAACGCGCCGTTGGCCAGCCAGTCCCGCCAGTACGAGATCGTCGAGGCGAGCTGCGCGTGTGCCGCATCGAGGTCCGCCGGCGCGCCGCCCGACCACGACAGCGCGACGTAGGCTGTCTCTCCCTTGTTCAAGGTCGACCGGCCGTAACAGCGTGCACCGGTCTCGCCGAGCCGCAGCGTCCCGGTCAACGTGAGGACCGGATCGCCCTCGGGGGGGTGCACCCGCATCGTCTCGTAGCCGTCGCCCTCGTAGGACCACGTCCCCTGCTTCGACCCGTACTCGAACACGGGCACGACGTTGGCGAGGACCTCGACCCGCCCCTCGATGCAGGTGGCCAAGCGCAGCAGGGTGCCGCAGGCGGCATGGTCGCCTGGCGCCCGCCGGTAGTCGGTCCGCCGGGCGCCGGCGTCCATCGGCGCCACCACGAGGAGGTCCTGCACGATGAGCCAGCCGGTCGGGGTGTGCCAGGTGGTCTCGAGCACCATCGTCCCCGGGATGTAGCGCCGGTGGTGGGGCACGAACGTCGTCGTCGGCGCAAACCGGAAGTTGCCCGCCGTCCTGTCGAGCAGGGCGCCGAAGACGCTGGGCGAGTCCGGCCGGGGGAGGCTGAGCCACTCCACCGCTCCGTCCGGCGCGACGAGACAGCTCGTCTCGCAGTCGGAGAGGAAGCCGTAGTCCGCGATGGGAGGGAAGTTGTTCCCGCGCGGTGAGTCGCCAAGATCTTCCGACACCGTTCTCGATGCTACGACTCGAGCCGCCCGCTCTCAA
>Ga0306920_100009243_pt1 | contig 13131 bp, 14 predicted proteins | sample flu12Cox44000170_FD_204666 | JGI IMG/M metagenome (GOLD analysis project Ga0306920, IMG submission 204666) | Lab enrichment of tropical soil microbial communities from Luquillo Experimental Forest, Puerto Rico - flux4day.12C.oxic.44.000.170 (v2)... | ecosystem: Environmental > Terrestrial >... | reverse complement strand
CGGAAAAGGTCGACCGGTACAATATTCTTCCGGTCACCTCGCTGGACGTCCGCTAAGCTAAGGAACCTCACCGGCGATCAACTCGGAGTAGCGGACCGGATCGATGTTACCGCCGCTGATGATGACGCCGACGCGTTTCGAGGCAAGTCCCGGGATGCGCCGATTCAACAACGCGGAGAGCGGGGCGGCTCCGCTCGGCTCGATGACCAGCTTCATCCGTTCGAAGGCGAAACGCATTGCGTCGCGCAGCTCGTCGTCGCTGACCGTCACGATGGCGTGCACGTGCCGGCGGGCGATGGCGAAGGTCAGCTCGCCCGGCGAGGTGGTCTGCAAGCCGTCAGCGATCGTCTGCGGCACCGCAATCGTAACGCGCTCGCCGCGTGCCAGCGATTGCGCGAAGTCGTCACCGGCTGCCGGCTCGACGCCGTAGATGGCGATCGACGCATCCACGCCGTGCGCCGCGATAGCCGTCCCGCTCATCAAGCCGCCACCGCCGACCGGCACCACAATCGCGTCGAGCGGTCCGGCGTCTTCTAAGAGCTCGAGCGTCGCCGTTGCGGCACCGGCAACGATGCGGGGATCGTCGAAGGGTGGCACGAGCGTAGCCTTGCGTTCGGCGGCGACTCCCCGAGCGATCTCCTCCCGATGCGAGCGCTCGCGTTCATAATGTACGACGTCCGCGCCATATTCGAGCGTGGCTGCGAGCTTCACGGCGGGGGCGTCGCTCGGCATCACGATCGTCGCGGGAATGTTCAGCAGTCGCGCCGCTAATGCGACGCCCTGGGCGTGATTTCCGCTTGAAAAAGCCACAACACCGCGCCTGCGCTCCTGCTCCGGCAGCGAAGCCAGGAAGTTGTACGCTCCGCGAAACTTGAACGCACCCATGCGTTGCAGGTTCTCGCACTTCAGGACCAGCTGCGCTCCGCACCGCTCGTCGAGCGTTCGCGAATTGACGACCGGTGTACGGTGCGCGACGTCGCGCAGACGCTGCTCCGCCGCCCGCACGTCCGCAAAACTAACGGGGGACCCACGGGCTTTGCCCGTGGGGGCGCGGAGCGCGAAGCGCGGACTGCTTTTCAAACGGTGGGGCCCCCGGTGTGCGAAGCACGCTGGGGCGCCATATGAAACTCCCAGTTGACGACTTTACCGTTTTCGTCGAACCGCAGCCGCTCGAGATAATCGTGCTTTTGGAATTTTACGTTGAAGCAGTGCCAGCCCGGGGCGCAGTTCGCGGTCGTTTCCTTTACCGAGATCAGCTTGCCTTGAGAGTTCAGCTCGTCCGACCACTCCGCTACCTTGACCCGCGTAATCGGAACGCCTTTGGCGATGTCGCCTGCGACGGGCTGCAGATTGTTGTCGATGACAGCTTGGGTGATCCGTTGCGCTTCGCGCTCGTTGCGATTCTGAAACGAGCAATCGGCTAAGGCCGCGAATGCCGTGGCCAAAACCAAGAAACGCGCGAGTCTCATGATGCCAACGCCTCCGTATTCGTTTGCGCGGGAAAGCACGCGAATCTCAGCTGCGAATTCCACTCTTCCGCGAGACGTAAGCTCCACTCGCTCTCGAAGAGCGCCGCCGCTTGGCCCTCCCAGTCCTCGACGAGCTTCGCGTTGGAAGGCAGGTGAGCGCGCGCAATCGCTTCGCGTTCGCCTTCGACGTGCCGAGCCAGCGTATAGGGCAGCTTCGTAAAGACCGTCTTAACGTTGTACTCGGATTCAAGACGGTACTTCGCAACGTCGAACTGCAACTCGCCGACCGCCCCCAAGATTGGCTCGGTTCGGGGTGTGCCCCACGGATAGAAGACTTGCACGGCTCCCTCTTCACGCAACTGTGCGATCCCTTTCCCGAATGATTTGTATCCTGCTACGTCGATACTCCGGACCGAAGCAAAGTGTTCCGGCGCAAATGCCGGAATCGGAGGAAAGCTGACGCGCTCGCCTTCGTACAGGGTGTCGCCGATTGCGAACGCGCCGGGATTGGCAAGTCCCACGACGTCGCCGGCGTAGGCGACGTCCAGCGATGCCCGGTCGTCGGCAAAGAGCCGCATGGCGCGCGAGAGCCGCACCGGCGCGCCGGTGCGGCTGTTGCGGACCGTCATGTCGCGTGCAAACTCGCCCGAACAAATCCGCACGAAGGCCACGCGATCGCGGTGACGCGGATCCATGTTGGCCTGGATCTTGAAGACGAAGCCGCTGAACGTGGTGGAAGCCGGATCGATGCCCGCGCGTGCGACCGGTTGTGGCGCCATCTCGACGAACTCGTCGAGAAAGAGCTGCACGCCGAAGTTCGTCACCGCGCTGCCGAAAAAAACAGGCGTAATCTCCCCACGCAGCATCGCCGCGCGATCGAAGCGCGCGCCGGCGCCGTCGAGCAGATCGATGCTCTCGCGAAAACGCCGATAGGCATGCTCGCTCACCAGCCCCCGCAGTCGTGGATCGGCGACATCGGAAAGGGCAACGTCCCCACGCGTGGCGCCGTGCGCGGTGCGCTCGAAGCGATGCACGATGCGCGCCGCTCGATCGTAGACACCTCTGAACTCTTCGCCGTCGCCGAGCGGCCAGTTCATCGGGACCGCACCGATGCCGAGTACGTTTTCCAGTTCGTCGAGCAACTCGAGCGGATCGCGGATCGGCCGGTCGAGCTTATTCATAAAAGTGAAGAGCGGAATGCCGCGCTCGCGGCAGATCGCGAAGAGTTTTTTAGTCTGTGGTTCGACGCCTTTGGCGGCGTCGATGAGCATCACCGCGCTGTCCGCGGCCAGCAACGTGCGGTAGGTGTCCTCGCCGAAATCTTGGTGCCCCGGGGTATCGAGCAAGTTCAGCGTATAGCCGTGATAGGGAAATTGCAGAAGCGTTGACGTGATGGAGATTCCGCGCTCGCGCTCGAGCGCCATCCAGTCGCTGGTCGCCTGTCGTTGGCGCTTACGCGCGGACACCTGTCCCGCCATGTGGATCGCGCCGCCATAGAGCAAGAGCTTTTCGGTCAGCGTCGTCTTCCCGGCGTCCGGGTGCGAAATAATTGCAAACGTGCGCCGCTTGCGCACTTCGTCTTGAATATTCATCTTTCAATCATTGCGCGGGCTGGTAAACCCGCAGTTCTGCGCCGCGCGCAGTCCGGCGAATTAACGCAAGCATCCCAGGCGCGCGGTAAAACTGAACGTGGGGCGGAATTCGCAGGCGATCGTCTCCCCGCCGCACGAAAGCCTCGTCACCGGTAACGGTAATCGTGCAATCACCATACACTAATGTCGCGGGCGGCACAATCGGAACGGCGTTTCCCGGCAGGTGCTCCCGCACGTAGTTGAGCGGCCCGATCGATTCCGACAATTGACTCAAGCACTCCGGCAACGCCGAAAGCGCCCAGGGTGCGTCGCCGCGCAGAGGCGGCGCCGCGGTAGGTTCCAATAGGCCGGCCTCGCCGGCTTTCGCCGCAATATGTGTACGCACGTCGGCAATCTTGATGCGGATGAGGTCGCGGTTGACCCATGCGGTTGCCAACACGACCGTTCCGACGACCATCACCGTCGAGAGAAGCAGATACCTTAGCATACGTCACGAGTTGATGACGAGCCGTGCCGCACCGATCGAGAAGTCAGCCATGCCGTAGTAGACGTCGTAGGTGTTATCGCTGAGATCGGGCCGCGGATCGAGCCCGGTAGGAAATACGACGTTGTCAACGACGCCGTGGCGCTCGCGTCGCGATTGCGGTGTCATCACCGGTTGCGGCGAGCGGTACAGAATCCGGTCCGGGCGCTCCAGATCGTGGATGACGATTCCGGCACTGTAGCGCAAGAACGGCTTGCGCGGACCCGCGTCAATGACGTCGACTCCGTGAAAGATCGACATCCAGGCATCGTTCCCGTTGATAGTGATCCGCGCCGGTGGAGTCCCCGCGCCCACTTTGATCGATCCCCACTGCGCCTCGGGACTCAGCACTTGAACGCTATCGCAGACGTTTAAGAGTTTGCGGCGATCTTTCAACACCGGAGCCAGTGGGACGTATGCAACGCGAATCGATTCGCGATCCTCGAATGGCATTCGTTCGATCATCGGGACGGCCGCCCGCCCATCAACACTCGAAAGATGCAGCATCGGGCGATGGTAGAACGCCAGGCATCGCCGGCCGGTTGGCGAGAGAACCGGCTCGGGAAAGAACGCGGCATCCTTATCGTCGCCCGTCACATTCCCGGTTCCGGTAAAATCGACCAGGCCGAGCCGCTCCCAATGATAGGCGTCCTTTGACGTGGCAACCGCAATGCGCGGTCCGTTCGGTCCGACCGCAGTGTACGCCATGACGTATGATTCCAGCACGGGGATGTAGTTCACGCGCGGATCTTCGCAACCGTAACCCGGCCGCGGACGCAGTTCGTACGGAGCTTCGGGCTGCAACGCGAAGCCGAGCCGTTCCGTTTTGAAGCCGCGACCGTTGCTGTTCGTACGAACGATGCCGATGCGCGAGATGTTCTCGGCGGCGACGGTACGCGGATAGATCAACAGTGCGCGAGCCGGATCGCGCGTCGCAGCCGGATTGAGAACGCCTTCGGCTTCGTTCGGCTCGCCATTTGGCTCGAGCACTAACCCGAGACGCTCGACGCGTGCGTCGAGGCGGTCGATTAGTTCAAAAGTTTTCGTTTGTTTGCGCGGCGAGATCATGGCAGATAGTTTGAAGCGATGGGTTCGTCGCTAGGCGTCACGACTTCGACGTGTACGCCTCGCCGATAGACGCTGTTGGGGACGATCCAAAGCGTAAACGTACGATACTGGGGTGAAGGTTCGCCCGCGTCGGCGGGGGACTGCTCGAATGCGACGACTCGGACGCGCTGCGGGTTGGCCCGGATCGATTCTATAATCTGTTTGTAGCCGGTGCGGTCGTGCGGTCCCATGAGCAAGGCCACGCCGAACTCGCTCTTGTAGTGGATTGGAGCGTGGATGCCTAGCTTGCCCAGGTCCTCTGCATCGCGTATTATAAGGACTTGGTTTCCTCCAAGAACGGGAGTTGTGCCAACTGCGAGTGTCTTTACGCGGATCTCACGGCATCCGGCCAGCACGATGAGCCCTACGGCTAGACCTGCCAGGGTCGACCAGCGCTTCACGGCCGTTCCGCTTCGCCCGTGCCCCCCAGCGGCCTCCCCGACACCTGAAAATTTTATCCCTAAATGTCGTTGCAGGCGTAGCGCGGCGACTGTACGCTGAGAGTGTAATGAAGCCGCTCCTGCGTTTAGCGCTGGCCGCCGATGTCGTCGCCCTGATGACGGTCGTGCTCGGAAGCTGGACGCGGATTCACGGCGCTGGACTGACGTGCCCGGACTGGCCGCTCTGTCGCGGTCACGTACTGCCGTCAATGACGGATGGTACGCTATGGGAGTGGACGCATCGCCTGCTTGCGTTTGCGGTCGCGCCCCTCGTAATCGCGCTGATCGCCGTCGCGTGGAGCAAACGCGATCGTTCGCCGTTTATTCGCCCGATGCTGGCGGTCATCGGCACATTATTTGGCGTGCAGATATTCTTAGGAGCCGAGACGGTGCGCCTTGCAAACACACCGGGCTCGGTCGTCGTGCATTGGGCTGCCGCCATGGCCTTGATCGCCGCGCTCTCCGCGATGGCGGTCTTCGCCGCCGCGAATGACGAAACGCCGGATCGTTCACGCCGGCGCCCGCGTGCGTCGCTCGTTGGCGCAGTTGCGATTGGGATAACGGCAGTCATCGCGTTCGCGACGATGTGCATCGGCGCGTACGTCAGTTCGAGCGGTGCAGGCCTGGCCTGCCTCTCGATTCCACAGTGCGCGGGCAACGTCGTGGTCTACACGCCGGAGCAGTACGTGCAAATGGCGCACCGGATTGCAGCGGCGGCCACGCTGCTCTGCGCTGCAAGCGCGTTCGCGCTCGTCTGGGCGTATCCGGCTTCCGCGCGTCTGCGCGCCGCGGTCGCGCTCGGCGTTGCGCTGGTTTGCCTCCAAGTGCTGCTCGGCTTGCTCAACGTAGCGCTGCGATTGCCGCCGAATCTACGCGAAGCGCACGCGGTAAATGCGGCGCTCGTCTTCTTGACATTCTTCGTCGCTACGGTCTTCGCGATGCTCGAGACACTGCCGGCCGGCGAGGTCCGCCCGCTGCGCGAAAGCCGCGTGCGATGACGCTGATCGCACACGCCAGGGCGTACTACGAGCTTTCAAAGCCGCGGATCATCGTACTCTTACTGATAACCACCGCCGCATCGATGGTTATGGCTGCCCGCGGTCTGCCTCCATTCGCGCTGCTATTCTGGACGATGGTCGCCGGAGCGCTCGCCGCCGCATCGGCGGGAGCGCTGAACTGTGCCTGGGACGCCGATATCGATCGCGTAATGAAGCGAACCCGATCGCGGCCAATACCTACTGGACGGATCTCGGTTCGAAATGCCGTTATCTATGCTGGGGCAGTAGGCGGAGTTTCATTTGCCATTTTCTACGCATTCGTCAACCCGCTGGCCGCGTGGCTTTCGTTGACGGGCAATCTCTATTACGTCGTGATCTACACGATGTGGCTCAAGCGCATCACTCCGCTCAATATCGTCGTGGGCGGAGCGGCAGGCTCCGTGCCGCCGCTGGTTGGGTGGGCTGCGGTCACGCATACCGTTGGAGCGCCGGCTCTCGGTCTCTTCGCATTGATCTTTCTCTGGACGCCGCCGCATTTTTGGTCGTTGGCGCTAATGGCCGAGACGGAGTACGATAAAGCGAAGATTCCGATGCTTCCCAACGTCATGGGAAGAGAACGCACGAAACGCGAGATCGTTTATTACACTCTGCTCCTCGTCGGCGCATCGCTGGCGCTCTATCCGCTCCACGTCATGGGGGCCTTCTACTTCGCTGCGGCTGCGGTACTCGGCGGCATCTTCGTGCTCGATGCTTTGCGAACGTGGCGCGAGCAGAGTGGAACGCTGCGGGCTCGAGCGCTGTTTCGTTACTCGCTGCTCTACCTCGCACTGATGTGCGTGGTAATGGTGATCGACAGAATCGTCGCATGAACCGGCTGCTCTGGACGCTGGCGCTGGGTGTCTTTGCCGGAGCCCTGGATTTGAGCGTGCTTTCCCCGGCGCTTCCGGCAATCGGGCGCGAGTTCGCCGTGTTGACGAACGATCTCGCATGGACGTTTACGATCTACTTGCTCGTTACGGTCGTCTCGATTGCGATTGCGAGCACGCTTGCGGATCGCTACGGACGCCGCCCAGTCTACTTGGCGTGCGTCGTCCTCTTTGCCGTCGGCAGCATTCTCGCGATCGTTGCACCGAACTACTTCGTCTTCCTGACGGCTCGTGCAGTTCAAGCCCTCGGCGCGGGCGGAATCTTTCCGGTTGCAACAGCGACGATCGGCGACGTTGTGCCGGTGCGCGAGCGCGGCGCAGCGTTGGGCACGATCGCCGCGACGTGGGGGCTGGCGGCCGTGATTGGCCCGGGACTGGGCGGACTGATCACGCACTACATTACGTGGCGCTGGATATTTGTGGTCAATCTTCCGCTCGCCGCGGTCGTCTTCGCGTTCGCACTGCGCGAAGTTCCGAGCGAGGCACCTCGCCGTCGCGAACCGCTCGACGCCGTTGGACTCTTCCTGCTCTGCGCGGGCTTACTCGCTTTGATGGACGGCTTGATCGGCGCGCGACTCGCGATTGCAGTGGGCGGCATTGGCATACTAGCGGCATTTGCGATCTGGGAGAAGGGCGTTGACGCTCCGATCCTACCAGAGGAGCTTCTGCGCGCGCCGCAACTCGCAAAAACCTACGCGCTGGAAACGCTTATCGGCGCGCTGGAAGGTTCGCTGTTCTTCATTCCGACGGTTTTAGTCGGCGCACAGGGGCTCTCGTACGTTGCCGCGGGATTCGTCGCTGCGCTCGGCGCCTTCATGTTCGTTGCGACGATTCCGATATCGGGGCGCGCGCTCGACCGAATCGGAAGCCGTGACGTGCTGCTCGTCGGCGCCGTCCTCACCGAACTCGGCCTCGCAATCTTTGCGCTGGGCTTTTCGTCGCTAGCGCTTGCTCTGCTCGCGATGATCGTTGCGGGCGTTGGATTCGGCGCGCTGCTCGGTGCGCCGACGCGTTACATCGTCACGCAGGAAACGTCCAAACGTACGCGCGCTACCGCGATCGGCCTCTTGAGCCAGGCGCTCATCGTGGGGCAGATTCTCGGCACCTCGCTGGCGGGCGGCTTGTTTGGCTTGGGCCATAGCGAGATCGGAGGGTATCGTCTAGCGTACCTCGCCTTCTGCGCGATAGCTTTCATCGCTCTGATCCTGACCGCGACGCTGAAGTCGCATCACCAGGAGCGCACCGCTCCCGTCGAAGAGGCAGCCATCGGCGCCGTGTAAGCGGGCCGACTTCGGGTACCGCCGGAGGACTCGGGGTATGCCGCCCTCGCTAATTCTCAGGGTAATCGCTCGGGCGACATACCCGCTCGTCCTCTGGACGGTATACATCGAAGCCGGTGTGGAATGAATCTGCGGTGTCCACCCACATCGTCGAAAACCAGCCGCCGTCTCTCGAAAACTACAATCTCTTTGCGACGGATCGCGCGCTCGCCGAGGCGCTTGCTTTTCAAGCGCCGGATCTTTCAACCGAAGAATTGTGCGCGCTCGGCGAGCTGGCGGGACGTCGCGATGTTATCGTGCTCGGTTTCGACGCGAACGAGCATCCGCCCGAGCTACGCACGCACGACCGCTTCGGCAATCGACTTGACGAAGTTCACTTCCATCCCGCGTGGCACGCGTTGTTACGTTATGCAACGGAAGCGGGGCTGCATGCGGCGCCGTGGGCCGATCGCAGCCCGCATCCGCACCTGCGCCGCGCAGCGAAGTTTCTGATTTGGGGCCAAGTTGAGTCGGGTCACGGCTGTCCGATCTCGATGACCTACGCTGCGGTGCCGGTCGTACGCTCGCAGCCGGAGCTCGCCGAGCCTTGGTGTACGGCGTTCGCGCAGCGAGAGTACGATCCGCGCTTAGTTCCTATAGGGCAGAAGCCGGCCGCGCTCTGCGGCATGGGTATGACGGAAAAACAAGGCGGCTCCGACGTTCGCGCAAATCGCACGCGCGCAGTGCCCGCCGCACAATCCGGACCGGGCCGCGAATATCTCTTGACCGGGCATAAGTGGTTCTGCAGCGCGCCGATGAGCGACGCGTTCATCGTGCTCGCAAAAGTGTTATCCCAAACTGGGCCTAGGGATGGACTTTCTTGCTTTCTCGTTCCACGCGTGCTGGCGGATGGGACGCGCAACCCGTTTGCGATCATGCGCCTGAAGAACAAACTCGGCAATCGCAGCAACGCATCGGCAGAGGTCGAGTTCGAAGGCACGCACGGCTGGCTGATCGGCGACGAAGGTGAGGGCCTTCGGCGAATCGTCGAGATGGTCAACTACACGCGGCTCGACTGCGCACTCGGTTCGTCGGCGCTGATGCGCGCCGCGCTCGCGCAGGCGATTCATCACGCGACCTATCGTCATACCTTCGGTGCGGCACTGATCGAGCATCCGTTGATGCAGAACGTGCTGGCCGATCTCGCGCTGGAGTCGGAAGCTGCGAGCGCGCTCTGCATGCGCATCGCGCGCTCGATCGACGACTCCGAACTAGAGCCGCGCGCAAGCGAGGTCAAGCGCCTCGGAACCGCGCTAGCGAAATACTACATCTGCAAGCGAGCGCCAACCGTTGTTGGCGAGGCGCTCGAGTGCCTGGGTGGAAACGGCTACGTCGAGGAATCGTTCATGCCGCGCCTCTACCGCGAGGCGCCGCTGAACTCGATCTGGGAAGGTTCGGGTAATATCAACGCGTTGGATGTTCTGAGAATTCTGCGCAAGCAGCCTGAAGCGTTTGCAGCGTGGCGCGACGAGATCGCGCCGGCGTATGGTGAGCCGCGCGTTGCAGCCGAAGTAAAACACCTCGAACGCGAGCTGCGAAACGTCGCCGGTATCGAGGCGCAGGCCCGCATGTTGACCGAGCGGATGGCGCTGCTCTGGCAGGCAGCGTTGCTGCTTCAGTACGCACCTTCTTCTGTGAGCGAGACTTTCATCGAAACGCGCATCGCAGGCTCGTCCGGCCGCGCATTGGGAACGCTACCCCGCGGAATCGCCCTACGCTCAATCATCGACCGCTCCGCCCCGACCAGCGGTGATGTAGCATCGGGAACGGGTACCAGTGCCATGTCGGCAACCAGTACCAGTGCCACGTCGGCAACCAGTACCAGTGCCACGTCGGCAACCAGTACCAGTGCCACTTCTGGTCCCCTCCCAGTGTCATCCTGAGCGGAGTCGAAGGATGACCAAGCCGCCCAATCGCCTCGATCCACACAGACACGCGCTGGCACGCCGTCGCTGGACGGACCAAGAACGGTCGATCGTCTGGCGCGGCCTAACGGGCCGATTCGCGCTCGCAATCGAGCCGCTGCTCGGGATGCTCTTTATGGGTCTGCTCACGTGGGGTATTGTCTATCGCGCGCAGCATGTTCCGTCGGATGCGACGCTAATCAAAATCGCGTGGATCTTCGCGGTCGGCGCAATCGCTTTCGCAGGCTATTTCGTCGCCGTGCTCGTCGCGCCGTTCATCGCGTACTTACAGACCTTCAAGCCGATCTACATTCTCGACGGCTACGTGCGCTATCGCGAACCCGACGAACGCTCCCAACCGGGCGCGTGCGGATACGCCGCGGTGCTCTTTCCCGATCGCACACCTGCGGGCGAGTGGGAGTGGCTCGGCAAGAAACCGTTACCCGACGTAACGATTCCCGCGCTCGTCGAGTTTTCAGCTTATGCCGGCATTCATAAGATTGACGGCAAGCCGACCGGATTGCTCCCCGACGAAGAGCTGCCGTTGCTGGCAATCGGCATCGCAACGCGCCACGGCCGCCGCGCCGATTTGTAGTACTTCTCGATTTCGTCGCCCGCATTCGAACTCGGACACATTCGTCGCCCGACGTCCTCTCGCGCTCCTATCGTCTGCCTCGCGCCTCTCGCCATCCTTGGCTCCGGCGCTCGGTCAGACGGTCCTCGTTCCGATTGCGAGCGACGGAATCAGAGAAGACGTTTATGAATTAAGGTTGGGAGTTGTTGAGTGGGACGCGGAGCGTCGTGTTGTAGGGCCAGTGATGGCCGTAGCCCGACGTCATAACCACGGCGCCCCCGATTGCAAAGATCACTAAGATCCCGACGATAACAACGCGATAGAGCCCCCTCGGAATGCCGCGGCTCTCGGGAACCTTACTAAAATCAAGATACTCTTCGTCGCGAACGATCATTTAAGCTCCCTTCGCCGGCGGCGCGTAACCGATCACGTTGAGTCCCGCCAAGAGCGCCAGAATCGCGCCGATACCGAGCAGCAGCAACATCAGTTTGAAGACGTGGTTCTCGGTTCCCGTGCTCTTCCAATCCTTGTATAGCGCGTAGAACGCGACCGCTGCGACGGTGATTCCCGCAATCACCGCACCCAATCGCTCGATTATCGCTGGGTTCACATTCGCTCCTTAAATCAGGTAGAAAATGGAGAACAGCACGACCCAGATCACGTCGACGAAGTGCCAGTAGAGCGTACCGGCCGTGATCCCGAAGAACTTGCCGCGCTTGTAGACGCCGGCCGCGGATTGCAGCACCAAGACGCTGAGATAGCAGACGCCTATAAAGACGTGCATCCCGTGCATACCGGTCAACGTGAAGAACGATGCGCCGAAGATGCCGCTGCCCCACCAGGTAACGTGCTCGCCGAAGATGAGATGGGAGTACTCGTAGGCTTGGCCGCCCAAGAAGCCGGCGCCCAGCACGATCGTCGCCAGCAAGAACCACATGTAGCGCATGAACTTGCCGTGCTTGAAATTCTCGAGCGCGTAGTGCATCGTCGCGCCCGAGCCGAAGAGCACGACCGAGTTCCAGGCCGCGAAGGCGACGTCGAGGCGCTGAATTCCCGGCGGCGGCCAGCCCTGTCCGCTGTTGCGCATGTAGAGATAGGCGAAGATGAACGACGAGAAGAGCACGCAGTCGCTGACAAGGAAGAGCAGGAAACCCTGCAGGCGCAGCTCGCGCGTTTCGATGTAGAGCTGATCGACGTGCCCATATGCGTCGTGCGGCAGCGTTGCAGCCGTCATCAATGAACTCCCGCAGGCACCGGCGGCGGCGAATCGGTGAGCTCCTCTTCGAGTCCTTTATACGGAAGCGGCTGACTGAAATCGTAGGGCAGGCCGTATACCGTCGGGATGTGCTTGAAGTTGTAGTAGTGCGGCGGCGACGGAATCTGCCACTCGAGCGTGCGCGCGCCCCACGGATTCGGACCGGAGCGCTTGCCGTAGCGAATGCTCCAGAGGACGTTAACGAAGAAGATCAGGATTGCGAAGGTCATCAAGTACGACGAAAACGATTCGAACCGGTTCCAGAACGTGAACTGCGGGTCGTACGTCGCAACCTCACGCGGCATCCCGAGTACGCCCAGCCAGTGCATCGGAAGAAACGTGCCGTTGAAGCCGAGGAAGAAGAGCCAGAAGTGTATCTTTCCGAGAGTTTCATTCAGCAGCCGGCCCGACATCTTCGGAAACCAGTAGTATATGCCGGCAAAGATTCCCATCAGGCTTCCACCGATGAGCACGTAATGCAGATGCGCCACGATAAAGTACGTTCCGTGTACGTGCAGATCGAACGGGATGGCAGCGAGGAAGATACCCGTGATGCCGCCTATGGTGAATAGCCCGACGAAGCCGATCGCAAAGAGCATCGCTGTGGTGTAGTGGATCTTTCCGCGAAACAGCGTCGCGGTCCACGAAAAGATCTTGATGCCGGTCGGAACGCCGATTACATAGGTGAGGATCATGAAGGGCAGCTGCAAATACGGTGCGAGGCCTGAGGTGAACATATGGTGGGCCCAAACCATAAAGCCCAGCAGTGCAATTGCCGCTGAGGAGAACGCGATCAGCTTGTAGCCGAAGATCGGTTTACGCGCGAAGGTCGGCAGCACTTCGGAGATGATCCCGAAGGCGGGTAGAATCATGATGTAAACGGCCGGGTGCGAGTAGAACCAGAACATGTGCTGCCACATCACCGGACTGCCGCCTTTGGTCGGGTCGAAGAACGGCACGCCGAACTCGCGGTTGATGAAGAGTGCCGCCAGCGCGGCCGCGAGCGCGGTCGTTGCGATCATCA
>Ga0306920_100009242_pt1 | contig 13131 bp, 15 predicted proteins | sample flu12Cox44000170_FD_204666 | JGI IMG/M metagenome (GOLD analysis project Ga0306920, IMG submission 204666) | Lab enrichment of tropical soil microbial communities from Luquillo Experimental Forest, Puerto Rico - flux4day.12C.oxic.44.000.170 (v2)... | ecosystem: Environmental > Terrestrial >... | reverse complement strand
CTCTTGGAAATTTACCCAAACTGACATCGATCTTCGACTTAGCATCGACCCTCATCGGACGTTCCTTGACAAACAACACCATCAAGAAGGCGAGTAAACCAGGGAAAAACGCCAAATAGAAAATGTAGCGAATATCCAGCTGCAATGAAAAAATGAGGAAAACGGCCAATAGCGGGCCCAGGAACGCCCCGGCATTGTCGCCGATGCCTTCAAGCCCAAAGGCTCTGCCTCTATTCTGCTCATCCACCGATGACGCGATGAGCGCATCACGTGGAGCAGAGCGGCTCCCGGCGCCAAACCGATCGAGAACTCGTGCGCCCAACACGCCCTGCCAAACGGTCGACAGGCCGATCAATGGCTTGGCAATGGCCGCCAGTAGATACCCCACGAGTGCGATGGGCTTTCGCTTCTGTAATTTGTCCGAGAGCGCGCCGGAAAAGCCCTGCACGATGTTCTGCGTTGCCTGAGCAACACCTTCGACCAGCCCGACGATACTGCCGCTCGCGTTCAGTGTTTGCGTCAGAAAAATCGGCAGCACTGGGTAGAGCATTTCCGTGGAAATGTCGGCGAATAAACTGGCGAGCGCTAAGAGAAATGTGTTTCGCGAAAGCCCGCCAAAGTATCGTTGGACAATAGATCGAGCCATCGATCTCCTCGCCGCGACCCGCCTAAATGCAAACGTACTGCCCCATCAGTCCGGCCTCCTCGTGCTCAAGAATGTGGCAATGATACATGAACGGATGGTCGCGCGTTGCTGGCCGATTGAAAGCGACGAGAAGCTCTACCTTATCCTCAACAAGAACCACGTCCTTCCAGCCTGCGAGATGAGGCGGCGGCGGCGCTCCCGCAATGGACAAGATGCGGAACAGCGCGCCGTGGATATGAAACGGATGTGCCATTCCAGCCGAAACCACCTCCCAGACCTCGCTGGTTCCGAGGCTGGTCTCGACATCGATGCGTTTCATGTCAAACGTTTGTCCGTTTATTCCTGTGAGGACCACCATGTCCGTATGCTCGCCGGCTTGCGTGCGGTTCATGCAAATCCCGCTGTTCACAATGAACTGCCGCCGCCGCACCGCCGAAACCTGAGAGGCCGCCGAGAGTTCGACAAGACGGGTCGGCATTTCTCCGACGAGAGGCTTTGTCGTCGTCGTTTCAAAGCGCGTCACGGCCACGTAGTGTGCGCTCCCATCGGGGGCCAAGCGGCCGAATTCTCCCATTTCTTCATCCGGACCCGTCTCAAGTGCGACTGCTTTTCTGTCCGCAAAATCGACGAGGATCTCAAAACGCTCGGAAGGTGAGATTCTGAGTTGGGTGGCTGCGACTGGTACCGGGAGAAAACCTCCATCCGACGCTATGACGTGAAATGTGCGTTGATCGCTGAAGCGCAACTCGAAATTCTGGGCATTGGCAGCATTTAAAAGTCGCAGTCGCACTAGACCAGGCGGAACTTTGGCGACCGGAGCAATCGCCCCGTTCACGATAACAGTGTCACCTCGCGCTCCATATACGATAGCGAGACCGTCAGTCCCATATTCAATCGACCCATCAGAAGCGAATGAGCGATCCTGCAAGATCAACGGCAAGTCGTCCGTTCCGAGCAAATCGGATTGATGCAACCTTTCGACAGGTTCTGCATCATTCGGCCGCAGCAATCGCGAGGTCAACGTTCATCGTGTCCGCTATGGCTGCCCAGCTCGCTTCGTCCCCCAGCTTGTCAATCGTGCAGCGAGGTGCATGAATTGCTCGTCAGCCCGGTCTTCATTGAGAGGAAGCCATGCCCGTCACACCAACAACAACGGTGAACGTCCGCTACATGGTCGCCGATGTCGAGGCAGCTGTCACCTGGTATACCAAATACCTTGGCTTCACCATGCTCTCCAATGCGGCTCCCGCCTTTGCAGACGTCTCTCTGGGATCGCTGCGGCTGTTACTCAGTGGCCCCACCAGTTCGGCCGGTAGACCGATGCCGGATGGTGCACGGCCAGCGCCCGGAGGCTGGAACCGAATTCACCTAATCGTTGACGATCTGCCTGCCGAGGTCGCTCGCTTGCATACCGCTGGAGTAAAATTCCGAAACGATATTGTGACCGGGCCAGGCGGCTCGCAAATTCTGCTGAGTGATCCGTCTGGCAATCCTGTAGAACTCTTCCAGCCAGCCCGCCACTGATATGCGTTGAGACGAAAAACGCGGGGCCAAGAATGGCCAGGATGAAGCATCAGGAACTCTTGAAAGGTCTGATCCGCCTACACATTCTCCATCACGCCTCGGAAGCTGATTTCTACGGGCAATGGATGATCCATGAACTCGCACGCCATGGGTACACTCTAAGCCCCGGAACCTTGTATCCCATGCTCCACAGCCTGGAGCGTAAGGGATATTTGAAATCGAAGATCGAGCGATCCAGCCGTACCTTCCGCCGCCTTTACCGCGCCACCGCATTGGGTCGTAAAGCGAACAAGCTCGCGAAACGCCAAGTGCGTGAGCTTATAGGCGAATTGCGACGGTAAGCAGCGATGCTGTGGATCTTCGAGATTGGATACGAATAGGGACGGGTTGACCTGAGCTCAAAAGGATACCGGCATCAGAAGATGTCCCCAATCACGGACTTTTGATATTGCCAGCCGAACGAAACATCGGTTTTGGATATCGAGTTTCGATATTACAACCCGAATGTATTCCATCGATTGGAGGACCAGAAGATGTCCATCGATCGTCGTTCGTTGCTAAAGCATGCAGCTACACTTCCTTTGGCGTCCATGGCACCCGCCCTCGCGCAAGCTGTCGACGCTCCGGCAAGTTCCGAAAAGGCGGACTACGCGATCCATATTGCAACCGGGCTGGTCGATCTGGCGCCTGGGCACATAGTCTCAACGACGCTCTACAACGGACAATTTCCGGGGCCGCTCGTGCGGCTCACGGAGGGGAAAAGGGTTGTTGTCGACATTTACAATGACACCGACACGCCGGAGCAGCTGCACTGGCACGGCCAATTTGTTCCTGTCGATGTTGACGGCGCTGCCGAGGAAGGCACCCCATACATCCCCGCGCATGGCATGCGCCAGATCGCCTTCGTGCCGAAACCGTCGGGTTTCCGCTTCTACCACACCCACGTTGTTCCCATGAATAATCTCAGTCTTGGGACCTACACGGGACAGGCCGGACCGGTCTACATCGAGCCGGTGAACAATCCGGGTGCCTACGATCGCGAGGTCTTCCTGGTGCTCAAGGAATTCCTGCCGTCATTCAGCCAGGGCGGCGAAATGAATGTGGACTTCCTTGCGGGCTCTCCCATCGGGGAGCTGGAGGAGATCGGCAAGAAGGCCGACGAGCAAGATGCTGGGACACGGCGATCCGCTTCGGGTGAAGCGGGGCGAGCGGGTGTTATTGCATGTGCTCAACGCGAGCGCGGGTGAAATCCGTAGTCTCGCGCTGCCCGGCCACATGTTCAGGATTGTCGCCCTCGACGGTAATCCCGTGCTGACTCCAACCGATGTGCCGGTGCTGTGGTGGGGCACCGCCGAGCGCATCTCGGCAATAGTCGAGATGAACCATCCCGGCGTCTGGGTCATGGGCGATCTCGCCGACGACGATCGCGAGCATGGCATGGGCATCGTCGTCGAATATGCCGGCGCCAGCGGCGCACCGCAGTGGAGCAAGCCGCAGCCGTACAGGTGGGACTACACCATCTTCGGCACGCCTGGCGCCACGTCGGCGCCGCCCGATGAAACAATGGAGTTCACAATCGTCAAACATAACGGGGCGCTCAACGGCTTCAATCAATGGCTGCTCAACGGCGAAGCCTTCTCGATGGAAACTCTAAAACCGGTGCACACCGTGCACGAAGGACGCCGCTACCGGCTTAAATTCCGCAACGCCAGCGACGACATCCATCCGTTGCATCTACACCGCCACAGTTTCGAGCTTGTGCGCGTGGGCGGCAAGCCGACAGCCGGCATCATCAAGGATGTGGTCATGGTCGGCGGCTTTCAGGAGGTCGAATTCGATTTTGTCGCCGATCATCCAGGACTGACGCTGTTCCATTGCCATCAGCAGCTGCACATGGATTTTGGCTTCATGTTCCTGTTCAACTACGCATGACGAGCAAGATCACGCACAGCACGGCAAATGGCTGAAATGGCCAGCGACAAGGCTGCGCCACCGTCGCGGCATGCCGGCTCGCCGATCGAAGTGCTGCTGGTCTTCCTCAGGCTTGGCGTGAGCTGCTTCGGCGGGCCGATCGCTCATATCGGTTATTTTCGCGAGGAGTTCGCCGTCCGCAGGAAATGGCTCGATGAACAGGCCTATGTCGATCTCGTCGCACTGTGCCAGTTTTTGCCTGGCCCTGCCTCCAGCCAGGTTGGATTTTCAATCGGCCTGATGCGCGCCGGCTACTGGGGCGCTCTCGCGGCGTGGACGGGCTTCACGCTGCCCTCTGCGATCGCTCTGGTGCTATTTGCTTATGGTGCAAGCGTCCTGACCGGGCCGACCGGCGCGGGCCTGCTCCACGGTCTGAAGCTCGTCGCCGTAGCGATCGTGGGACAGGCCGTTTGGGGCATGGCGCGCACGCTATGCCCAGACCGCGAGCGGGCATCCATCGCGGTCGCTGCGGCGCTGATCATTTTGTTCAGCACCTCATCTGCCGCTCAGATCGGCGCGATTGTGCTCGGCGGCGTTGCGGGGCTGTGGTTCTGCCGTGGCACACAGCCGATCGCGGCTGGACACATTGTCATACCAGTCACGCGTACCGCAGGTCTCATCGCCCTGACTGCCTTCTTTGCTTTGCTGGCAGGGCTGCCCATTGTGCGGAGCCTTACCAATTCGCAAGACATCGCTCTGTTCGAAGCGTTCTACCGGTCGGGTGCACTTGTTTTCGGCGGCGGGCACGTCGTGCTGCCGTTATTGCGGCAGGCCTTTGTTGCGCCAGGCTGGATCAGCGACAACGCGTTCCTCGCCGGTTATGGAGCGGCGCAGGCTGTTCCCGGACCGCTGTTCACGTTTGCTGCATATCTTGGCACCGTCGTCAGTCCGTCGCCGCACGGTGTGCTTGGCGCGGCACTAGGGCTGGTGGGCATTTTTCTGCCTGGCGTCCTGATCCTGCTCGGCACGCTGCCGTTCTGGGACACATTTCGCCGACGTGAGGGTGCCCAGGCAACGATGCGGGGTGTTAACGCCGCTGTCGTAGGCCTGCTCGGGGCGGCGCTCTATAGTCCGGTTTGGACCAGTTCGGTGAACGCGCCCGGCGACTTCGCCGTCGCACTTGTCGGATTTGTTCTCCTCACGGTCTGGCGCGCCCCGCCGCTGTTGGTCGTCGTTGTCAGCGCACTCGGAGGCATGGTGTTGCCCTTGGCCAATGGCTGAATCGCGATGAGTCAGCATACGATGAGCACGCGTTCGAGAACTTGCGGGAAATGGCATTGAGCGACCTATAAGTGACCTTTGCGTGCCACGACCCAGCGCCAGGAAAACGTGGGATTGGGCGGAAGGCTTTGTCCGACCCGTTCGGCATCAGCAATGGTTAGCTCGTCATATGCCGCCTGTAGGCCGCGGTTGTTAAGCAACGCGATCTGCACCGCCGCGTCGGCTGTGAGCGGGCGCGCGAGAAGGCGGCGGACCTTGGCGCCCGCGGCTTCGGCCTCCTCGGGCGAGCGGATCGCAGCCGCGTCCTTGTTGAGCTCCTGCTGCGCGATCGTCGAGACGACGCCCATGCCCTGAGTTACGTGCCAGGTATTTAACTGCCCAAAATAGGTCGAACGGAGCGCAGCGCGGCCGCGTCCTCTTCCGGGAGCGACGGATTGATCGGCAGACCGGAACCGAGTTCGAAGCCGCCTGCAACCGTAACCCGCGGCATGATGCGCAGACGCCAATGCAGCGCGGCTGTTTCCGATGCCCCTTTGCCAGCCGTATCGATCACATAGTCGTAGGGCGGGTCATCGAGTGCCTTCCTAAGGCGCGCGAGGGCTTCGCGAAGCGCGATCGCAAGCAGTTCGACTTCAGCGTCCGGCAAATCTCCAAAATCCGCCCGATGATACTTCGGCAGAAGCCACATCTCACAAGGTGCGCTGGCCGCAAATGGCACCGTGGTCATAAAGCCGTCGTTTTCACTGACAACGCGCGAACTGTTGTCTCGTTCATAGGTAACGATATCGCAAAGGACGCAGCGCTTTTCCTTCTGGTAGTAACTGAGCATTGTCGCCTGCCTTGCCCGCACCAATGGAGCAATCGTGTCCAGCGCAATCAGTTGCGCGTGCGGATGCAGCAGTGACGCTCCCGCTGTTTTCCCACGGTTGCGGAAGACGATCACCGAGGTCACGGCGTTGTCCGCCATCAGCGCTACATACCTGTTGCGATAAGTTGCAAGGACGTCGCGGACCTGTTGTTCCGGCATTGTCGTGAGGTCATGGTCGTGCCGCGGGCTTTCGATCACCACCTCATGATTTCCTCGGCAAGCGGCCGCCTGGTGGAGCGCGGTTTTCTGCTTGCTATACGTTACGTTCTGGCTGACCGCCGGGAACTTGTTAGGTACCACACGCGTCCGCCAGCCCGGCGTCTTAGTCGACGGCATAGCGGCGATGATCGCCGGCAGTTGCGACTCGTTGCCGGGACAGAAAGGGCACGTAGGATCGAAGGGCAACGCGTGCGTCGGTTTTTCCAATTGCGATGGACTTTGCCGCGGTCTGCGGCCGCGTTCCGGTGCGATGATCACCCACTGGTCAGTCGTTGGATCGCGTCGCAACTCGCTCATGGCCAGGCTCCGCGCAAGCGCAGGTTCTCACTCGTGCGATGTGGCCGCCACCATTATCGGTCTTTTCCGCTCTGAAGCGGAAATCTGGCTTCGAATGCACCGATGAGATCGATCCATTCCTCCATGAGGCGCGTCATCAGGAAGCGGCGGCGGACGGTCTCGCGGGCGCTTTCACCTAGCTTTTTGCGCAGATTCGGGTCCTTGACGACTTGAACGATCCGAGCGGCGGCTTGCTCCACGGTTTCGATCAGGAAGCCGTTCTCACCGTCATGGATTTGATGGCGGATGCCGCCGACATTACCGCCAATTACCGGCGTTCCCTTCCACATGGCCTCCGCGACGGTCAGTCCGAAGCCCTCGCGGATAGATTTCTGCAACACGACAGTGGCGCGTCGCTGCAGCGCATTGACCAGCGCCGAGTCTTGCACTGATAGGATGCGGATGCGATCTTCACTGCACCTGCACAGAGATTCAAAGATTTCCTGACCTTCCGGGTCATCGGTCGCAACGTTGCCAACCAGCACAAGCGTGCAGTCGACCTGTTTGCGCGCGATGCGAAATGCGTCAATGATGCCCTGCGGGTCCTTCCATTTGTCAAAGCGCGATACCTGCACAACGAGCGGCAGATCGTTCGGTATTCGATAATGTGCTAGTCGATCCGCGATTTCCGCATCCGATAGTTCCTTGTTTGTGGTAGAGAACGGATTGATTGCCGGCATGATGAAGCGTTGCGGCACGTCCAGCTTCTGCGCATATTCGGGCAACGACAACACGACGGCGTCGTATTGCTCGATGAACGATTTCAGGTGTTTCCATAACTCTTGATGGGGCGCGGAGAGATCGATGTGGCAACGCCAGACCCAGGGCGCCTTCTTGCGATAATGCCGAATGAGCGGCAAAGGCTGCGGGTCGTGGATGATGACCACGTCGTGCTCGAGGTGATTGCGAACTGCGTTTTCAAACGCAACCTCTTCGTAGATTTGCAGCTTCAAATCCGTGAGGTTGATACTCCCACCCTGTAACGCGTTGTGCATCTTCTTTGTGATGCTGAAAAAATCCGGGCGACCTTGGATCACCCGCCACCCGGTTTTGATTCCGGCGCTGTTCATCAGCAATGTGAGAGAGGACAAGAGTTCAGCTACGCCGCCGCCATAGTAGGTCGAGTTAACATGAGCGACGTGCAGGTCGTGAAGGCGAGAGGCCTTGCGGAGGATGCGCTCCACGGTCTCGGCGCCGACCAGCGGCTCGTAATCCTCCACCGTAATCAACTTGGACGGAGGCACATGATCTCGGGGTACCGCCATGCTCAATCTCCCCCGCGTGCGACGCGTAACCCGCCCTTGCGCTAGTCGGCCTTGCCTCGCGTCGTCGCGCCTCGGCTTGGGCAACTCGCTGCTGTGGCGAGCGCACTAGCGTCGGTGATCGTACTTGAAGTCCACCACGACCGGCTACTGCGACCCGGGACGCCGGACGGTCAACCTGATCGTGTAGACGTCCGCGCCGGGCAGGTAGAAAAACCCACCGTAAGTCGTCGTCTTCTCGATGTTCATCGGCTCCAGCGCCTTCTCGGACCCCGAAAGGCCGAGCCCCGATACCTTCGCGATTACCGTTGCATCCGAGACCCGCGCCGCGCTCGCAGCATCAAAGATTGCCGCGACCAGATGGTACTCGTGAGACCCACCCGGCGCCCCACCGTGCATCGTCGGCTGGCCCTTCACGATCGCCGCTGGCATTACCCCTAGATAAACCGTCAATCCGCCCGCTGTTCGCGTGTAATCATCGACGGTCTGGGCCAGGGTCGCCGACGTGGCAACGGTACCGCCTGCGAGAACCGCTGCAACGACCGCAATCCTTCGCGACAACCCAGGCATGTCAGGCTCCTCTGGGGCGATCGTGCACAGGCCTCCACCCCTCATGCTTGTGACGAGTGCGCAGTGCTGGCCCCGCCAAGCCGGGGGAACCAGGCTGGCGTCCTCGCCGCATATCGATCGTAGGCCTCGCCGAACTCCACTCGCACTTCTCGCTCCTCCTGGTGCGCCAGCCGTACGTACATCCACACGAGCACGGGAAACATCGCAAGCGTCAGCAGCGTCGGCCACTGCACGAGAAAGCCGAGCATCACCAGGATGAAGCCGACATATTGCGGGTGGCGGATATGGCTGTATGGACCGGTGGTCGCGAGGACATGACGTTGCTGGGCATCGAAAAGCACGCGCCACGCCCCGGCGATCAGCACGAAACCGGCGCCGATCAGCACGAAACTCAGGATATGAAACGGTCCGAAGTGCGGGTTCGTCTTCCAGCCGAACATCATCTCGAGCAGGTGTCCGGCGTCGTGGGAGAACCAGTCGACGCCTGCGTACCGGGACTGCAGCCAGCCCGACAGGAAATAGATGCTCAGTGGAAAGCCGTACATCTCGGCAAACAGCGCAATCAAGAAAGCGCTGAACGCACCGAACGATCGCCAGTCGCGGGGCGTCCGCGGCTTGAAGAAGCTATACGCAAACAGAATGAAGACAACCGAGTTGATGATGACTAGGCTCCACAGGCCATAGGCGGGCGTGTCCATGCTCACGACGCTCTCCCTTCACGATCCTCTTGCCCATGACCTCCGTGACCACCGTGTCCCCCATGCATGAAGACGTGCATCAGCGGGCACAGGAGGAGCGGTAGCCAGATAAGTGCACCCAGGACGTGGACACGGTGCTCGGTAAACAGCAGCGCGCCGCCAATGACGAGGAAGCCGAGCAGGACAAGTCCGACACGCGATGTCAGGAAGCTGCCCTGCGGATGGGCTTGGCGGTCATCGTGCAGCGACATCGGGGCTCTCCTATTCGACAATGAGTCGTCCACGAAACATGCCCATTGGGCATGCAAACCCGAACTCACCAGGTTCCTTGGGCAAGAATTCAACCGCAACGGTCTGACCCGTCGGAAGCTCAGCGCTCTTCTGAAAGTCCGCGAAGATTACCTTGTCCGAACACGACGCGGCCTCTTCCCTCCGGAAGTTCAGCCGGACAGGCCGGCCGCTCCGAACGATAATCGTGTCGGGCGTATAGCCGCCCTTCACCAGGATCATCGCTTCCTGATAGCCGCCGCTCGTCTCGGTGGCGCGAAAGCCCGTCGAGCGTTTAAGCCAGAAGAACCAAACGATAAATGCAATTAGCGCAAGACCGGTTACGGTGGCGATCCAACGATCGGGAGTCATAAGCCGGCCCTCCTTGGTTTGAAGAACCGCAGACGATTGGCGTTGGTAACGACAGTGACCGAGCTGAAGGCCATCGCCGCCGCGGCGATAAGCGGAGACAGCAGAAGCCCGATGAAGGGATAGAGCACGCCCATTGCCACCGGGATGCCAAGCGTGTTGTAGCCGAAGGCACCGACGAGGTTCTGGCGCACATTTCGCATCGTCGCGCGACTAATCTCGATCGCGGTCACGACACCCATCAGGCTGCCCTTGATGAGTGTGACATCGCTCGCCTCGATGGCGACATCCGTTCCCGTGCCGATCGCGAAGCCGACATCGGCTTGCGCCAGCGCTGGCGCATCGTTGACGCCATCGCCCACCATGCCGACCGACTTGCCTTCGAGCTGCAGTTTCTGCACCTCATGCGCTTTGTCATCGGGGAGCACTTCGGCCAGCACCCGTTCAATGCCCACCTCGCGCCCGATCGCACGCCCGGTGCGCTCGTTGTCGCCGGTGAGCATGACGACTTCGATGCCCAGGCCTTGGAGCACCTCGATGGCCGCCTTGGAGTCGGCCTTCACGGTATCGGCAACCGACACCAGGCCTGCAGCCTTTTTGTCGATCGACACGTACATTGGCGTCTTGCCCTCGTTGGCGAGCCGACCCCAGTCCTTTTCCAACATGGCGATCGAGACTCCGCGATCCCGCATAAGCTTGGCGTTGCCGAACAGCACGTCATGGCCATCGATCCGCCCGCTCACGCCGTGACCCGGGATCGCGGCGAATGCCCCAGCGTCCGAGAGCTTCAGCTTGCGTGCTTCGGCACCCTTGACGATCGCCTCTCCCAACGGATGCTCGGAGCCGCGCTCAAGCGAGGCCGTAAGACGCAAGACGTTGGCCTCATCGTGACCCTGCGTCACCACGATGTCGGTGACTGCGGGCTCCCCCTTGGTGATCGTTCCGGTCTTGTCGAGAATGATGGCATCGAGCTTCTCGGCAGCCTGTAGGGCATCACCGGAGCGGATCAGAATCCCGTTCTCGGCTCCTTTGCCGATTCCCACTGTGAGCGACGTCGGGGTTGCAAGCCCGAGGGCGCATGGACATGCAATGATCAACGTGGTGACCAAGACGACGGTCGCAAAGACGGCGCGCGGCTCAGGTCCAAAATCGTACCAGGCGACCGCGGCAAGGATTGCCAGGATCATGACTGTTGGCACGAAGTAACCCGCGACCGCATCGACGACGCGCTGGATCGGCGCCTTCGATCCCTGCGCGTCCTTCACCATCCTGATGATGGTCGCAAGCGCCGTGTCCTTGCCGACCTTGGTCGCCGTGAAGCGGAAGCTCCCGGTCTTATTGAGCGTCCCACCAATGACTTCGTCGCCAACCTGTTTCTCGACTGGCATCGATTCGCCGGTGATCATCGATTCGTCGACGGCGCTTGAGCCGGCGGTGACCTGTCCGTCAACGGGAATCTTCTCGCCTGGCCGGACGACCACAGCATCGTTGACCAGGACCTCCTCGACCGGAATGTCGATCTCCTTGCCCTGCCGGATCACTCGCGCAGTCTTGGCTTGAAGGCCGATTAGCTTCTTGATCGCCTGCGACGTCCGTCCCTTGGCCTTGATCTCGAGCGCAAGGCCAAGAACGACGAGCGCGACCACCACGTCGGTCACGTCCCAGAACACTTCTGCGAGTGCCATGTTGGGAAAGATCCCAGGCCATGCGACCGCCACGATCGAATAAGCAAAGGCGGCAGTGATGCCGATTGCGATCAGCGTATGCATGTTGGCCGCGCGATGCTTCAGCGCGTCCCACATGCCGGTAAAGAATTGCGATCCGGCCCAGATTAATACCGGCAGGCTCAGCACACCGAGAAAGGCCCAGACGATTCGACGCGTATCGCTCCCCATCGGCATCCAATCCCGCAAGCCCGGGATTAGATCGGGGTAGCTGAGCGCCATGACCGGAACCGAGATCGCGGCAGCAAACCAGAATTTTCGCATCAAGGTGCGGTACTCTTCCGCGTTGGCCGCCTCTGCCGGGTCGAGTTCTTCGGCTGTTGGCTCGACTTTCGGCTCGGCGACGCGATATCCAGCCGATTCGATCGCGTGACGGATTGCTTGAAAATCGACGAGCTCCGGTTGGTATTCGACGTCGACGGCGTTCGGGCCAAGGCTTGCTCGGGCCCAAACAACGCCTGGTGTCATCTGCACTGCCAGCTCGATGCGAATGATGCATGAGCTGCAATGCATGCTCTTGATCGGAATGCGCGCGGTGGCGGTCCCTACGGTGTAACCCAGCGAACGGATGGCGCGCAGAATGTCCGCAATCTTGGCCCGGCCTGGGTCGTAAGCAACCCTCGCTATCTTCTCAGCCAAATTGACATGAGCGGAAGTGACGCCGCCGATTGAATTGATTGCTTTCTCGATGGCGGGTGGACAATGTGGGCATGTCATTCCACCGACACGCAAATCAATCCGATCGGGAACTGCCGTAGACATACGTTTACCACCAGTCAGCGCCGACGCGCGCAAAGAAATTGTAGAGCGGTACGAATACGATGCCGGCATACAAACCGTAGGCAAAGCTCTCACAGAGACCGAGAAAAAAGCTCGGCCACGTCAACCATGAAAATCCGGGTAGAAATTGCAGCCACGGTCGGTGCAAGCCGGCATCGGGAACAACCAAGGCCAGGGCGATGCACAGAACGAATGAAATTGCCAGGAATAGACCTAGGCTGATTCCGACGCCCATAACCGAAAGCCGCTTTGAATCTGCTGCCATGGTGGCTCACCACAATTAAATAGGTACTGTTACCGCGGCCGAAGTTGATCCTGATCAAAGATGGCTGCTTAACGAGAGCGTGAATGTCCACACGCGTGTTTCGGCGCCGACATTCCGTTGTGCAAGCACAGCAAGCCCTTCGTTCTGCCTATTCCCGCCGACGTCAGTGATCCTTGCCCGAGAACTTCCCGACGAGATTGTGGGTATTGCCATGACTTGGCATGCGCACGCTCGCCGGTGACGTAAAGGCTTCATGCGGTTGGCCCACTTCCCGGTCGCACCGGGGTCCTTCCCGTTGCGCGCTCTCCCTCTTACCCGAAACGCCGGACGAAGAAATTGAAGAGGGGCGCAAAAATGAGCGCGATGAACCAGCCCCAAATGAAACTCTCGACGAGGCCGAGAAAGAATGTC
>Ga0306920_100009241_pt1 | contig 13132 bp, 17 predicted proteins | sample flu12Cox44000170_FD_204666 | JGI IMG/M metagenome (GOLD analysis project Ga0306920, IMG submission 204666) | Lab enrichment of tropical soil microbial communities from Luquillo Experimental Forest, Puerto Rico - flux4day.12C.oxic.44.000.170 (v2)... | ecosystem: Environmental > Terrestrial >... | reverse complement strand
AGTCCAAGTGACCCGGCTGACCATTCCCGGCACGGTGACCACCAGCTGGGACACCACCCAGCCCGGCGGCAGCGTCGCCTACGACGTCGCCTATGACGTGTGGTTCAACAGAACGCCCGTCGCGGCGGGCCAGCCCGACGGCGCCGAGCTGATGATCTGGCTGAACCACCACGGCCCCGTCCAGCCGTTCGGCTCTCAGGTCGGGACGGCCACCATCAGCGGTGTCTCATATCAGGTGTGGGAAGGTTCCCAGCCGTGGGGTGTTACGGTCTCGTATGTGATGGCCAGCCCGGCTGCGTCAGTGCGCGACCTGGATCTCGGCACGCTGGCCGCGGACGCGGTCCGCCGCGGCTACATCCGCACGTCGTGGTACCTCATTGACGTCGAGGCCGGCTTCGAACTGTGGCGGGGCGGGGCGGGCCTGGCGACTGACTCCTTCTCCGTCAACCTCGGCGGCGGTCGCGGAAACCGGGCGCCTGCCTCGGCCCCCACGCCAGCCCCGCCGGGCCCTTCGCCGGCATCAGGCTTTGACATCTCCCGGCAAGCGATCTCGCCCAACCCTACGAGACCAGAAGTCGCTACGAACGCTACGGTGGGCGTGACGAACGCCGGCCCGGCCATGGCCTCTAACGTGACCGTGGTCATCGAAGTCGTCGGCCGGGGCGGCGCCGTGGCGGGCTCACGATCCTGGACAGGCCAGGACGTCACGCCGCACCAGGTACTGAACGAGACCTACACCTGGGCAGCCTCGACGGCCGGTACCTACACCGTCGAAGGGCTCGTGCGGGCTTCCACCGGCAAGATACTCAAACAGGCCCAAGTCGGGACCATCACGGTGAATTCAGGCCTTCGGTAAGCCGATCACGTGAGACAGGCTGACCGAGTCCACGTCATGACCGCAGCCGACGTTGGGCCCACGGTCGGCGATCCGGCGGCACGCCAGCCGCATCCGGGGATTCCTGCTAGCTATAATGTGCCCGGCCGGCTCTATGTGCGATCCTATTGCTGTGACGCTCCGTTGCCTTATCGTCGATGATAGCGTGGCCTTTCTCGACGCGGCCGCCGCCCTCCTTGAACGGGAGGGCGTGACGGTGGTCGGCGTAGCATCGGCCAGCACAGATGCGCTTGCGCAAGCTCAGGAACTGCGCCCGGACGTCGTCCTCCTAGACATCATGCTCGGCCACGAGAGCGGCTTTGATGTCGCCCGGCGCCTTGCCGAGATGGAATCAGCCGATATTGCCGTCATACTGATATCGACTCATGCTGAGGCAGATTTCGCGGACCTGATCGAGGAGGCGCCCGTAGCCGGGTTCATGCCGAAGTCGGAGCTGTCGGCTAATGCGATCCGAAGGGTCCTGCAGAAGTGATTCCTGGGAGCCCAGCGCCCGCCGGACTGCTGAATGGCCTATGGGGCGCGCTCATCACCGCGGGCGTCTGCCCTGGAGCTCCGGGCCGCGGGCGTTCTCCGGCCCCCGGGCAGCCGGTCCAGCGCCTTAACCGCCTGCAACGCGGCAGCCACCCTGGCGGAGCCTCAGTCGTATTCGGGGACGGGGTTTGCCATCTTCCACGGCCGCGGCGCTCCGGCGAGCAAGGTCACGAACAAGTTCAGGCCCTCTTCCAGCCAGTCAGTGCGCTCCATTCCGGTCATGCCTCATGTGTCTGGGACGAATTTGGATCGCCCTGCCAGCCGTAACCAGTAGGCAAAGTGTCGCGGACGCCGTTGCGTCACGCATCACAGCTAGCACCGCTACTCCGTGGATGCTGGCTTTGCTTCCGGCGTTGCAGCTAGCCGGTACCAGCATTGGGCGCTTGCCATGTAGATCGCCCCGATCCCTTTTGTAATCGTCGGCAGTACGCACACGAAAGGAGGGTGATATGGGCCAGCATCAACAGCTTGTCCCGACGCACTGGTCTCGGGCCAAGGAAAACCACAGTGCCAGAACCGGGTCCGCGGCGGGGTCGGCGAGCAGTCAGAGCGTGGATGCGCCCGACTACGTCGCCTCTATCTTGGCCAAGGCCGAGGCCGGAGGCGTCCACGCCGCTGAGCTGGCCGCCCTGCGCAGGCGCCTGAAGCAGCTGGGTGAACCATGGGCCGGGCTCCTGCCGAGCGAGGCTCTGGAGCCGCTTCCGGACCTGCCGCGCCTGGATGAGCTGCCCGAGCCGCCACCTGGCCAGGCCCGTGACGTGCTCGACCGGCTGGTAGTCGTGAAGCTCAATGGCGGGCTGGGGACGAGCATGGGCCTGTCGGGGCCAAAGTCGCTGCTCGAGATCAAGCCGGCACGAGCTTTCTCGATGTCCTTGCTACGCAGGTGCTGGCGCTGCGCGAGAGGCATGGCGCCCGGCTGCCGCTCGTGCTAATGAATTCCGCGACTACCCGCGGTCCCTCGCTGGACGTGCTGCGCCGCTACGACGGCCTGCGTGTGCCGGGCGTGCCGCTGGACTTCCTGCAGGGCCGCGAGCCCAAGATCCGTGCAGCTGACCTGCAGCCGGTGCGGTGGCCGGCCAACCCGGAGCTGGAGTGGTGCCCGCCTGGCCATGGCGACATCTACACCGCGCTGGCTGCGTCCGGCATGCTCGACGCCCTGCTCGGCACCGGGCTGTGCTACGCCTTCGTGTCCAACTCGGACAACCTCGGCGCGCTCGCCGACGTCCGGATCGCCGCATGGCTAGCCGCAGAGCAGGTGCCGTTCGCGCTGGAGGCGGTACGCGGTACGCCGGCCGACCGCAAGGGCGGCCATCTCGCCCGCTACCAAGGCCGGGTGGTGCTGCGGGAGACGGCGCAAGTGCCCGACGGCGACACCTCGTTCACTGACGTCGGGCGCTGGCTCTGGTTTAACACCAACAACATCTGGGTCGACCTGCGTGCGCTCAAGGAACTGCAGGCCGCCGACCCGGCGGCACCAGCCCTGCCATTGATCGTCAACCACAAGACCGTCGACCCGCGCGACCCGGCGAGCACCCCGGTGATCCAGCTCGAGTCGGCGATGGGCGCGGCGATCGGCTCGATTCCCGGCGCCCGGGCCATCCACGTCCCCCGGTCGCGGTTCGCCCCGGTAAAGGCAACCGATGACCTGCTGGTCGTGCGCTCTGACGCCTACGAGCTCACCAGTGACGGACATATGAGGCCGAGCTTCGAGGGCCCGGGCCCCGTCGTCACCCTGGACAAGGACTTTTACAAACTGCTGCCCGACTTCGTGCAGCGGTTTCCTGCCGGGCCGCCGTCGCTGCGCCGCTGCCGCCGGTTCGAGGTCGAAGACGACGTCACCTTCGGCGCGGGCGTCGTGGCTGTAGGCGACGCACGGGTAACTGGTCCGCGCCATATTCCGGACGGGGAGGTAATCGGCGGTTGAAGCCGGGTACGGATGCAGTACCGGCCCGCCCTCATCGACGGCTTCCTCGACAGGACCGGGCACGACCTCACACCCTTTTGTAACCCCCGCCATTGCGGTCGATGACTGTTACCTCAACCGGTGCCCGCCGCAGAGCCTGGGCAGCGGACAGGCCGGCGAACCCGCAGCCGACGATCACGACCTGATGCGGCGCCCTGGAACGGCGCACGGCGCTGCGCAGATCAGCACCCGTACCAGCCGCCTCGGGTGAACATTGTGCACGTTCAGGTGTGCCTCTCTGCGTTCGATCGGATGACCAGAGTTCTACAAGTGACCCGGCAGGAGGCCATTCCGGTGATCGACCATCTTTGGCACGGGGGAGGCAAGTATGCAGGCACCCGAGCACAATCATCATGCGGCAGCGGTCGCCGACCGCCCAGGACGCGAAGGCCAACCAGGCCAGGGCAGCGGTCGCTTTCCGGTCGTACTCAAAGCCTTAAAGCAGCGCTCAATCTCCGCCTCGGCGGCCGCGCGGTCAGACCACTGGACGGCCTCCGCCATCTTGCCGGGCTCGAGGGCCTTGTAAACCGTGAAGAAGTGCTGGATCTCCGACCGCTCGAACTCGGGTACGTGGTGAATATCTTGCAGGTATTCCATCCGGGGATCTGCTGCGCGAACGCAAAGGATCTTGTTATCAGGTCCCTTTTCGTCCCTCATCTGGAACATCCCGATGGGCCGCGCTGTGATCAGGCAGCCAGGGAAGGTCGGTTCGTCAAGCAGAATCAGGGCGTCGAGCGGATCACCGTCCTCGGCCAAGGTGTCCTCGATGAACCCGTAGTCGGCTGGGTACCGCGTCGCCGTGAACAGCATGCGGTCAAGCCGGATCCGGCCCGTGTGGTGATCCATCTCGTACTTGTTCCGTTGCCCCCTGGGAATCTCGACGGTTACCTCGACGTCCATGTTCGCTCCAGCTCTCCCATTCTCCTTGTTGCTCCTGCCGGAGAACTCCTCAGCAGCGCACCACCGTGTACAACGAACTGTTGGCTTGAGTTCCGCTGTCCTGGGACAGCTTTTCCCTGGTTCGTATTGAGTTTCGCCGGATTAGCGTGCCGCGTCGATGGAGCCGGGTACAGGACTTGCTGTGGCTGGCGATAAACGCCATCGACGCTCGTGGGCATCACATTAGGGTCGCGGAACAAGTTGACCAGGTCGAATCCCTCAGCGGATCCGGGAAGGCCGCTGCAGCGCGCACCTCGAGCCGCCGTATGGTCCGGTCCATGACCAGCGCTACCACTATGGTCAGCAGGCCGACGGCCGCCAGTCCGCCGGTCATGAGGGCGGTTCCCACCCGTGTCGATGCGCTGCCCAGCGCGTACGCGCCAAAGGAGCACGCGACCGCCCACATCACGCTGGCTGCGGTGTTGGCGGTAAGGAAGCGAGAGCAGCGCATCGCGTTCAGTCCGGCGAAGACGCTGCGGAGGTCCGCAGTGTGGTGATGAGCCGTCCGAAGAACACGATCTTGCGGCCATGGCGGGCGAACAGGTACCGCCCGACCTTCAGTTTCCGGGCGTCCAGTCGCACCCATTGGCCGTAGCGCCGCACCAGTCTGGCGCCGCCATGCTGGCCCAGCCGGTAGACGCTGTTGTCACCGGCGATGGCCCCGGCCGCTGCGCGAGCGCGATCAGGCCGATGTTGAGCCGGTGCGCCGATCCGGCATACAGCGCCGCAGCGATCGCCGCGGTCTCCCCGGGCAGGGGAGAGCCTACGGCGTCCAGCATGACGAATAGGAAGACCGCGAGGTACCCGTAGGACGGGAGAAAGTGATTGATCAGCCCATGCTCAGCCTCGAGGGATCGAAGGTGGCTAAATTTCAGATTTGTCTCAGGAGGTCCTGGACGTAGCGCGCTGTGTCTTGCCAATGCGTAACCTCCAGCCAGCGCACGCCGAGCGCTCGCACCGGATAATCGTTGCCGCCCTCGCTTAGCCGGTCACCGATGAAAAGCAGCTGATCTGACGAGACATCGAGCTGTTCAATCAAGCGCTTGATACCGTACGATTTGTCTATTCCTTTCCGTGTCACGTCAACGGACGTAGTCCCCCCGACGTGCACCTCCAGGTCAGGTAGCCGCTCAGCCGCATAATCGCGCAGCTTTTGTTTCTTCGAACCGTCTGGATCCCATTCATGCTTTGCGTCAGCGGGTGCCCGCTGACCCAGCGCTGAATAGGTTATCTGGCTACCCCGGTCCTCGATAATTTCTCCCCATGGGTGCTGTTCCCAAAATCCGAAGTGCTTGGCGCCTTCTGCCAGAACTCTTACTATGCGACGTTTTTCACCCGCTGTTAGATCCTCCGCATAGTACCTGTGCCAGGCGCCGTTTCCCCAGATATAGTAGCGCGTGCCGCAGGTAGGCATGATATGCAGATGAGCCAGCCTGCCAGACGGCACATGCAGATACTGAAGCACCTGAGCCTCAACCTGCTCGAACGTCCCGCCGGTAATAATGCAAACATCCAGCCGAGCAAGTAGTTCGCCCAGGAGGTCAGCCATATGCTGGTCGATCTTCGATTTCGATTCAGTAAGTGTGTCATCAAGATCAAATGCCACGACGCGCAGCATTGCGCTCATTGACTTCCTCCAGAAGACTCAAGGCGATTAGCCGGTTAGTCTGTTGTCTTATCAGGCACCTTCACGCTCGCGGCGGCCTCCGCGGTGGTGGTCAGGTGGGTGCGCACGGCGCGTACGATCCCCGCCGCGTCGATGCCGACGGCGTGCAGCAACCCCGCGGGCTGCCCGGACCCTGGCATGTCGGCTATGTCGCGAGCGCCGAGTCGCAGGATCGGCGGGCGATGCGGCTGATCGGCCGGGGCGCTCAGCACGGCCTCTCCGAGGCCGCCCTCGGGCCGGGGCTCAGGCCGCCCACATGAGGTTGTCGGCTTGGAGCGCAAGGGTCAGTTCTGTGACAGCTTGCGGGTCGGTCAGGGACCGGCCGGTGTGCTCGGTAACGCGATTGAGCCGGTACCGGACGGTGTTGGGGTGGCAGAACAGGGTCTTGGCAGCGGTGTCGACTGAGCCTCCGCAGGCCAGCCAGGCCCGCAGCGTGCCGACGAGCACCCTCCGATCCTCATCGGGCAGGCGGTTGAGGGAGCCCAGGACGATCTCGGCCACCTCTGCCATCACATCGGGGGCGCTGGCGGCCAGCACCGCGACTGGTGCCCGGTCGAACACGGTGACTCCCGCGGACCCGCGCGGACCGCCGACCATGGCCAATGTGGCGAATCGCAGGGCTCGCCGGGCCCCGCCCAGGGCCTGGAACGGCGGGCTGATCCCGGCCCGGTGCGGCCAGGCTGCCGACAGCACCTCGGTCAGCGCCTCCAGCCAAGCGGTCCCGCGGACCGCCGCGATGCCTGCCACCACCGCATGCCCGTCGAATTGAAGCCGCCAGGCCGACCGCACCCCGGCCCTGCTCAACCGGTTCTCGACGACCCGGATCTGCTCCTGCTCACCTACCTCCAGGATCTCCGCCGCCACCACAACATATGGGCCGTCATGCGGCAACCGCAGCGCCTCCACGAGGTCCCACAGGCCCTGCGGGTCTTGGATTTGCCCATCAAGGAGAGCCCCGGCCAGGGCCGAGCGTTCACGCTCCCTGGCTTGGATCTTCTCGTGCGCCGCGTTCCGATAGGCCTCGGTCATGCCCTGCACCCATATGTCGTGCAGGCTCCACACGGCCGAGGCGGCGCGGGCGAACCGGTCGCGGTCCAGTCGGTCCTCACCACGTCCTTCCCGCAACACGGCCTCCAACAACGCTCGAAGTCCCACCCGATATCTGTCGAGCAGCGGCGCCAACGGCACACTTTGCTCAGCGGCGGTCAGGCCCTGGTCAGCGGCGATGCAACGGGCCACTTCGGCCCGCTTGTGCGGTGGCAGGTTAGGCAGCCGCAACAAGACATCAAGATGCGCGCGGCACGTCCGCGATAGCACCTCACGCGCCGGATGCGCCTCATGAACAGGCGCCTCGCTCATGATCTGGTCCGTCATCGCTTCAGCCAACTCGTCACGCCTGCCAGCCAGCACCGACGCGAGCAACGCGAGGTCCGCCGCTAGCCCGCTCTCTGTGTCAGACCCCATCGCGGCCTTATAGTTATCAGCCTGAAGCTCCAGAGCCATTACGCCCTCTCAGGGTCCAAGGGGATACCCCGCCTTCTCCTGAGTGGGGTATCGCGTTATGCGGTCGCCAGTAATGTCTACCGCTGCAGCCGAATCATGCCATCCCTGCAATTGACCATCTTCGGCATTCCATGCACTATGCAGAACGAGGAGCATGAGCCTTACCGGCTGACTGGTATGCGGGAAGTAGCGCCCGCATCCAGGGTTGACGGGCGCCAGCCGTGATGCGCAATCGCGCGAAAACGAGTGGTCCTCTTGATCGGCCGGCCGTGGCGGCCGTATGCCCTCTGCCCGGCCTGTAAGGGGGGTGCGTGGCCGCTTCGGTCGAACTGATCGCGTATCCATCCAGGCTGGGAGGCAATCTGGGCCGACTGCGCCGGCGGGTTGTGCGGGCGCTGTTTGGGCTGATCAGGTTCCGCAATACCCACCCCGCCTTCGACGGGGTCTTCGAAACGAGTGCGCCCGGCGCGCATCTGCAGGCCGCCTGGACCAACGGCGATCAGGTCGCCCGCCTTATCGCCCGCCTCGACAGCGGCGAGGGGCTGCTGCAGTGGACCACCCGTACCGGCGACCGCCAAGCCGCCCTGACCGATCTCGCACACCACCAATTCACTTTTGCCTGACCTGCACCTGCCGCCTCCCTGTCCGTCCGCGACATCCCGGCGCGCTCACCCTCCGTCGCGATGCCCGCCCGGGCGCGGAGTCACGGCAGCGGCTCGTGGCGGTCTCCATACTGGTTAGCTGGAATGCGGATATGCCTGCCAGCGTCCCCCGCTGATGGCTGGTGGCCGCAATGCTGGATCCCGGCCTTTGCGCCATGCTGCCAGGGAAGGCGCGGAGTCCGTCGCACTTCCTTCCGCCTAGCGTCGCGGGCTCCGTCGCTGTTCGTCATTCAAATGACAGCATGCACATCAACCAGCGAAAGAAGCCAACCATGCGGCAAGTCCAAGTCAGGATCAAAACTCGGCTGCGCCAAACAACGGTGGCCGACCCGCCAACGATCAACCGGAAGATAGCGCGGACCTGGTTTCCCGAATCAGCGTAGTTGCACAGCTGGCGACCAGGGTCCGGTCCCACTGATCAGATGCTAACTAGTCATTGGGCGCATAACAGCTCAGTGGCTCGTTACGTTCCGTAATGGGAGGACTGCGATCGACACGCGCGTGCCGACGCATGGTCGCCTTCACCCTCCATCGGGGTAAGCAGGATATGAGGTGGCTCTGACCGAGCGTGGAGCAGTTGAGCCACCGCCCGTGCGGCTTAAAGAGTCTTTCCCGAACGGATGGTGGTGCATGGCACATCGAGCGAAAGGAAAGCTTGTCATGCTCAAGCCACTAAGCACGTTCTTGATCCTGCGCGGCATCCTCGCCGTCGCCCTCGGGATCATGGCGCTAGTCTGGCCCGGGGTCACCGTCTTCACGCTGGTGGTCCTGTTCGCCGTCACGGCGTTCATCGCCGCCGGAGGGCAGGCCATCCTGGCCTTCGGCAGCGCCGACGGTCGGCCGGTCGCCGCTCCCCTGCTGCTCGGGCTGACCGATCTGGCCGCCGGGGTCATCGCCCTGGCCTGGCCGGGTGCCACCGCCCTGGTACTAGTGCTGATCGTGGGGTGCTGGGCGGTCTTCGCCGGCTTGTTCGGGGTTTTCGTCGCCTTCCGCAGCGACGAACTAGCCCGGTCGCGCGCCCTGTCCATCCTGGGCGGGCCGGGCGCGGTGGCCCTGGCGCTGCTGTTCGGCATGTTCAGCCTGACCAACGGCGCGGGGCTGATAATACAAGGCATCGGGCCGCGCCAGAACCGGAAGGCCCGGCCTTCCGTCGTGCCGCAGAGGAAGGCGGCGTAATGGAGAGCTTGCTCATCTCGGGTGGGTACGCTGCGCTCGTCCTGTTCGGCTTCCTGGAGGCGGCAGGCATCCCGGTCTCGTCGGAGATCACGTTCGGCTTCGCCGGGGTGCTCGCCTACCAGGGGCATCTTAACCTCGGCCTGGTCATCATCATCGGCACGCTGGCCGAACTCGCCGGGTCGTACGCCTCCTATGCCGTCGGCCGGGTCGGCGGCAGGCCGCTGGTGCAACGGCTCGGCCGGTACGTCCTCGTCACCGAGTCCGATGTGGACCGGGCCGAGCGCTTCTTGGAGGGCCGGGGCGCCTGGGCGATCCCGGTCGGCCGCATGCTGCCGTTCGTCCGGGCCTTCACCTCGATCGTGGCCGGCCTGCTGCGCGTCCCCCCGATCCGCTTCGGGATCCTGAGCCTGATCGGTACGGTCCTGTACGCAGCCACGGTCACCTCACTCGGGTACGCGCTGGGCAGCGCCTGGCAGAGCGTCAGCCACGGCCTGTCGGTCCTGGGCTACGTCGTGTTCGCCGTCATCGTCGTGGCCATCGTGGGCTTCATCGCGTACCGCTGGCGCCGGTACCGGCGGGAGGCCAGCGGCGCGTCGGGCTGAGCACGGTCAGACGCTGCCGGCCGAGGCGGATGTGACGCCGCCGTCCGGTATTCCTGCTAGCTGGCAGCCGAGTTGGGTGCTGGCCGTGGTGATGCGGACGCTCACAAAGGCAATCGTTGGCACTACGGGAGAAAGGCCATGTCACAGGAAAGCGGCGTGAAGCCTGCATCTTATCCAGTGCCGTCAGCGGATCTTAGACCACCAGCGCGGATGACCACACGCCAGGCGCGGATCAGGACCGCGCCGCGGCCCTTGGCCTTGGTTCTCTGCCTGCTGCTTGCCGCCTCGCTCAGCGCGCCCACGACAGTGGGAAGCGGTCCCCGAGCGCGCCAGGGCAGCACCGCCGAGCCGCAGTCACTCCGGCCGCCAGCATCGGCGGTGGGCCAGTTCCTTGCCGCCGACGTACGGCCCGACGGCCGCGTCTGGCGCCCGGATCAAGGCGGTGACACGGTCAGTGAGGGCCAAGCTTACGGCCTGTTGCTGGCCGAGGTGGCTGGCCGAGATGACCTGTTCGGCCGGATCTGGCGGTGGACGCAGGAACATCTGCAACTGCCCAATGGCCTGTTCGCCTGGCACGCAGACGCGGCCGGCCACATCCTCGGCCCGGGGTCGGCCAGCGACGCCGACCTGCTGATCGCCTGGGCGCTGCTCCGCTACCAGGGCCCCGGCGCGGCCCCGCTGCACCAGGACGGCCGTCAGGTAGCCAGCGCGGTCCTGGCCCATGAGATAACCACCGGCCCCAGAGGAACCCCCATTCTGACGGCGGGCCCATGGGCAGTCGGGCCTCCCGCCACCCTGGACCCCAGCTACTGGTCGCTGCCCGCGCTGACCGGCCTGGCCCGCCTCACCGGCAGCCAGGTGTGGCTGCGGATAGCGGACGACGCCGTGGCCCTGACCGCGCAGCTGACCCGCAACGGCGCGCTGTTGCCGCCGGACTGGGCAGGGATGACCGCCGACGCGACACTCTATCCCGAGGCCCGGTATGGGCTCGACGCCCAGCGAACGGTCGTCTGGTTCGCCTCGTCGTGCATCCCTCGGGCCAGGACGCTGGCCGCCCGCTGGTGGCACCTGCTACGCCTCCCCGGCCGCGCCAGCGCCCTGGCGCTTACGCTTAGCGGTGCAATCCTCAGTCCGGCAGCCAACGCGCTGCCCTTCGTCGCGGCCGCGGCCGCCGCCGACGCCGCTGGCGCCGTCGGCGCCAGCCGCCGCCTGCTCAACCAAGCCGCCGGCCAGCAGCGACATCACCCCGGATACTACGGTGGCGCCTGGGCCGCGTTCGGCCCCACCCTGCTCGGCAGCCGCCTCCTGAGCAGGTGCTGACCCGTCATTTCCGCGTTCACCAAGCCAGGAGCGATACAGGGCAGCTTGCAGCGAAAAGTAGTGACTGGCGGGGTTTCGCAGGCCCGGGCGGGCGCCGTAGCGTTGCCCTCGTCTGGGGCCCTGGCTGGCGGCACTAACCGCGCTCCTGAGCGCTGTGGCCTACGACTACCTGTTCCTTCCGCCCACCCACTCGCTTAAGATTCCGGACTTGCTGAACACTTACTGCGCTAGGGGCTTTCCTGGTCACGGCGGTGGTCCTGGGAGGGCTGGTGGCCCGGCTGAGGCAGCTCCGCCGGCAGATTACCGGCCCCGCGCCTACCCATAGCAACCCGTGTCCCAACGTGACAACCAGGAAACTACGGCACCTCCCGCATGCAAGGTCGAAGCTGTCCCGAGTTCGCCGGATACCCTGACGCGGCCGCTATCTGATCGAGGCCAGCCGCGCTCACTGTCGGTCATCGTCAGGCCTGTGACGCGGCGATCCAGGCGCGGCAGCCGCACAGCACCGTAGTCCCGTCCGGCCACAACGACCGGCCCGCAACGTCGCGGGCCGGACAGCCCTCGCAGCACCTTCCTAGTGACCTCATCGCCAGGCTCCGCATGGTCATCACGGGCGGCCATAAGCATGCAGCCTGCGCAGGCGGTAGGGAACGGGCCGCTGCTGTCCGCCCGCGCTGGCCGCCGCCCTGGACGTCGCATGGCACGCGGGCGCGAGCGCATAGGCAGGCTCGCAGCGAGTCTGCTGCCCCCCCGGTGGGGACGCCGTCAGCGCCAGGGCCGCCACCGCCGCAAGAGGCGCCAGCACGGCCACGACAAGCATGATCCGCCGGTTCAGCAACGCTCGGCAGCCGGCTCGCCAGCCAGCCAGCGTGCGCCAGGTCGGCAGCCGCTCGATCCTAGGCATGGCCGCGCCGGACGTTGCGCTGGTAAAGAGCGAGAACGCAGCGGCGAGCTCCGTGTCCGCCTGCAGTTCGTTCCGTATTGCGGCGAGAACATGTCGCTGGCTTCCGGACAAACGAAGCCGGTCTCTGCGTGCTGCCCGTAGCAGCAGCCAGCGACTTGCTCCCCCGGCAGGACGCCGCACCCGCACCTCGAAGCCTTGACGGCGGGATTGGTCATTGTTCTCTGGGTGACCGGAACTGGACATGCGTGAAGCTCTCCTCGGGATATGTTCCGGGCCCGCTGACCCATGAGCGGGCTGGTGTTTCCATGGTTCTATCTGCAATCCCCGGTTCGTGCCATCCCGGTAACCAGCCATTTGCAGGGTCCGGCCGGACTATACAGGGATGGCCGCCTACCTGATGCCTATAGACATCATCGCTGACAAGCGTGGCCTGGTCGTTAATGCAGGCACCAAACCCGACTACCGGCTACCTGGAATGCGCACGTACCTGCCAGCATTTCCGCGTTGCGGGCGCTGGCGGTAGTGCGGGGCCAAGGCCACAGCCTTACGCTGCTATCAAGCCGGTCAGCGGGGCTGTTCTAAAAGGGCATTCTGACCAGGGCGCCTGCACTAAGGATCCTGCTCAGCCGGTATCCGGTGCCCACCCGCGCTCCGACGTGACTACGGTAGCCGTTCGGCCCAGCGTTTCGCTGCTCTGCATAGTCACAATGCCAACCCAAGATGGTCGATACCCAGGATGTCCTCCCGCACGAGAGTCCCGTAGACATTTCCATGAGGGATCTACCGATCTAACCGAGGCCCCGATGGGAGGGTGACGTAACCGTGCGCCGGTTCTTGTGCAAGCAAGCCACGAATTCTGAGTCGCCCAAACGATCAACCATGGCTGCCCCGTATGGGAATGCCCTGAAGCCGAGGAGACTGGCGGGGCTAGCTCACCGATGAATAAACCACCGATCATAAGTCTTCCCCGC
>Ga0306920_100009239_pt1 | contig 13133 bp, 7 predicted proteins | sample flu12Cox44000170_FD_204666 | JGI IMG/M metagenome (GOLD analysis project Ga0306920, IMG submission 204666) | Lab enrichment of tropical soil microbial communities from Luquillo Experimental Forest, Puerto Rico - flux4day.12C.oxic.44.000.170 (v2)... | ecosystem: Environmental > Terrestrial >... | reverse complement strand
ACCGGGCCATTGCTCAGGGCCTCAAGCCGGAAGCGCCGGTAACGCGGACCGGCAAGACAGTCGCGATCATCGGCTCGGGCCCCGCCGGCCTCGCTTGCGCGCAACAGCTCGCCCGCGCCGGGCACGAGGTTCATGTTTACGAGCGCTGGGCCAAGGCCGGCGGACTGCTCCGCTACGGCATTCCGGACTTCAAGATGGAGAAGCATCACGTAGACCGCCGCGTGACGCAGATGGAGGCGGAAGGCGTCGTGTTCCACTATGGCGCGCATATCGGCGTCAACCTTCCCGCCGCCAAATTGCTCAAGGAGCACGACGCCGTCGTACTCGCTGGCGGCGCCGAGAAGCCGCGCGACCTGCCGGTGCCCGGAAGCGGTCTCAAAGGCGTCCATTTCGCGATGGACTTTCTTCCGCAGCAGAACCGGCGCGTCAGCGGTGAACCGCCGGTCGGCGGAGAAGAGCCCATCCTCGCAACCGGGAAACATGTGGTTGTCATCGGCGGTGGCGATACCGGATCGGACTGTATCGGCACGTCGTTCCGGCAAGGCGCGCTGTCGGTGACCAATTTCGAGATCATGCCGCAGCCGCCGCTGCATGAGAATAAAATGCTGACTTGGCCCAATTGGCCGCTCAAGCTGCGCACATCGTCTAGCCATGAGGAAGGCGTCGAGCGCGACTTCGCGGTGATGACGCTAAAATTTACCGGCGAAAACGGGTTCGTGAAGAAGCTTCACTGCGCGCGCCTGGACGCCAAGATGAAAGCCATTTCGGGCAGCGAATTCGAAGTGGCCGCCGATCTCGTTCTTCTGGCGATGGGCTTCGTGCATCCGGTGCACGAAGGCATGATCAAGAATCTCGACCTGGCGCTCGACCAGCGCGGCAATGTGAGCGCATCGACCGATGATTACCGCACGTCGATCGAGAATGTGTTCGCCGCTGGCGATATGCGCCGTGGACAATCGCTGGTCGTCTGGGCGATCCGCGAAGGCCGCCAGGCCGCGCACTCGGTGGATAAATATTTAATGGGATCGAGCCTGCTGCCGCGGTGACGGCGTAAAATCGGCTGGCGCGCAAGGGGCGTAAGTCACCCAAACGGCGCGTCTCGCACAGCCTCCTGCGTTTTTCCCTATCGCGAACCCACCGGCGCGGGCGGGTGGCCTGTCGTATGGAACCTCGGGTCATGCGCCGCGTATCGAAGCTCCGTCTTCACGACGGCCATTCTAGGGCACCGGGCGAAAAAAGCTTTGGGGTAAAGAAGAGCGAAAACGTGTCAACTTGAAGATGTTTGGCAATGCTTAAGGCTGGCGCAAGCGATCAAGGACACCGCTTGAGGCGAAACCATCGGGAATTTGGCCGATCGACGCTTGAAAATTACGGATCGCGAGGCGGGTTCGCGGGCCGAGCAAGCCGTCCGGTTCGCCGATATCGAAACCGCGCTGCGCCAGGCGCTGCTGCATTTCATAGCGTTCATCGAGCGTAAGCACGCGCTCGTCGCGCGGCCAGTCCTGCACCAGAGGCGCCCCACCGCCCAGCCGGTCGGCAAGATGGCCGATCGCCAGCGCGTAGGCCTCCGCGGGGTTGTATTTCATAATAACATTGAAATTTTGCAGCATCAGAAATGCGGGTCCGCGTGCACCGGCGGGCAGGAGCAAATAGGCGCGATTGTCGGCTTGAGGAAACGAACCGCCTCCCGCGTGCCTGACACCCAGGCTTTGCCACTGCCGCAACGTCATCTGCCGCCAGCGATCGGCCAAGAGATAATCGAAGTCCGCCGGCAGAACGGCCTCATAGCCCCAGTTTTGCCCGCTGACCCACCCCTCCAGTTTCAGATTGTTTGCCGTGGATGCGATCACATCTGGAATCGAATCGACCACGTCCCGCCGCCCGTCACCGTCGAAATCGACCGCGTAGCGCTTGAACGAAGTCGGCATGAATTGCGTTGGCCCAAAGGCGCCGGCCCACGATCCGATCAGATGATCGGCGGGTATGTCGCCGCGCTGCAGGATTTCGAGGGTGGACAGGAACTCTTCACGGAAATAGTCGCGGCGGCGGCCGACGCAGGCCAGCGTCGCGGTGGACCGCAGAACCGGACGATCGCCGCCGAGCGTGCCGTAGTTCGATTCAACGCCCCAGATCGCGGCGACGATGGCAGGATCTACGCCATATGTGCGTTCGACCGCGGCAAAGACAGGCGCGTATTGCGTCAACAGCTCGCGCCCGCGAGCGATGCGGTCGTCGCTCACCAGCAGGTCAAGATAGTCCCAGGGGGACTTGGTGAACTCGGGCTGGGCGTCAAGCTTATCGATGATGCTCAGATCCGGCGTGAGGCCCGCCGTGAAGTGCTCGAAGGTCTGCCGCGAAATGCCGCGCCGCTCGGCATCCGGCCATATGCGTTCGATGCAGTTGGCGAAATCGGCGGCGGCCGCGCGAATGACGTCGGCCGTCATCAGGGGATTGCCAGACGCGCCGGGCTGCCCGCTCCACCCCGAAGCATCGTTCGGGCTCGTGCCAGTCGATCGCGGAACCGAGCTCGCGGCTGGTGGTTGAAACAAGCGCGTTAGCCAATTATCGGCCTGTTGGGCCGCCGCCGCGGATGCAAGGCCGGGGACCAGGAGAGCCGCCAGGACCCCGCGAAGGATGAACTTTGGAACGACCATGAGGGCAAAAGTCCCGTATTGTGACTGCCGGCGCAGTCGCCTGCTTATGCGCGCCGAACCACCGACAGACGGTTTTCGCGAGCCTTCGGCTAGCAGTTTTCCCACAAACGGCTTACTCGCGTCCATGAATTGGCTGGTTTTTTCCGGCTCGTCCGGTATTGGAGTTTAAGGCCCGTTTGGGCGAGACTTTGGACAATAATTTGGGCAAGAAAGCGCACCCTTTCGCACTTACCTCGCGTCGGACATCCTCCGGTATTCCATGAATTCCGTTCGTAAAGCCGTTTTTCCCGTGGCCGGGCTCGGCACCAGGTTCTTGCCGGCCACCAAGGCCATGCCCAAGGAAATGCTGCCGGTCGTTGATCGGCCGCTGATCCAGCACGTCGTCGATGAGGCCCGCGCGGCCGGCATCGAACATTTCATTTTCATCACGGGACGGAATAAGGGGGTCATTGAAGATCACTTCGACCGTCAGTTTGAGCTGGAAAAGACGCTGCTCGAACGGCAAAAGCACAAAATTCTCGAGTACCTCGACCAAGATCTGCCGGTGCCCGGCTCGGCCAGTTTCACCCGCCAGCAGGAGCCGCTGGGCCTCGGCCATGCGGTCTGGTGCGCGCGCGAACTGCTCGGCCGCGAGCCCTTTGCGCTGCTGTTGCCGGACGTTCTGGTCCAACACGAAAAAGGCTGTCTCGCCCAGATGATCGAAGCCGCGAATGAGCTGCCGGCAAACGCCAATATCGTCGCGGTCGAGCAAGTCGCGCATGACCGCGTCGATCAATACGGCGTGGTCGGCATTGGCGTGCGCAAGGGCAAGATATTTTCCATTACGAGCATGGTGGAAAAGCCGACCAAGGACCGCGCACCCTCGAACCTCATCCTGACCGGCCGCTACATTTTGCAGCCCGAAATCCTCCAAATCCTGGGAAGCCAGGAGCGCGGTGCCGGCGGTGAAATCCAGTTGACCGACGCAATGATCCAGCTGGCGCGCACGCAGCCTTTTTATGGGTTGCAATTCGACGGCCGCAGTTTCGATTGCGGTTCGAAAATCGGCTTTCTTGCGGCCAATGTATCCTACGCGCTGGAGCGGCCGGACATTGCACCCGGATTCCGGGCTGAGATCAGAAAAATTCTCGGAGAATTCAACGGCCAGTGATCTTCGATCTGCCGGCACGGGCACGCCCGCTGAAGGCTTGCGTGCCGTGAGGCCGATCAAGGCGGAAATTCCGGCGTGAGAAGCGCCTTCGCGAAGTTCCAGCTCCTCCTCCACGATCGTTAAATGGCGAAAATCGCCAAACTCCCGCTCAAGCATTGCGCGCCTGTAGAGGTTCTTGTTTAGGTCCGCCGGTTGCGAATTCCAGCTGCTTTGGCGCGTAGCCCTGGATGACGAGAAGCCCTCCGGATTTGAGTACACGCCGCATGCCGGCCCACTTCAGGCTCCGCTCGGCCGGCGCGCTGAATCGAGCGAATATTTCGACCACCACATCGAAACCTGACTGCGGGTAATCCCATTCATGCACGTCAGCCGGAAAAGGTGACGTCAACATGCCGCTCTTTGGCTAAGGCGCGCGCCTTTCTTTGTGCCGAAGGCGAAAAGTCGACCGCCAGCACGTGGACTCCTCGTTCGGCGAGCCAGACGCCGTTAAGTCCCTCCCCGTCTGCGACAGCGAGCGCCCCGGTCAGCGGCAACAGGCTCTTGCAGGACTTTAGAAATTCGTTCGGCTTTTTGCCGAAGGCATATTCAGGACCGCAAACCGGGGCTCCCAGCGCTCTATTCATCCAAAAGGAAACTCCCTGCAGGATTTTTGCGAAAACAGCAGCCGAATTCCTTGCCGGCGAAAATTAGATTTTGCGTTCATATCGCCGCCATGCCGGGATCAAGACGGCGGCAAATACCGCAAAAGCCGCGATCTCCGCCGGCCAGGGCCAGCGCGCGACCGAAGCAACGACACCGACGAGTATCGCGGCAAATCCGAGCCAGAGCGCGAACCGCCCAGGCCGGAACGCCTCGATCGCAAACAGCACGAGCGCGAGCGAAAACCACGTCCACGATAACAACGAGCCGTCTTGCATTGGCTCACACCCAGCCCTTCAGTTCTTGCCTCGCCAGCTGCGAAAGCAGCTGCATGCCGACCTCGCTGTCATTGAGGCAGGGAATCGCCGCGAAGTATTGTCCACCATGACGCTTAAATACGCGCGCGTTTTCGACACCGATTTCCTCCAGCGTTTCCAGACAGTCGGCGGAGAACCCAGGTGTTATTACGGCGAGTTTTTTCACGCCCTTTCGCGCCAGCGCCTTCACCACGTTGATGGTGTAAGGCTCGAGCCACTGAGCGCGGCCGAACCGGGACTGAAACGACATCATGAGCTTATTTTCGTCAAGCCCGAGTTTCGAGCGAAGAAGTTCAGTCGTTCGCACGCATTGGCTTTCATAAGGATCGCCCTTGGTGACGGCCTGTCTGGGCATCCCGTGATAAGAAGCGAGGATTACGTCGGGCTCGAAGGACAGCGATTTCAGTTCCGACTCGAGCGAGGACGCCAAAGCTTCAATATAGTAGGGGTCTTCGTAATAGGCCGGCAGAACCCGCGGCGCCGGCTGCCGGCGCTGTCGCATCAGGAATCGAAATACATCGTCGCATACCGTTGCAGTGGTTGCAGCGGAATATTGCGGATAGAGCGGCATAATCAAAATGCGCTCGCATCCCCAGGTAACGAGCACTTCGAGCCGCGACGCAATCGAAGGATTTGCGTAGCGCATGGCCCAGTCGACAAAGACATGTTTGCCGAGCGGCTCGAGGATCTTGCCAAGTTTTTCCGCCTGGGAACGAGTGATGGTCTTGATCGGCGACTCGTCCTTCTCGCGATTCCAGATGTGCTCATAGTCGCGTGCTTTACGCCGCGAGCGCACCGGCAGAATGACGCCATTCAGCATCATTTTCCAAAGCAAGGAATCTTTTTCGATCACGCGCTGGTCGGTCAGAAACTGTTTCAAGTAGCGCCGTACGGCGGCCGGCGTTGGCGCGTCGGGGGTGCCCAAGTTGACAAGAAGTACGCCAATACCCGTCGTCGACGGCGTCGCCTGAGCAATCGCACCTTGGTCTGGCGGCGAAGGCGGGATTGGCGACGGTGCAGGCGTCACAAATCCGTCGTCTGTAACCGGCGAAGTCTCGTTCACGTTGGGCGCGTCTGCCGGTTTCAACGATTGTTTTGAAATCTCGGCACTCCCAGCGATGGTCGGTCCGTTATCCATGGATAGCAGCATAGCCGAGACTGCTGTGACTTGCATGTGCACAAAAAGTCCGCGGGCGCAGTAAGTTGTCTCTTAGCGCCGCAATCGGGCCGTATCACCGCCTGACGGGATGTTTGCGATTCGGATTATTCCGCTGCTTTTAGCAGCGGCGGCGCTCCGGCGCGGAATTGTTCGAACAAAGCGGCCTCGTCAGCCTTTGCCGCGACGAGATGCCGTTGTTTGACGTGTCCGAAACCGCGGATTTTCTCCGGGATGGCGGCGAGACCGACCGCCAAATGATGATTTTCCGGCGTCAACTTGGCGACCACCTCATCGAGCATCGCCTTATAATCGTCGATCAGTCGCCTCTCGGTGCGGCGCTCCATCGAATAGCCGAATGGATCGAGCGCGGTGCCGCGGATGAATCTCATCTTCGCCAACAACTGGAAAGCAGGAAGCAGCCACGGCCCAAAGCTCATCTTGCGCGGCAACCCGGTCGTTCGATCCCTGCGGGCAAGCAGCGGCGGCGCAAGATGAAACTCGAACCGAAGATGCTCGCCGTCGAATTCAGTCTTGACCTGTTTTTCGAACGAACCATCGGTATACAGGCGCGCCACCTCGTATTCATCCTTGTAGACCATCAGCTTGAAGAGATAGCGCGCAACCGCATCGGCGAGGCCGCATTTGCCAGGCACGCGCGCGCTTTCGACAGCCTTGATCTTATCGACCAGGGATCGATATTGCGAAGCGTAGGCGGCATTCTGATAGTCGGTGAGAAACTTCACACGCCGTTCGAGCATTTCATCGAAGGATTCGGATAGATGCTCGGCATCGCTTCTGCTCTCGCCTGTCGGCTTGGCCAGCGCTTCGAGCGCGGCGCGATCGACGACCGCGCGGCGGCCCCAATGAAAAGCGGCCCGGTTCATGGCGACGGCTTCGCCATTTAGTTCGATCGCGCGTTCGATGGCAGCGGCCGATAACGGAATGGCGCCGAGCTGATAGGCGTAGCCGACGAGAAACATGTTGGCACCAATCGACTGGCCGAACAGCGCATCGGCCATGCCGGTAGCGTCGATGAAATGGGCATTGTCGCGGCCCGCATCGGTAACGATGGCGCGCTTGAGCCGTTCGCTCGGCAGCGAAAAATCGGCATTGCGGGTGAATTCGCCCGGCAGAAACTCGTTGGTATTGATGACCACTTGAGTTGCGCCGTTTTTAACCGCCGCCAGCACTTTGCGGCCGCCTGCAACCACGATGTCACCGCCGAGGACGAGATCGGCGCGGCCGGCGGCAACGCGAATGGCATGAATATCTTCAGGCTTCTCGGCGAACCGGATGTGGCTGAATACCGCGCCACCCTTCTGCGCAAGGCCCGCCATATCGAGGACGCCAACCCCCCTGCCTTCGAGGTGAGCGGCCATGCCCAGAATCCCGCCAATCGTGACGATGCCAGTGCCCCCGACCCCAGTAACGATTATGTTGTAAGTCCGGTCGATCGCCGGCAGCTTCGGTTCAGGCAATTGGGCAGAGCCACGGTCGGCGGCGATCCCCATTCCCTTTCTTAGCTTTGCACCGTGGACGGTAACGAACGAGGGACAAAATCCCTTGACGCACGAGAAATCCTTGTTGCAACTCGACTGATCGATGGTGCGCTTTCGTCCCCACTCGGTCTCGAGCGGTTGCACCGAAACGCAGTTCGATTGCACGCCGCAATCGCCGCAGCCCTCGCACACGAGCTCGTTGATGATTATGCGTTTGTCGGGATCGGGAAAAGTATGCCGTTTGCGGCGGCGGCGTTTTTCGGCGGCGCAGGTCTGATCGTAGATCAGCACGGTGACGCCGGGAATTTCGGCCAGCTCCTTCTGCACCGCATTAAGCCCGTCGCGATGATAGATCTTCAATCCGGCCGGCCATGCCGTATCGCGCGGATATTTGTCCGGTTCGTCGGTCACAACGACGACGCGCTTGGCGCCTTCGGCGGCGACTTGCCGCGCCACCTGCGGAACAGTAAGGTCGCCGTCATTGGGCTGGCCTCCGGTCATGGCGACCGCATCGTTGAACAGGATCTTGTAGGTGATATTCGTGCCCGACGCGATCGCGGCGCGGATCGCTAAATAGCCGGAATGATTGTAGGTGCCGTCGCCAAGGTTCTGGAAGACGTGCCGGCGCTCGGAGAACGGCGCCTCGCCGATCCAGTTGGCGCCCTCCCCGCCCATCTGCGTGTAGCCCAACGTCGCGCGGTCCATCCACTGCGCCATGTAGTGGCAGCCGATGCCGGCATAAGCGCGCATGCCTTCCGGCACGACGGTCGACGTGTTGTGCGGGCAACCGGAACAGAAATAGGGGATGCGTTCGGCGACATCCGTCGTCTCCGCGGCGATGCGCTGGAATTCCTTCAGGCGCGCCACCCGTGCGACGATGTCGTCGTTGCGGTGATAGTTCAGGAGCCGGTCGCCGATGCAGATCGCCACCTCGTTCGGATCGAGCGCTCCCTTGACCGGGAACAACCAGTTGCCCGCTTCGTCTTTCTTGCCGATGCAGACGGGCTGATTGGCGGTGCCGTAAAGCTCCTCGCGAACCTGCACTTCAATGAGCGAGCGCTTTTCCTCGACCACGATGATGAGATCGAGCCCGTCGGCGAATTCCTTCAGTTCGCGCTGGCTGAGTGGCCACACGCACGCGACTTTGTAGAGGCGGATGCCGAGCTCATTCCATTTGAATTCATCGATGCCGAGTTCGTCAAAAGCCTGCCGGACGTCGAGATAGCTCTTGCCGGTGGTGATGATGCCGATCTTCGGATTCCGGCCGCCCGAGCTGATGGTGCGGTTGAGCTTGTTCGCGCGCACAAAAGCGAGCATCGCATCGCGCTTGTAATCGTGCAGCCGCGCTTCCTGTGCGAGAATCTGGTCGTGCAGCCGAATATTGAGCCCGCCTTCCGGCATCCGGAAGTCATCGGGAATGACGATGTTGACCCGCTCCAAGCTCGTATCGATCGCCGCGGTCGATTCGATCGTCTCGTGCATCGTCTTGAGCGCGGTCCACGCGCCGGTATAGCGCGACATCGCCCAGCCGTAGAGGCCGTAATCGAGTACCTCCTGGACGCCGGCCGGATTGAGGATCGGGATCATCACATCGATGAAGTGATATTCCGACTGGTGAGCGGTGGTCGAAGACTCCGCCGTGTGGTCGTCGCCCATCAGTGCTAGAACGCCGCCGTATTTGGCCGAGCCGGCAAAATTGGCGTGACGGAATACGTCGCCGGTGCGATCGACGCCTGGGCCCTTGCCGTACCACATGGCAAATACCCCGTCGTATTTGCCTTCGCCGCGCAGTTCCGCCTGTTGAGAACCCCAGACCGCGGTCGCGGCCAGGTCCTCATTGATGCCGCCTTGAAAGCGGATATGGCTCTTTTCGAGAAACGGTCGGGCGCGCAAAAATTGACTATCGAGGTTGCCCAGGGGGGAGCCGCGATAGCCGGTCACGAAACCCGCGGTATTGAGGCCATTGCGCCGGTCGAGCTCCCTCTGCATTAGGCAGAGGCGCACTAGCGCCTGGAAGCCCGTCACAAAAACCTGGCGCTGGCCGAGGTCGTATTTGTCGTCGAGTTTGACGTCGCGCAGCACCATTACCCACCCTCCAGACGACAGTGTGCCCTGGTGCGCCCGATATTTCCAGAGGACTTCGGCATGCCGGGAATATAGGGCGAGCGGCCGATCGAACAACCTAGCAGGCTGATTCGCAGCGATTTTCGCCGCGGCGCACACGCGTTCGGAACCGGCTTACGCCGCGCGGATATTGGGCTGCAATTGCCGAAGCAGCGAAGGAATTTCCGCATTGGGGACGGGCTTGCTAAAGAGGAAGCCTTGAAGTTGCATGCATCCCTCCGCGCGCAGGATGTCAAACTGCTCCTCCGTCTCCACGCCTTCTGCCGTCGTGATCATGCCAAGGCTGGAGCCAAGCTGCATGACAGCGCGAATGATGGCGGTGCAATCGGATTTGCCGCCGAGTTCGTGAACGAAGGAACGGTCGATCTTGATCTTGTCGAACGGAAAGCTGCGCAAATAGCTCAGCGAGGAGTACCCCGTGCCGAAATCGTCCATACATATGCGAACGCCAAGGTTGCGGAATTGATGCAGGGCATCGAGCACGGCCCGGTCGTCCTGCAACAACACGCTTTCGGTGATCTCCAATTCAAGCAGCGCAGCGGCAAGCCCCGACTGGCCCACTGCGGAAACCACCGACAGCGGCAGCATCGGATTACGGAATTGTGCGGCCGAGAGATTGACGGCAACGGTGAGCTTAGCCGGCCAATGGGCGGCATCGCGGCAGGCTTGCTTAAGCACCCAATCGCCAAGCGGCACGACAAGGCCGATTTCCTCGGCAACGGGTATGAAGTCGTCGGGATAAATGACCCCGCGTTCCGGATGATTCCAGCGAAGCAACGCCTCGAATCCGCAGACTTCGCGGTTCACGGCGTGGATCAGAGGCTGGTAATAAAGCTCAAACTGATTGCCAAGCAACGCCTTGCGCAGATCGAGTTCGAGCCTGCGGCGTTCCTGCATTTGTGCGTCCATCCCCGCCTCGAAGAAGTGGTACGTACCTCGGCCGTCCGCTTTCGCGCGATAAAGCGCCATGTCGGCGTTGCGCAGTAGCTGGTCGGGCACTTTGCCGTCGGTCGGCGCCATCGCTATGCCGATGCTGGTGCCGATGACCATCTGATGGCCGAGCACATCGAACGGTTCGACCAGCGCCTCGATCACCTTGCCGGCAAGTTCGCTGGCGCTGGCGGGGCTGGCGTGGCTTTGCACGATGGCGAACTCATCGCCGCCAAGCCGCGCTACGGTGTCACCGACGGACACAATGCGTTGCAGCCGCTCCGTTACCGAGCACAGCAAAGCATCGCCGATCGAATGACCCAGTGAATCGTTGACGCTCTTGAAGCGATCAAGGTCGAGAAACATCACGGCTAGCCGATCCCCGCGGCATAGCGCCTGTTCCATATTGTCCTGAAGCAGAATGCGATTCGGCAAATTGGTCAGCGCGTCGTGCCGGGCCATGTGGATGATCTTGGCCTCCGCCTGACGGCGTTCGGTGATATCTTCATAGGTGGCCACCCAACGGCCGTCCGAGGTCGGGCAATACAGGCATGAGACGACGCGGCCATTGTTGAGGTCGTACAGGTGCGGCTTCGGCGGTTTCTCCCTGAGAAATTCGACCTGCTCCGCCAGAATTTGTTCGACGTCTCTGCCGATATGATTGTTGATCCGGACGCCGATCGCCAAAACCTCGCTGTAGGAGATGCCGGGCTTTATTTGGTCGCGCGATAGCCTGAAGATTTCGAGGAAGCGGTGGTTGAAGATTTCAACCCTGTTCTGCGCATCGTAGAGGCAAATACCCTGCGACATGTTCTCCAATGCGGCGTCCAGCAGCAGGTTGGATTCTCGCAACGACCATTCCTGCTTCTTCAAACGACTTATATCGCTGCACAGCACGATGGAGCCGCCGTCGCTGGTGGGACTGCGGCTCAAGCGCAGCCAGCGTCCGTCCGACATCAGCGTTTCGCTCGTGGCATATAAATTCTTTTCCCGCCGCATCAGCATACGGCAGGCATCGATCGCCCCGTGCAGGGCCGGCTCCAGCTCCGCGAGCGGCGTGCCCGGCTTGAGCAGTTGCGCCGATACGCCGGGGAAATCCGCCGCCTGCGCATTGGCAAGGACGACGACATCGTTCGGACCGGCCACGATGACGCCTTCTTGCGAACACTCCAGCGCATCGGCAAGACGCGCCTGCGCATCGCGGCGCTGCTCCACCTCACGGTCCATCATCGCTTTGATGTTGTCGCGCATGACCCCCATGGCGGCGAGCAAGGCCCCAAGTTCGTCGGCGCTGCCGAGCGGCACGGCTACGTCGAGTTTTCCGGAAGCGATGCGTTCGGCGACGCGGGAGGCGACTGCGACCGGACCGACGATCCGGCGCGCAAGGGCCCAGGCAACGATCACTGATAGGAGCAATGCCAGCGCCGTTCCGGCGATGTTCAGCTGCACGTCCCGCGCGACAGCCTCGCGCGCACCGTGCCGGTAGAGGAGGCCGTCGCCGGCCGTATGGCTGATCAAAAGGCCGATCTGTTCGTCGACCTGGGAAGCGTAACGGTCGAGCGTATCCCAATTCACGTCGGCGGTCGCGCCGGCGATGAGTTGCTCGCGGATACGCCTCCAGGCATCCACTGCATGACGCACGTTCTCGGACGCCCGTACGGCGCGAACCGATTGGGAACGAGCGGCAGCGATCTGAAGGTCGGCCTCCAGAGAATTGCCGAGCTTCTCGATTTGCTCGTCGAGAGCAGCGCGCATCTGCGGATCGGCGGCAATCCACTGTCTAGCGAACGCCGCCCGCATTCCGGCAAAATCGGTAGCCGCCGCGCGCGCGTAGTTGATCGACATCAGGGATTCATCGAAGGTCTTGTCGACGAGGACGCCGGCGTCCCTGATGCCGAGCGTCGCATAGGCGCTCAGGGTGGCGGTGATCACGCTCATGATCAGAAAGGCGATCAATATGCGGCCGCGAATTGTCACGCATAGCGATGCTGCTCGCGCGACTGCATCACGCCAGACGTAGATCAAACGCAATCCCAGGGGGGATTCTCGCCCGAGGCTCATGGGACGCCCTAATATCGGCTCTATCCGTATATCGACCGGCGTTAAGAGCACCGCAGCAAACGAGCCAATCTTGGTGGGTTCCTTAACGTCGGCTTATGAAGGCGTTAACGGCTCATTAACCGGCAGCCTTTGCCCTGGGAAATACACCGATCGTCCGCCGCGATCGGACGGACAAAAGGCATTCACTGACCGTTTACGATGGGTTTTGTCCCGTCCCCGCCCGCTTGCCGCGCGCGCCGCGGCGCCAAAAACGACTTCAGCGTTAAATGCTGAGGGTCGCAGGTTCGGGTTCACCCTGTGTAGCCAATTAAATCAGATACTTATATCAAAACGCTAACCGCAATTCCCTGCCAAATCAGCACCAGAGCGCACAGTAGGGCGCACGGCCGAGCTGAGCGAAAAGTCTAGCGGGCGAGCGAGAGCGCTTGCGCCGGTTGACAGGCCCGGCCCATTTTCTAATGCACCTATGCAGCACCCACGAAATGAAAAAGGGGCCGCGAAGGCGCCTTCCTTATATTATGAGAAGGCGCCTTCCTTTAATCGGAGACACGAAATGCGCCTCAGACATGCCGTGATCCGGGGGAATCATCCAGCATTAGC
>Ga0306920_100009238_pt1 | contig 13133 bp, 12 predicted proteins | sample flu12Cox44000170_FD_204666 | JGI IMG/M metagenome (GOLD analysis project Ga0306920, IMG submission 204666) | Lab enrichment of tropical soil microbial communities from Luquillo Experimental Forest, Puerto Rico - flux4day.12C.oxic.44.000.170 (v2)... | ecosystem: Environmental > Terrestrial >... | reverse complement strand
GGGTTCCCGGGTCTTCAAGGCGCGGCCCCAAGAATCGGCGCACGCGGACTCGCCGACGATGCTCCAGTCGAAACGCTTGTAACCGGACCACTGCAGGCCGTTGATGAAGTACATCATCGCACCGGGGGTCGCGTAAAACAGGGCGATGTCGGGCGGATTAAGCCGGCCGCCGGCGAGCGGGGCGACGGCGAGCGCCTCGTAGCGGCCGTCGGGTACGCACTCCATCGCCGCCTGATGGGCGGCGGCGTCTTCCGAGGTGCTGTACCAGACTCCCACCATGTGCTCGCCCGAGCGCCATTTGTCGTCCTTCGCAAGCCCGAGCCCGACCACCGCCCGGCACTGCGCGCCGACGAGATCTTCGCTGGTCAGCCCAACGGTCCAGCCGAGGCGCGCGGCCTGGGCAACGATCTGATCGAGGGTGTGCACGGCTTTCGGCCGGCGGATCCGCGGGATCGCCTCCATCTCCTCGCGATGCTCGAACAGCTTCATGCCGAACGGGATCGACCGCAGCTTTAACAGGCGCTCCAGATCGGCGACAAGCTTGGTCCAGTCGGTGTTCATAGCGGCATCTCTCGACGGCAGTTCGCTCACCACGTTAATCTTGCTGCGCTTCGCTGACGAGAGGGAGTAGTCCTGGTGCGGTTTCTCGGCGTCCATCCTGGCCCGCTCCTCTATTCTAAAATCTTCCTTCGCCTCGAGCCGCTCGGCCTCGAGCTAGTCGCCCAGGCAGCGCGACGTGCCGGCCACGCGGCCCAACTCATCGATCTCCAGGTCGAGGATCATTCGGCGTATTTCCGGCTGCTCGACAGCTGGCGGCCAGACGTCGTCGCATTCTCCTGCAACTACCTCGCGAATGTTCCGGAGATCGTCGACCTCGCAAAAGCGACAAAATCGCGGTTGCCGGAGACTTTTGTCTGCGTCGGCGGGCACAGCGCCTCGTTCACCGCGAGCACCCTCGTCGAGCACGGGGCAGGGGCGATCGACTGTGTGCTGAAGGGCGAAGGTGAGGCGGCAATGCCTTTACTGCTTGCCGCGATCGAGGCCGGAGCAGGGGTCGAAGCGATTCCGGGTGCGGTCACCCCGGCAGGAGAAGGATCGCCGCCGGTTTTTGTCGATTCACTCGACGATCTGATGCCAGCTCGCGACCTGCTCCGCCACCGCCGGAAATATTTTCTCGGCTCGCTGGATCCCTGCGCCTCGATCGAGTTTTCGCGGGGTTGCCCATGGGACTGCACGTTCTGCAGCGCCTGGACCTTTTACGGCCGCAGCTATCGCGTGGTCAGCCCGCAACGCGTTGTCGAGGATCTCCGGTCGATCCGCGAGCCCGGTGTCTTCATCGTCGACGACGTTGCCTTCGTGCAGGAAAGGCACGGTATGGAGATAGCCGAGGCGATCGTCCGTGCCGGAATCCGCAAGCAATATTACCTGGAGACCCGCGGCGACGTGTTGCTACGCCACAAGGAGGTGTTCCGTTTGTGGAGAAAGCTCGGGCTCCAGTACATGTTCATCGGCCTCGAGGCGATCGATGAAGAAGGACTGCGCAAGCATCGCAAACGGGTCGCGCTCGGCCGCAATTTCGAGGCGCTCGAATTCGCCCGCTCGCTCGGGATCATGATCGCCGTCAACTTGATCGCGGACCCGGACTGGGACCATGAGCGCTTCCGGATCGTTCGTGAATGGGGTGTCGAGCTGCCCGAAGTCATCAACATCAGCGTCAACACGCCATATCCCGGGACCGAAAGCTGGGCAACCGCGGGAAGCGAGGTCGCCAGCCGAGATTATCGGCTCTACGACATCCAGCACGCGGTTCTGCCCACGCGGCTGCCGCTCGCCGAGTTCTACGATGAGCTGGTGACCACCCAGCGCGCCTTCTACCGCAAGCATCTCGGTTGGCGGCGGCTGATAGACACGGCCGGGGTCGTCGCCGGACATCTGAGGCATGGCCAGACCAACTTCCTCAGGAGCCTGTTCCTGCTCGACCGGGTCTATCGCCCCGAGTTGCTGCTTGCCGACCACGCCTTGCCGGTGAAGTATCAGATGCCCTTGCCGCGACCTCTCGCGGCACGACATTCGACCAGCCGCGCCCTCTACATCCACTCGCCGCGCGGCCGCAAAGGGCGCGCGATCGACAACGCCACCGAGCGCTTTGTCGAGGAAACCCGGATGGGGGCGACGCTTTAAAGGCCCGAAAAATCAATCCTTAAAGCTGAGATTGACGCCGCGGTGGCGCAACTCGGTGAGATAGCCTGACACCGCGCCGTATTCGGTGTCGAACTCCATCCGCACCGGCACCATCTGATCCTCGCCAGCCAGGCGCGCATACCAGATCTTGCCTCGTTTGTAAGTCCCGCCGTTTGCGTCCTGGTCACCGGGGAAGCCGACAACGTCCTCGCGGTGAATGTTGCAGACGAGCGTCCGGCCGGCAAAACGCTGGCGCCCTTCCGGCGACAGCATCTCCGGCTGGGCATCGGTGAAGCGCAGATTGTAACGGCTTAGTCCGTCAAACACCGGAACCACCATCCCGCAGCTGCCGCGCTGCGCGAGTTGGCGCTCGATAATGAAGAACGCCGTCAGCTGATCGACGGTCCCGCGCATCTGATCGGCCGCTGCGGCGCTGTGCAAGGCGGGAGAAGGCGGCATCTGGTCACTCGCGACCGTGCCGTCGGCACGGTAATCGATCCGGTAGCGGCTATCGTTGCCGTTTCGGCGCACCTCGCCATGGTAGGCGTCAGGATGCACCGCGTCTTGCGCCAACCTTCCGCGTACTTCGGAATGGCTCGTCAGGTCGACAAACACGCTGGCGAGGCCGCGTGTGTCGAGATCCGTGGCAATCGAGTATTGGTCGCCCGACGCAGAGACTCTCGTGCGGTTAGTCAACACATGGAAACCGGCAAAGCCGTAGACCTCGATCCGCAGCTCAACTGGGTCGGCTGCCGCTGCGGGTGTTGCCAACGCGACGATTGAAGTTACGATTGCGAACGCAACCAGATAGAGAACGAGAGCACGGTAGGCCACCATAGCTAGCTATTGTCTCATATCCCGCTCATCATTGTCCAGCTTAGGGGTGCTTAACGACGCGGGGACTGGGTTGGCTGTAGCTCCGGAAACGATTAAGAGATTCGGGATCGAAGGTTGATATCGAGTGTTCTAAAAAAGCGCTCGATGACGCGTTAGTCTGGACATCAGCGTTCTCGATCTGCCCGCGTCGACCCAAAGGAGGTTCGCTATGCGGCTTCTCGGCGTTTTTCCCGGAGTGCTCCATTACTCGAAGATATTTCTTCGGCTCGAACCGATCGGTCTTGAACTCGTCGCCCAGGCGGCACGGCGGGCGGGGCATGAGGTCCAGCTGATCGATCTCCAGGTCGAGGACCAGCGTGCCTATTTCCGAATTCTCGAAGATTGGCGGCCGGACGTCATCGCCTTCTCCTGCAACTATCTGCCGCACGTCCCCGAAATCGTCGATCTCGCCAAGGCGACGAAGATCCGTTTCCCGGAGATGTTCATCTGCGTCGGCGGGCATAGCGCCTCTTTCACCGCCGCCTCGATCATCGAGCATGGCGCCGACGCTATCGACTGCGTGCTGAAAGGCGAAGGCGAAGCAAGCATGCCGATGCTTTTGGCCGCGATCGAGGCCGACCGTGATCCGGTAACCGTTCCCGGCGCGGTCACCGCGGACGGAGAGGGGCCGCCGCCAAGCTTTGTCCACTCGCTCGACGATTTGACACCGGCGCGCGATCTGGTGCGTCATCGCCGAAAATATTTCCTCGGCACCCTCGATCCTTGCGCCACAATCGAGTTTTCGCGCGGTTGTCCGTGGGATTGCTCTTTCTGCAGCGCCTGGACCTTTTATGGCCGAAGCTATCGGCTGATCAGCCCCGAGCGGGCTGTCGAGGATTTGCGGTCGATCCGTGAGCCGGGCGTGTTCATCGTCGACGATGTCGCTTTCCTACAGGAACGGCACGCGATGGCAATCGGTGAGGCGATCGCTCGCTCCGGCGTCAAGAAGCAGTATTACTTGGAGACCCGCGGTGATGTTTTGTTGCGGCACAAGGATGTTTTTCGGTTCTGGAAGAAGCTCGGCCTCGAATACATGTTTCTCGGGATCGAAGCGATCGATGAGGAGGGGCTGCAGAGATTCCGCAAGCGAGTGACGCTTGGCACTAATTTCGAGGCCTTGGAATTCGCGCGCTCGCTCGGAATCTACGTTCTGATCAATTTGATCGCCGATCCAGAATGGGACCGAGAGCGCTTCCGCATTGTCCGCGAGTGGGGTCTCGAACTCCCGGAAGTCGTAAACATCAGTGTAAACACCCCGTATCCTGGGACCGAGAGCTGGATTAAAGACGGGGGACGGGTTGTAAGTCGTGATTACCGGCTATACGACATTCAACATGCGGTGCTGCCGACCAGGCTCCCGCTCGCGGAGTTTTACGACGAACTGGTGACCACTCAGCAGGCCTTTTACCGTAAACACATCGGCTTTCGACGGTTGATGAAAGTATCGGGGGTTGTTGCCGGCCAGCTGATGCGCGGTCAGACCAACTTTCTCGGCAGCCTGTTCAATCTCGAACGCGTCTTCCAACCTGAATACCTGCTCGCCGATCACCAAAAGCCGGTCGATTACCAGATCCCCTTGCCGGGAACTGAACGTTCACGGCAGCAGGGCTCGCTGTACATACTCGCCCCGCGAGGCCGCAAAGGACGTGCCATCGATGCCGCGACCGAGCGTTTTGTCGACGAAACGCGGATGAGCGCGGCATCTTAATGTGCGAAAAGGTCGCCATCACCTCCATTGTTGTTGACGTACTGCTTGCACCATAGTGCTCCGCTCGTCTTGTTAGTGACGGGTCGAAAGGGCTGCGACGTGCAGATCAACCATCAACGCTTGCCGACTCAGAGGATTGCCATCATCGACGCAAAGCTCTCCGATGCCTGATGAGGCTGGTTGGCCGGCCAGGTTCGCGCTTGCGTGGCGGATCCTCACCTACGACAAAGGCCGCACTGCTCTGGCAGTGGCAGGCGTGTTACTGGCGATCCTGCTCGTCTTTGTGCAGCTCGGCTTCTTTATCGCCGTGCCGCGAGGCGGAATGTTGCTTTACGATCGGACCCGGTTCGACCTGCTGGTCGCCTCGACCGGGTACGAATATCAGGTCCAACCTGGAGCATTCCCGCTCAGCTTGTTGGACAAGGCGAAGACGGCGCCTGAGGTAGCACTCGCCGGCCCGCTCTATTTCGGCTCGGCCAAATGGCGCAGCGGCGAAGACGGCAAGGCGCCGGATGTCTTTGTCATCGGGCTCGATCCGCAGGACCCGATTTTCGAGAGCGAAGACATCAATCGCCAACTTGCGATCCTCGACCGTGCCGACACCATCCTCGTGGACAGCGCGACGCGACCGATGTTCGGCGAGCTAACGGCTGGCCGGATTGTCGACATTGACGGCGATAAGGAGAAAATCGGCGGGGATTACGTTCTCGGAACGGGCTTCATGGGCTTGGGCGTGATCCTTGTCAGCGCGGAGAATTTTGTCCGCCTCTTCCCGTATCGCCAGCTGAGCCAGGTCAATCTCGGGCTGATCCAGCTAAAGCCGAGCGTCGATCCCGACGGTGCCGCGGCTTCATTGCGCAAGCTGCTCGGGAGCGATATCCAGATCTTTACTCGCCCCGAGCTCGAAGCGCACGAAACCGCCTATTGGACGACTCGGACCTCCGTCGGCCTGCTTTTCGGCTCCGGACTGATGGTCGCTTTCATAGTCGGCGTCATGATCGTTTACCAAATCCTCGCCACTCAGATCAGCCGTCAGCTGCCTCAATTTGCGACATTGAAAGCAGTTGGCTATGCAGACGGCTTTCTCGCAGCGACCGTCATCATAATGGCGCTGCTGATCGTTCTCGCCGGGTTCTTCCCGGCGCTGGCTGCCGCGCTGGGCATTTATGCCGTAATCCGAGAGGAAACCTTGCTTCCGGTGGAGATGTCGGGGACGCGCATAGCCGCTGTATTTGCGGCTACCATTGCCATGGCGGCGGCTTCGGCTCTGCTCTCGATGAGCAGCCTGCGGCGCGCTGATCCCGCTGATCTCTTCGGATGATCGCTACGGCAAACCGAGCAGTCGGGTGGCGCTCCGCCGGATTTGTCCCGCTCGCATGGCGCAATTTGCTGGCGAACAAGCCCCGTCTGTTACGCTCAAGCGGCGGGATCGGCTTTGCCGTGCTGCTGATGCTTACGCAGCTCGGCTTCGAGAGGGCCTTTTTTAACGCCTCGCTCGAAGTCATCCGGTTGCTCGACGGCGAGATTTTTCTTCAGCGAGCCAGCAAATACCGCTTCGCGACAAAAGACCCGTTTCGGGCCCGAGACCTCGAATCGGCCCGCGCCGTTGCAGGGGTGGCGAGCGCGTGGCCGCTCTACGCCGACTGGCACCATTTATTTTGGCGCAACCCGGCTAACGGTAAGGATTATTTGGTCCGCGTGTTCGCCTTCGATCCCGATCAACCGGTTCTGTCGTTGCCGGCGCTCAGCGCGAACCTAGCGGATTTGAACGGCCTCGATACGGCGATCGTCGATCGCCGGTCCCGCCGATTTCTAGGAATGGATCCGCCACCCACCGCGGCCGAACTAAACGGTACCAAGATCAAGATCATCGGGAGCTTTGCTCTTGGTCCTGATTTCGAGAACGACGGCACGGTGGTGATTGGAAATCGCACCTTCGCAAAGTTGATGCCTGGTCCGCGCGGCGGTTCCCCCGACGTCGAACTCGGGGTCATCAAGCTGACCCCAGGGGGCGACCCGGTCGCCGTGCAGCGGGCGATCACCGCTGCCGTGCCCACGGAAATCGCCGTTCTCACCAAAGCGCAGCTGCTCGAACTCGAGCGTAAATTTCAGGCCGAGGTGTCCTCCGCTGGGCCGATCTTCGTTATGGGAACCCTGGTCGGCTTTATCGTCGGAATGCTGATATCCTACCAGATCATCTACACCGACCTCGCCGAGCAGCAACCTCAATATGCGACGATGAAGGCGATGGGCTACCGCACAGGTTATCTGATCCGGGTGGTGCTCGAGCAAGCGCTATTGAGTGCGCTGACAGGTTGGATACCGGCTTCGCTCATAGCGATCCTGCTGTTCCGTATTCTCGGCGAGATAGCGTTGTTGCCATTGCACATGACCGTGGAATTGGCCGTTGTCAGCTTTTTGCTGACCTTGGGTATGTGCTTGATTTCGGCGGTGCTGGCGGTTCGCCGTGTCATTTCGGCAGATCCAGCCGGGGTGTTCTGATGAATGCGTCGCAGATTGTTGCTTCGATGTCCGTCGATCGCCTGCAGCCGACGGTTCGGGTCGAGGACCTCAACTTCTTTTTTGGAGAAGGCGAGTCGCGCAACCAAGTCCTGTTCGACAACCGGATAGAGATCGGGGCAGGGCAGCTTGTCGTGATGACGGGGCCATCAGGGGCCGGCAAAACGACGCTGCTCACCCTCGTCGGGACACTCCGCTCCATGCAGGAGGGCCGGATCGATGTGCTCGGGCAAAACTTATCAGAGCTGAGCCGGCGCCAGTTGGTCGCCATGCGGCGCAATGTCGGCTTCATCTTTCAGATGCACAATTTGTTCGATGCGCTGTCGGCTTACGAAAACGTCAAGATGGCGATGCAACTCGGCGATTGTCCCGTGAGTGAGATGCGCCAGCGCGGCACCGCGATTCTTGATCGCCTCGGGCTCGGGAACCGGGTCGACTACAAGCCGCGATCTTTATCGGGAGGCCAGCGCCAGCGCGTCGCTATCGCCCGGGCGCTAGTTAATCGCCCCAAACTGGTGCTCGCCGACGAGCCGACCGCGGCGCTCGACAGAGAATCGGCGCACAAAGTCGTCGATCTGCTGAAGGAGACGACGATCGATCAAGGCTCGACGGTTGTCATGGTCACTCACGATCACCGAATCATCGAAAAGGCCGACCGCCTGGTCCACATGGTCGACGGGCGGATTGCCTCCGATGTGGTGCTGCATGACGCATTGAGGATCTGCGAGTTCTTGAAGACCGTGGACGTCTTTCAAAACCTCACACCCGTACAACTCACCGACGTCGCCGAAAAGATAACCAAACGTCGTTTCGTCAAGGGTGATGTCGTGATCCGCCAGGGCGAGGCCGGCGAAGAATTCTTTTTAATCTCTGACGGCACGGTCGAGGTGATGCGTGAGGGCCATGATGTAGCGGAGTTGGGTGCCGGGGATTTCTTTGGCGAGGGCGCGTTGATCACCGGCGAGCCGCGCAACGCGACCGTGGTCGCCAACGACAATCTCGATACCTATGTGCTCGGCAAGGCGGATTTCCGCGCTGCGGTCGAAGCGAGCGCCAGTTTTCGCGACCAGCTATACCGCGTCTACTTTGTGCGCCACTGACCGCCTTCTCAGAGCTCGACAAGGCGGGCGCTTTCCTCCCACAGGCGGCGCGCCAAGCCGCGGTTGAGTGCCTCGGGGTCGGGGCGGGCCAGCGACTTGCCGATGACGTAACCGCCATGGAACGGCGTAGGATCGGGTACCGTCGCGAGAAAGAGCGATGTCTCAGCACCCTTCTCGGGGGTCGTCAAAAACGGCTTCATCAGCCGCCAGACCAACTCGGTCAAGCCGCCGCGCTGCCCGATCGCGGTAGCGACGACGCCGGGGTGCAGGCAAGTTGCCAGGACTCCGGAGCCATCGAGCCGCGCCGCCAGCTCCCGGGTGAAAAGGATGTTGCAGAGCTTGGAGCGGCCGTAGGCCCTCAAGGCGCCCCAATCGTGCGGTTGAGCAAGTTGGTTAAGATTGAGTCTATGGCCGCGATGCGCCTCTGAAGCGACCGTAACGATCCGCGCAGGGGCCGAGGCCTTGACGCGATCCAGCAGCAAATTCGTTAGCAGGAATGGAGCTAGGTGGTTGACCGCGAAGGTGAGCTCGAACCCCTCGAACGTAAATCTGTATTTTGGCGACATCAGCCCGGCATTGTTGACTAGCAGATCGAGCCGATCAGTGATGGAAAGGATCTCGTCCGCGAGGCGGCGCACCTGGTCCAGGCTGGAAAAATCGCCAATCGCGATAGCGACCCGGTCAGAGCCGGATCCCTCCGTGACGAAGCGGCGCGCCGCCTCGGTTCGGTCCCGGTCTCGACCGACCATAACAACCCCCATCCCGGTCCGAGCGAGGCCAAGCGCCGTATAACGCCCAATTCCGGAACTCGCCCCGGTAACGATGGCAATCCGCTGGGTTCGGGAGGAATTGCTCGACATTGGCGAATGGGTTGCGCTTACTCATGCTTCGGCTGACACTCCGGCAGGTTGAACTCGCCAGCGGGCCCGCAATGCAAATCATAGAACGTATCGCGCAGATTCGCGACGATCTGACGAATTGGCGACGCGATATTCACGCTCATCCCGAGCTCGGGTTCGAGGAACGGCGCACCTCCGATCTGTTCGCCTCGAAGCTTGTCGAGTTTGGCTGCGAGGTCCATCGCGGGATCGGCAAGACGGGTGTCGTCGGCCGGCTGCGGGTCGGCGATTCGCCGCGCTCGGTGGGTCTACGGGCCGATATGGACGCATTGCCGATCGTGGAGGCTAATACCTTCGGCCACCGTTCGCAGCACGACGGGCGCATGCACGCTTGTGGCCACGACGGCCACACGACAATGCTGCTCGGCGCGGCCCGCTATCTCGCCGAGACGCGCGCTTTTGACGGCACTGTCCACTTCATCTTCCAGCCGGCGGAGGAGGGATTGGGAGGCGCCGAAGCTATGGTTAAGGAGGGAATGTTCGATCGCTTCCCGTGCGATGCAATCTTCGGCATGCACAATCGGCCGGGGCTCGCGGTCGGCAAGTTCGCCCTCCGGACGGGACCGATGATGGCCGGTGGCGGCTTTTTCGACATCGCTGTGATCGGCCGCGGCGCGCACGGAGCGCGACCCGAATCGGGCATCGACCCAGTCGTTGCGGCGAGCCACATCGCCGTGGCGCTGCAGACGATCGTGTCGCGCAACATCAGACCCGTCGATACGGCGGTCGTCAGCGTGACCCGGTTTCATGCCGGCGATGCCTACAACGTCATCCCCGAGCGTGCCGTGGTCGGCGGAACGGTCCGGGCCTTCGAGAGCTCGACCCTGACGCTGATCGAGCAGAACATGCGGCGAATCGCGAGCGGTGTGGCGGCCGGGTTCGGCGCGACCGCGGAGCTCGATTTCCGCAGCCTCTTCCCGCCTCTGGTCAACGACGCAGCTGAGGCCGCCTTCATCGCCGATGCCGCGGCCGAGCTCGTCGGTCCGGAAAATGTGGACCGCAACGGCCATTTGGTGATGGCCTCGGAAGATTTCTCGCACATGCTCAATCGGCGACCCGGCGCTTACATCGGCATCGGCAATGGCGATGAGCCTGGTACCTGCCAAGTCCACAACCCCGGATACGATTTCAACGACGCCATCCTGCCGCTTGGCGCGAGCCTCTTCGCCCGATTGGCAGAGCGCAAGCTCGCCCGCGGCTAGACATTGTCAGTTACGGTCGCTTAGCGGCTGCAGCCCGGTGCGCGATGGCGACGAAGGTGCCATAGGACATGGCTCAGACTTGGGCCATGGAAACCGGTCGCGTGCAACGTTAAGCTGGCGTCAGCATAAAAGGAGGCTAACCGATGAACAGCATTGTACGGGCTACGAGCCCTGAGGTCGGCGATCCCCCTGCCGGCACCTGGTCAAATTGCCTGGTGGTGGACGGCGTTGCCTATGTCGCCGGCATGACCGCACGAGGTAGTGGTCCGAGCGGCACCCCGAGCGACGAATATGCTCAAGCGAAGGAGATCTTCGGTAAAATCCGCCATCTTGTCGAGGCGGCCGGCGGCAATATGGCCGATGTCGTCAAGGTGACAATTTTCGTCACCGACATCACCCAGCGCGAGAAGGTGTGGCAAGCCCGACGGGAGTTCTTCACTGGCAACTTTCCCACCTCGACCCTCGTGCAGGTGGCGGCATTGGCGGATCCTTCGCTCAAGGTCGAGATCAACGCTGTGGCGCATATCGGGGCAAGCAAGCGCTGATCCGGCGGCGAATACGACGAATTTGTGAAAATTGACGCTCCCCTTTCACGCCGATCTCGGCTATGGAGATTGGGCGTGGGGGGAGAAATCATGCAGATCAAGCTGAAGATTGCGCTCGCAGCCGCCAGCTTTGCGTTGGCGACCATCCCGGTATTTGCTGGCGAGATGCCGACCGATGGCACCAAGAATTTCAGCACACCGACCGACGCCCCTTCCTACTTTGCCAACGAGACCGTTCCCGAGTCCGCTCGGGTCGACCACGCGACCCCGTTTACCAGCGAGGACGTGGCGGCCGTCCCGGAAGATGGGCCGGCGGTTTCGGGCGCGACGGAGACAGGGCACGCAAGGCACGCCTCCGCCCATGGCTCCGCGAAGCACTCGCTGGGCAGATCAAGGGGCTATGCCCGCTCGACGAGAACCGCGGCGCTGCACTCCACGGCGACTCACACCACCGCCGGAAGTAGGTCGGCTTCGGCGAACGGCGCCGGCAGGGGTGGGACGCAGGCCGGTGCAAGCAAGCCAAGCACGACAAGACACGCTAGGACCGGTGCCGGGCAGCATGCGACGGCAGCCCCGCCAGTCGAGCCGACGCGAGTGTCAATCAGCTAATATTGCAGGGGCGGCTGCCAAGCCACCACATCTCGGTAATTCCCATCAGGGAATTGCCGATTGGGTTTCTGCCCTTCGACTTCGCTGATCCTCTCGATTTGTTACCCTGATCAGCTGCGATTAATTCCGTGTTCAAGCCGATAGGGAATTTTCCACGAACTGTTTAATTTTACATAGCACTCACGACCACTTTCCCCGCCATCATTCCCGCCGTGAGTTTGCTACCCTGTTTTCGGCGCGCTCGGCCCGCCGGCCGGATAGGATCAGTCCGCCGCCATCGGCTGGCGCCAGCCGAGCCGGTGGAGGCAGCGGTCGATCCACAGCTTGTTCAGTTTTTCCTGGACACCGTTTTGCGACAGACGACGGTGCAAGGCCGGGAAATCGACGCGATCCATCTCTTGATCCTGGTTGAAGCAGGAGAACACCACCGTCTCGGTGCCGGTTTGGGGGTCGCGCTGCAATTGTAGGCACTGCGCACAGATCTCTTTCATCATGCACTGCATCGGCGAGTTGATGGAGGCGATCGCCCGGTGATCCGGCCGGAAATACCGCTTGAGGCGCATGCGGCGCGCCTCGGCGACCGCTTCATCATGCCGTCGGAGCCGATCGCGATGATCCGGTCAACTGCTTCCAGCGGGATCTCCGCCGGCCCGAGCGTGCCTGAGCCGTACGCCTCGATCGCCTCGACGACATTGCCGACAAAGGCAAGGTCCTGCCGGCGCCCCGGGGCGAAGCCCGGCGGTTCGTCGCAGCACCAGATGACCTGATCAGCGGCGCACTCGATGTCGGCGACCCGGTAGCGGTCGGCAATGGTCTTGTAGCCGGCGAAATAGAGCACCCGCGAGCCCCGCGCGCGTAGCTGCGCGCCGATCGAGAATAAGACGGGGTCACTACACAAAAGTGCTTTGACTGTACGACATTTTGGACGAGCATGAACGGGCTCCGCGCGGGTATGTCCACCGCACCCTTGATGGCGGCCGCTCGGGTGGCGGCTTCACGTCTCTGACGTGGCAATTGCCGACATCCGGCGAACCTTCCTAACCACCGCAGTTGAACTCTCGCAATCATCGAGCCCGGCTCATGCCCCGCAGCAGAAGCCGTGTGGCCGACCTTGCTGGATCCGATCTGTAAGCGGGCGCTGTAACAATCGGGCGATTGCAATCGACGGCTTCTCCTTGTCGCTGGCGACTCGCGCGCTGCGAGGTATTCGCCCGAAGGTGCTGCTCTTCGTCGGCCTCCTCATCGGCGTCCTGGCAGTTGTGATTTCACGACGGTAATTCTGTTCGGTGCGGCGCTGGCAACTGCGGCTTGGCCGGCACGAAGCAGTGATCCTCGGACACGAGAAGAGGCGAAGTGCCAAGCCCTGAGTGTCGAAGAATAAAGGCTTCACCCAGCGTCACTCAGGTGTCTTCTCTGGACCCGGGCCATTGAAGACGGCCCTTGAGACGCCGATCTATCCAGACGACGACCAAGGTCATATAGAGCGGCAAGGT
>Ga0306920_100009237_pt1 | contig 13134 bp, 14 predicted proteins | sample flu12Cox44000170_FD_204666 | JGI IMG/M metagenome (GOLD analysis project Ga0306920, IMG submission 204666) | Lab enrichment of tropical soil microbial communities from Luquillo Experimental Forest, Puerto Rico - flux4day.12C.oxic.44.000.170 (v2)... | ecosystem: Environmental > Terrestrial >... | reverse complement strand
ATGAACGATAGCGAGGCCGGATCGAAGGTCGACGCATATGAGTCAGTGTTTACTGCACTAGCGCACACTGCCAGGCGGCGCGTATTGCTAACGATCTATTTCAACGGCGGCGCGATGACAGCAGGGGAGATCGCGGCAATATTCGAACACGCTTGGCAAACGACTACGCGACACCTTCAGGTTCTTGAGGCAGCTGGCCTAGTTACGCGCGAGAAACAGGGCAGGATGCGTATTTACCGAATTCAACGCAAACGACTTGAACTCGTGAAGGACTGGCTGGCTCACTTTTCAAAGAATGGAAAGCTCTGAGAAGGAGATATGGCCATGCCCGTAAAAACACGCAGTAAAGAAAATAGTGTCAAGACGAAGGGCCCCCTCCCGAATGACATTCCACAGTTTTTTAGGCTCAACATCGAAGTTGGTGAGCTCAAGTCCGCCATTTCGTTCTATACGAAACTGCTCGGAATCGAAGGCCGTAGACAGGCCGGTTCACGCTGCTACTTTGAATGTGGACCTGTCACCCTGCAAGTACTCGACGTCTCGTCGGAAAGTCAGCCGCACCCCGCCGCTAAAGCGCTTTACTTCACAGTCAACGATCTGGAGGCGGTATTTGAGCGAGCCAAGGCCCTGAACTCCCTCTCACCTGAGGAAGTTCACGACGCACCAGGCGGCGGCATCGTTGTGCGCCCATGGGGCGAACGATCGTTCTATGCGCTGGATCCATGGAGAAATCCCCTTTGTTTCGTCGAGGAGGGAACCGTTTACACGGGAAGGGACTAGCCTTCCACAGCGCAAAGATCTGTCAGGCTGTACGTTGAAAGGCTTTGTCCGGTATCACGGGCTTATTCGGAAGTAACTGTTGAAATCAGGTCTCTCTGACAATGCCGGCGGTGTCAAACATTTTTGAGCGCGCTACGACCTGCGCTCGCCGAGCGCCACTTCGCTCTAGTTGAGGCTTTGCAGTTTCGAACCCAGGCTCGCTTGCAGTCAGTATTCAGGTCGAAAATTCAGTTCGACTGCATCTCTTCGGTCTCAAGCTCGATCATGATTACTAGTTCGAACTTCTCCGCGAAGAGGAGCGGGCTGCTCATTCAATGTCCCGGTGTACTGCGCACCATGGCCTGACCCGAGCTCGCCCGCGTGCTGCCCTCCGACGCTCTTATCATGAGTGATGACCGTCACTGACTACTCTGCGCGGAGCTGTACGATTTTGGAGAGCGGTCATCCTCGCGCTCGAGCGCCAGATTACAAGTAAGTCATCTTGTGCGCAGCGCATATTTTTCCCGAGTCTCTTTACCCTACATCTTTGTAAGGAGGTTGTTTCGAGACGCGGCCACACATCCCCAAGCAGTTTGCCACGTCAAACAACCTCCTCTCGGTAGGCTTAAGGAGGTTTCTAATGAAACATTCGAATCTCTTTTTAACGTGGATTAGCGTACTCCTGCTGATGGTCAGTTGCGCGACGGGAAAGGCAATGGCGCAAGCAGGAGACCTAGTTGTTCACGCGACAACTGTCGATATAACTCACTTAACAGGCACAGAGCCAGTCGACCAAATTGATATGACTGCCACGTTCACAAACAACGAATTTAAAGAGTTGGGACACTGTGAAGACAACACCGACTCACTGATCCTTCACGGAGTAAAGGTTACCGTTCAGCAGGGTCTATGCGGCACGACGGCACGGAAGAGCAACATGACCATTCCGTCCTTTAGGCCGTTTTATAAGGGGAGCAACTTAGCGGCATACGAGGGTTTGACCCTCGAAGGAGCCACTGCCGATGCGCTCTTGCGGACGCTAACAAGACTCCAAGGTACCTGCGGCTCCTACTCGCTGCGCGTTGACGCGGTCAATGTCAACCTTGCAGCAGTACGCCGAAACCCAGTAGCAGTCACCATTACGCTGCCAGATGGCTCTTCTGGCTGCCTCTCGATCAACAACGCGCTCATCGACCAGTAACTGCACATAACGGCGGTCGAAGAAGCAGAAAGGTAGAAGAGCAAAGAGCAGAAGTTCATTGAGGGCGGCATTGGTCGCCCTCTCCTTACCTTGGGCAATCAGCAGCTTTGGTCCTAAAATAGATGGCTGTCAGAAAAAGGAGTTTTACGACCACATGCAAGCTAAATGACTTTAAGATTGTTGTCGCCAGTCACTGGGGTTGTGCGGCGAATCCCAAAGATTCCAATTAAGAATGCGGGGGTGGCCATTGTTCACATGAATTGGAAGTTTCGATGCCTACTCACCGCCAAATCCAAAGGTGTCAAGGAACTGATGAGCGCCGAGTGCAGTTACTGTCAGAGGCCAACTAGGGCAGTTGCCATCTGGCTCGGCAGCTTCGCGCGGAGGCAACCCCAGCGGACGGGGACATCCCTCCTTGTGGAAGGGCTTATCACATCGATCCGTGACGGCCATCACCGACGGTTTGCAGCCGATGGGCTTAAAGTCTGGTCAATCTTGTTCTTCTGACCAGTATTGGGACTGCGAAATTTCAACTGCTACCGCTATTCGTCAACTCACTGCCGCTTGAGGTTGCGCCGAACAATCACTAGACGGGCCATCGCCTGAGGAGGTGTCTATGCAACTACGAATGGCCGTTTTCGTGCTCGCGATGTGTGTCGCCGCATGCCACAACAGCAGCGCCTCTGGGACCTCCCCCCAGAATCAGACCAACGGGCAGTCGGCAGCTGCGAGCCGGTTAACCAGCAAGAGTACCTTGGCTCCACTAGGTACATACAAACTCCTCGCCTGGAGTGAGCTAAGGCATGCATTGCATGGATGGAAAGGACTACTCCATCTTTGCGGTGCTGCCACCCTATAACATCGTGCACGCCCAATTAATCAAGATGGGTGAGCCACCACAAACGATTACCACCGGCGTAACGATCACCTATGAAGCTACTGCGGATACTACCGGCTCGATCAACACCATCAGCTCAACCAAGACAAACTTCTGGAGCTATATCAGGGTCCTGTTCCTGAACAGCAATCCTCCCGACGTGGGGCTTACGGGCAGCCACACCCAAGACCTCACGCCTCGCAAACTGAGCTATGACGGTAAGAACGCATACTGGACGGCGAACGGGATACCGACGGTTCCTTACGACGATCAGGGTAGGCGCAACCCCTATGGGATGGCAAAGATTGTGGCTCGCGACAACAATGGAAACGTCCTTGCGTCGGCCAAGATCGTGCTGTCGGTCAGTGACGAAATGACCTGCCTCAAGTGCCATGCCTCCAACAGCGATCCCTATGCGAAACCCGCCTCAGGATGGGAAAACGATAAGGATCCGTCGAAGGACGTGAAGCTCAACATCCTGAAGAAACACGACGATCGATTTACCATCAGCCAGTATCTTCTCAAGCTGGAACAGATGGGTTACGTGTACCAGTCCAGCCTGTATCAAACAGCGAAATCGGGCACGCCCATATTGTGCGCAAGCTGTCACTCGACGAATGCGCTGGGTCTGTCGGGGATCAACGGTATCCGTTCCATGACCTCGGCTATGCACACGTCGCATGGTTCGGTTCTGAACCTGGACACCGGGAAGACACTTGATCAGGCGACGAGCTCACTGCAAAGCTGCTATCTCTGCCACCCCGGCTTGCAGACGCGCTGCGAGCGGGGTGCCATGCACAAGACTGAGTGTTTCGATTGTCACGGCAACCTGACACATGTGGGCAACCAGAACCGCCGTGGTTGGCTGGACCTGCCCGCTTGTCAGATGTGCCATACCAACAGCAAGCGATATAGCACCGCCTTCGACACCGTGAACCACTGGCGTGTGTCGACCGACCCCACCTTTGCAACCAATAAGGACAAACCGATCACCGGTACGTCCCTCTACCGCTATAGTACAGGCCATGGTCAGCTGTATTGCTCGGGCTGCCACGGCTCACCACATGCGGAGTTCCCGACGCTCCAGGCCAACGATAATGTTTACAGCTCGGCACTTCAGGGACATACCGGAAAGATCGCGGAATGCACGGTCTGCCATACACAGCCCCCGGTCACGGCCAATGGCGGTCCACACAAGGTACATACCGTGGGACAAGCATGGGTCGACAGCCACCACGATTATGTGGAAAGGGTGGGCTTGGCAGAGTGTGAGTATTGTCACGGATCTGATTTCCGAGGCACCCTCCTTTCCAAGACTTCAAGGGTACGGTCTTTCGATGCTGGAGACTACGGAACCAGGACCTACAAGGCCGGCGACATGGTGACCTGTTACGACTGTCACAATGGACCGAATGGAGGATGAACGCAAAAACATCTTGGACAAACGACTATGGGGAGTAGCGAGGGGAGGAATGTTGATTCGTCCCCTCGTTTTACCTTTGCGCCTCTACCCGAGCGGAAGCCAAGTAAGATACAGTCGATCTAGTTTCGCGATCAGCGCCTCTGTCACACCTCAGCCAAGCTCATACCCCGTTTTGTGACACCTCCTCACACCAAAGTGACGTATGCGTCACTGACAGCTTCGATTTCCCAGGAGCAGGCTTAATCGTAGATGTTCGCAGTGCTGCACTGCGTATTGGTACGCGCGCAGTGTTGACGCTTGTTTACTCGCCTCATGGAGTCGCTATGAAACGCACCCTCTTTCTCGTGCTCCTTACAATTCCGCTCGTGCTGTTGGCCAAGTCGGCGCCGCGACAAGAGCGCAGTGGAGCGAAATCGCTCTTGAAAACCGCTCCCGCCGCGGCCGGAGAAACTACCCCTAACACGGCCGGGCCCTACACCTTGCTCGCATGGAGTGAGCTGGGGATGCACTGTATGGACGGGAAGGACTACTCTGTGTTCTCGGTCCTTCCACCTTACAACGTGATACACGCGCAGTTACTGAAGCGTGGCGAACCTCCGACGGCAGTGATCAGCGGAGTAACTCTGACTTACACCGCACGAACGGATACCCGAGGATCGATTAACACCTCTAGCTGGAACAAGACAAACTTCTGGACCTGGGTACAGGCCATCTTCCACGCGAATCCTCCACCCGATCGGGGTCTGACCGGCAACGATGTTCAGAGCCTGGCCGCGCATCCGATGACTTATAACTCCAAACTGAGTGTATGGGAGGTCACTGGAATTCCCACCGTTCCTTTCGACGACGCCATGGCTAGCAAGCCGTACCCCATGGCTACCGTCACGGCGAAGGACCGCAGCGGCAAGGTCTTGGCAACGGCCTCAGTTGTCTTAGCGGTTAGCGATGAAATGACGTGCAGCCAGTGTCACAGGTCCAACACCGATCCCTTCGCCAAACCCAACGCAGGTTGGGAGAACAATTCCGATCCTGCTAAAGATGTCAAGCTCAACATCCTCAAAAAGCATGACGACCGCTGGAACATCATTTCGCACCTTCCCGATCTACAGAAAGAGGGTTATTTCTACCAGTCCACGCTCTATCAGACCGCAAAAGGCGGCACGCCAATACTCTGTGCAGCCTGTCACTCCACGAACGCACTTGGAGCAAAGGGCGTACCGGGAGTAAATCCTCTCACCTCCGACATGCACTCACTGCATGGGCCCGTCGTGAACCTTCAAACGGGGACGACCCTGGATAATGCGACGACGCCGTTCGCATCCTGTTATCTGTGCCATCCTGGCAAGGTCACCAAGTGCCAGCGTGGGCCTATGAACAAGGTCGCCTGCTTCCACTGCCATGGGAATCTAACCAAAATAGGCCTGTTGACGCGCACTGGGTGGCTCGATGAACCTGCGTGCCAGATGTGCCACACCAACAGCATGCGTTATCCGACGACATTCGATTCCAATGGCAATTGGCGTGTCACCAATGACAAGACATTCGCCACTAACCCCAATAAACCGATCACGGGCAAGGAGCTGTATCGCTTCAGCTCGGGGCACGGCGGCGTCTATTGCTCCGGCTGTCACGGTTCACAGCATGCGGAGTATCCAACGCTGCAGGCCAACGACAACGTTTACAGCGTGGCGATCCAGGGATATCAAGGCAAGCTGGTGGAGTGCTCAAGTTGCCACACGGCAGTGCCGACTTCCCTCAACAAGGGACCGCACACGATGCACGCCATTGGTCAAGCTTGGGTCAATGCGCATTCGAGTTATGCGCAGAATGGTGGGTACACGGTCTGCGCCTACTGTCACGGACCAAACTACACTGGGCTGTTCCTTTCCAAGATCCCAACGACCAGGACTTTCACGGTGGAAGACAATGGGCAGAAGACCTTTCCCGCCGGACACCTCGTGTCCTGTTACGACTGTCACAATGGTCCACAGGGAGGCTAATCGGACAATTGAAGGGTTCGAACCACCCCTTTGCAGTCAAGGCCGGTCGTCGAACCGGCCTGGTTTTGCTTCCCTGTTGCGAGGTATATCAGCCGCCTCATCAGTGTTGTCCCTGGAATGTAAGACCCATGGTTGCAAAGCCTTGAACCCATCCGCGGAGCACTCTGCAGTGCTCGCGCAGTCAAACAAACCCGGACAGACCGCGATCGCTTCTTGACCTTGCAAACTAGACGTCAAAGCGGACTTGGAATTGCGCTGTCGGTTATCGCCCAAAGCGACATCGGTCCGCTTCGTCAACTCCCCACAATTTGTTGAAGGGTTTGTTCGATATAGTTGGCGTACCCAGGGCATCCGTGACCAGCTCTGCGACCGTACAGTTGGCGCGATGAGGCCGGCGTCGTCTAACCTAAAGCTATGTCCGCCGCTGTGGAACAGGCGCTGGTATTGATTCGCGATCGCCGTCCCGACTCGATCGACAAGGCTCTTGCATTGCTGCAGGATACTGTCTTTTCCTTCAGCATGAAGGTCTGTGGTCATCCCGAGGATGCCGAAGATACCATGCAGGAAGTCCTGATCAGGTCCATTCCACAGTTGCCGAAATTTGAGAACTCGCGTGCTCTCGCCGTCTGGTTGTACAAGGTGGCGAGAAATCTCTGCATCAGCAATCGCCGCGCCGTCAAGAACTCTGCCGCCAGGAACATCTCGCTCGAAGCCTTGATGCCAGATGGTCGCGAGCTGGCCGAACTGCTGAGCACAGCGCCCGGGCCGGAGGCCGCCGTGCTAAACCGCGACAGCGCCGATCAGCTTAGACAAGCGCTGGATGAGGTGCCTCCCGCTTATCGTATGGTGCTGGTGTTGCATGACATGGAGGAGTTGAGCACCGGTGAAGTTTCTCAAATCACCGGCTTGCACGAAGGCACTGTACGTGTTCGTCTACATCGCGCCCGGTTGTTGCTCAGGAAGGAATTGGCCCGTATTACAAGCGGCCTCAGGCCAGGCGCAATCCAGTTACGCGCTGCTGCCGGGGAGCAGCGGACATTTCGTTGCCGCCGCTTGTTTGCGGCATTGTCCGACTATATGGATGGCGTGGTGGATGAGGCTGTCTGCGAGCAGATGAACCGTCACCTCGCCGACTGCCCACCGTGCGAGGCTTTCCTCCGCAGTCTGAAGCAGGCGGTCGAGCGATGCCGTTCGTACCGGCCGCCCTGCGGCTCGCGCCGGGCGGAACAGCTTCGCCGCGACTTGATAGCGAAATACCAGCAGGCAGTCAACTCCCTTAACCGCGAGGCGGCGGTGTGAGTGCCGCTTAGCTTACCCACCCCGTTCCATTTTGGGAATCTAGGTCCAAAAAATACCTTGTAACACTTTCACGCGTCACAGCGTTCCTTCCTGTGAGCCGCTGTAATCGGCTTAACGGAACGGACTCTCCAGTTCGCAATTGGGAGGAACGTGATGATTTCAGCAGTTATAACTCTTACCCAGCCCCAAGGCCCTCATCGCCAATTTGTAGCTACCAGTGGTACCGGGCACCACGTCATCATCGACGATGCTGCCGGAGATACTGGCCCGAAGCCTATCGAGCTTGTCGCCGTTGCTCTGGGAGGATGTACGGCCTTCGATGTCATCAACATTTTGCGCAAGAAGCGTCAACAGGTCACTGCCTATGAAGTGAAGGTCGAGGCCGAGCAGGCGCCGGATCCGCCGCAGGTTTTCACCACCGTTCACATTCACCACGTCGTTACCGGAATCGGCGTTTCTCCGCAAGCCGTCGAAGATGCCATCCGCCTGTCGGAAGAGAAATATTGCTCGGTGGGCGCGATGGTGCAGAAAAGTGCCGAACTCCACACCACGTTTGCAGTCGTCCAGGCGACAGAAGCGGTTTTGGTTGAGGCATAGAGATGATCGCGCTTTATCGGCTATCGGACGTGGCGAGCGGTTCAGCACGAATAAGGCCGACGCTTGTGCCTTCGATGCTGCTGGTACTGATCATCGACTTGTCGTCCTTGGTGGCGGCAGCACAGACTCCGTTGAGCTTGTCGCAGGCTGTCAGTATGGCGCTGGAAAGGAATTCGCTCATAAGGCAGCGCTGGCGGAAACGCATATCTCGACTGCGGCCGCCCGCCAGGCGCGCTCGCCGCTGCTGCCGAAGATAACGTTTACTGAGAGTGCCATGCGCGGCAACGACCCGGTGTTCGTCTTCGGCTCCCGCCTGCGCCAGCAAAACTTCACTCGCGCCGACCTCGCCTTGAACCAGCTCAACACTCCGACGCCGATCAGCAACTTCTCCACTCGCTTCTCCGGCCAATGGAACCGTTTCGACGGCCTGCAGAGCTGGTACGGGGTAAGTCGTGACAGGTACATGAAACAGGCTGCTTAGCAGCAACTCGACCGTAGCGACAAGGAACTCGTGTACCAGGCCGTGCGGGCTTATTACGGCGCCCTACTGGCCCATAGACAGGTGCAAGTGGCGGAAGCCGGCCTGGAGACAGCGCAGGCCATCGAGGCGAGCAGCCGCGGACGAGTCGGAAAGCGGCATGGTGGTCGAGTCGAACCTGTTAAGCGCGCAGGTAGCGACGGCAGCACGCAAGCAGGAACTGATCGCTGTCGCAAAATGTTCTTTCACTTGCGGGCACACAATTGGCGCTCGCAATTGGGGTTTCTTCCGGCACTTTGTTTGAACCGCAGGATGCGCTTGCCGAGCGCACATTTTCTCCGCTTCCGGTGGCTGAATTAGAAGCACCCGCCATCGAGAAGCGTCCCGACCTAAAGCGGATTGAGTCGGAACAACGGGCGCAAGACAAAAGCATCTCGGCGGCGAAAGGAGCGTTTGCACCACGCCTGAGCGATCAGTGAAATGTATCCAGTACCATCAAGGTTCCTGAGTTGACCGCCCCGGCCATTGCAAACTCATAGAAAGGCCCCGCATTGTCCAATCTCAATAACATTCAGCCGACTATTGCTCCCGGACATTGGCTTGACCGCTGCTCCGCAGGCGAATAAACTAGTCTAACACTGGTCTTATCTGAGGATGACTTCATGGCCACACTCCAAGGAGGCAACACTGTCGGGGCTTACGAGGCAAAAACCCATTTGTCCGAACTGCTAGAAAAGGTTGAGGCAGGCGAGGAGATCACGATCACCAAACATGGTGCACCTGTAGCCAAGCTCGTGCCCGTGAAGAAAGGAGCGAGTGCAGAGGAGCGCGCCGCCGCCATTTTGCGGATTCAGAAGCTGGCCAAGGGACTATCCTTAAGCGGATTGATGGTCAAGGACCTCATTAGCGAGGGCCGTCCATGACCGGCGCCGCCTTTGTCGTTGATTGTTCTATCGCGATGGCTTGGCTGTTCCACGATGAAGGGACGCCGAAGACTTCAGTCTTGCTGAACCGGCTATCATCCGAAACGGCACTTGTGCCTGCCTGGTGGTTCATTGAGATTACGAACGTCCTCGCGATGGCGGAGCGCAAGCGTCGTATCACTCCGGCGCAGTCCGATGCTTTTATCGCTGACCTAAGCAAGCTCGCAATCGAGCGAGACGACGAAGCTCCTAATCGCGCCTTTACGCATCTTCTTGCATTATGCCGAACACATCGGCTAACCAGCTACGACGCGATCTACCTCGATTTGGCCATCCGTCGAAATTTGCCTTTGGGGACGCTTGACAACGACCTGCGCAGAACTGCAAGGAAATTGGGTGTCGGTCTCTTAGGTTTGTAATACGGTTTCCTTTTTTCTAAGTGCTTGATGATGCTGGTGGGCGCTATAGGATTCGAACCTATGACTTCCACCGTGTGAAGATATAACTACTATTGTTTACAACAACTTACATAGGCTAATAGGAGCTGCCAACTGCTTATAAGTACTTGTAAGTCGGGGTTCAATCGGGCTGCACATCGGGTTGGAACTGAAGTCACAAGAGAAGGCTTAGAGTCATCGTTCCATGGACGTCCAGAAGGGGCCGCTGACGACCTGGCAAAGACTCTGATATTCGAAGTTGCGATACGGAAGCAAGCCAAGCGTCCGCCAGATGAGATCTGTCCGCTCGCGCTAGAGGCTGGCAGTCTAGCGCGCACTCCACTTTTGAAGAAGCTTGCCGAAGCCCAAGCAGCCACTTGTAGCGGGCATTAGTGACGCTGCGTTCGGTGCCGTGCGCTCCTGCTGTCCGCCGCCCGGACGATAGGGTGGGATTGAGACCAGTGTACACACGCGAGACATGAAGGTTTCTTGCGATAACGGAAGCGGAAATTGACGCAAGCGACAGGGTTACCCATTCGTAAACACTCCGCCGCTAATCGCGGGTATTTGACGCAGACAGGTTCATCTTCTGTGTGGTGACACGCACTTTCAAGAATAGGCCGTTGTAGTGGTTATCCACCGCCGGTCGCTGGCCTGCGCCACATCAGACGCGGGATGACTTCCAGGCTAGTCCTTGGCTGGGCAAGTCCCCGAGCACAGGAATTCGGTCGCTAACCGGGTTGGCTCTTGAGGAAAGCGGACTGACTGTTCGGCGCACGCTGCAAACAGCGCGTGTGTGCAACCACCCTCGTGGAGTCCTTGACTTCGGGGCGGTCGCAAACCAGAATGGTGCGTCGGTTTCCCCCCTGAACCAGTTCGTGGTCTCCGTCTCATAAAAGGTCCAGGGGACAAGGAGGCCGGCATGAAGCGGCTCACCTTCACTTCAGTGTTACTAATCGTTGGCGGGTCGGCTGCCTTCGTGCCGCCAGCTGTTGGTCAACATGAGCATCCCGCAGGCGACTCAACGAAACTGGGTAAGGTGAACTTCACTGTTTCCTGCGACCCATCGGTTCAGCCACAGTTTAGTAGCGCCGTAGCGATGCTCCATTCTTTTTGGTACGAAAAAGCAAGTGACACTTTCGCTGCGGTGGCAGAGAAGGATCCCACCTGCGGTATGGCGTACTGGGGAATTGCCATGACGTACTACCATCCGATCTGGCAAGCGCCCGGCCCGGCCGATCTGAAAGCAGGAACTGCCTCCGTCGAAAAAGCAAGGTTAGTAGGTGCCAAGACGCAGCGCGAACGCGACTACATAGCGGCCATCGACACTTTTTACAGAGATGCCGACAAGGTGGACCACCGCACTCGTGCCTTGGCTTATGAAAAGGCCATGGACCAGCTTCAAGCACGCTATCCTGACGACCATGAGGCGGCCATTTTTCATGCGTTGGCGCTGCTCGCCATAGCGCCCCCTACCGACAAGACATATGTGAATCAGAGAAAGGCTGGGGCCATCCTCGAGCCACTATTTCTCGAGCAACCGGAGCACCCCGGCATAGCCCACTACATCATTCACGCATATGATTATCCACCGCTCGCTGACAGGGCTCTGGATGCGGCGCGACGCTATGCCAAGATCGCGCCGGACTCGCCGCACGCGCTCCACATGCCGTCCCACATCTTTACCCGACTCGGCTTGTGGCAGGAGTCGATCGACTCCAACCTCGCGTCGGCAGCTTCAGCGCAGAAGAACAACGCGCCCGGCAACGAGCTCCACGCGAAGGATTACCTGATCTATGCTTATCTGCAAGGCGCACAGGATCGCGAAGCGAAAAAGGCGCTCGAAGCCCCGCCGCCAGGCCGCAGCGACGACCCCCAATATATGAACTGGCTGTACGCGATGGGGACATCGCCGGCACGCTATGTTGTGGAGCGGCATCGATGGACAGAAGCGGCGGCGCTCCCCGTACCGTCGAATACCTTTCCTGGCGGACGGTGGGCGTGGACCGAAGCGAATCTGCATTTCGCACGAGCCCTCGGTGCGTCACAGACGGGCCAAACCGAAATGGCCCGAAAAGAAGTACAGCAGCTCACGTCGCTCCGTGACACGCTCGCCCAAGGTAACGACAACTATTGGGCTGACCAATTGGATATCCAGCGCGAGACTGCTGCAGCTTGGATTGCGCTGGCAGAAGGCAGCCGCGAAGAGGCTCTCGCGCAGATGCGTGCAGCCGCTGAGCATGAGGACAGGACCGACAAGCACAATGTCACTCCAGGAGTGATTCTGCCAGCTCGTGAATTGCTTGGCGAAATGTTGCTGGAATTGAAGCAGCCTGCCCAGGCGATTGTCGAGTTCGAAGCGACCCTGCGCACGGCCCCCGATCGGTTCAACGCCCTTGCAGGTGCCGCGCGGGCGGCCAGGCTTTCCGGCGATAACGCGAAAGCGAAAACTTACTACGCCCAGCTTCTTTTCATCTGCGATCGCGCCGACGGAGACCGGCCCGACCTCCAGGACGCCCGGTCCCTCTTGGCGCAGAAGTGAGCCGGTGACTCGGTCATCGCAACGAGTCATCCTGGATGGCTGGTCAACTCGTCAATAATCAATAAGTAAACGTCGAGTTGCCCATAATCTAACCGGAGCAGTGACGTACCCAGACATTAGGTAACACTAGTCGCCACTTGCTCCTCCGCATTCCAGCGGACGCACATGGGCAGGCGTCCTCGCTGCCAAAGCGGATCTCGAACTCCTCCAAGTTCCGAGGATAGTCTTACATCCCCGCATACTAGATATTGTGCTATGGTGAGTCAAGCGGATACCCACCATCCTGAAATCAACAACAGCAGACATGTTGTCGCTATGCAGGTTATCTCGAATATCTGGCCAGCAGTGTAGGAAGACTTTATTTCATGTTTGGTGAAACGCTGGGCCAACTGAAGCATACCCGTATGCGTTAGGCTGTTGAGTATGTCCCAGGTTCTTGTCTTTAAGTCGCGGTAGAAATTAGCACCGTAGCGATCATCAAGTGCTTCAGCCATCGTGAGCTTTCGGCGAGGCTGCACAACTCGCCGCAATCAATGGGGGTTTGAGGGGTTGCGCTCCAAGGTCGCGCGGTACTTCCAGGGCATCCAGTCCACAGGTT
>Ga0306920_100009235_pt1 | contig 13137 bp, 13 predicted proteins | sample flu12Cox44000170_FD_204666 | JGI IMG/M metagenome (GOLD analysis project Ga0306920, IMG submission 204666) | Lab enrichment of tropical soil microbial communities from Luquillo Experimental Forest, Puerto Rico - flux4day.12C.oxic.44.000.170 (v2)... | ecosystem: Environmental > Terrestrial >... | reverse complement strand
CGGCGGCGAGGCCGGCCCGAGATCCATCGGCAGCGCCCGGCGCTGCCGGCCGCGCAGCATGTCCAGGCAGATGTTGGTGGCGATCCGGTACAGCCACGAGCGCACGCTCGAGCGTCCCTCGAACCCTTCGGCCGCGCGCCAGGCCCGCAGCATGGTCTCCTGCACGGCATCGTCGGCCTCGAACCCCGAGCCCAGCATGCGGTAGCAGTACCCGGTCAGCTCCCGCCGGTACTCCTCGAGCTTGTCCGGGCTTACCTCGGCTGCTGCGGTAGACGGCATACTGGCACCCTACGTCAGCCCGCTGACATTTTCCGGTGGGCTAGGCGGGCTGCGCGGGCTAGGCGGGCTCCATCCCGTACCTGCTCATCAGCTCGCGCTCGGCCTCGCGAGACGGGGGCTCCGGGCCAGACCACAGCGCGTCCAGCTCGGCGAAGTAGGCGTCCATGGCCGGGGCGTGCAGCACCAGCAGCCGGGCCGGCTCGGTGCTCCGGTTGCCGAACGTGTGGCCCGCCCCGCGCGGCACCAGCAGGAAATCATCGGGACCGCCGGCCAGCTCGGCCGCGTCCAGCCAGAAGGTGATCGTGCCGTCGAGCACGAAGAACGCCTCCGAGCAGTTCACGTGGCGGTGCGGCGGCGGGGTGCGGGCGCCGGGCGGCACGGTCCGTTCCATCAGCGAGAAGTCGCCGCTGGTCTGGGCCGCGACCGCCTTGAACGCCATCACGTTTCCGCGCGCGGTGAACAACCGTCCCTGGCCCGATGGCACGATGTCGGTCATGCTGCCTATCCTCTCAAGATGAGCGACCTGCTGGCCGACGCCAAGGCCATGCTCTACCAGGCCGATCCGGACGAGTTCATGGCCCGCCGCCAGGAACTCGTCGCCCAGGCCCGCGAGGCGGGGGAGCCGGACGTAGCCAAGCAGATCGGCACGCTGCGCAAGCCGACCCGCTCGGCCTGGGTGGTGAACCGCCTGGTCCGCGCCGATCCCGAGGTCACCGCCCGGCTGGCCGAACTGGCCGCCGAGCTCCGCGACGCTGGGCAGTCCACGGACGGCGCACGGATCCGGGAGCTGGGCGCGGCCCGGGCCCGGCTGGTCGACGAGCTCACTCGGCAGGCCCTCGAGGACTTGCCCGCCCCGGCCGCGGCGGTCCGCGAGGAGGTGACGGCCACCTTCGACGCCGCCCTGGCCGACCCCGAGGTGGCGGCCAGCCTTGGCACCCTGGTCCGCGCCGCCCAATACGCCGGCTTTGGCCTGCCTATTCCCGGCGACGCGCCGGCCCCACCCCCGCCAGCTGCGAAAACCAAGAAACCCGCGCCGGCTGAGCCCAGTGCTGAGCGCGAACGCCGTCACCGTGAGAAAATAATTTCGGCCGAACGAGCCGTGGCTGAAGCCGATCGCACCGCGAACGCCGCCAACGCGGCTGAGCAGCAGCTGGCGGACACGGTCCGGCGGCTGGAGGCCGAGCTGGCGCAGGCCCGCCAGCAGCTCGCGGAGGCCAGGCGGCAGGCCTACCGGGCCGAGTCGCAGCAGCGGCGGGCGGCCGAGACGTTGAGTCGGCTACGCCCGCCGCCACCGGCGGCCAAGCCAGCGGGGTAAACCTTCCCCGGTGGCCAACGTCTCTAAGTACACATGAGGCTGTACCCGCCACCTGCATTGGGCCCGAACGGAGGATTGGTGGACACGCTGACCGGGGTTGAACACCTAGCCGAGCCAGACGGGTTTCGTGATTTCGTCGAGGCGCGGTCGTCTGCCTTGTTGCGGTCTGGCTGGTTGCTGACCGGGGACTGGCCGAGCGCGGAAGACCTGGTCCAGACCGCGCTCGCCGCGGCCTGGCCGCGCTGGGCCAGCCTGCGGCGGCAGGACGCCCCGGAACTGTATGTGCGCAAGATCATGGTGAACACCTTCCTGCGCTGGCGGCAACGGCGCTGGAACGGTGAGATCGCGACCGGCCGGCTGCCCGAGACGCAGGCCTACGACGCGTTCGCACAGGTTGATGCCCGCCACGCGCTGCTCGCCGCGCTGGACCGGCTGCCCGCCCGGCAGCGGGCCGTGGTCGTCCTGCGCTACTTCGCCGATCAGACGGAGTCGCAGACCGCGGCGGCGATGGGCTGCTCGGTAGGGGCGGTGAAGTCCCACGCGGCCAAGGCGCTGGCCCGGCTCAGGGACGCGCCGGGCCTGGCCGAGCTGATGAGCGGAGGAGTGGCGTCGTGAATACCGAAGAACGAAAGCTAGCCGACGTGCTGCACCGGGTCACTCCCGAGCCCCCGCGCCCGGTGACCGTGGAGCAGGTCGCGTACCGCCTGGTCAGCGAGCCCCAGCTCGGTCGTCCATCCCGGGACGGTGAGCCCCGCCCGCGGCGCGGCGGCATGAGCTGGAGCCGGGCCTTCGCGCCGGTCCTGGCCGCGGCGGCCGTGATCGTCATCGCCGGCGCGAGCGCCGGCATCGCGGTCTTGGCCAACTCGCATCACAACCCGCCGTCGGCGGTCGGCGGCACGCCGGCCTCGTCCTCGGTCTCGTCCGCCGCTCCGGTGTCCTCCTCACCGTCGCAGACCTCATCCTCGCCCGAGCAGACCAATCCCGGGACGGACATCGCCGGCGGACCCTGGGGCGCGGCGCTGATCGACCAGCAGACGTACGAACAGGGCTCGCTGGTCAGCGGCGACGGCTCGCTGTACGCGTACTCGAGCGGCTACCTGGACCGGATCGATCCGGTCACCGGGACCATCGCGGCGACGGCCCGCTACAACCCGCCGCTCCCGGGCCCGCCGGTCATCGTCGGGAACACGGTGTGGGTGGTGTGGTCCGCCAGCGGCGGCAACATCAGCCTGCACGGCTACAACGCCCATACGCTCCACCAGACCGCATCGGTCCAGGTGCCCGCCACCGGCGCGGTGGCCGCCTCGGCCTCCAACCTGCTGAGCAGTGGCCCCGATGGCCGCCTCTACGTGGCCGGCGGCGGCCACGTCGAGGTGGTGGACCCGGCCACCGGAAACCTGATCAAGGGGATCAGCCTGAGCGCGGGCCCGGCCAACTCGGTGGCGGTCTCGCCCGACGGCAGCACGCTGTATGTCGGCGTAACCCCGTCCGCAGGGGGCTTCGAGTTGCTGGTGTATAAGCTGGCCAACGGCATCATGACCGACTCGTCCACCCTGCGGGGCGCCTTCAACGGCGGCAACCTGGTCGCGACCCCGGGCGGGGTCTGGGGCACCACCGGCGTCGGGATGAGCGAAACGACCTGGTTCGCGCCCGGCGGAGACCTGGGCCAGGCCGTCCGCATCGGCCAGGGCGTGGGAGCCGGCGTCGCTTCGGTGCCCAGCTACGACGGCGGCGTGGTCTGGGTCGGCGGCTCGCACACCCTCACCTGCGCTAGCCCGGCCAACGGCCGGGTCCTGGACGCCGTGACCCTGCCTACCGACCACAGCGTGGTCGAGGACTTCAGCAGCCCCGCGGTCGTCGGTGGCCACGCCTACTCGATCTACCAGGACCCCCAGTCGCAACAGTCCGGCCTGGTCAGGATGACGCCGCCCGCCGCCTGCTCCGGCCACGTCAGCTCGTAGCCGCGTCCCCTAACGAACCAGGATTGGCTGGCCGCGCCGTCCGTCAGCTGCGAGTCAATCTTCGCGAGGCGATTGCCAGGGACGGCCAGGTCTGGGAAGCTTTCGGCTGTTGTCCGGTGGCTCCGTGACGGGGGTGCTCATGGCGATGCGAGCGGTCCGCGTGTCCAGGTGGGCCGGTGCGGCGGTGCTGACCGCGTGCGTTGCGCTGACCGTCGTCGCCCCGGCCGCCGCGGCCAGCGCGACCCACGCGAACGCCGGGCCAGTAGGCGTGCGGGCCAAGGCGGCCGCCATCGCGGTCGCCTCCACTGGCCAGGTGCTGTGGAGTCGCGACCTGAACACCGAGCTGCCGATGGCCAGCATCACCAAGGTGATGACCGCGCTGGTGGTGATCCGGGCGGGCGGTCTGAGCCGGAAGATCACCGTTCCATCCGCCGTCGTGGCCTACGTGGACGAGCACGACGCCAGCGCTGCGGGCCTGCGTCCAGGGGATACCCTCACCGCCAGCCAGTTGCTGGAGGGGCTGCTGATGCCCTCCGGCGCCGACGCCGCCTACACCCTGGCCGAGGCCTACGGCCCGGGCCTCGGCGCGTTCATCGCGAAGATGAACGCCACGGCGAAGCGGCTCGGCCTGACCCGGACGCACTTCAGCAACTTCGACGGGCTTCCCTATCCGACCGGGTACTCGACCTACTCGACCCCGGCCAACCTCATCAAGCTCGGTCGGGTCGCGATGGCTTCGGCGGTCTTCCGCTCGATCGTGGACCAGCGCAGCTACCGGATCGCGGCCGGCTCCGGGCATCATGCGTACTTCTGGCGGAACCTCAACCCGCTGCTCGGCGTCTACCGCGGCGCGATCGGGATCAAGCCCGGATGGACTCCAACCGCCGGGCACTGCCTGCTGTTTGAGGCCACCCGAGGCGGTCGCTCGTTCATCGGCGTCAACCTCGACAGCCCCGGCGTCGGTGCCACGGTCAACGGAGCCGATGCGACCCGGATGCTCAACTGGGCGTTCAGCCTTCCCAGCTACTGATCATCGCGCGGGACAGATGTGTCCGGGACAGGAGACATGCTTGACGGCGCGGCCGAGCGGCCGGAATCATCGTAGGGCTTGTGCATTAGTGAACCGCGGCACGGTAGAGCGAAGGAGGGAAGCCGGGAGGGGCCGTGCGACTGCGGTAGCAGACGTCACCACCCAACTGGGTAGATTCCGCGGATCGGAGAACAGGACATGAGGGGCTTCAAGAACTTTCTTCTGCGCGGTGATGTAATCGTCGTCGCTGTGGGCCTGGTGGTAGCGCTCGCCTTCAGCATGCTGGTGACCGCTTTCACCACCTACATCATCAACCCGATCGTGGCCGCCGCTGGCGGATCGACAGGCAACGGCCTGGGCTTCTATGTCAGCGACCACAACAAAAAGACATTCGTGGACATCGGCGCGTTCATCTCCGCGATCATCTACTTCGTCATCTTCATCGCCGTGGTCTACTTCCTCATTGTGGTCCCCTACAAGCACGTCCAGGCGCGGCGCGGGCAAACGGTGTTCGGCGACCCGGCGCCGGTCAAGACCTGTCCCGCGTGCCTGTCCGACGACCTTCCGGCCGCCGCCTCTAAGTGCAAGTACTGCGGCACGGACCAGCCCGTCACGGCCTGACCAGCCCGACCCACCTCAGGCATGGCAGGAAAGGTGGGATATTCGTCCTTGCTGCCATCGCGTCGCGGACGACACACTGAGATGCATGCGCACGGTGCTGATCGTCCTGTTCGACGGTGTGCAGAGCCTGGATGTGACCGGCCCGCTGGAGGTGTTCGCCGGGGCTAACCGATGGCATTCCGGCCGGGACCAGGACCGGCCCGCGTACCTGATCCGGACGGCCAGCCTGGGCGGTGGTGCGGTACGCACCTCCAGCGGGCTGCGCCTTTCTCCGGACGAGGACCTCGCGGACGAGGCCGAGCCGGATGTGCTGATCGTTCCCGGCGGCGAGGGCACGCGGCGCGCCGAGCCGGCCCTCATCGCGTGGCTGCGGGTGCAGGGCCCCCGGGCGAGGCGGCTGGTGTCGGTCTGCACCGGCGCGTTCCTGCTGGCCGAGGCCGGCCTGCTGGACCGGCGCCGGGTGACGACCCACTGGGCCTACTGCGCCACGCTCGCGGCCAGGTTCCCCGAGATCACCGTCGACCCGGATCCGATCTTCGTCACCGACGGCAACGTCACTACCTCCGCCGGGGTCACCGCCGGGATCGACCTGGCGCTGGCCCTGGTGGAAGACGACCTGGGCCGGGACGCGGCGCTGGATATCGCCCGGCATCTCGTGGTGTTCCTGCGCCGCCCGGCCAACCAGGCCCAGTTCAGCACGCAGCTCGCCGCCCAGCTGGCGGACCGGGAGCCGCTGCGCGAGGTGCAGCGGTGGATCACCGATCACCCGGCCGCGGACCTATCGGTGGAGACGCTGGCCCGCCGGGCCAGCCTGTCCCCGCGCCAGTTCGCCCGGGCGTTCGCCGCCGAGGTCGGGATGCCGCCTGGCGGCTACGTGGACCGGGTCCGGCTCGAGACCGCCCGGCGCCGAATGGAAGACACCGCCGACGCCGTCGAGGAGACCGCCCGCCTGTGCGGCTACGGCACGCCTGAGGCCATGCGCCGCGCCTTCATGCGCGCGCTCGGCGTCAGCCCGGCCGAGTACCGCCGCCGCTTCCGTCCCGCCCCTAAGGAGAATCATGCAGATCGCCATCGTGCTCTATGACCGGTTCACCGCGCTGGACGCGGTCGGCCCGTACCAGGTGTTCAGCAGCATGCGCGGCGCCGAGGTGGTCTTCGCCGCCGAGCAGCCCGGCCGCGTCAGCGACGACGAACGAAGCCTGCACCTGTCCGCCGACGCCGCCCTCACCAACGTCCCGCACCCCGACATCGTGGTGGTCCCGGGCGGACCCGGGCAGAACGACCAGATGGGCGACGGCCCCCTGCACGACTGGCTCCGCACCGCGGACCAGGGCACCACGTGGACCACCTCGGTGTGCACCGGCTCGCTCATCCTGGCCGCCGCCGGCCTGCTCAACGCCCGCCGTGCCACCTCGCACTGGCTGGCCCTCGGCCAGCTCGGCCAGCTCGGCGCGGTCCCGGTCAGCGAGCGCGTGGTGTTCGACGGCAAGTACGTCACCGCGGCGGGCGTGTCGGCCGGCATCGACATGGGCCTGACCTTGGCCGGCCGGATCGCGGGCGACGAGACCGCCCAGGCCATCCAGCTCGGCATCGAATACGACCCGCAGCCGCCCTACGACGCAGGCTCCCCGGACCGCGCCCCCGCCGAGATCGTCAGCAAGATGCGCGCCCGCAGCCGCTTCATCCTCGCCGGCCGCCCCACCTAACCCACCTAAGCCCACAAACCCCACGCCAGCCCCACAAACCCCACGCTAGCCCACAAACCCCACGCCCTAACGAAGGGCGCTACCACGACGCGAAGACGCCCTCGCGACGTTCGTGGTCGTAGTGGTAGACCTCCCGGCCGTCGATAAACACAAGCTCAGCCCGGCTCATGACGTCCAGCGGGTCGCCCGACCAGATCACCAGGTCGGCATCCTTGCCGACCGCCAGCGAGCCGATCCGGGAATCAACCCCGATGATCCGGGCCGGGTTGATCGTGACGGCCCGCAGCGCCGTCACCGGGTCCAGGCCCTCCTTGACCGCCAGCGTGGCCTGGTGGATGAGGAAGTGGATCGGCACCACCGGGTGATCGGTGGTGATGGCGATGGTCACCCCGGCCGCCGCCAGCCGCCCCGGGTTAGCCAGCGACCGGTTCCGCAGCTCGACCTTGGACCGGCTGGTGAACAGCGGCCCGATGATGACCGGGATCGACGCGGCCGCGATCTGGTCGGCCAGCAGATGAGCCTCGGTGCCGTGGTCGATGACCAGGTCATAGCCGAACTCCCGGGCCATCCGCAGCGCGGTCGCGATGTCGTCGGCCCGGTGGCAGTGCTGTCGCCACGGGATCTGGCGCCGCAAAACCAGGCTGAGCGCTTCGAGCTTCAGGTCGCGATCCACCACGGTCCGTTCGGAAGAATTCTCCGAAGTGGCCGCGGCCAGCTTGGCCTGGTAGTTCTGCGCGGCCACGAACGCGCCGCGGATCACCGCGGCAGTGCCGAGCCGGGTAGACGGGGTCTCGTTCCGCTCGCCGTAGACGCGCTTGGGGTTCTCGCCGAGCGCGGATTTCACGCCGGCCGGCTCACGGAGCACCATCTCGTCCACGGTGCGGCCCCAGCACTTGATGGCGACGGTCTGGCCGCCGATCGGGTTGGCCGAACCGGGATTGACGTTGACCGCGAGCACGCCGCCGACGATGGCGTCACGGAAGCCCTGGTCGGCCGGGTTGATTGCGTCCAGCGCGCGGACGTGCGCGGAGTTCGGATCGGTCCGCTCGTTGGTGTCCTGGCCCGCCCAGCCCTCGGCCTCCTCGGCCACGCCGGCGTGGGCGTGGGCGTCGATGAAGCCGGGCAATACCCACTTTCCGGTCGCGTCGACGACCTCCGCGCCGGAAGGCACCACGAAGCCGGGCCCCTCGACCGCGGCGATCTTCCCGTCCCGTAGCAGGATCGTCCCGCCCTCGATCGGCTCGCCCTCGACCGGGACGACCCGGCCCCCGACGATGGCCGTGCTCGTGTCAGTCACCCGGCTTATCTTAGGTGCCGGGCACCCGGCGCGGCCGGCTAGCCGCCCTGGCTGATGGCCCTGATCTCCTGCGGGCTCAGCTCCAGGGACGCGGCGGCGATGTTCTCCTCGGCGTGCCCGGCGGAGCCGGTACCCGGGATGGGCAGGATCGCCGGGGAAATGGCCAGCAGCCAGGCCAGCACGACCTGGTGCTCGGTCGCGCCGTGCCGCTCGGCCGCGACGGCCACCGCCACTCTCTTGTCCGTCTCCTGGATCGGGGCCCAGGGCAGGAACACCAGCTGCTCCTGCTCGCAGATGTCGATCATCGACTGCGACCGGCGGTCCGCCACGTTGTACCGGTTCTGTACCGACACGATCGGGACAATCCGCTGGGCCTCGCGCAGTTGCGCCTCGGACACGTTGGAGATGCCGACGTGGCGGATCTTGCCCTCTTTCTTCAGCTCGGCGAGTGCGCCGACCGATTCGGCCAGCGGAACCGCCGGGTCGGGCCGGTGGAACTGGTACAGCGGGATCTGCTCGAGCCGCAGCCGCCGCAGGCTGCCCTCGCACACCTCGCGCAGGTGCTCCGGGTGCCCGTCGGCCTCCCAGCGGTTCGGGGCGGGCCGGACCAGGCCTCCCTTGGTCGCGATCACCAGGTCGTCCGGGTACGGGTGCAGCGCCTCGGCGATCAGTTCCTCGCTCACCGAAGGTCCGTAGGAGTCTGCCGTGTCGATGAAGTTGACCCCCAGCTCGACCACCCGCCGCAGCGTCGCGATAGCCTGCCCCCGGCTGGGTGGCTCGCCCCAGATCCCGCGGCCGGTAATGCGCATCGCGCCGAACCCCAGGCGGTTGACGGTCAGGTCACCGCCGACATCGATGGTCCCCGCCGCTGCGGCGGTTGGCTGTGTGCTCACTCCGAACCTCCTCTTTTGCGGTTTCAACGTCAGCCTCTCACGATCCCCGCGCGCCACCGCAGCGGGGCTGAGCAAGGCCTGGTGGCGTACCCCCCAGATCAGCAGGTCAGGCGCTTATCTTCGCCCGGGCCAGAGCCAATTTGACCGCTTTTGACAGCGTTTCTATGTCATAGGCGCCGTAATGCCGCATGCCATTGACGAAAAACGTCGGAGTTCCCGATACGCCGGAAAGGTCGGCGGAATCGGTGTCCTCGGCCACCCGCGCCGCTCCCACGTGCTTGCGCAGGTCCACGATGAATCGCTCGGTGTCCAGGCTGAGCGAACTCGCGTACCCGATGAGGTCGCGCATGGTGAGCGCGCCCTGGTGCTCCAGCAGCAGGTCGTGCAATTCCCAGAACGCGCCCTGCTTGGCTGCGGCCTCCGAAGCCTCGGCGGCGAGTTGCGCATGCGGGTGGACGTCGGTCAGCGGCAGGTGCCGCCACACGTACCGCACATCGCCGAAGTCGCTGAGCAGTTCCCGCACCGCTGGCTCGGCCAGACCGCAGTACGGGCACTCGAAGTCCCCGTACTCCACGACGGTCACCGGCGCCTTCTCCGGCCCCCGGATGTGGTCCCGTCCGTCGTCGACCGGGACCACCAGGTCGGTGATGACCTCGGCCGTGCCCAGCAGCGCGCGCAGTCGCGGCCGTGCCGGCAGCCGGTTTACCGCCTGGAAGATGACCCAGGTCAGGCCCGTCGCACCTAGCGCGGCGGACAGGATGCCGAGCTTCGCCTCGGCCAGAGCGTCGCCGCTCAGCGCCAGCGACGCGATCAGCAGTGAGACGGTGAACCCGATGCCGGCCACCGCGCCGGCTCCCACGACCGCGCCCCAGCCGACCGGCGGCCGCAGCCGCCCGTGGCTGAGCCGGGTCACCAGCCACGCGCAACCCGCCGTGCCGACCGGCTTGCCGACCAGGTAGCCGATCAGGATGCCGAGCGTCACCGGCGAAGTGTAGGCCCGGGCCAGGAACGACGCGTTGAGCACGATCCCGGCGTTGGCCAGTGCGAACACCGGCACGATGACGTAGCTCGTCCACGGGTGGAACAGTTGCGCCAGCCGGTCGTTCGGCGAGATCGCGGTCCGCACCACGTCGCGCGCCGACTGGGCCAGTTCCGCGGTGGGCTGCTCGCGGAACATCCGGAACGCCTCGGAGGCCTGCTCGAGCGAGGCCCGGCTGGCCGGGTAGGCGTACGACAGCAGGCCCAGCATCAGGCCCACCACCACCGGATCCACGCCCGATTTGAAGAATGCCACCCAGGCCGCGATCCCGACCAGCGCGTACACGGGCCCGTACCGCACGCCCCGGGCCCGGATCAGCACCACGACGGCGAGGAGCCCGATCCCGGCCAGCAGCGGCCCGACCTTGATCTGCCCGCTGTAGACGATGGCGATGATCGCGATCCCGGCCAGGTCGTCCACCACCGAGAAGGTGAGCAGGTAGGTCCGGACGCGATCGGGCAGTCGCCGGCCGACCAGGGCCAGCGCACCGAGCGCGAACGCGGTGTCGGTGGCCATCGTCGTGCCCCACGCGTGCGCCGACGGCCGTCCCGCGTTCGCGATCAGGTAGATGCTGATCGGGACGATCATGCCGCCCAGGCCCACGGCCACCGGCAGCGTGAGCCTGCTCCGCACCCGCAACTCGCCCACGTCGAACTCGCGCCGCGCCTCCAGCCCGACGACCAGGAAGAACAGCGCCATCAGTCCGGAGTTCACGAATTCGCGCAAGTCCAGGGTCATGCCCGAGCGGCCGACCGACACGGCCAGCTCGGTGCCCCAGACCCGGTCGTAGGAGGACACGCTGATGTTCGCCCACAACAGGGCGGCCACCGTGGCGCCGGCCAGCACCGAGGCGCTGCCCGTCTCCGTGCGCAGGAAGTCCCGCAGCGCGGTCTTGTTATGCCAGATCGTGCGACCCGAGAACAGCGACCCGCCCCCCGACGACTCACTCATCGTGGATCATGACCTCCCTCCGGCGGGTAGTAACGATCCACGATCGCAGACTCGACCGGTGGAGGCGCGAATGGCCCTGATGTTCTTGAACGGGGATGGGATGCGCGGCGGGCGGGCGCATTACACCATCGAGGGGGTTCCGCTGATCGGAGAGCGGCAGACGGCGCCGCTCTACCGGTTCTACTCGGTCCGCGATGAGTTCCCCGCTCTCTATCCGGTCGCCGACGGCGGCCAGCCGATCCTCGGCGAGCTGTACGACGTGCCGATGGGCCCGCTGAGCGCGCTGCTGGCCACCGAACCGGAAGAGCTCGAGCTCTCCATCATCGAGCTGGACGACGGCGAGCTGTCCTTCGCCATGGTGCTCCGGGAGGCCGAACATGCCCTCGGCATCCACCAGGACATCACGAGCTACGGGGGCTGGCGCGCCTACCGCGCCACCTCGCTCAGCGAGGGCCCCTGACGCGTGACGCCTCTGATCCACACGCCGGCTACGTCCGCCGGCGTCACCAGGGAGAACACCCTGGCCAGGGCGTCGGTGGTGTCTGAGGCATGCTTGAGGTTGACCGCCAGCGTGCTGCCCGCGCCCGGGCGCAGCCACACGGCGTCGAAGTCCTTGCCTACGGAGAAGTCACCGACCCGATCGTCGAGGCCGAGCGCCCGCGCGCCCGCTCGGGTCGCCAGGTACAGCAGGTGGACCGGCGTCAGGTTCATTCCGCTCGGGCCCAGCATCTGCTGGATGAAGTAGGCCTGCAACGCCTCTTTGGGCAGGAACAGGCCTGCTCCCGCGCCCACGTCGGAGCCGAGCGCGATGCCGACGCCGTGCTCGACGTGGCGGCGCAACGGGAACAGCCCGCTGCCCAACGCGCAGTTGCTGGTCGGGCAGTGTGAGACCGAGGCCCCGTGTTCGGCCAGCACCGCGAGCTCATGGTCGTCGGGATGGACGTTGTGGGCGAAGACGCTGCGCTTGGTGACCAGGCCGTGCTGGCAGTAGGTGTCCACGTAGTGCTGGGCGCCGGGGAACAGCCCGGCCACCGTGGCGACCTCGGCCACGTTCTCGTTGACATGCGAGGTGAACCACACGCCCCGGTCGAGCAATTGCGCGCAGACGGCGAGCATCTCGTTGGACGCGGACAGCGAGAACCGGGGCGTGACCGCGTAGCGCAGCCGCCCGCGGTCATGCCAGCGGTCGATCAGGTCGGTGCTGTCGGCCAGCGCCGCCTGCGGTGTATGCAGCAGATCCGGGCGCAGGATCCGGTCGCTGAGCACCAGGCCCGAGGTGATGTTCAGGCCCCGCTGCGCGGCCGCGGTGAACAGCTCGTCCATGGCCGCCGCGAAGTGTGAGCCGAACACCAGCGCGCTGGTCGTACCGGAGGCGAGCAGGCCGTCGAGGAACTCGCTGGCCACCTCGCGCGCGTACGCCTGGTCGACGAGCTTGCTCTCCTCCGGCAGGGCGCATCGCTCCAGCCAGTCCAGCAGCGACATGCCCAGTCCGCCGATCGCGCGGATCTGAGGGAAATGCACGTGGGTGTCGATGAAGCCCGGCACGAGCATCCCGCCCGGCAGCTGGGTGACCGGCTCGGAGGGGTGCTCGGCGCGCAGCGCCGCGAGGGTGCCCCGGGCGCAGATGATGCCGTCGCGGACCAGCAGCGCGCCGGTCTCCGCGAGCGCGTCGGCCGGGTCGCCGTCGAACGGGTCGCCCGGCGTATCGACGATCGTCCCGGCATATATGGTCATTTCGCTCGCCTCTGGGCCGCTTCGAGACGCTGACTCCCCTCCTCGCTCGTTCCTCGCGCGTCAGTCCAGGCCGCGCCGCGACCCTTTGGCTCACTCATGACGTCCAGCAGGGCCGCCGCGACCGCCACGGCGATGATGGCCGGGTCCTTGCCCGTGATCCCGGGCAGGCCGATCGGGCAGGTGATCCGGGCGATGGCCTCCGGGCCGTGGCCCAGCTCGGCCAGCTGGGCCTGGAACCGCGTCCACTTGACGCTGGAGCCGATCAGCCCGATGCCGCCCAGCGGCTGGCCGGCCCGCAGGGCCGCGTCGCA
>Ga0306920_100009233_pt1 | contig 13138 bp, 11 predicted proteins | sample flu12Cox44000170_FD_204666 | JGI IMG/M metagenome (GOLD analysis project Ga0306920, IMG submission 204666) | Lab enrichment of tropical soil microbial communities from Luquillo Experimental Forest, Puerto Rico - flux4day.12C.oxic.44.000.170 (v2)... | ecosystem: Environmental > Terrestrial >... | reverse complement strand
AAGTGATCACACGTCGGCGGCAGGCCGCCCTCAGCTCTTTGCCTTCGGCGCTGTGTGCGGCTGCCCGGTGACCGTCGCCGCGACGCCATACGCGAAAGTGTCCTCGATCTCCTCGATGGATGTCGAGGCACCGTAAATACACCTCGAAGGCACGATCTCAGTGTATCAGATGCCCGCCGACACTCCTGGTCGAGGAGTTCGACATGCAGAAGACATTTGCGTGGGGCGGTATCTGTCCGAGGCCTGCCAGCAGCACCACCTGGAATGAGTGAGGTTCGCTGCTGGCCGTGTTGGTGACCTTGCGGGCATCAATGCGCGCTTTGATCTTCTGTGCCACCCGCTTGCGGTCGCCCGGCAGGGTAGGCGGCGTGCCGGCGCAGCCGGCCAGCAGCACGACGCAAATACCCGCGAGCCACAGGCATCGGGAGCGAGTCGTCTGGAATGATGTGACCTTAGCAGTTACCAAACCAACTGCCGAGCTGCACATATTGACTCCAGTGTGTTGCGGTTATGACATATGACGGCCGGCGGCCATGCGATCAGCGCCTCCATCCGCCCGCCGTCGGCGCCGTGTGCGCCGCTGTTGGTTAGATAAGGGAGGGCTCTGGGAGATTCGGGTACTTCGGCGCGGTTGGATCACCGCCCTCCTCGGTGAGGTTTCAACCAGCCAGCCGCCGAAGTTTCAGGTGCCGGACTTCCGCCACCCGGCACGTAGTTGCTGAAGTGCACGCGCCAGCAGGCAGTTCACCCGCGTGCTGGCGGCGCCGCGGGAGCGACCGCGGGGCTGCAGGGACAGGGGCTGCGGTTGGGATCAGAGGATCCCTGGAGACAGGGGGGTTCCCGCAGGCCGGGCGCTGCGGGTCGAAGGGTCGGCGGTGCGACGAAATCTCCGGTACCCGATTGGCCTGAGATCTACTCTTAGCCCTTAGTGGAGGACCGCAAACTGGGGCAGGGGCGTTTGCAGGGTATGGTGGGGTCCAAGAAAGCGCTGGTCGAGAAGCTGTTCGCCGAGCATGGCGGGGCGTTGAGGGCTTTTTTCTATCGGCGCGTACGCCGTCAGCCGGAAGCAGCGGACCTGGCGCAGGAGGTTTACCTGCGCCTGCTGCGCGTCCCTGACATGGACTCGATACGCAATCCCGAAGCGTATCTGTATACGGTGGCGAGTAACCTTGCCAAAGAGCACGCGCTCAAGGAGCGGCACCTGAATGCGGCGCTCGACATCGACGAACCGGCCGTTCAGGAGCAACTCGCTGATTTGCCGGGCTTTGGCGCATTCCTCGACAACGAAGCCCGCGTGAAGCGCTTGCGCCAGGTGCTGAAGGAGCTGCCGCCCAAGTGTCAGGCCGCCGTCGCACTGCAGTACACGCAGGGACTGAGCTATGCGGAGATCGGCCAGCAACTCGACATTTCTCCCCACATGGTCAAGAAATACTTGAGCCGCGCGCTGGCTCACTGCCGACGGCGCATGGCGCGGCTGGGATGAGCCTATGAATGCCAAGGAAGATCGGATTCGCACCCTGGTTGCCGAAGAGGCGGCCGACTGGTTCGTTGCGAATCGTGCAGGCCTCGCTCCTGACGAGGTAGCGCAATTCGCCGCGTGGCTGAAGGCCTCGCCAGTGAATGTGGAGGAGTATCTTGGCGTGGCGCTGATCGCGCGCGATCTGCGCGAGGCCTGCGACGATCCGCAGCTGTCACCGGCGGCGTTGCTGAGGCGTGCGCGTGGCGAGGATAGTGCGGCGGCTGAAAGCCGCGTACCTCCGATAAGCACTGCGGCGCGACCCGCGCCAATGGGCCGCTGGCAATTCGCCGCGGCGTGCATCGCAGCGCTCGGCGTCGTGAGTGTGGGTGGATTCCTGTGGCGGGACTGGCAGGTTACCCGCGCTCCGGCGCCCATCACGACCGGCAGCACTACTGTGTACTTCGAGACACGCCATGGCGAGCAATTGAGACGGCGCCTGGCAGATGACTCGGTGCTGGAGCTGAATACCGATAGCGCTGTCACGGTGAGCTACAGTGATAAAGAGCGCCGCGTAGTCATCGAGCGCGGCCAGGCGGACTTCGAGGTAGCGCACAATCCGGGGTGGCCGTTCCGGGTGTTTGGCGGATCAGCGCAGGTTTTGGCAGTCGGAACAAGATTCGACGTCTACGTACAGCACGACTCGACCGTAGTGACCGTGATCGAAGGCAAGGTCGCAGTCGGCTTGTCCCCGCTCCCCGCGACCTCCGGGGCGGAGCCGTATAGCAACCGCTCCGCATCCGTGGTTCAGCTGGGCGCCGATCAGCAGGTGCGAGTGTCCGAGGACGCGTGGCCGGCGACGCCCGTGGCGGTCGACGCTCAGCGCACGACCGCCTGGATGCGGCGGCAGATCGTCTTTGAGCACGAGCCGCTCGAGCGCGTTGCAGCCGAGTTCAATCGCTATGCACCGACGCCAATCGAGATCGATACGCCGGGGCTGCGGAACCGGCAGGTCAGCGGGGTCTTTGCCACCGACGATCCAGAGTCGTTCATCGCCTTCCTCCGCACATTGGATGGGGTGCGGGTCGAAGTGACCGCCACGCGAATCCGGGTTTCGCGGCGCTAGAACCCTGTTGGCAGGTGCCAGCGACGATTCGATCGTGAGCCATCGCGCGTCCGGCGACATGCCGCTTTTACGCCAGCACCCGGCAACCCCGAACCGTCGGGTTCGCAGTGAACTGGCGGCTGCAATGAACCACGCTCCCCCTCGCACCTGACTTCGCAGAGCCGTGTCTCAGGACCATGCTTTGGCGAACGCAGCCTGTGGTACCCGCGCCCCGGCTCGGCCTCTCTTTATTACAGCAGCGGTGTTTTCGGCTCGCGGCGCCGTCCATGGCGCTGCCGAGGCTGGCGACGCCAGAACGGGATGCCAGGGCCGAGACAGCATGCGTAAAGCGGTAAACCTCCCAACACCCGTGCACGCCATCATTCGGTGGCACGGCGCGCGCGGTGCCGTCGTCACAAGCGTGCTGTTGCTCGCCGGATGCGTGCATAACGCCACGACTTCCTATCCGCAGCAGTGGTCCCCGCCGGGCGCCGCGACGCCGAGCGCATGCCCCAACCTCGCCGGTCGCTACCGTAATGCGGGCGAGTTGGCGCCGGGCACACCATGCAGTGGCGGGCGAATCGCCGTGCGCGCTGAGTGGCGCTGCGACACGTCCTCATCGGACAACATCGCCGAGGTCGAAGCCGACGAGTGGGTGGAGTTGCGCCAGCCCGACGCCGACACGCTCATGGTCATATCGAGCAATCCGGTGGTCGACGTCAAGGAGATGCACCGCTCCCGGGGCGAGTTCTCGTGCGGCAACCGCGGGCTCGAACGAACTCTGCATGCCAGCCTGAGTAGCGTGGGAAGCAACGCCGCCACCTCGGTACCGCAGGCGGAACCGAGCTGCATGAGCGCAAGGGCGAAGGACGGCCACTCGCTCTGCCACCGGGGAAACGCTGGGTCCAAATCGGCAGGATCGATCACAGCCTGCGCCAGTGGCGCGACTTCAATGTGACATACGGCTTTGAGCTCGATGCGGTAGCCGGACATGTATACCGCCTCGCTCAGCAGCCAGCCTCCTGCCTCGTCTCAGGGAAAATCGAGGCAGCACTCAACTCGCACCTGATCCGTCGCGTTCAGGTCTCGCTGGTAGACCGAGCGCCCGGAGAGGCGGACCGGCGCTTCTGCGCGGAGGCGTTATGCGTTGCGGGTGTTGCCGTTAGTTGCAGCGCTGCCGACAACTCTCCGATCACTACTGACCGGTTGACGCTGAGTTGCATTCGCCTGAGCGGATCGAGCCACGGGTATTACGGTCAGGCGGCGACCCCGCCTTAGATAGGCTCCTTCAAGGAATCAGCTGGCGTCAAGCTGACGCCTCAGACCCGAAAAATTGCCGCTGCCCGTGTGTACCTTGCGTGACGCTCGAGGCAGCACGCATGCTATCAGCCCGGCCACGGAACAAAACCAACACTCAAGCCCGCATTGGCGATTGATGTCTGCGCAGAGGGTAACGGCCGGAGAGCCCGGTATCGTCCGCATCGACTCACACCATGCCGTTGCGCAGACCGTCGAGCGCCTCGAAGCCCTGTTGAAGGAACGCGGAATTCAGATCTTCGCGCACTTCGACTTCACCGCTGACGCCGCGCGCACAGATCTCACGATGCGTCCGGAGCAACTGCTCATCTTTGGAAGTCCCAAGGCAGGAACACCACTGATGCAGGCGCAACCGACCGTGGGGCTGGACTTACCGCTGAAGGCCTCTTATCTGGGAAGACGCCGACGGTCACGTAACGATAGCCTACAACGATCCGCAGTACGTGCTGCGGCGCCACGCGGTCTGCCTGCGACACTGAGCGGCAATATCGCCGGTGTGATCCCGCTGCTCGAGCGCGCCGCACGGGAGTAGCCTGAGCGCGGCCCAGCCTGAGCCCACAATGGATGCCGCTGTTTGCGACATCCGCGCCTTGAAGCCTTCGAATCCTGCGGATTGATTCTGTGTGGGCATTGGCGAGCTCGTGTCCAGGCTCGCGGTGCAACCCAACGCCGAGCTTACGTCCGCGCTGCCTAGCATCAGACCGGTCGAGGTCGAACATATGTGTAGATCGACCTCAGTGATCGTCGGTTGGCGCCTGTGCTTAGAACCCTGGTTGACCTGCGTGCGACCCCAAAGCAATCTGTGTTCAGCCACGGCAACCGCGAGTCTCGGACTGTTTGAAGACGAATGGTCGCGATAGGCATCCCGTCTTACCGGGAGCGCCTGGGGAGCACCAAAGATGAACGAGTCGGCCGGCAACTTGCAGGAGGTGGCAACGCCGCTGCAGATCCCCGCACAAGGGGCCGGCACGAGCGTGCGGAGCGCGACTGTGGCTGCCAACCTCTCGTGCCCGCTGATCGTAGATCTGGATGGCACGCTCATAAAAACCGATTTGCTGATCGAGTCTTTCGCGAGATTGCTGCGGCAGGCGCCGCTGGCGCTCTTTGCGCTGCCAGTATGGCTCCTTAAAGGGCGGGCATACCTGAAGCATAAGATTGCCGAGCGCGTGGAACTCGACCCGACGCTCCTCCCCTATCGCACCGCGCTCGTCGAGTATCTGCGCGGCGAACATGACAAGGGGCGACCGGTTGTTCTCGCGACGGCCAGCGATGAGCGACTCGCTCAGCGAGTCGCGGATCACCTCAAGATCTTCGATTTGGTTCTGGCCAGTGATGGCCACGTCAACCTCTCCGGGGAACGCAAGCGAGCCCTTCTCGTCAGTCGATTCGGGGAGCACAGCTTCGACTATGTCGGCAATGAGTGGCGCGATCTCGCCGTGTGGTCCTCGGCCAGGAAAGCCATTGTGGTCGATTCGAACCCACGATTGTTGCGAGCCGTCGAGAAGTCCGCGGAATACGAGAGTGCATTTGCAGAACGCAGCGCAAGTGCGCGCGAATACCTGAGTGCCCTGCGACCGGAGCACTGGCTGAAGAATCTTCTGGTGTTCGTACCCCTATTCGCCGCACACCTGTTCCTCACACCCGTGCTCGTGGCCAGGGCGCTTGTTGCGTTCGTGGCGTTCTGTTGCTGTGCATCGGCGGGTTACCTCATCAACGATTTGCTCGATTTGCAGGCTGATCGCCGTCATCCACAGAAGCGCCTGCGTCCATTCGCATCGGGACGACTGCCGCTCGCCTACGCTCTCCTCATGGCGCCCGCCCTGGTTGTTCTCGGTTGTCTCCTGGCGGGCCTGCTTTCCGGGCTCTTCCTCGGAATCCTGCTCTTTTACTTCGTGCTTTCGCTCGCTTATTCCATCGAGCTGAAGCGAGTGGTGCTGCTGGATATCCTGGTGCTCGCCAGTCTCTACACGCTGCGCATTGTCGGAGGCGCCGCGGCGATTGCGAGCTCGCTATCGGTTTGGCTGCTCGGGTTCTCGATGTTCCTCTTTACCAGTCTCGCGTTTGTGAAGCGTTATGCCGAACTCGTGATCATGCGCAGCATCGAGGGGGATCACGCCACGGCACGAGGCTATGAGCTGAGTGATGCGGAGTTACTGGCTTCCAAGGGCACGGCCAGCGGTTATGCGGCTGTCGTGGTCCTCGCACTGTACATTGCGAGTGGAGCTGCCAAGGCTCTTTACTCCCGGCATCAGCTCATCTGGGCGGTATGTCCCCTGCTACTGTACTGGCTGGGATATCTCTGGCTGATCGCACATCGTGGCAAGATGTTTCACGATCCTCTCGTGTTTGCACTACGCGACCGGACCAGCCGAATCCTGGTTCTGCTCATGGTGGCTGCGCTCCTGTTGGCCATCTAGACCCGAGAAGAGGATGATCCGCTTCCGTCGCGTCCATGACAAGCAAGCACTCACTTCGCGCCCACGGCCAGCTCGTATTGTTTACTCTCGGCCTCATCGGACTCGCCGGTGCGCAAACCTTGCCCGCCGCTGAAGTTGCTGTGCCGCGCTCTGTCGTCGAGCTTCAGCCGATTCGCCAAACCAGTTCGAACAGCCTCGAATCGTCCAGGGGTTCCCAAGCATCGGCCACACTCGTCAACCTCAATCCAAACATCAATGCGTGGTATCTACTGACGGTTGTCTGGAAGGATGGCTCTGGAGCCTCATATCACCTGGAAAACCCACAGCCGCGTGCGCAACGTTTGATTCTGGATCCGAGAGATCCCGCGAGTGTCGAGCTTCTGGGCGGCGACACTCGCCATGCGTGTAAGCTGCTTGCAGACGAAGCAAGCAGCCCGTTGGTGGAGGCGAGCAAGTCGCACGTGCCCTACGCTCCGCTATGCGAGGGACGGCTCTTTTTGCGCAACCCGGTCAAGGGACACCTGACCCGCCTGGAAGCCCAGGCGGAATTCGTTCGCAATCAGGTGTGGGGCGGGGAGAAAGTCACCGTCATCATGCATCACCTCCTGGAAGACACCCATCGGGAGACAGCACAGCTCAGTAGTGCTCCGGGTCAGGGCACCGGGACCGCAGTCGGCGCAGCAGCGGAAGAGGCACCCCTGGCTGCGGCTGTCGATGCGAGATACGCGGGCCGGGTTCTGACTCCGAGCGGGCTTGGGCTGCCGCTCGAAGATGTGCATGGGCCCGTGAGGCCCGGTGCCTGGTATGCCGCGAGCGGTAATCCGGGCGTCTATGTAAGTGTCATCGAACCCCAGTTGATTGACACGGCGATCCTCGAGAGTCACAAAGCGACGGTCAACGCGCTCGACTCGGTCGAGGCCTCATCCCTCTGCTACCTGGTCGCATTCGACCTCGATCGCTTCGACCTGGGCTATGCGCTCGGCACGGAACACCCGTCCGTCGAATGGTCGGAGCACATCCAGCCGCAAATGAGAGACCCCACGCTCCCAGGTCCAGACGGAATTGGAACGATCGCTCCGTTGGTTTCGACCGGCTTGGTCAGCCCGCAGTCTGCCAAGATAACCGTGGCGACCTTCGCCGGCGGGTTCAAGCGCATGCATGGGGCCTTCAAATATGGGCAGCTTGCCACGGTAAACCACGGCAGCCATTACGGGTTTGTGGAAAACGGCGTTGAGTTCAGCAAGCTGCAGCCCGGCCTCGCGACCGTGTTTGTGCTGGAGGATGGATCAGTCCAGATGAAGAGCTGGGACGCGCAGGATAACCGTCTTCTGGGGAAGATCCGCTACGCGCGACAAAGTGGGGTGCCGTTGGTCGAGCTCGATGACCGCTCGCAATCGACAGTTCCCGGAAAATTGGTGAATCAGTGGGGTCCGGGAAACTGGTCAGGCTCCGAGGATATGAAATTGCGCACACTTCGAGCGGGTGCTGCACTTCAATCGAACGGCAAAAAACTGTTCCTCATCTACGCCGTGTTCTCGGACGCGACGCCCGCCGCGATGGCTCGTGTATTTCAGGCTTACCGCTTCCGTTACGGCATGCACCTGGACATGAACGCACTCGAGCACAGCTATTTCGCGCTCTATCGACGCAGCGGCTCACAGCTCTTTGTCGATTACCTGATCGACGGCATGAGTGAGGTGGATGAGACTGCGACTGGCGGTAAGGTTCCGCGTTTCCTCGGTTATTCAGACAACAGGGATTTCTTTTTCGTAACGCGACGCAGCCAGTGACCAAGGGGAAGAACGATGAAACCGCTCCACACATCGTCCTTGGGAATATTGATTGTCCTCGGGCTGGCTTTGGCTCCTGCAGACTCACTCTGCGCTCCATCCCAGGCGCTGGAACAACAGAATGAAGCTCTGTTCCAGGCACTGCAGCGCGCGCATTTGCTCTCGGACGAGCAGATGAACGCCATTCGCAGAATCTTTGCTAACTCCGGCTATATCGGGCAGGGAAATCCAGCGGTGACGCAGCATCCGGTGACGCCCGAGCAATGCACGGAGAAACTCGCTGCGGCGGGAGTGCATTACGAGAACCCCCGCTTCGAGCAGATCTGCAAGGCTAAGTACATGGCGCCCTTATACGATCCTTCCAAGCAAAAGCCCGAAGACGCCAAGGCCTGCATCGATCAGTTCGAGTTTCCCGACATTCCCTGCACCTATCCGGTGGTTTGGGTCAAGGCCCGCGAGGCCGCGGAGATTTGTTGGGCCATGGGCAAGCGCCTTTGCGACGCCCACGAGTGGGAGGGCGCGTGCGCGGGAGCGCTCGAGCCGCCGGACTACCGCTGGGACCTCGCCAAGGGACTCGCCCCGGAAGATGCGATTCACCGCATGCGCATCGCGCACAACCAGGCTTACAGCCCGAGTAAATCATGGAGTTATGGTCCAGCGTACCGGACGGACATCTGCGCCACGGGGAGCACGAAAACCCCGGGTTGCAATGGCGGCAGCTGGACGGGTTGCGGCTCGAACACCTATCCGACCGGGGACTTTCCCGCCTGTCGAAGTCTGCTGGAGGTCTACGATCTGAACGGCAACGCCGCGGAACACATGAATCTGCCGCTCAATGAGAGTCAGATGTCAAGTCTCGGCAGCAAGGAGCTCGGTTACACGGAGATGAAGGGCAGCTGGTTCATTTTCAACACGTACCGGGCGCATGAGGACTGGTGTCGCTGGCGCGCGCCGTTCTGGCACGGTACCCGCGTAATGGACGAAAGAAGTCACGCCAACTACCACCTCAGTTTCCGCTGCTGCAAGAGCCTGAACTGACTAAAGGATCGATGCCACTTTCGCGCGCACCAGCGGCCCCACCGGGAGCGCAGTAATCCGGGGATCTTCGATACCTGTGCAGGCAGGAATGGTGTCGGTGCAGAAAATACGCTTCACCGGCAGCGACCAGAGTCCCTGCCAGCGCTGCCCGGCAAACAACCCGTGCGTGACGCAAATGTGCAGCTCCGCCGCGCCGGCGGTTATCAGTTTCTCGCATGCCGACACCAGCGTCGCCCCGGTGTCGAGTACATCGTCGACGATCACGGCACGGCGTCCAATTCGGCCGACGGGGTTGTGATGCACAATGCCACTGGCAGTTCGCAGCTTCTGGAAGTGAGCGATCTCTCCCGAGGTCTGCCCGGCCGCGGCCCTCACGGCCTCGCAACGAGCTAGCGCGCCCTCATCGGGGGCGACGAAGCTCGCGTCGGTCAGCTCAAATTTCCGCAGGCATTCACCAAATATCGCGGCGGGAGAGAGCGACTCGAGCGGTAGCGGAAAGAGTTCTCGGTCATGTTGGCTATGCAGATCTACCGCCCAGATCTCGTCGAACGCCGAAGCCTTCAGGAGCGCTCCGACCCAAGCCGTCGCGAGACTCTCTCCTGGCTTGAGCTTGTCCTCACGCGAATAGGCGAGGTACGGAAGCACCCCCGTTATGCGGTCCGCGCCTTCCTTCCTGAGCGTGTGGGCCAGCAACAGCAGCGCAGCCATCTGGACTTCTGGCGGGGCGATGCTCCCGAGTACCAGACAATGCTCCCCGGAGACGGTGCCTTGGATCGACGCGTGCAGTTCCTGATTCTGGTAACGCACGATGGAGAATTGACCTGGTTTTAAGCCAGGGAGGTCGCTCAGAAATTTTCCGACGTGCGAATACTCAGGGAAACTGAAAAGCGTGGGCATGGTTGCCGCTGACTCGCACCCGCCCCCTCAGTCGCTCTGTGCCGGCGCGCTGGGCGAAGTACCCAGTTGTGCGGCGAGAAGTCTCACATTCACATCAATCGGACCTTCGTCGCTGAGGATCCCCGCTGTCGAGGGGTCCCGCAGAAGGTTGCGCACCAATTCCAGCTTGCCATTGACCAACGCCCATTCACTGATCAGACGGATGCCATGGCTGTAATCGGCATAGTTCGCACCGTGGACGGTGCTCAGAGGTTGGATCGGCTCGCCCACTCCGCGATGCCAGCCGTAGATGGCAATGCGCCCCAGATGCGTGGTGAGTCGATTGGTCATGACGACGTCTTTCTTGTCCCCGGAGATCAATTCTCCCAACCGCGCGCCGATGGCGTGCACCTGATCCTTGATCAGTTCGTTATGGTTCCAGTAGTAATCCGTCGAGCGCATCTGGGCGCCCGCCAGCAAAGGCTGCGGGACCAGCTGATAACGGGACTGCAGATAGATTGCGTCAACCATTTTCCTGGTCGGCAGCACAAAGCCGAAGCGCTCCGCGATCGTGGCCGCGGTGTGAAGGTTCATGGGAATCCGCAGGAAATCGGCGTCGGAGCCAATGGCGAGATAGTCCGGCGTGACGAAGATGGTGGCCGCGAGGTTCCTGGCGGTACCCGAGTCGCCCCGAAGTTCGACAGGCACGAGCTTCCTGAGGAACTCGGGAAGATTCCCCTTTGAAATCTCTGCCAAGATGGCTTGCTCTCGTTCCGGGGCAGTCATGTTCGTGACGAACCGCACAAACTGCGACCCCGTGAGATCCTGTAATGACCTCGCCGGGATGCCTTGCGTCAATTCATCGACCAGCGGCGCCGAGTCGCTGAGGGACCTGGGACTCGCGCTCAGGGGAAGAAAAACGACTAACGCCAATACGGCTAACGGAACGCGCCTGAAGCAGCTTTCTCGCAATCTGGTGGCCCCCGTCGCAAAAGGCCCGTAATCGTACTTTGTGCACGTGCATCTGTGCAAATGTTTGAATCTGATGTGAAATTGCGCTCGGTTCTGGCGGTATTTTCTGGCGGGACGTCGTGCAGTTACCTTGTCGCTGCCTCATGGCTCCGCAGGCTCATTCCGGTCCGGTGGATGCTGCGCGGCAACCGCAGCAGCAGCTTGAGCGCAGGTGATGAGCGTGCAAACTCCCCGAGCAGACGCCGCCGAGCCCGCGGGAAGTCCGGCCTACCCGCCAACAGACTCCAGACCTACGGCAAGCGTCCTTTCCTGGGGCCGCTACCCGAAGGTCACGCATCGCTATGTGCACAAGCCCGCCTGGGACGACCAGGTCCCGGAAATTCTCGCCGCGGCCGGACCCGGCTCCTTGCTGCCCTTTGGTGTGGGGTGCAGCTACGGTGATTCCTGCCTCAACGCGGGCCGCGACCTCATCGACTGCCATCGTCTGAACCGTATTCTGGGTTTCGACGAATCGACGGGAGTGGTTCGCTGCGAAAGCGGCGTGAGCCTGTCGGATATCATCGAGACTTTCCTACCCAAAGGCTGGTTTGTGCCGGTCACTCCGGGCACAAGCTTCGTGACGGTCGGCGGCGCGATCGCAAACGACGTACATGGTAAGAACCATCACTGTGCTGGCACCTTTGGCGCTCACCTTCAGCGGCTTGCCCTGCATCGTTCCGACCACGGCTTGATCGTCTGCAGTTCCGCCGAGAACCCGGACATGTTGCACGCCACCGTTGGCGGACTCGGGCTGACAGGTGTGATTGCCTGGGCGGATATACAACTCAAACGCGTGGATGGCCCGTGGATAGCGACTGAGTCCATCCCCTTCAGCTCTCTAAGATCATTTCTCGATCTCAGCCATGAGAGTAACGACCGCTTCGAGTACACCGTGGCATGGATCGACTGCTTTTCCGGGAAGAACGCCCGCGGCATCTTCTTCCGCGGCAATCACGCGGCCAGCGACCGCAAGAAATTCCATCCCAAGCGCGGCCCGAGACTTCCGTTTGCGCTGCCGGCCTGGGTCCTCAACCGCTGGTCTGTCCGAGCGTTCAATGCGGCTTACTACGCGGTGCACGCACTGAAAAAGCGAGCGGCCTTGGCGCCGTACGATGAGTTTTTCTATCCGCTCGATTCCATCCGGCAATGGAATCTGCTCTACGGCGCACAAGGCTTTCTTCAATACCAATGCGTTATTCCGGAGGCGCACCTCGAAGCCTTCGAGGAGCTACTTGAGCGCATCGCACGCTCCGGCATGGGTTCTTTCTTAGGGGTTCTGAAGCAATTCGGCTCGGCGCCGTCGGCGGGCATGCTGTCCTTTGCTCGCCCGGGACTCACCATCGCACTGGACTTCGCCATGCGAGGCGAACGGACACTCGAGCTCATGCGGTCATTTGATGAGGTTGTCCAGCAAAGCGGTGGAGCGCTGTACCCTGCCAAAGACGCCCGCATGAGTCCGGCCATGTTTCAGACCTCATTCCCACAATGGCGCAGCTTGATACCTTACATCGACCCCAAGATGTCCTCTTCTTTTTGGCGACGTGTGACCGGGCTACCATCATGACAAACACCACTCTCCACATTCGATGAAGCTTGGGAGAACGTCTGCGGTGACAGGCTGAGAGTCGAATGAGGAAGATCATCATTCTCGGAGCGACCTCGACCATTGCGCTGGAGGTGCAGCGACAATTGGCGCGACGGGGCTGCGAATTACTCGTTGTCGCCCGTTCACCCCGGCGACTCACAGAACTGCAGGCCGACTTGCTGGTGCGGGGTGCGCCCAGGGTGTTGACCTACCCGGCCGACCTATCCTCCATTGCCGAGCACAACGGTGTCTTCGAATTTGCCTCCAGCATGCTTGCGGATTTCGACACCGTGCTGCTCGCCTACGGCTCGATGAACGACCAGAAAATCGCCGCGACTTCTATCCCGGTTCTGTTAGAGGAACTGCAAGTCGACTTCGTGAGTGCCGCCGCCCTCCTCACTTTGTTCGCCGCCGATTTGGAACGGCGGCGCACGGGATGCATCGCCGCCATCAGTTCGGTCGCCGGAGATCGGGGGCGCCGCTCCAACTACCCCTACGGCTCTGCCAAAGGTGCTCTCGCCCTCTTCCTCCAGGGCCTAAGAA
>Ga0306920_100009232_pt1 | contig 13138 bp, 9 predicted proteins | sample flu12Cox44000170_FD_204666 | JGI IMG/M metagenome (GOLD analysis project Ga0306920, IMG submission 204666) | Lab enrichment of tropical soil microbial communities from Luquillo Experimental Forest, Puerto Rico - flux4day.12C.oxic.44.000.170 (v2)... | ecosystem: Environmental > Terrestrial >... | reverse complement strand
ACGCGCTTACCAGACTGAACATCGTCGCATTGATCGCAATCCCCAGCGCCAGCGTCAGCACTGCAACAGTCGTAAAGCCCGGCGACTTGCGCAAGGTCCGAAATGCGTGTCGCAAATCCTGCATCATCCCTTCGAAGAAATTCACCCCGCGTGCGTCGCGGCACTCCTCCTTGGTTCGCTCGACTCCGCCAAACTCCATCTGTGCCTGCCGCCAGGCCTCTTCTCGTCCGAGGCCCCGGCGCAGCAAATCCTCAACGCGCCCCTCAACGTGAAATCGCAACTCCGCGTCCATCTCGCGCTCCCTCCGCGAGCTTCTGGCCATCGCTCCCATCCACCCACGCACACGTTTCCACAACATCATCCTTCCTCCCCGCCACCCGCGACTCCTCGCAACCACTCCTCTCCGCCTCTTTCCTGTCTCCCACTTGCCATAATCCCCACCCTTCCCGACGGAACCGCCAACCCCTTACAATTCACCGTTCTTCTTTTACTCGTACCTCAGCGCCACCATCGGATCCAGCTGCGTCGCCCTCCGTGCGGGCAAAAATCCAGCCAACACAGCCACGCCAGCCATTAGCAGCGCGGCCACCGCTATGTTCACGCCATCCGTCGCCGGGACGCCAAAGAGTATTCCTGAGAGCCAGTGGCCTTCGAGACGCACCACACCCACAGCAACGAGAAGGCCCAGGCCAAGCCCGAGTCCAGCCAGCAGCAGAACTTCGCGCATCACCATCCGCAACACGTAACCTTGCGTTGCCCCGAGCGCCATGCGGATCCCGATTTCGCGCGTTCTCCGCGCAACCCCGTAAGACATCAAGCCGTAAAGCCCGATGGCCGCCAGCAGAGTCGCCAGGAATCCGAACGCCGACGAGAGGCTGGCGATCATCCGCTCCGTCGACAACGAATCGCTGATCTGCTCCTCGGTCGTACGCATCGCGTATACCGGCAGGTTAGAATCCATCTCGTGCACCTTCTCCCGTGCGGCCCGCATCACCGCCCCCGGATCGCCTGCTGTGCGCAAGTACACCGTCATCTCGCTCTGACTCCCCGTAAAGCCCGTAGCCAGATAGGGCAGAAACACCTGCCCCGGAATGTCGTCCCGTAAACCTGTGTACTTCATGTCCTTCACGACGCCGATAATCTCCATTGTGGTTTTGGTTCCTGGATCCGTTCCAAAACCGAGGTGCCGGCTAATCGGATTTTGTGCCGGGAAAAAACGGCGCGCGAATGTTTCATTAATAATCGCGACGCGCGACGCCTCGTCGGAATCCGTGCTGCCTGCAATCGGACGGCTGTCCTGCGCCGCGAAATCGCGTCCCGCCAGGAGTGGGACACCCAGCGTCGCAAAATAACTCGCGCTGATCTTATTCATGTACGCCTGAGGACGGTCCTCAGGCCTGGCCGTAGAGTACCCTTCCACCGTGAGCCCGCTATCCCAGTCGTCGCCACTTAGAATGCGTACCGCGGCCAAGCCAACCGATTCGACCCCGGGAATCGCTCGGAGGTTTTCACTCAGTCGCTCGTAGAAGAGTTTCGATTCCTCGAGGTTATAGCCGTTGAGCCACGGGTTAAGCTCGAACCCGATCAGCCGCTCGACCGCAAAACCCGGGCTCACACCGCGCAGGTTCTGCATGGTGCGCAGGAATAGTCCTGCACCGACCAGCAGCACCAGTGACACCGCGACCTGCCCGATCACCAGCGCCCGGCGCAAACCGCCACGCCCGCCGAGCGCAGCCAACCCTGCTTCATCTTTCAGGGCTCTGTTTACGTCAGGCTTCGTCGACTGCAGTGCTGGCCCAAGACCGAATGCGATTCCCGTAACAAAGGTGACCCCCAGCGCGAACAGCAGAACGCGCATATCGGGTGTGGTTGAAATCCCTAATGCGGCCGACTCTCGGCGCAAATAAATGGCCATTAGCGCCTCATCCGCCCAGAATGCGAGCAGGAGACCCGCAATCCCGCCAAGCATCGAGAGCAATAAGCTCTCGACCAGCAGTTGCCTCAGTACCCGCCCGCGGCTCGCACCGATCGCTAGGCGAACCGCTATCTCCTTCTGTCGTCCGGCGGCTCGCGAGAGAAGGAAGTTCGCCAGGTTTGCGCAGGCAATCAGCAGCACAAATCCCGTGATTGCCATCAGCACCCACAGCGGCGTTTTCAAGTCCCTCCGTAGGGACGAGGAGCCTCGCGAGCCAGGCCATAGATTGACCGAGCTCTTCAGAAACTCCTCTCGGTCGTAGGCGGAAGCGTGATTGAACGCCGGCTCGCGTACTTCCATCTCGAGCATCGCGTGCATCAAAGGCTGGAGTCCGGCCTTCGCTTGCTCCGGCGTCATTCCAGGTTTCAACCGGCCGAACGCATACAGCCATCGGCTCCGCCGGTCGATCAGAAAAGAAGTGCGCCGGCTGCCAAGGAAGAGCTCTTCCATCGTAATGGGCGCAAAAATATTAGCGGGCCGGTCAGCCCCCACACCATAAAAGCCCTGCTGGGCCACTCCAATGACCACCATGCCCCGGTTGTTCAGGAGTATCGTCTTGCCGACCACGCCCGGATCGCCCCCGAACCGCTGTTTCCAGAAGGAGTAACTCAACACGACCAGCGCGCTGCCGTCCGGCACACGGTCCTCATCCGGTGTGAAGGTCCGGCCCATGGCGGCCCCTACTCCAAGCACGCCGAAGTAGCTGCTCGAAACGAGTTCTACGTGCACGCGCTCCGCTTGCCCGCTGAACGACAGGTTTGCGGAAGCATGCCGCCGACAAAACATTCCCGAAAAAACTTCGTTTTGTGCCTCAAAATCCTTGTACATCGGGTAGGAAACCGCGTCGTCGCTGGAGCTGTTCCCGTAATATCGCCCGCGCGTCTCGAGCATCACCAGTTGCCCCGGATCGTTGACCGGCAGCCGCCGCAATAAAATCTGATCCACCAGCGAAAAAATCGCCGTGTTGGCCCCAATGCCCAGCGCCAACGTGACGACCGCAACGGCGGTGAACCCGGGCGACTTCCCCAGCACGCGCAATCCGTAGCGCACATCCTGCGCGATGCCTTCCACAAAATTCACCCCACGCGCGTCGCGGCACTCTTCTTTCGCTCGCTCGACTCCCCCAAATTCCATCTGCGCCTGCCGCCTCGCCTCTTCTCGTCCCGCCCCCCCACGCACTAAATCCTCGGTCCGCGCTTCAAGATGGAACCACAACTCCGCGTCCATCTCGCGCTCCCTCCGCGAGCGCCCCATCGTCAGCACCAACCATGCCGCAACTCGCCGAAACAGCGTCATATCACTCCCGCCGTCCCCTCACTCATACCGCAGCGCCACGATCGGATCCACCCGTGTCGCCCTCCGCGCCGGTGACCACGAAGCAGACAGGCCCAGCAACGCCATCGTCAGGAGCACCCCGGTCATCACCAGCGGATCGCGCGGCTCGACTTCGTACACGATGGTTGCCATCACTTTGCCCATGGCGACAACGAGTATCGCGCCGAAAACAGATCCGAGAGCGAGCAACGCCGCCGTTCTCGTCAAGACCAATCGCAGTACCTGAGTGCGGCGCGCCCCAAGCGTCATACGGATGCCGATTTCGTGCGTGCGCCGCGAGACCGTGTAAGCCACAAGCCCATGAATTCCCGTTGCCGCCAGGATAATGGCCAGTACCCCGAACGCGCTCAGCGCAATCGCCGCGGCGCGAGTAGGAAAGTATGCGAACCCCAACATCTCTCTGAGACTGCCCGCACCGTAAACCGGCAGCTCAGGATCGAGCCGCGAAATAGCTCGTCGCATCTCGCCGACCATCTCCGTTGCCGGTCGCGCCGACCTCACCTCGAGCGTAGTCGTCGAGTTGTACTGCTGAAGAACCGGCCAAAAGACAGCCGGCGCTCGCGACTCAGTCAGGCTCTCGTATTTTCCATCTTCGACTACGCCCACTACCTCGACCGCGGGACCGCCCGGTCCATTGCGAAAACGCTTGCCGACTGAATTGTCCGTGTGCAGCACTGCCTTCCCGAACGCCACGTTGACGATTGCCACCTGCGGAGCCTTCGCGCCGTCGTGCCAATTGAAGTCGCGGCCCGCCAGCAATTTCGTTCCCATGGTGGCGAAGAATTGCGGTGAAACCTGATACGCGTTTACGCTGACGCGTTCGTTAGATCGAATTTCTGTTTCATTGGCCGGAAAGATCATGTCCGTGTGCGACTGGTCAATGCTGAGCGGAAACGAATTGGAAAACGAGGCTGACCGCACTCCGGGCAGCTGCTCGGTCGCCTGCAGTGCCCGCTCCTGAAACGCCTGTCCTTGTTCCTCGGAATATCCCGCCAGGCCCAGCTCAAAAGCCACAACCGAGACCTGCTGTGGCTCAAAGCCCAGATTCATCTTCAAGGCCTGTCGAAGCCCTCGCAAGGACAACAGGCATGCGCACACGAGTACGGAGCACAACGCCACCTGCGCAACCACCAGCGCATCCTGCAAGGCCAAGTGGCTGCCCCTAGAACTTCCGGATGCCTGCTTGATAACGCTGTCCGGTTTCGCGGTCGAAGCACGCCAGGCTGGGGCGGCGCCAAAGAGACCGCCGGTAATGATAGAAACGACCAAAGCAAAAAGGAAAACACGCCAGTCTGGGTTCGCGCTGTACTGGAACGGGAAGTCAATGGGTCCCCGCAGACGGTTCAGCGCCTGCGATACGCACTCCGCCAGAGCGAATCCGGCGCCTCCGCCAGCTAGCGAGAGCACTAACGTTTCGGTCAGGATTTGGCGCATCACTCGTCCGCCGCCTGCTCCGATCGCAAGTCGAATTGCAAGCTCGCGCTGCCGGTCCGTTGCTCGCGCCATCAGCAGGCTCGCCAGATTCGTGCAAGCCGCCAGCAGCACTAAACCACCGAGCGCCAATACTCCGAGCGCAAACGCTCGCGCGGGATCGCCAAGAAGGTCGCCCACAAGGCCCGGCTTTGCCAGTTTAAACTGCAGTGCTTCGTCTTCTAACGGATAGCGGCGAGCCAGCTCCGTCGCAATTCCATTCAGGTCGGCCTCCGCTTGCCGCGAAGACACATTCGGCTGGAGCCGCCCAATCACCCAGGTATTCCATGTGTTTCGATTGTCGAGCCACAGATTCTGCCTCTCAATTTGTGGCTCCATCATCATCGGGACCCAAACCTCCGGCCAGTACAAGAGCTCCGTGCCGTGAAAATCCTTCGGTGCCACACCCAGCACCGTATAGGGCAAGCGATTGATCCGAATTGTCTTGCCGACAATCGAAGGATCCGCCGCGAACCGCGTCTGCCAGGCGCTGTAGCTCAGCACGGCGTAGGGGCTTGCTCCGGGATGCCGATCGTCGCTTTGTTCGAAGAAACGGCCCACCGCGGCTTTCACACCCAGAACAGCAAAATAATTACCAGTCGCGAGATAGCCCCAGATGCGCTCGGCGCCTGCATTCGTCTCCAGTTCCATGGGCGATTCCCGGTAACCGGCAAGTCCTGCGAAGGTCCGGTTCCGATCCCGAAGGTCCTGATAATTTGGGAAGGACTGCCCTGCGCCGTAGTGATTGTTTTCAACAAAAACCAATTCACTCGGGCGCTCAACCGGCAGCGGGCGTAGCAGCAGCGCGTTCACGACACCAAAAACAACCGTGTTTGCCCCAATCCCGAGCGCCAGCGTCAGCACCGCAACACAAGTGAAGCCCGGCGACTTGCGCAGCATCCGCAGGCCGTAGCGAACGTCTTGCACCAGCGAGTCGATGAAGTTCACTCCGCGCACATCCCGGCACTCTTCTTTTGCTTGCTCGAGACTTCCAAACTCCATCTGTGCGCGCCGCTGCGCTTCTTCGCGCTTCATTCCACCGCATACCAGATCCGCTACTCGTGCCTCGAGATGGAACCGCAGCTCCGCATCCATCTCGCTCTCCATCCGCGAGCGCCCCAGCGTTGCCTCAAGCCACGCCCCGGCGCGTTTCCACAGCCTCATACTTCCTCCGGCCTGGCGTGCAAAATCCCTTCGATCACTTCCGCCATCCGGTTCCATTTCTCGGCTTCGGTTTGCAGCCTACGCTTTCCCGCCGCTGTCAGGTGGTAGTACTTCGCTTTCCGCTTGTTGTCCGACTCGCCCCACTCGCTCCCGATCCAGCCTTGATCCTCCAACCGGTACAATGCCGGATAGAGAGAGCCTTGCTGGATTTCCAGCCGGTCCTTCGAAATCTGCTGGATACGCAGCAGGATTCCGTATCCGTGCAGAGGCCCGAGCGAGATGGCTTTCAAGATCAGCATGTCGAGCGTTCCTTGCAAAAGCTCCAGTTGCTTGTCCACAGGGTTCTTCTCCTAGATGGCCTAGGAATATAATCCTGTTCCCCTAGACTGTCAAGGAGAACCGACGCACCTTAGCTGAATTTCCTTTGAAGTTCACGCCTGTGCGTTACTCGATGAAGCCGCAATCCGCTAGCGACCTGGCGCGCCGCCGCGTTCGGTGATCCCGAGTGCGGTGCGGGATCCCACTTCGTCGCCTCAGGGCGCCGTTGAGGGCTCGCCAACATCGTCAAAAGCGCTGCGCCACAGACCGAGCACCCGCGGTAACCGGCCCGAAATTTGCAAGCCTCTCAGGAAAAAGCCTGAAATTTTCTCTTTGATCCCCCTCCTTTCGGAAATTGCTCTACTTTTTTTCCGTTTCTCGCTTCTACGACAAATTTATTCGATTGAGAACAATTTACACGCACTAGTACGACCATACATTCGGACCCGCGCCTCAAAACACACCCATAAACTAGGGCATAGTCGTCTTTGCCCGCCATTCGCTGCTTGGCAGCCGAATTGCACCCCCACTTCCGTCCCATATTTTCCGGGCTCCTTGTGGCTTTTGCGCCTCTTTTCTTCCCGCCCTGGTGCGATCAGCCTGAGTGCTTGTAAATCAGCAACGCTTTGAGATTTTTAGAGAGGGTCTTGTGATCTTTCAAACGTCGTCGCAAAACTGTACTTTAACGGAAGGCGAAGCCTTGAAACTGGCCCGCCAGGGCGATTCCGCCGCGTTCGAACGTCTTTATCGTCTCCACTCTCACCGCGTGTACTCGCTGTGTCTCCGCATGGTCCGTAATCCCTCCCTCGCGGAGGATCTGACTCAGGAAACTTTTCTCGCCGTTTTTCGGGGCCTAGGCGATTTTCACGGCCACTCCGCGTTTTCCACCTGGCTGTATCGCGTAGCTCGCAACACCGTGCTCATGTGCTTCCGGAAAAAGCGCGTCAATGAAGTTTCCTTGGATGAATTTGCCGAAGCTCGAAAAGAAGACGGCCGCCCCCCGGTCGAGCCTGGAATACCCGATCATCACGTCGAAGGTCTGCCCGACCGACTCCTGCTTCAAACCGCAGTTGGTCGATTGTCGGAAGGTTTCCGCTCAGCCTTGGTGCTGCACGATGTTCACGGCTACGAGCATCGCGAAATCGCTTCGATCCTCGGATGGGCCACCGGAACCTCGAAGTCTCAACTCCATAAGGCCCGTCTTCGCGTCCGCGAATCGATCACCCGATATCAGCGCAGTCGCGCCGGCCGTCCCTCGCGTTCCAGCCCGAAGGTCGCCGCTGGCCTTGGTACCCGCACACGCTACCCTCTGGCCGCTGATTAATCGCGCTGCTTCCTAATAAAGAGAGCCGGCTTTCATGCCAGCCCTCTTTTTCTTGCGCGCGAATTGTGAAATGCCCGTGAACTAGGCGCTGGCTCCTTTGGCGCTCGGCAGTGACTTCACTTCATTCTTTGTCCACGCCTTCGGGCGGCACGAACCAGCTGTAACCTTTTCTTAAACCGATGCGTTGCCGGAGGCAAGCGTACCCTTGCACTCGCAAGCACAAAACACCCGATCCCCAGGATTTGCTTCCCGGCCCTGGTTCTAAGGTGGCGACCTTCGGCGGTCTGCCGTTGGCATGGTCGGTTTTTTGCGGCGCCTATTCGTCCCCATTCCCGGCAACGAACAACCGTCCGTCATTCTGCGTATAAATCTTCCCGTCCGGACCGATCGAAAGCGGAGTGTATGCCGCGCCGATCGCCAGATTCAGAAACAGTTTGTTCCGCAAGGTTCCGTTCTTGTTCAGAACGTACAGGCTCCCGTCTTCACTATTTGCATACACCAATCCGCTCTCATCGATCGCTGGCGCGTTGATGCACCACTCGAACCCACTCGGGTGCGTGCCCATTGCAGCCACTCCTCTTCCTCCAGCTTGCCATACGCGGCGGTCATAAAAACGGCCAATAAAACGGGAATCACCAGGCGTTTCATCGCTCTTCCTCCTGGGCAATCCGACCAAACCGAGGCTGACCTGGTAAACTTCTCTCTAAAGTGTGCTGAAATATAACGTCGAGGCGTGTAATCTTCCGTAAAGATTCCGTAAATTCGCAAACTCCAAACGGTGCGCCACCCCTCATGAAGGCGAGACGCGTATCACGGTAATCGTTTTCAGCATGCGCACCCAGCGCGCCGGGCGCTTCTCGTGAGGTGCGACGAGTCGCAATGGACCCTGCTTCGGCGCCAGCGCCGCGCCATCCATCGTATCCGCCACAATCACGCCTGAATCCAGGATTCCCGAATCCAGCTCGCCGATAGAAAACACCACGCGATAACCGTCCTCCGCTCCAAACACCACGTACGTCGCCAGCGCCGGGCCACGCAGATCTTCTCCCTGCGGCACTCCAGCCTTCTTGAGCAAATCTTCCACCAAGACCCCTTCGTACACTTCGGTTTTATTGTTGTGCGGATTCACAACCGGTACCGTTTTCCGCGGCATTTTCTTCAGGTCTTCGAGAGTCAGCGCAAGCGGTGTAGATACCGCGCCTCCGATTTTGAGAAGAACGGGAAGGGCCGCCTCTTGAGCTCGCAGCGGGAGACTGGTCGAGGTGTGCCAGGCGGACGCGAGGAAGACGAGGAGGCACTTCGCGACGATTCCGCTTCCGCATCTCATCTCAACCTCTCCTCAGAATTTGAAGTTGGTGGGTTCAGTCTTTTTCGAGCATCACTTCGGTGGACTTGATCACCGCCGAGACCTTGTCTCCGACCTTCAGCTTCATCTCTTCCACGCTGCGCTTCGTAATTACGCTCTCCACCAGGTTCTTGCCGACGCGGACGACCACGTGAGCCATCACGCCGCCAAACTGGATTTCAGTAACTCTGCCTTCGAGACGATTGCGAGCCGATAGGGTCATGCGCACGAGAATACGCCTTCTTCCTCCCAGAGTCCATAGAGAGGGTTTCCACCGCCAAATTCGTATCCCTATTATTCGATTTAAGTCGGTTTGACTTAACGGTCTTAACCGTATTGAATTATCGGGCCGAGGAATCGACCGGGGAGGGCAGATGGGCACAGGAGGGGGAATATCATGATTTGGCGACGCTTTGTGTCTGCAGGCTGGACGAATTCTTCGTTTCCACGGGGTTGTGGGCGTCGGGAACAGAAAAAAACTCGAGGCTTCCGGCTTTTCCCCGCAGTGCTTTCTATATTGTTTGGATGGGTAACCATGGCTCACGCCCAGGTAACCGGAACCATCAAAGGCCAGATTACCGACCCATCCGGAGCGGCCGTTTCCTCCGCGAACATCACGATAATCAATTCAGAAACAGATATCTCGCGAGTTACAACGTCCGACACGGCGGGCAATTATCTGGTTTTGGCGCTGCCTGTCGGAAACTACAAAGTAAAAGCCGCTAAAGCCGGCTTTCAGGAATCTACCCGCAGCGGGATCGAACTAAACGTAGGACAGGAAGTTAGTGTTGACCTCCGGTTGGAGATAAGTGCTGTGAAGGCCGCTGTCACAGTTTCCGAAGATGCGCCAATCGTGAACACCACAACAAGTGACATCTCAGGCTTGGTTGGTGCCAAGGAGATCAAGGAACTTCCTCTAAACGGGCGAAGCTACGACCTGCTCCTACCGCTCAATCCTGGCATCGTCAACTTTACTTCGCAAAAGACCGGCGGAACCGGCATTTCGAATTCCAGCACGGGAAACAATTTTGCGGTTTCTGGGAATCGTCCACAGCAGAATCTCTTCCTGCTCAACGGTGTGGAGTTTACTGGAGCTGCGGAAAACAATATGACGCCGGGCGGACCAAGCGGAATGCTCCTTGGCGTCGACGCGGTAAACGAGTTCAATGTACAACGCGACTCCTACGGCGCGGAGTTCGGGAAGCATCCCGGCGGCCAAGTCATTATCGCTACCCAATCAGGCGGCAATACCTGGCACGGATCCCTCTACGAATTCGTGCGTAACGGTGCTTTGGACGCAGCGAACTATTTCGACGCTCCCGGTGGCCCCCCGCCGTTCGAGAGAAACCAGTTCGGCGGCTCTTCTGGCGGCGCAGTTCGTAAAGACAAGACCTTTCTTTTCGGGAACTATGAAGGTTTCCGGCAGGACTTAAATCAAACATCCGTTGCATTCGTTCCCGGATTGGCCGCGCGGGCAGCAGCGGCACCGAGCGTCCAGCCACTTTTGAATCTCTGGCCCACGCCTCCTCCAGGAACGCCCGAACTTGATGTTCCCGGCCAGAAGTTTGGCATTTCCCAAATCTTTAGCAGCCCTTTGCAGACCATTCGCGAGGACTTCGGCACCGTGCGGATCGATCAGACATTCTCCTCGGCCGATTCCCTGGCGGCGATTTACACGATTGATGATGGCGGTGATGTAACCGCAACCCCCGCAAATCCCTACAGCACCGATATCTTGAATTTGCGAGAGCAGGTACTGAGTGTTGAGGAAACCCACAGGTTCTCACCTTCTCTCCTTAACGTTGCACGATTCGGATTCTCTCGCGCCGGTTATTATTTTACGGGCCAACCCACGCCCGGAACTCCGGCAGCTGCGGTGCCCGGTTTTCTGCAAGGGTTGCAAGTGGGGGCAGTGGTTGTAGGTGGAAGCGCCGCTTCCAATCCGCAAGCGCAGATCGGACTCGCTGGGAGCAACAACGGGAGCAATCTTCCCATTAAGCGTAACATCTATACTTATGAAGATCGCGTCACGCTCACTCGCGGCCGTCATCAATTCAGCTTTGGCGGTTGGTTTCAACAGTTTCAGTCCAACGAGAAAATCGCTCTCAGCCAGTTTGGTCAAGCGACCTTCCCAAGCCTGGCGCAATTCATCAACACCGGGGTAACCAGTACCTTCCTTTATGATCCCGCTCCCACCGAGATGAACTGGCGCTCGCTGTTCAGCGCTTTCTACGCCGAAGATGTTATTCGCTTCAGTCCCAATCTCACTGTTTCCTTAGGCTTTCGAGGCGAATTTTCTACCGGATGGAATGAAGCGCACGGCCGAGCCGCCAATTACACCTTCAGCAATGGTGTGATTTCGTCGGAACCCCACATCGCAAGCTCTCTCTTTACCGTCAACAATGCCACCTTCTTGCCCGAACCCCGTGTTGCCCTGGCCTGGAGCCCGCTCGGACCCAAAACGGTGCTCCGTGCCGGATTCGGCATGTATAACGACCTTCAGGATGCCTTGGGCTATCGCGCGGATCAGAATGCCCCTTTTAATCCCACGTACAGTCTCGCGAATTATCCCGTCTCAAGACTCCCCATTGATCCAACGTCGCCGCTTCCGGCCGGAGTGAAACTAGTTCCCGGCGGTGTTCAACCGAACATGCAAACACCCACACTTATCTCGTGGTCGTTAAGAGTCCAGCGGGAAATCTCTCCCAACACATCTTTCACGGTGGGCTTTGTCGGATCTCACGCCTACCATGAATTGCTTGGCGTCGATGCTAACGAACCGGTGCCCGTCATTTGCCCGGCTTCGCCCTGCCCGGCCGTATACCCGACCTGGGATCCCAGCCAACCAACAACGGCCACGAATTCCCCAACGATTGGTTTCCCCATAGGCTCTCCTTTGGCCGGAGCTCCGGCACCTGCGGGTACGTACTACATTCCGGCTGGGACACCGAGAGCGAATCCGTCTCTTGCGAACACCTGGACCTGGTTCTCCGCGGGCACTGGCTCGTACAACGCCTTACAGCTTGATGTAACTCGTCGTTTCAGTCATGGCCTGTCTTTCCGTGGTGTCTATACGTTCTCAAAGACTTTGGACGACGGAGATTCCATGAATCAGACGACCGCCGGTAACGCGCCCGGGTTGGTTTCAAACCCGTTAAATCTGAGGGCCGACAAAGGCCTGGCCACATTCAATGTTACGAACCTGGGGGTCCTTAACGCTTTGTATGCTCTGCCGTTCGGCCAAGGTCAAAGGTATGCGAGCGACCTCGAGGGTTGGCAGGGAGTTCTCATCAGCGGCTGGTCTCTATCGAGCATAGTTACTCTTCAATCTGGTTTTCCCCTCACACCGCAACTGAGTTACAACCCATCCAATAACGGAGACACGCGCAATCCCGTTCGCCCGTTTGTGAATCCAAACTTCACCGGCCCCATCGTGCTCGGAGGCGCTAACCGGTGGTTCAATCCAGCGGCCTTCATCGCTCCGCCTTCAGCCAGTGGTTTTTATGGAAACGCCGGGCGCGACGTGATTAGCGGACCCGGGCTGGCCACCTGGGACTTTTCCGTTTTGAAGAACACGCCCATTCACGAGCGCGTCCAACTGCAATTCCGCGCGGAGATTTTCAACATCCTAAATCGCGCAAACTTTAATACCCCGAACCTGATCGTGTTCACGCCCCCAACGGCAACCAATCCGACTGGCCTCTCCGGGACTGCCGGCGCTATCACCAGCACGTCTACAACTGCGCGGCAGGTCCAGTTCGGCCTGAAGCTTCTTTGGTGAAGAGGTCGAGTCCGACAGATCCGCACGAGCGGTCGGCCGGCGATGTCCTGCAATCTCGGGGAAGAATTTCGGCCTGCACTTCTACTGCGCGCGCGTTATCGATTCGCCGACGGGCTCCGGCGAACGCATACCGTACAGACTCACCCGTGGGTTGTGCCCCCAAAGTTCTTTGTAATACCACACCTCAACGCTTTCGAGCGCTCCCCGTTCGCCCGGAAGGTCAATCACATAGTCTCTTCCTCCAGGTGAAATCCGGTCACTCACGACGAGTTCCTGTAACGTGCCATTGCTGAAGTGCACCACGACGCGGTCAAAAAAAATGGTCGCGCCGCTGACACGCAACTGATTCGTGCGAAATAGACGATCGTGGCGAGAGACCTGGATCCTGCCATGATCGTGACCGGCATCCACCTGGGTGTAGCCCAA
>Ga0306920_100009231_pt1 | contig 13140 bp, 13 predicted proteins | sample flu12Cox44000170_FD_204666 | JGI IMG/M metagenome (GOLD analysis project Ga0306920, IMG submission 204666) | Lab enrichment of tropical soil microbial communities from Luquillo Experimental Forest, Puerto Rico - flux4day.12C.oxic.44.000.170 (v2)... | ecosystem: Environmental > Terrestrial >... | reverse complement strand
CCGTTCCTGGATGAAGAACCAGGGTTTGCCTCATCATTTGTTCGATGGGCGACCCGTAATCGGCATTTGCAATACCTGGTCTGAACTGACCCCGTGCAACGCTCACTTCCGGGAATTAGCGGACTACGTCAAGAAAGGCGTGTACGAAGCGGCCGGGTTCCCGCTGGAGTTCCCGGTGATGTCGCTGGGTGAGACCAACCTGAGACCGACCGCCATGATGTTCCGGAACCTCGCTTCAATGGATGTCGAAGAATCCATCCGTGGGAATCCCATTGATGGGGTTGTGTTGCTGTGCGGATGCGATAAGACAACACCCTCACTCATGATGGGTGCGGCAAGCTGCAATGTGCCGGCGTTGGTTGTTTCGGGCGGTCCGATGCTAAACGGATGTTATCTGGGCCAACGCATCGGGTCCGGGACAGGTGTATGGCAGATGTCCGAGGCGATGCGGGCGGGAAAGATCGGGATGGCCGAATTCATTGAAGCGGAGTCGTGTATGAACCGTTCCCGGGGCCACTGCATGACGATGGGGACCGCTTCGACGATGGCATCGATGGTCGAATCACTCGGTATGGGCTTGCCACATAACGCGGCAATTCCTGCCGTAGACGCCCGGCGCCAGGTACTGGCTCATCTGGCCGGCCGGCGCATCGTCGAAATGGTGCGCGAGGATCTTACGATTGAGAAGATCCTGACCCGGGAAGCCTTTGAAAACGCTATCCGGGTCAATGCCGCGATCGGTGGTTCTACTAACGCGGTTAACCACCTGATTGCCTTAGCCGGACGCGTTGGTGTTGGATTGAAGCTCTCTGACTTTGAACTCGGATCTGACGTACCGTGCCTGCTCAACCTGCAGCCGTCCGGGGAGTTTCTGATGGAAGACTTTTACTACGCCGGCGGTCTGCCGGTCATTCTCCGCGAACTCGGTGAAGCTGGTCTGCTGCACAAAGACGTCGTGACGGTCAATGGCAAAACAATCTGGGAAAACGTGAAGAATGCGGAATGCTATAACCGCAAGGTCATCTATTCTTTCAAGCAGCCATTCAAACCGCATGCCGGCATTGCGGTCCTGCGCGGGAATCTTGCGCCGAACGGCGCGGTCATTAAACCTTCGGCGGCCACGCCGGCGTTACTCAAGCACCGGGGACGCGCGGTCGTGTTCGAAACTGTGGAGGAACTGCATGAAAAGGTTAACGACGAAAATCTCGAGATTGACGAGACCTGTATCATGATTTTGAAGGGGGCAGGACCAAAGGGCTACCCGGGTTTCGCCGAAGTTGGCAACATGCCGTTGCCGACCAAGGTCCTGCGCAAAGGGATCACTGACATGGTGCGCATCTCCGACGGCCGCATGAGCGGGACCGCCTACGGGACCGTGGTTCTGCACGTGGCGCCTGAAGCGGCTGTTGGCGGACCATTAGCGTTCGTGCGGACGGGCGACATGATAGAGCTCGATGTGCCGAAGCGCCGGTTGCACCTGGAAGTTTCCGATGAGGAACTGGCCCGAAGAAAGGGGGAATGGAAGGCACCGGAACCTCCTGCACGCGGCTGGTACCGACTTTTTCACGACCACGTTTTGCAGGCAGATCAGGGTGTGGATCTCGATTTCCTTGTTGGCAAAAGTGGGGCGGCGGTTCCACGGGATAACCATTAGCGCGACCTTCTCACAAATTGTGTAAATTGTGAGAAGGTCAACTTGATTTAGGATCGCATAAGCTGCGCTAGCCGGCATCGCTCGTCCGCTACAGCAGATGAGCGATGCCCGCTTACAAATTCCCATGTCGACTACCAGAAAACGATCATGAGTATCGATTTAAAAGTTTACGATAATGGCGATCATACGTGCCTTGTCTGGTTGCCGGAAGACGCCCAGCCCATCCCGAACTGCCGCGGATTTTGTATCCGCCGCCTCCAGAACGGGCAACAGAGTTACCTCCATGGATTCGTCGGTTTCACCGATACCGATAAGCTTGATCCTGCTGCTCCGTGGGAGTTCCCCCTGCAGCGCTACATGTGGTGGGACTACCTTGTGAAGCCCGGCGACAAAGTTCAATATTCTGTTGTGCCAGTCGTGGGTCCGAAGGATAGCTTGGCACTGGACACGGAAAATGCCAGCGGGCTCACCCCCGAGATGGAGATTACCGGCCAAAGTACGCCGCACGTTTCCGCCTACTTCAACAAGGGCATTGTCGCTGCACAATGGGTATCTCGCGCCCTTGCGGCTGAGCCGAAAAACAGCAAAATCAAAGATCTAGTCGCAAAACCGGGTGACCCGCTGCGGGATGAACTGAGCGGCTTGCTTCGCCCTAACATTCTTTCGCTGCTGGCCAATGCCAAGAAAAAGAACAACAAAATCTTCGCGGCTCTCTACGAATTAAACGACGTGGAACTCATCGGCGCCCTGACGGCGTTCGGCACGGATTGCAACCTGATCCTCGCCAACGGCGCCTTCAAGGATAATACCCCTGGTCACAACGACGAAAACAGCGCCGTGCGTGCCCAACTCAAGACGCAAATCAACGTTTTCGACCGGATCGTTAAGAAGGGTCATTTTGGCCACAACAAGTTCGTCGTCTTCTGCGATTCCAACGGCACGCCTCAGCGCGTCTTGACTGGGAGCACAAACTGGACTTCGTCCGGACTTTGCACCCAGGCCAATAACGCCCTGATCATCGACGATCCCAGTGTCGCCGCAGATTTTCTGGCAGCCTGGCAACGCATCAAAGCCGCCGGCAACGATTACACGGAGGACCTGGTGAAGGGCAATTCGACCGCCAACTCACATCAAGTTGATGGCTGCGCGGTAACACCCTGGTTTGTAAAAACTTCGGCTGCGCAGGACCTGGAATTTGCCCGTAAACTGATTAACTCGGCCAAGGAAGGGATTCTCTTCCTGTTCTTCAATCCGGGAACTTTTCAACAAGATCCGCTGCACTGGACTCTTCTCCAGAATATACTCGAGCGGCATAACCGGAGTAATCCTAACTTTAACTCTGACCTCTATTTTTGCGGCGTCGTCAACCAGGAGATTGCCCAACTCACAGGGGAGGGCAAACCGCAAAAGGGTAAGAAACCGGGTCCGCTAGATCCAACCGTCAATGCAGATCCGGTCACCCTGTATCAGAATGGCGTTGAATCGCCTCAGCGTCTGAGTCACGACGTCCTGGTACCGCACAACATCAAGGACCAATTCCATGACTGGGAGAAGGAACTACTCGGCGCCAGCATGGTCAACATCCACAGTAAAGTAATCGTCCTCGATCCGTTCGGCGAAAATCCCGTTGTAATGACGGGCTCGCACAACCTTGGGTTTAAAGCCTCCAGCGAAAATGACGATAACCTCGTTGTTATCCAAGGAAACGCTCCGCTGGCTGCCGCATACGCCATCAACATTGTAGCCATTTTCCAGACCTATCGCTGGAACAGTTACGTTGAAGCGCACCGTGCAGATCCGAATGTCTGGCACGGTTTGGTCGACAGCGACCAGTGGCAGAGCGGCCATCTAACTGGCGACGCGCTGAAAGAAATCAAATTCTGGCTCGGCGCAAAATCCGACGCTGCTTCCGTCGAATCGCCCGCGAACACTCCGCTGGGAGCGGCCGCACCTGCTGTACAGCCGACTCCGGCCCGTCGCGCGATCCACGCGGCATCCACACATGCTCGACGTCTGCCGAAGGGCAGCGGTGCGACTTCGAAGCCATAATCCCAGAAGAGGTTTTGCACAGAAGCCACCCACTCGGCCAGGGCGCCGTCTGTTAGGGAACCGGAACATTCATGTTCCTGAGAAGCACACGAAGATAAAAACGGTTCCGTCCTGCTCACAAACCTGAGGAGTTCGACGTCGAACGCCTTGGAAGTGACGCCCATTGCACCGCGACCTAACCCGTCCGGTTTCCCGTCTTCACCGGTAGCAGCTCAAAGCGTTGCACCACTTATGCCGCTATACTTCCACTTTGATGTCATCGCCTTCGACCACGACTTTGTAACTTGGAACGCCGTTCTGCGCCGGCGGCCCCAAAACAGCGCCGGTTTTGAGGTCGAAATCCGCACCGTGCCACGGACAGGTGACCCTGGTGCCTTCAACCTCACCTTCCGACAGCGGTCCGCCACGATGGGTGCATGTGTCGCCGATGGCGTAATAGGTTCCCCCCACATTGAAGAGGGCTATTTTCTGGCCCTCGATTGTGAACGCAGCCGCCTCGCCGGGTGGCACGTCCTTGGTCTTAGCTATCTTGAGGAGTTTTGCCATAGAGCTTCTTTCGGTTTCTGGTTGTTGCTGATCGATTAGTTGCCTGCTGGGGAGGTATAACTCGGATATCAAGGATTGTCCTTGCTTAGGCTACGTACGCCATTCTGCGCTGAAAGGCTGAGAGTTGAGAGCAATCTGGCGTGTGGCTGCCATAAATTCTTTCAACAAGGCGGAATCATTGTGACGCAGCCAAGTCAACCGAAGGTTCGCAGCAAGGTCGAGGTCCTCCAGTCTCTTAAACACCACGCGGCCAGGACGGCAAAAGGGGTCGGGGATAATCGCAACGCCGATTCCCTGGGCCACAAATTCCATCAAGGTGTGCAATCGTTGGGCTTCCTGGACAACACGCACGGTGAAACCGGCGGCGACACATTTTTCAGCGATGGCATCAATGCGTTCAGACCAGAGCTGCCGCGAGAATTGAACAAACGATTCTCCAGCCAGATCGCGGAGGAACAGCTTGCTCTTACGCGCTAAGCGATGATCGTCAGGAAGAGCGGCAACATGACGGTTTTCCAGCACGACGAAGCTGTCATAAATCGAACCGTCCTCGGGAGGCCGGTAAACAAATCCGGCGTCCAGTTCACGGGCGGCAATGAGGCGATGTTGTTCCACGGAGAAAAGCTCACGCAGTTCAACTCGCACTTCCGGCCGGGCGCTTGAAAAGTTTTGTAGTATTTTTGCCAGCAGTCCACTGGACATCAACGGTTCGACTATACCAATCAATAATTGCAGGTGTTCCGAGCGCCCAACCGCTTGCGTGACACGCACTGCAGCGGCGGAATCCGCAAGGAGTTTGCGGGCTCGTGCGAGATACTCGTTACCGGCCGCCGTGAGAGTGATACCGCCTTTACCCCGGTGCAAAAGCGCCACGCCGAGTTCGGTTTCCAGGTCTCGAACCTGTCGGCTGAGAGAAGGTTGGGCCAGATGCAAACGCGCCGCAGCACGCGTGAAATTCCGCTCTTCGGCTATGGCCACAAAGTAGCGCAAGTGGCGCAGTTCCATAGCCGGACAATAGCTTAAAGGCATGAATTGAGCACTGACGAAGTATTGGCCGGCAAACGCGCGAGGCGACTAGATTGCCGCCTTGGAAACAACGATTACCAACGAATTCATCCAGCGAATGCGGGCGACTGCGAAAACTTACCGAACTTATGAGACAATCCGTGATTTTGATTACAGGAGCCACCGGAAATAATGGGCAGGAACTTATCCGGCAACTTACCGCGTTAGGGCATCGCATTCGCGCGCTCGCGCGCAAGCCTGCCGAGGCTGCGAAGCTCGGTGGGTCGAACATTGAGGTGGCGCCGGGCGACTTTGATCTGCCGCAAACACTCGAGTCGGCCTTACAGGGCGTTGAGAAGGCATTTCTTTTGACGCCTGTCGCAGAACGCTTTGTTCAATGGCAGAGGGACTTTATCGAAGCCGCGCAGCGGGCCAAAATAAAGCATCTGGTCAAGTTCTCCGGGATGGGAGCGCATGCTCGAAGCGCAAGCGAACTGCTGAGACTCCATGCCGAAACAGACGAAATATTGTGCAGCTCGGGAGTGCCGTTCACGATTCTGCAGCCAAATTCGTTTCATCAAAATATGCTGTCATCCGCCGACACGATCAAGGCACAGGGCGTGTTCTATTGGCCTCTGAAGAACGCGTCGCAAAGCACGGTGGACATCCGCGACATCAGCGCCGTCGCAGCCAAGGTATTTACGAGTTCCGGTCACGAAGGGAAAACTTATGTCATCACCGGACCTGAAGCCCTGACCTTTCAACAGGCTGCCGAAAAGCTATCGTCCGTGCTTGGCCGGAAAATTCAGTACGTGGACGTACCAATCTCGGCTGCCGCGGACGGAATGCGCAATTCGGGAATGCCCGATTGGAACGTTCACGCGGTGAGCGACCTGCTGGCCTATTTTGCCACGGGCGCGGCAGCAACGGTTACCGATACAGTTCCCCGCTTGCTCGGCCGTCCGGCGACGTCCTTCGAGCAATTTGTGAAGGATCACCGGGCGGCGTTCATGAATTAGCCTGGCCTTCTCACAAATTTTGTAAATTTGTAGAAAGAACTTTACTTCGCCCGACGCTTGAGGACGTAACCGTACTGGATCGGCCAGGCAGGCTCTTCTCCCAATGCCTGCTGTGCCTTTAGCGCCCAATACGGTTCCCGCAACATCTCGCGAGCAATGAAGACGAAGTTTGCGGCCCCGCCCGTAATGATCTCGTCGGCGTGACGGGGTTCGGTGATCAGCCCGACAGCACCGGTTCTAATATCGACCTCTTCGCGGATGCGGCGGGCAAACGGAACTTGGTAGCCTTTCGCTACCGGAATGCGTGCGCAGGGGACCGTCCCGCCCGATGAAACATCGATGAGGTCGACGCCTACGTTCTTTAGCCGCTTGGCCAGTTCGACCGACTGTTCGATGTCCCAACCGCCCTCTACCCAGTCTGTGGCCGAGATCCGCACGAACAGCGGCAACTCCTCCGGCATCTGCCCCCGAAGCCGCTCGGCGATTTGTTGCAATAGCGAGCGCATGCGATTTTCCAGGCTACCGCCGTACTGGTCATTCCGGTGGTTGCTGAGCGGCGAAAGAAATTCGTGCAGCAGATAACCGTGCGCTGCATGGATCTCCAGGACTTTAAACCCTGCCTGAAGAGCGCGCCGAGCACCGGCCTCGAACGCATCGATGACGCCAGCAATGCCAGCCTCATCCAGGGGGATGGGCACCGGATCAGCTTCGTCAAATGGGACAGGACTCGGGCCGACCACTGGCCAGCCGCCTTGCTCGGGCGACTTGAGACTGGCTCCCCCTTTCCACGCCAAGTCGCAACTTGCCTTCCGACCGGCATGCGCCAAGGAGCCCGGCAACGGCGCCCTGGCTGCGGACGAATTTAGCGATACGCGCCAGCATTTCGATGTGCTCGTCTTTCCAGATGCCGAGGTCTCCCGGTGAAATGCGTCCTTCCGCGGTTACCGCAGTGGCCTCAACCATTATCAAGGCCGTCCCGCCGACGGCCCGACTGCCGAGATGGACCAGATGCCAATCGTTGGCAAAGCCATCTTGGGCGGAATACTCGCACATCGGCGACATGGCGATTCGGTTGCGGAAAGTGACGTCCCGGATCGTCAACGGGCTCAACAAGTCAATCTCAGTACGTCCCGGTCGTGATCAGTACTGGCCCGACCTGCGCGCGAGTGAGCCGTACGGTCTGATCATTCGGCCGGTAGGTCACGGGCTCACTCATGGCATTTGGTTCGGTCTGTGTTTTCATCGCGTAGTCTTATCTTGGTTGTTGGTGTTTCGCCGAAGGTGGCCTGCAGGGCCAGGACGAACGATTTTAGGCTTACTTAAAACGATACGCGGGGCGAAAGTTTTTGCGACTAGTCGAATGAAGGCGCTCGCTGAAGCCGAAGAGATGCGGCTCGGGCAGCTTAAAGGCTAACTGTACCGCACCGAGGATATCGAGTTCGTCGTCACCCAAATCTTCACGGCAATCAAAAACAAGCTGCTGGCGATGCCCTTGCGCACCGCGCGGCTTCTAATCGGTAAGACGGATTTTGGCCAGATCGTCACGATCTTGAAAGACGAGATCGAGCTCGTCTTAACCGAGTTGACCACAATCGACCGCTCGGTGTTCGTCGCGCAGAACGAGCAATACCTCGCCAGTCTGTTTCCTAACGGCCCGAAGCCAAACGGTAACGGTGAGCACGACGCTGAGGTTGAGTTTTGATGGCGACTGACTAAAAATTTATGACACATCCAAATTGTGATCAGAGAAGGCAAGCGGTCGGCAGACTTCTTTCTGTCGGAGTTTCAATTAAGGGACGCGAAGCCAAGGTCTTAAGCGCGTTATATGGCTGTTCAGTCAGTGCGATCCAGGCGGACGTGAAAGGGTCCGCGCTATAAGACCGAGTGCGTGACGAAACGCGAGCGATTAACCCAATCGGCTAGTTCAATCAGTTTGCGACTACGTTCGTCATCTAGGCGTATTCTAGGTTACGACGCAGGCCGTGCTTGGACGCGGCCGGGTAGCGGCCCGGCACTCAAGTTAGACGCTTAAACTAATCGGACCGGCAGGCCCATTACAGATCAGCACCGCGAACTGCAGAAAGTCGCGACCAATTAGCGCGATGATTCCCTGATTAGCCGCCAAGGGAAACCCGACCGCGCGCGCTACGTTTATACTAATCGGGGTTCCCGGTATCTGAAGCTGTACTGGATAGACAGGCTGAACATTACCGGCGTGGGACGCGCTCGTCATCGTAACGTAATCGATTATTGGCGCGTTAAGTTGGCTCGCGGCAGCAATATCAATACAGGTAATACCGGCTCCGGTATCGATTAGCGCATTACCCGGAACGACAGCGGGAAGATACTACACCCTGTAGACTAAGTTGTTGCTGAATAACTGAATGCAGCGAGATCGCGATGGGAATACGAGGACCGCCATTCACTAATTCTGCGCTCGGATTGGGCGGTGGCTGCGGAATTGGTTGTCCGGGCGGTACGCCGCCGTACTGAACGTTAATGATGGGCACCGATCAGTCCTAGACTTAAAGCCGGAATTTGAATCTGTTCGACCGGATGACCGACCTGTCGTAGCAGATATGGTTCTAGCCCAAAACGGCGAGTGGCTTCGCTTAATGCTGCTTCCAGAGTATCGAAAGTGCCGATCATCTCGGAGCGCTTAATTACGGCAAACTTGCCGGGAGCGGATTTCTTTAATTCCTCCTCCAGCCGCGAGTAGGTTTCGATTTCTTCCAGCAGCGCGTTCATTGGCATCCCGTCCCGTCTTTCCAATAAACGACAATGCGTAACGGTTGCGAAGAAATTTTTCTACTTATTTCAGGTACTATTCGTGCGAATGTAGATATTCTACGGGAGCATTGCGAATGCGATCGGATCACCGCCCTCTGCGTCGAGGCCAAGCGACGAGGGGTCGTCAGCAAAAGCGGTCGCGAACTTCTCAAAGAGCGTCGCGACGCAAGTCATTCAGCGGTAGACGCTTACGTGCTTTGTTATCAAAGCTGTTATCAAAACCGGATTTCGCGCTTATCGAATTCGCTTAAGTCCTTAAAAAATGACGGCTTAGCTGCTGATATCTGCTCGTACAAAGGAACAGAGCCTCCAGCGTCGACGCCTTGAACTCCTTCGCCCAGGAAGATTGTTTCCACTCAGTTGATAAATTGTTATGTAATCACTTCGTGCGTGCTGTTTATGCAACAACAAGAAAAACGGGAACGTTCCGGCCAGCGAGACAATATTCCGCTTGAGAAATTATGGTTTGCTGACTTGTTCGGCCGAATCGTACGCCCGCGGCCGAGCTTCTTCATCCAGGTGCTTTTACTAGGCTGGCCGTCGGTGTGGTTTTTCGCCAAGATCCCCGTTTTGTGGAATTACATGGACGGTTTTCTGCAGGTCTCGACCAAACCGGGTGTCGCGAATTTACTGGTATGGCCACCGCTTTATTGCTTTGGGGCGCGGTTTCCGATGCTGATCGGTTATTTGATCGGAGGTGGAACGGCGCAAGGGGCCGTTCGGTATTTTAGTCATCCGGTGCTGACCAATTCTGCCGTCCTGGCGCTAATCATCACGCAGCATCTGGCTTTTTTGGGAGCCTCATTGGCTTTCATTCGCACTATTTCAAAGAAAACGTTCGTTCAAATTATTCTTGCGCTCATCTTCTCGAGCTTCAGTTTCCTGTACGCAACGGTTCACACGGTTGGCAGCGAATCAGGCAGTGTCATACTAATTCTTCTCATCGCCGCGTTTTCGATAGAGATAGCAAGATCCGGCCAGCTTAACTTCAGGAGGTGGATCTTGTTGTCCTGCCTGCTCTCTGCCGCCGTCCTGACAAGGCATATTAACGCGGTGATGCTCCTTCTACCCGTTGTTGCGGCGGCCTTGCCTCGTTTAAATGACGGTAGAGTCTTCCTCGACGCATGTCGGAGTGCAGCGTCGCGAGCTTTGGTTGCCTTGGCAGCGGGAATAACTGCCCTGGTCTTAGCGAATTCCATCGTTTGGTTGTGGTGTCTGCGCGCCAAAGTCGATCATCACTCGATGGTGGGTCTAACCTTCCTTGCACGTATCGACCAATTGCGAAACGCACCGGGTCGATTCCCGGAGTTTGTAGACGAGATGGTCAATCACTTGAGCGATCCTGTCTTGGTGGAAACACTCCAGCGATTGAAGCACGCGAACGAGGCTCACAATGTTGGCACCGATTTTATCAGTGAAGCCAAAGCGACCCTGGAGGAGGTATCGAGCGCTCATGGATTGTCATCGAAGGCCCCCTCGTTTCGCACGCTCATGGACGAAAAATTTAACGCTTTGATGAGGGCCACGCTGGTCGCCGAGCCCGCGTCCTTTCGTCAGGCCGTAGTAAATGATTGGCTGGAAGGCCAGAATTGGCTGTGTGGTCTCTTTACCCATTGCTCGATCGGTGGCACGGCAATCGACTGGGACAATGATCCTCTTAGCAGAAAGATGCAGCCGCTTCGCAGCTTAGCGACATTTTCCAACTTCAGTTTTGCTGACCTGAGCGCTCTCGCGAAGAATTTCACCGGGCCTTTTCTCGCGGACGAAATCGCGGTCTGGCATCTGGTTGTGGGAATCTGCGTTTTGAGCGTGGTAGCAGGGATATTGCGCGTTCCAGCCTGGAATACCGTGACTGCAATTTCGATGCTTGTTGTTGGCGAGCTGGTTTATTTGTTAAGCTGTTGTATTGCCGGGCAAGTGTGTCGATACGGAGTACCGTTTCTTGAGCTCCTTATGTGCGCGGTATTGACGCAGGTGGCTGGTATTCTGGATGTCCTTTTGGATCGCCTCGGAGCTTCCGACTTCTGACTTCTGGCTTACTTGCTACTTGCCCTCACTTCTGAATTCATCGAGCTCGTTGCGAAAGCGCTCAATGATGGTGGCCAACTTCTCTTCGCGTTCCGGTCGCCCATGTGCCCACTTGGCGGCCCGAAAAGTGGCTTTCACCATTCCAGCAAGTGGTCGGAAAACGGCAAAAGCCTCCGGACCCATCCATTGTCCCCAATCTTCCCACCTTTCCGCGCGCCTCCAGATTCGGTTTACGGCTTCCGGATCCTTCTCGAGTTCCTCTTTACCGGCGGCAGTAAGTCGATAAACGCGCCTTCCTTCCTGGCGTTCCGATTCTATGAGACCCTCGTCCTCGAGCTGTTGGAGCGTCGGATAGACGGTTCCTGCGCTGGCGCGGTATAGTCCTCCCGAGCGGTCCGAAAGCTCTTTGATCAACTGGTACCCATGCTTCGGATCTTCCCCCAGGAGCGAAAGGATTGCCAGTCGTACCTCGCCGAACTCAAAAAACCGGCCGCGCGGTCCTCCGGCGAATCCCGCCCAAGGCCCCCAGTCTTCCCATGGTCCCCAACTCTCCGAGCCACGCCGGCCCCAGTGCCTTCTCATAAAGTAGGCGCACTCCGGTCGCTCGCCCGATTCGGCGGCATAGCCTTGGTTGTACTCTTCGGCCGGTCCGCCCGCATAGGCCATCCACGGGCCCCAGTAATGGGAGGCCCACCGTCTCCAAAAGTTTCTCATACGTCTTCGGCACATATCTTTATATATATCTAACGATATATCTAGCCGCATACGCCGCTTGTCAAGCGCCCGAAAGAAAAAAGAAGACGGAAGTCAGAAGACAGAAGTCAGGAGTCAGAATGTACAAGCCAGATACAGAAGAAAGAACTCCGAACTCCGAACCCCGCACCCCGAACCGAGCTCGCCGATTCAGTTCCAGGTCTTCAGCGTTGGCCACAGCTCATCCAACGGCCATTTGAGGCCCCGACAATAGAACACATCAAAGTGCTCCGATGGCATCGAATAGGGATGATATACAGTCGCTACCTTCGTCACGCTCGCGAATCGGTCCTCGAGTTGCTCTTGCTTGCCTTGGAGTACGATGACGCTCTCACCGGTAAAGTTGCGGGGTCCCCAGAGGAAGTAATTCTGGTGGCCGCTGATGGCCTTTGGTAGTCCGTATTTGGCCCCGAAAAAGTCAATCGCGCCGGCTTGACCGTAGTTCCGCGCGAAGATCGCGGTTTTTGCGCGAACCTCATCAGGCAGTCCGTTGTATATACGCGCCACCGTGGCCACCATCTCCTTCCATCCAAACTGATCAGCGTACACTTGAGGCAGCGGACCGAGTTTCCAAGTTTCGATCGCAGGTTGCTGGAGGTGCAGCGCCTGAGAATAGCGAATGTAAGTTTTGACCGGCAGCACCGGTATGGCGATTGGAGCGATCAAAGCGCCTGAGAGCAGCATCAGGACTGGAAATCCGATCCGAACTGATTTCAGCTGCGGGCGAGCCAGCAATGATTCGATCATCACGCTCCCAGCCGCGAACAAAATCGGATACGCGGGATAAAGGTAGTATACACGGGGATCCAAAGCCAAAATGACTCCGGCTGTGAAAATCCATGTCCAACCAAGCGCGCGAAAAGGCTTGCCGGCTTCGCTGAACAGATAGAAGAAAAGCCCCGCCAGCCAGATCGGCAACGTTATCGGATTCATCGAGAGAATTTCCTCGCCGAAAAACGAAAGCGGCGTGAGACCCACGTTGCGCCCGCTGCGGCGTATATTCGCCTGAAGTTCCAGAAAGGGGAAGTGATGCTGATAGTTCCAAATCAAGTTTGGAAGAAAGATCAAGAACGCAAGCAACCCCGCAAGCCAGATCCAGGGCTCCCGGAAAAATTGGCGCTGCGGCGTCAGAAGAAGGCCGGCCGTTATAGCGGCACCCCAGATCAACATCGAGTGCTTGTTTTCAAGACCGATGCCCGCCAGCAGTCCGAACCAAATCCAAAGTCTCTGATTTCCGGTTTTGACGATGCGTATTAGCAGGTATGCACAACCCGTCCAGAGCAATGCCTCGAACGA
>Ga0306920_100009230_pt1 | contig 13140 bp, 9 predicted proteins | sample flu12Cox44000170_FD_204666 | JGI IMG/M metagenome (GOLD analysis project Ga0306920, IMG submission 204666) | Lab enrichment of tropical soil microbial communities from Luquillo Experimental Forest, Puerto Rico - flux4day.12C.oxic.44.000.170 (v2)... | ecosystem: Environmental > Terrestrial >... | reverse complement strand
GTCTCGGCAACATCCGGCTGGCCTTCGTAGATTTCCTGCGACCACGCGCCCGCAGCGATGACGCGGCACGCACGCCCGAACCGGCGGTGCAGGATTTCCAGCAGCGCCGTCAGCATGATCATGTCGCCGACCCGGCCGAACCAGATGACGATCGGTTGCACGGGAGCGGCCGACATGACTCCTCACAGCTGCGCGACCGCCATAAGCTATGCGGGCGGGGCTGCCACAGGCAAGCCCGGCGTCTTTAATCGTATGCGTGCATTCGCCTGGTTTCTCGGGTTAGTGGGGGTCGCGCTCGCGGCCGTGGCGCTCTTCGCCTATCCGGCCTGGATGCTGCTGCACCCGCACTTCGACTTCCCTTTCCATCGCATCGGCGAGCGCGTCGGCATGCTGGCGCTGCTGCTCGGCTTTCTGACGCTCGCCCGGCATCTCGGGCTCACCGACCGTGCGAGCCTCGGGTATGGACTGCCGCGGCGTAAGTTCGCGCAGGAGATGACCCTCGCGCTCGCGCTCGGTGTCACGACCATGCTCGCCGTGGTCGGCATGATGGCGGCGCTCGGCCTGCTCGAATGGCGCGCCGGCGCGCCGAGCTCGGCCGCGGCGCTGGCGAAACTGCTGGTGAGCGGCGCGCTGAGCGGCTTCGCCGTCGCGTTCATCGAGGAGACCTTTCTGCGCGGGGCGATGCTGACCGCCATCGAGCGTGAGTCCGGCACGCGCGCTGCGGTGCTGCTCACCGCGGTGCTGTACGCCGCGACGCATTTCTTTGGGAAATTCCACATCCCGCCCGATCAGGTGACGCCCTGGAGCGGCGTGGAGCTGCTCGCCGGTACGCTGCACGCGTTCGCCCACCCGCTCGCAATCGCCGATGCCTTCCTGGCGCTGTTCGCGGTCGGCATCGTGCTCGGCCTGGTGCGCGCCGCGACCGGCAGCATCGCCGCCTGCGTCGGGCTGCATGCCGGATGGGTGTGGGTGATGCTGGTGACGCACGAGCTCGCCGCGCCGCGCGCCGACGCTGCGCTCGCCTTCCTGCTCAGCCGCTTCGATGGGTTCGTGGGCTGGCTGGTGCTCGCCTGGACCGTGCTGCTCGCTTTGCCGCTGTGGCGCTTCTACGTCGCTCGTAGCGCCAAACCAATCATTGGAGCTGCGTGATCGTGTAGCCCTTGGTGCGCAACAGCTCGAACAAGCCGCCCTGGCCGACCAGGTGCAGCGCGCCCACCACCACCAGCGAGTTGTCGTTGCCCTTGAGCAGTTCCTCGATATGCGGCAGCCAACGCCGGTTGCGGTCGGTCACCAGCGGCTTGTAGAGCGAAGGGAAGGCGTTGTATTCGCTGGACAGCAGAGCTGCGAGGCGCACGGCATCGCCGTGACGCCAGGCACTCGTCACATCGCGCATCTCGGACTTGATGTCCTTGAGATCATCGACGGTCTGGTCGAGCATGCGGATCTGGTCGGCACTCGACAGCCCGGTGAGGCTGGAAAGCTCTTCGGGCATCGTCTCGAGCCCTGCAGTCGGTTTGCCGTCCTTCTCGGCGCGGCGCACCAGTTGCTCCTCGACACCCTGCTCGGGATCGTAGCCCTCGTGCTCGTAGGCGAGATCGCTGATCTCGATGCCGACCACCCACGGCGCCAGGCTGTCGAGTGCGGCCATCGGGAGCCCGAGCCCGATGGCGGCGGCACTGACGCGGCCGTAGCGCTGCTCGCCGAGCACGCCGCGCAGATTGGTGCCCGCGGGCAGCGTGCCGTGATCCATCATCCAGGTCATGGCCTCTACGGGATCGAACTTGCCGAGGTCCAGCTCCATGACGAGCCGCACTGAATCGGTGTAGGCGCGCTCGAATCCCGGTGGCAACGCCGCATCGTCCGGCGGCAGCATGTGGATCGAGCCGGCGAGGTAAACGGTGTTGTGAGCGCCGCGGACCGCCCACACCGGGCTCGCGGCGTGGGCGCTCAGGCTACTGAGCAGGCAGAGCGCGAGGAGCCACCGCAGTGTTGTTCGACCCACACGACCTCCGTGAGCAGCGACCCGTCCGCCCGCAGCTCGAATGTCCGATACGCCGGCGGCCGCGGATCCACCGCGAACTCATCGGAGTTGGGCAGGAACTGCGCGCAGGTGGAGGGCGTCGCCAGCAGCCGCACGCCTTTGCGCAGGCCGTCGTAGCTTTGATGTACGTGTCCCCACACGATCGCGCGCACGTTGCGGTGCGCGTCGATGGTATGCAGGAACTCGGCTGCGTTCGTCAGCCCGACGCGATCGAGCCAGCGGCTCGACATCGGCACGGGGTGATGATGCAGGCAGACCAGACAGTGGCGGGTGCCGGCGGTGGCGAGGGCCCGCTCGAGCGCGGCGAGACTCGGCGCGCTGATGGCCCCGCTGGCAGCGCCCGGAATGCAACTGTCGAGCAGCACGATGCGCCAGCGTCCGAGATCGAAGAAGTCTGCCAGCACGAAGGGCTCGCCCGAGAGCTCGCGGCGCATCGCCTCGGGCTCATCGTGATTTCCGGGCAGGCACAGCACCGGCAGTCCCATCCCGCCGAATACGCTGCGGAAGTGTGCATAACCGCCCGGGTCATCCTGCACGAGATCCCCGGTCACGAGCAGTGCGTGCGGTGGCCACTCGCGCGCGCGTGCGTGCGCGAGCGCAGCCCTGAGCGCGGGCAGCGTCGGCACCCCGCGCAGCGACTCGTTCTCGCTGCCGTACAGGTGCGGATCGGTGAATTGTGTCAGCCGGAGCACGCTCATTCATCCAGCCTAGCAGAGCCCCGTCGCGGCCGGCAGTGAACCAGTCGTGCGTGGTACCCGGCCAATCCGCGTACCGGCGACGCTTGTCTCAGAGCGCGTTCCGCAGAATGTGAAGCAGTGCCCGCGGCTGCGCAGCAGATCGCGGGAACTTAAGTCGCCTGGCGCGTGCTGGCGACACCGCGGCAGCGAGGTGCCCTCGGGGACGTGCGCCGTGTCGCAACTTCCGGAGGGGCCGGTGTGATTTGAGCAACGGGCGTGACTGGTGGACAATGCGCGCCCCTGCAGTGTGCGCTGCCTGACCGCAGGCGCGGCACTGACCCGCCAGCACACCGGGACGGCCACCGCCCCCCAGAGGTCCGCATGACTACACGCCGCGAACTCGCCAACGCCATCCGCGCCCTCGCCATGGACGCCGTGCAGCGCGCCGACTCCGGGCATGCGGGCATGCCGATGGGCATGGCCGATATTGCCCAGGTGCTGTGGAGCGACTTCCTGCGCTACAACCCCGGCAACCCCGCTTGGGAGGACCGCGACCGCTTCGTGCTGTCGAACGGACACGGCTGCATGCTGTTGTATTCGGCGCTGTATCTCACCGGGTATCCGCTCACCATTGCCGACATCCAGAGTTTCCGCCAGCTCGGCAGCAAGACCCCGGGTCACCCCGAATACGATCTGCCGCTCGGCATCGAGACGACCACCGGACCGCTCGGCCAGGGAATCTCCAACGCAGTCGGCATCGCGCTCGCGGAGAAGCTGCTCGCAACCGAGTTCAACCGCGAAGGGCTCAACATCGTCGATCACTACACCTACTGCTTCTGCGGCGACGGCTGCCTGATGGAGGGCGTCTCCCACGAGGCCTGCTCGCTTGCGGGCACGCTCGGCCTCGGCAAGCTCATCCTCTTCTACGATGACAACGGCATCTCGATCGACGGCAAGGTGGCCGGTTGGTTCCGGGACGATACGCCCAAGCGCTTCGCCGCCTATGGCTGGCACGTAGTGCCCGATGTCGATGGTCTCGATGGCGAGGCGGTGGCCCGCGCGATCACGGCGGCGCGTGCGGAAACGCAGCGCCCGTCGCTCATCGTCTGCAAGACCATCATCGGCTACGGCGCTCCGGACATACAGGGTACCCAGCAGGCGCACAGTGACCCGCTCGGCGTGGAGGAGATTGCCAAGGCGCGCAAGTTTCTCAACTGGCCGTACCCGCCGTTCGTGGTGCCGGACGAGATCCGCGCCGGCTGGGATCACCGTCAGCAGGGCGCGAAGCTCGAGGGCGCCTGGCGGGACCTGTTCGCACGCTACGCGAAATCCTTCCCCGAGCTCGCGCGCGAGTTCGAGCGGCGCATGCGCGGCGAGCTGCCGGCCGACTGGCGCGACGCCGCGGCAAGGACGCTGCAGGAGCTGGTCAAGCAGACGGCGCCCCAGGCGACGCGCGCCTCCTCGAAGGCGGCGCTGAACATCATGGCGCCGGCACTGCCCGAGATCTTCGGCGGCTCCGCCGATCTGACCACCTCGAATGCCACGCTGTTCAAGGGCGCCGTTACCGTCACCCCGGACAAGGAAGAGGGCGACTACCTGCACTACGGCGTGCGCGAGTTCGGCATGACGGGGATGATGAACGGTATTGCGCTGCACGGTGGCTTCATTCCCTACGGCGGCACGTTCCTGACGTTCTCCGACTACGCGCGCAACGCCGTGCGCCTCGCCTGCCTGATGAGTGTGCGCGTCATCCTGGTGTACTCGCACGATTCCATCGGGCTCGGCGAGGATGGACCGACGCATCAGCCGATTGAGCAGTTGAGCAGCCTGCGCGCCATGCCGCACATGAATCTGTGGCGGCCGTGCGACGCCGCCGAGACCGCAGTCGCCTGGGCGCTCGCCATCGAGCGACATGGGCCGACGGCGATGGTGCTCACCCGTCAGGGGGTACCGCAGCAGACGCGCAGCCCCGAGCAGCTGGCCAATATCCGCCGCGGTGGCTATGTGTTGATCGACGGCAAGGGCACGCTGGAGGCGCTGGTGATCGCGACCGGTTCTGAAGTCGGCATCGCGACGCAGGCGGTGAATTCCCTGAACGCCGCCGGCCGGCGCGTGCGCCTGGTATCGATGCCCTCGACCGAAACTTTCGATGCACAGGACGACGCCTACCGCGAGGCGGTGCTGCCGCGCGCGGTGACGCGGCGGCTGGCAGTGGAGGCGGGCGCCCGGCAGAGCTGGTGGCGTTACGTCGGCAGCGAGGGACAAGTGATCGGCATCGACCGGTTCGGCGCTTCCGGCAAGGGAGCAGAGGTCATGGCCCATTTCGGCTTCACTGCCGATAATATCGTGCAACAGCTACGCAAGCTCCTGGAGGGTTGAGCGCATGACGATCACGGTTGGCATCAATGGCTACGGGCGCATAGGGCGTAACGTGCTGCGTGCGCTCTACGAGGGCAAGCGCACCGGTGAGCTGAAGATCGTCGCGCTCAACGATCTGTGCGATCCGAAGACCAATGCTCACCTGACGCGCTACGACACGGTACACGGCCGGTTCGACGGCGAGGTCAAGGTCGATGGCGATCACATGGTCGTGAACGGCGACCGCATCCGCGTGTTTGCCGAGCGTGACCCGGCCAAGCTCCCCTGGGGCGAGGTCGGAGTCGAGTACGTGCTCGAATGCACGGGGCTATTCACCACCAAGGCCAAGGCGGGCGCACATCTCAAGGGCGGGGCGAAGAAGGTGGTGATCTCCGCGCCCGGCGGCGAAGACGTCGATGCCACCATCGTCTACGGCGTCAACCATCAGACGCTCAAGAGCGGTTACAGCGTGATCTCCAACGCCTCGTGCACGACCAACTGCCTGGCGCCGGTCGCCAAGGTGCTGCACGACAAGGTCGGCATCGCCGCCGGCATCATGACGACCATCCATGCCTACACCAACGACCAGGTGCTCACCGACGTCTATCACGCCGATCTGCGCCGCGCGCGCTCGGCGACCATGTCGCAGATCCCGACCAAGACCGGGGCGGCGGCCGCGGTCGGGCTGGTGCTGCCGGAGCTGAAAGGCAGGCTCGATGGCTTCGCCGTGCGTGTGCCGACCATCAACGTGTCGCTAGTGGACCTCACCTTCAGCGCCAAACGCGCGACTTCGGTCGATGAGGTGAACAAGGCGCTGCAGCAGGCGGCCGCCGGCCCGATGAAGGGGGTCCTTGCGTACAACGATCTGCCGCTGGTCTCCATAGACTTCAACCACGACGCGCACTCTTCGATCTTCGACGCGACGCTCACCAAGGTGATCGAAGGTAACCTCGTCAAGGTATGCGCCTGGTACGACAACGAGTGGGGCTTCTCGAACCGCATGATCGACACCACGCTGGCGTGGTCCAAGGCCTCATGAAGTTACTGCGGATGACCGACACGGACCTGCGCAACAAGCGGGTCCTGATCCGGGAAGACCTGAACGTACCGGTGCAGGATGGGGTAGTGACGAGCGATGCGCGCATCCGTGCCTCCCTCGCCACCATCCGTTACGCGCTCGACCAGCACGCGCGCGTGTTCGTCATGTCGCACCTCGGCCGCCCGCAGGAGGGGCGCGAGGATCCGGCCCTGACGCTGGCACCGGTAGCCGTGCGGCTGTCGGAGCTGCTCGGCAAGCCCGTGCCGCTGCGCAAGGGGTGGATCGATGGCGTCGACTGCGCGCCCGGGAGCGCGCTGTTGTGCGAGAACGTCCGCTTCCTCAAGGGCGAGAAAAAGGACGATGAGCAGCTCGCGCGCCGCATGGCGGCGCTCTGCGAGGTTTTCGTGATGGACGCCTTCGGTACCGCACACCGTGCCGAGGCCAGTACGCACGGCGTGGCGCGCTTCGCGCCCGTCGCCTGCGCCGGACCGCTGCTCGTCGGAGAGCTCGAAGCGCTCGAGCGAGCGCTCAAGGAGCCGGCACGCCCGCTCATCGCCATCGTCGGTGGCTCCAAGGTCTCGACCAAGCTGACGGTGCTCGAAGCGCTCCTCGACAAGGTTGACCAGCTGATCGTCGGCGGCGGCATTGCCAACACCTTTCTCGCCGCCACGGGCGTCGATGTCGGCCGCTCGCTGTGCGAGACGGAAATGCTCGACGTTGCGCGCCGTCTCATGGACAAGGCCGGCGCCCGCGATGTGCAGATTCCGCTGCCGACCGACGTGGTGGTCGGCCGTGAATTCGCCGCCACCGCGCACGCCGACGTTCGCCCCGTCGGTGAGGTCCGCCCCGACGAGATGATCCTCGACATCGGCCCGGACACCGCCGACCGCTGCAGCGCGTTGCTGCAGGCGGCGGGCACTATCATCTGGAACGGGCCGGTCGGCGTATTCGAGTTCGAGCAGTTCGGCGAGGGCACGCGCACCATCGCCTCGGGCGTCGCGCGCAGCAAGGCATTCTCCCTCGCCGGCGGCGGCGACACCCTTGCGGCGATCGAGAAGTACGGCGTCGAGGACGGTATCTCCTATATCTCGACCGGCGGTGGCGCGTTCCTCGAGTTCGTCGAGGGCAAGACGCTGCCGGCGGTGGCGGTCCTCGAGCAGCGCGCCCGTGGGTGACGGCCGGAAAGACGACACTGCCGGCGCGCTCCTCCGGCGCGCCAAGATCGTCGCGACGCTCGGACCTGCGACCGACGATCTCGAGGTGCTGACGCAGATGATGCGCGCCGGGCTCGATGTCGTGCGCCTCAATGCCTCGCACGGCACGGTCGCCGACCGCAGCCGCCGCCTGGCGCAGGTGCGCGAGGCGGCGCAGCGGGCTGATCGTTGTGTCGGCGTGCTGCTGGACCTGGCGGGACCGAAGATCCGCATCGAGTGCTTCCGCGAGGGGTCCGTGCAGCTCAACGAGGGTGCGCCCTTCACCCTCGACACCGCGCTCGATCCGAAGGGCGGCAGCGCGCAGGCCGTCGGCGTCGCCTACAAGAACCTGCCGAAGGACGTCGCCCCCGGCGATACCCTGCTGCTGAACGACGGGCAGATCGTGCTGGATGTGGTTCGTGTGGCCGGCACCAGCGTCGAGACCTGCGTCCGCGTCGGCGGAGCGCTCTCCGACCGCAAGGGGCTCAACCGCCAGGGCGGCGGCATCTCGGCGCCGGCGCTCTCCGAGCGCGACCGCGAAGACATCGCCTTCGCCGCCGCGGAAGGTATCGACTACGTCGCCGTGTCATTCGCACGCGAGGCGCGCGACATCGAGGAAGCACGCACGCTGCTGCGCCAGGCGGGGAGCGACGCGCGCATCGTGGCCAAGATCGAGCGTCACGAGGCGGTCGACAACCTGGCCGGCATCATCGATGCGTCGGACGTCATCATGGTGGCGCGCGGCGACCTCGGCGTGGAGATGGGCTACGCGGAGCTGACCGGACTGCAGAAAACCATCATTCACCAGACCCGCGTCCGCAACAAGGTCGTGATCACCGCCACGCAGATGATGGAGTCGATGATCAACAGCCCGGTGCCGACACGCGCCGAGGTGAGCGATGTCGCGAACGCCGTCATGGATGGTACTGACGCCGTCATGCTGTCGGCGGAGACCGCCGCCGGGCGCTATCCGGTGCGAGCGGTGCAGGCAATGGCGCAGGTGATCGAGGGCGCCGAGAAATACCAGCTCACCCACAGCCGTGCACGGCATCGTGCTGTCGATGGGCAATTCAAGGGCTCGGAAGAAGCGATCGCCATGGCCGTCATGTACACGGCCAACCACCTGAAGGTGCGCGCCATCGTGGCGCTGACCGAATCGGGCATGACCCCGCTGTGGATGTCGCGCATCCGCGCCGACATTCCCGTATACGCGTTCACGCGCCACGAGGCGACTCGCCGCCGTGTGACACTCTATCGCGGCGTCTACCCGGTAATCTTCGATGTCACAGCCAGCGGCGGTTCTACCGAGAGACTGTATCGTGCGCTGTTCACGCGGCTGCTGGAGCTGCAGCTGGTGAAGGAGCGCGACCTGGTGATACTCACCAAGGGCGAGCACTCCGGGGTGCAGGGCGGCACCAACTCCATGCAGATACTCACGGTCGCACTTGACCCCGCGCAATAGGGCGCACTCAGGCGCGATGCGCACGCTGAAGCTGATTGGCGCGGCCGCCGCAGTGCTGGTGTTGGCAGCGCTCGTCACCGCCTACGGACTGCTGCGGGCTTCGCTGCCACCGCTCGACGGCCGTATTCACCTTGCCGGTCTCAGCGCCCCGGTGCGCGTTGCGCGCGATGCCCGTGGAGTGCCGACCATCGAGGCCGCCGATCGGCTCGATCTCGCCTATGGCACGGGCTTCGTGCACGGCCAGGACCGCTTCTTCCAGATGGATCTCGGGCGGCGCTTCGCCGCGGGGGAGCTCGCCGAGCTCTTCGGGCCGGTGGCGATCGAACAGGACCGAAAGACGCGGTTGTTCCGCTTCCGCGCGCTCGCGCGTCAGGTCGTGGCGGCGGCCAGCCCGGCCCAGCGTGCGGCGCTCGACGCGTACTCGCGCGGCGTCAACGCCGGCATCGCGAGTCTCGGTGCCCGCCCGTGGGAGTACTGGGTGCTGGGGCAGGCACCGGTAGCCTGGCGCGACGAGGACAGCGTCTTGAGCGAGTATGCGATGTGGTGGGATCTGCAGGCGGAAGGGCTCAACCGCGAGAGGCTACGGCAGGAGATCAACGCGCGGCTCGGGGGACCCACATGCGCGGCCGGCTGGAAGTGCGCGCTGGCCTTCTTCTATCCGGCGGATACCGAGTGGGATGCTCCTACCGAGCCAATGGCCGCCGCGATCGCAGCGGTGCCAGTCCCCGATGCCGCCGCGCTCGACGTGCGCGCAAGCGGCACCTCACCTGCGGACCGCCGACCTGCAGTGAGCGCGTCGGCCGCCGGCAGCAACAACTGGGCGGTGGCCGGCAGCCACACTGCGAGCGGCGCGGCGCTCATCGCCAACGACATGCATCTTGGCGAGCGCGTACCGCCCGTCTGGTATCAGGCGCGTCTGCTGATCCCGGCGCGTGAGGGAGTGCCGGAGCTCGATTTGAACGGCGTGACTCTGCCCGGGGCACCGCTGCTCGTGGCCGGCTCCAACGGCCACATCGCCTGGGGCTTCACCAACAGCTACGGCACCTGGCTCGACGTGGCGCCGGGGCCGTGCACCGCGCCGCCAGGTGCCGCGCCGTTTACGGTCGTGCGCGAGGAGATCCGCGTGCGCGGGGCGCCGAGCGTTGAGTTGGATGTCACGAGCGGGCCGCTCGGAGTCCTGTGGCGCACCGATCCCGCGGCGCAGCGCTGCTGGTTCGTCGCGTGGCTGGCACAGCTCCCCGCGGCGACCAATCTCAACCTCATGGAGCTCGAGCACGCGAGCACGGTCGAGGAGGCGCTGGCACTCGCACCCGAAATCGGCATTCCGCATCAGAATGCCGTGCTGGGCGACCGCGCCGGCCACATCGCCTGGACGATCTTCGGCCGCATTCCCGAGGGCACCGGACCCGCGCGCGCCCGCGGCGGCGAGGGGTGGACGACTGCCGCCGATCATCCGCGCATCGTCGATCCACCGTCCGGACGGCTGTGGACGGCCAACGCCCGCGTTGCGACCGATCCGCGTCAGTTGCAGCTCATCGGCGGAGATCTTGCGAGTCTCGGCGCCCAGTACAACCTCGGCGCACGTGCCGGGCAGATCCGCGACGATCTCATGTCGCTCGCAGCTCCTGCGAAGCCCGCAGACATGCTGCGCATCCAGCTCGATGACCGCGCCGTGTTTCTCGGCCGCTGGCGAACGCTGCTGCTCACGGTACTCGACGCGCAGGCACTCCAGGGTCACCCGCGGCGCGCCGAGTTTCGCGCGCTCATCGAGCACTGGAATGCGCGGGCGAGTGTCGATTCGGTAGGCTATCGCCTGGTACGCGCCTACCACGCGCGTGTGCAACAGGCGGCCTGGGAGATGCTCTTCACGGCGCTCAATGTTCCAAGCGGCGGCACGAGCGGGCCACCACCACAGTTTGAAGCGCCGCTGTGGCAGCTGGTGACCACTCAGCCGCTGCACCTGCTGGCGCAAGACTACGCCGACTGGCCGGAATTTCTGCGCGCCCAGGTCGATGCAACGCTTGCGGAGCTTGCCGCGAGCTGCCCGCAGCTCGCCGCCTGCACCTGGGGTGGACACAACACCGTTCGCATCCGTCACCCATTGTCCCGCGCGCTCCCCTGGCTCGCCGCGTTCCTCGACATGCCAACCCTCGAACTGCCGGGCGATCGGTACATGCCGCGGGTTCAGAACGGCACCGAGGGCGCTTCCGAGCGTTTCGCCGTCTCCCCGGGACACGAGAGCGAGGGCTACCTGCACATCCCCGGCGGGCAGAGCGGGCATCCGCTCTCGCCCTACTACCGCGCCGGGTTCGAGGCGTGGGCCCGCGGGGAACCGCTGCCGTTGCTGCCGGGGGCCGCACAGCACACACTGACACTGGTGCCCTGACTCAGCGCCCGTCTGCTTCCGGGGGCCCGATGTCATGACCAACAATCCGAGCGAGGTGCGTGCGCTGAAGGACGCGGCGTTCGCGGCGCTCAGCGGTGGCGACTACCGCGGCGCGCGTGATCGGTTCGCACGCGTCCTGGGCGCGGGTGCGGGCGACGCCGCGGTCTGGTTCGGGCTCTCGATGGCGCACCGCCACCAGGGCGCCGCGGCTGAGGAGAACGAAGCCCTCGAGCAGGCGCTCACGCTCGATGCCAACTATCTGCCCGCCCTCATCCGCAAGGGCGACCTTCACGTGCAACGGGGCAACGAGCGCGCGGCCTGCTCATACTATGGAGCAGCCGCGCGGCTCGCTGCCGCACACCCGGCATGGCCGCCGGAGTGGCACCGTGAAGCGCAGCGCGCGGCGACAGCGGCACGCGAGATCGCCGGGCGATTCGAGGCGCATCTGCTCGATACGCTCGCTGCGAACGGCCTTAGCGAGGCGGGCACGGAGCGCTTCGCCCGTGCACTCGACCTCCTGCTTGGCAAGCGTCAGATCTATCTGCAGGAGCCGAAATACTTCTACTTTCCCGAGCTTCCGCAGATCCAGTTCTACGAGCGTCAGGACTTCCCCTGGGCTGCGGCGCTCGAAGCGGCGACCCCGCGCATCCGTGCCGAGCTGCGCGCGCTGCTCGCGAGCGGCAGCGGCTTCGAGCCCTACATCCGCCGGGTGGCCGACCGGCCGAACTTCGGTAATCCGCTGCTCGAGAATCCCGACTGGAGCGCCGCCTATCTCGTCAGGGATGGCCGCGAAGTTGCCGCGAACGCGGCGCGCTGTCCCGACACCATCGCGGCGCTCCGCGCGGTGCCGCTGTGCAGAATCGCGGCGCGGACGCCTTCGGTACTGTTCTCGCTGCTGCGGCCGGGCACGCGTATCCGGCCCCATCACGGCTTCACGAATGCGCGTCTCATCGGCCACCTGCCGCTGGTGGTGCCGGAAGGATGTGCGCTGCGGGTCGGCAACGAGACCCGACCGTGGCGCGAAGGTGAGCTCGTGGTATTCGACGATAGTATCGAGCATGAGGCGTGGAACCTCAGCAACGAGCTGCGCGTGGTGTTGCTGTTCGATATCTGGCGGCCGGAGCTCACCGACCGCGAGCGGGCCCTGGTGGCGACTACCCTGAGCGCCGCGAGCCGCTTCGAGGGATCGCAGGGAACGTGGAGCGATTGAGGCGCAGGTTTCGCCCGCATTCAGGCCGGCGCGGTTAGACTGGGCGGTATGACAGAACTGCAGCGTTTCTCCGGCACCGACCGCTACGTCGCGACCGATGACCTCATGATGGCCGTGAATGCCGCGATTGCCCTCGCCCGGCCGCTGCTCATCAAGGGCGAGCCGGGCACGGGCAAGACACAGCTCGCCGAGGAGATTGCGCGCGCGCTCGCGCGCCCGTTGTACGAGTGGCACATCAAGTCCACCAGCAAGGCGCAGCAGGGCCTGTACGAATATGACGCCGTCTCGAGGCTGCGCGATTCTCAGCTCGGCGAGGAGCGGGTACACGACATCCGCAACTACATCGTCAAGGGGCGGCTGTGGGAGGCCTTCGAGTCGCAGGTGCAGCCGGTGCTGCTCATCGATGAGATCGACAAGGCGGACATCGAGTTTCCGAACGACCTGCTGCGCGAGCTCGATCGCATGGAGTTCTACGTCCACGAGACGCGCGACCTCGTTACCGCACGGCATCGGCCGATCATCATCATCACCAGCAACAACGAGAAGGAGCTGCCCGACGCCTTCCTGCGCCGTTGCTTCTTCCACTACATACGTTTTCCGGACGAGGCTGCCATGCGCGCCATCGTCGCGGTGCACTACCCGCACCTGAAGCAGGAGCTGCTCGCCGAGGCGCTCGCGGTGTTCTTCGAGGTGCGCGCCACGCCGGGGCTGAAGAAGAAACCCTCGACCTCGGAGCTGCTCGACTGGATCAAGCTGCTGCTCGCCGAGGACATC
>Ga0306920_100009228_pt1 | contig 13142 bp, 12 predicted proteins | sample flu12Cox44000170_FD_204666 | JGI IMG/M metagenome (GOLD analysis project Ga0306920, IMG submission 204666) | Lab enrichment of tropical soil microbial communities from Luquillo Experimental Forest, Puerto Rico - flux4day.12C.oxic.44.000.170 (v2)... | ecosystem: Environmental > Terrestrial >... | reverse complement strand
CGCCATCGAACTCTGCCCGATCCAGAACCGGTTCAGCACGCGGGTCAAGGCCCCCGGCCGGGGGCGCCCGGCAAGCCGCGAACGAGCCTCGTGGTATGGCGCAACATGGCGCAGCGACGCCGGTATCCAAGGATATACGCGGCGAAGCACAGCGGTGGCCCACTCTGCCGAGCGCTGTTCCCGCGGGCTGTATGACAATCCGAAGTCCCGGCGCAGGCGACACGGCAACAACCGAGCCGTCAACGCCCGATACCACAGCGGGGTCGCCCAGCCGGTCCCGGCGCCGGCCCATAACTCGGCCGCTACGCGGCGGGCCTCACGGCTAACCGCGAGACATTGCGACCCAACCATTTCATCGATGTAACCGACAAAATCCGCCCAGCTCTGCGGCAAGGCGTCCTGTGGTATACCAAAGAGCGCCGCGAACAGGCGGCTCTCCGCGTAATAGCGCTCGCGATCTTCGGCCGAGAGCGGCGGGGCTATCAGCTCGTAGGCCAGCAGAGCAGTCTCGACCAGTGTGGCCCACACCCAACGCAGCGCGGCGACATCATTGGCGAGATAGGCGGAGCCGGCCGCGTAGGCGCCGGAACTCTCGGTCAGATTGCCGCGAACCCCGGCATGGCGCCGATGCAGGCGGCGGGCCGCGTCAAAAGCCTGGCTCGTCGTGCCGAACATCATACTGAGCGTGACGTTGAACGTGCGCTGAAAACGTCCGATCGGATCGCTCAGGGTACGCGAATGCTCGATGATCGCAGCGGCGACCCACGGGTGAGCGAGTTGCAGCAGCAATGCTCGGCCGGCTCCAAGAAAGACCGCCGCCTCTCTGTCGATGCGCCAACAGACCGATTCCGGGCCAAATATGCCCGCCGCCTCACTCACTGCGGCGGATTGAACCATGGTGAGCTCGCGCTCGAGACCGGCTTCGGTAACGACGGCAACGGGCACCGGCGGCATCGCACTCGACGGAGTTCGCTGCGCCGTGATCACCCTCTCTCGTAATCCTCCAAGGTGAGGCCGAGGGCGGAAGCGCCTTCCTCGAGATAATCCCTGAGCGGTGGAGTGCCGACGAGATAGTCGGTCGGGCTCGCAATATTGGCGTCGCGCGCCCGTCGCAATGCCTCGGGCCAGCTTCCGGCGTCGTAATCGCCGCGGCCGAGCCACATCAGTGCGAGCAATTCCTGACGCTCGGGGATGCCGAGCCCGTCGATCGCGTCCCGCAGCTCCTGTTCCGTCGGATTGTCAGGCGTGTCGAGCAGAATCTGCCGCTCGTCATCGTCCGGCGGGTCGGAGCCGGTCGCCGCATCCGGCTCGATCGGCACCTCGGCATCGAACTCGCGCGCCTTCACGATGATGAAGGCTAGTCTTTCAAACGGAATCACCAGCATGCGGTCGAGCTCTCCGTCACCGCTTCTATATGCTAACGCTCGTCACCTCGGGCGAGCGCCATTCCTTTACCACCGGCACTTTGCCGCGGCAGCGGTGGGTCCCACCCTCAATGCATCATCAGCACCGGCACCGCGGCGCCGCGCAGCACGTGCGCGGTGAAGCCGCCAAAAATCCACTGGCGCAACCGGCTGTGGCCGTAGGCGCCCATGACGACGAGGGCCTGTTCTTCGGCAGCGAACGCGAGAAGCGTCTCGGCGGCGCCCAGCCGATCCGGCCGCAAGTGGCGGGTCGATGCGTTGAGGCGATGCCAGGAGAGACTGGTCCTGAGGCGGGCGCCTTCCTCGTCCGAGAGGCCCTGCTCCTCGGATACGGTCACGACCCGGATCCGCTTCGTCTTCGCGAGGAGAGGCATCGCCGCGGTGACTGCCCGGGCTGCCTCCGGCGCCGATTTCCAAGCGATGACAATGGTTTCGGGAAGCGAAACCAGTGGAGTGGCGGGCACGATCAACACCGGTCTTCCGGTACCGACCAACGCCGTTTCGGTCGTATCGATCGAAACGCCCTGATCGTCGGACGGGCGCCCGATGACGATGAGATCCGTTGCTCGGCCATACTCCCGGACCCAATAGGCCTCGTCGCCGATCTCTCGATGCCATTGAGCGGTGGGGCCCTGCTCCTCGATCGGGGTGTCCGCGATGGCCAGCCGCTCACGCTCGCAAAAGCGCTGGAACAGCTGATTGGCCGCACTCTCTCGGCGGGCGGCTTCCTCGTCTACACGTTCGACCAAACCGCCGGTCATTGCGGCGCCGCTTCCATCGGTCGCCATACTCGCCACCATGGCCGCCGCGTCGACGCGTGCATGAAGAACGTCGAGATGCGCGTCGAATGCGCGGGCGACGATCAGAGCCGATGCGAGAGTTCCATCGTCCGTCTGACTCCCAGTCGCCGGAACAAGAATTGTCTTGATCATCGCATCTCCACTAGCCAGTTGAACCAGCTTGCGAGAACTATAGCGGCATTATCGCGGATCGATCTTGATCCAAGTCAATCTACGGCACTAGCCGGCGCGCCACGGCGACCGCGACAGGCAACGCGGCACGGTGGATGCGCCGACCGAGCGCCAGCGGCTTCAACAACATACGAACGCCCATCTCGTGTGGAACGTGGTCGCCGACGAGATCGCGGCATTGCCGGCGCACCTCGCGATACACCGCGGTGTCGAAGGCGGCGTCCGGATAACGCGAGCAATAAACATGTTTCAACACTATGAAGCTGTCATCGCCGCCGCTCATCCGCAGGCGCCGCCACAGTGCGGGGACGATTGCTGCGCGGCTCGTGGCTTCGGTCTCCCGATAGCGCCGAAAGAAGCGGTAGAAATGCTTGTAATGCCGGACTTCGTCTTCGACGATGCGCCGTGCCAACAGCGACAGAACCGGCTCCGGGCTGGCCCGCGACAAGGTCGTGTAATAGCTCGCTGTACCGGTCTCGACGACGCAGCGCGAGGCCATCTCAAGGCTTCGCACTGTCTCCAATGCCGTGTCGCAGTAGGGTCTGAACTCGTCGACGAATCGCAGGTAAGCTGGTTCCCAATCGAACTCGGGCCACGCGGTTTCGACGTAACGGCGCAGTGCCCGGCCGTGCTGCAACTCCTCCGGAAGCCAGTAATGCTCGAGCCATGACGTGACTTCGTCGTCACCGGCAAAGAACTCGATCAGATTTTCGGTGTAGAGGTCCGTCGCGCTTTCCATAAGCGAGGCCGACGCGACCAAATAGAAGAAAGCGTCGCTTTGTGTTGCCGCATCACGACGGATGGCGTGCCACGGAATGTCAGCCAGCGACCAGCGTTGGCCCGCAAAGGAGCGGGGCTCTCCGTCGGCCAGCGGCGTCCGAGCGTCTAGTGATCCAGCCGTGGGTGGGCCGAACGCCATGGCGTTGCTTTCTCGTAGGCGTGCGCGGCGCGCAAAACCGTCGCCTCTTCGAACGGCTTGCCGGCGAGCTGGAATGAGAGCGGCAGGCCGGCGACGCTGTAGCCGCAACAGACCGACATCGCCGGCGTGCCGGTGACGTTGAACGGCATCGTCAGCATCGGGCGCTCGAAAGTGGCGAACTTTCCGACGGCGTCGATGGCCGGTGCCACGCCGGGAGCCGCGGCTGTAAGGGCGAGGTCGAGATCGGCCATTGCCGTCGCGAATTCGGCGGCCAGCTCACGGCGGCGGCGCACCGCCTGGACGTAATCGCCGCCGGTGACCAGCGCGGCGAGCGCCATGCGATCTCGGAACATCTCGCCATAATCGCCAAACCGCTCGCGCAACGTCGCTTGGTGGATCGCGTAGGCTTCGCTGAGCATGATCATTACGCCGCAGGCCGCCCAATCGGCGAGCGGCGACAGGCGCAGCTCGCGCACCGAGCAACCGAGATTTTCGAATACCTTGACGGCAGCGGCGATGCCCTGTCGCGTCGCCTCTTCCGCCCGATTGTCGTCGTCGTAAAAGTGGCGGATGAGCCCAATGCGCAGCCCTTTGACGTCGCCCGAAAGTGCGGCGCGATAATCGGGCACCGGGACGTCGGCGCTCGCCGGATCGGCGGGATCGTGCCCGGCCATCGCCTGCAGCATGATCGCGCAATCCTCGGCGGTCCAGGTCATCGGCCCCGCATGGTCGAGCGAGAAAGCAAGCGGCAGGATGCCGGTTCGGCTGATCCGGCCATAGCTGGGCTTCAGCCCAGCGAGACCGCACAGCGCGGCGGGGCCACGGATCGAGCCGCCGGTGTCGCTGCCGGTGCCGCCAAGCACCAGACCCGCCGCGACCGCCGCCCCGGTGCCGCTGCTCGACCCGCCGGTGAAACGGCTGGTGTCCCATGGGTTGCGGGCCGGGGGCCAGGGCAGATCGAAAGACGGGCCGCCGAGCGCGAATTCATGGGTGGCGAGCTTGCCGAGCACGATTGCGCCGGCCTCGGTGAGCCGCCGGACCGATGTCGCATCCCGCTGCGGCACATGGTCGATCAGGACCTTCGAATGGCCGGTCGTCGGCACTCCCTTGGTCTCGTAAATGTCCTTGAGCCCGATCGGGATGCCGTGCAGCGGGCCGCGGCGATTGCCCGCCATGATCTCGGCTTCTGCTGCGCGCGCCGCGGCGAGCGCAGGCTCGCGCAATACCCGGATAAAGCTGTGGAGCTTGCCGTCGAGCCGCTCGATGCGGGTCAGGCGGCTCTCAGTGAGCTCGACCGGAGAGAGCTCGCGCTTGCCGATCAGCGTGCTAGCTTCGGCGATCGTCAGAAAATCGGGAACCATACCCTCACGCTCCGGGAGGCGGGAAGATGTGGGCGGGTTCGGCGCCCATCGCGCGCTTCCCTCGCACCCGTTCAGCCATTTCCTCGATGAAATGGGCTACGGCGGCGATTTCCTGCCGCTCGCGCTCCGGCACCTCCAGTCCTGCGCGGGCGAGCGCCGTCTCGACCTCGGCGCGGGTCATTCCATGCGTTCTCACGATGCCGTCTCCCCTATGCTCCGGCTACCCCATTCTGGCGGAAATCGCCGCGCGGCGGAACCGAATATCTGGCGGCAGATGCGCATTGCACCGCGATCTCTCGGGTGTGAGAGTCACGATCGATCGGAATTTTAACGAATCGGAGGGAATGCGGTGGCCGAAGAGCGACGGGTCGCGATCGTGACGGGAGCGGCAAGTGGGATCGGGCGGGCCATGAGTCTGGGTCTTCTGGACGGCGGCATCGACGTCGCCGCGGTCGACAAGGAGGCGACCTGGCTCGACGAGTTGAGGGCGGCGGCAAACGGACGAAGCTTCCGCGGCGCATTACAGACGATCCAGGCCGATCTGACGGATTCCGCATCGTTCGACTCGATTGTATCGAGGGTGCTCGGCGCCACCGGCAGGATTGACATTCTGGTGAACAACGCCGGGATCGGTCAGGATTCGGTCCGCGCCGATCGCCGGCGCAATCCGATCCGGTTTTGGGAGATCACCTCGGAGCAATGGAGCCGCTTCGTCGCAGTCAACGCGACGGCGCCGTTGATGATGGCCCGTGCGGTTGCGCCGCACATGCTGCGCTCCAAGCGCGGCCGGATCGTTACGGTCACCACGAGCCTCGGCACTATGCTGCGTGACGGTTACATCCTCTACGGCGCCAGCAAGGCGGCGGCCGAAGCGGCGACCGCCATCATGTCGGCCGACCTCGCGGGAACCGGGGTCACCGCCAACGTGCTGGTGCCCGGCGGAATGACCGATACCCGTATCATTGCGGACGGCGCCGTCGCCGAGCGCAGCCGTTTGCTGCGGCCCGAGATCATGGCCCCGCCGCTGTTGTGGCTGGTTTCCGACGCCGCCGCGGGAGTCACGGGGCGGCGCTTTCTGGCCGTGCATTGGGACACCTCGCTGCCGGCTGCTGAAGCGGCGGAAAAATGCGGCGCCCCGATTGCCTGGAAGAGCATCGCGACGATGCCGATCGAGCCGGACTGAGGGCTAGCCATGGCGGACACTGGGGATTTGGGAGCCAACGCTGCCCAGCTGGAGTATTGGAACACTGTTGCCGGCCCGCGTTGGGTCGGGCTCGCTGGCCTTGTCGAAAAGCGGGTAGAGAAGGTCAACGATCTGCTGCTGGCGCGATCGGCAGTCAGATCCGGAGAGAAGGTGCTGGAGGTCGGCTGCGGCACTGGCGCCGCGACGGTGCCGCTGGCCGAAGCAGTCGGCGACGCCGGTGAAGTCGTCGGGATCGACATCTCCCAGCCGATGCTGGCTAGCGCGCGTGCGCGGATCTCGCGACGCGACCATCCCAACATCACATTGCTGCAGGGGGACGCGCAGGTCTATCCGTTTACGTCCAACCAATTCGACCTGATCGCATCGCGCTTCGGCGTGATGTTCTTTGCCGATCCGACCGCGGCGTTCAGAAACCTACTGGGTGCGACGCGGCCCGGCGGGCGGCTGTGTTTTGCGTGCTGGGCCGCACTCGAGGAAAACCGGCATTGGCTGATCCCCTACGAAGTCGTACTCCGGCATCTCGGGCCGCCGGCGCCGAAGCCTCCTCACGCACCCGGGCCCCTGGCTTTCAGCGAACCGGATTACGTACGCGCGGTCCTCCAAGGCGCAGGGTACGAAGGCATCGAGATCCGGCGCGAGACGCCGGACATCATCGGTGCCAACCCCGCGCAGGAAGCCGAGCACGCTTGCATCATGGGTCCCTCGGGCCGGCTGATCGAAGAGAAGAAGCCACCGGACAGCCTCCGTGAGCTGATCAAACGAGAAATGACCGAGGCCTTCACACCTTATGCGACGGGCGACGAGATGGTGCTTCCTTCCACTGTCTTTCTCGTGACGGCCCGGCGCAGCGCTGCCGAAATCTCGTCCGAGATACCGCGGTGACCCGTACGGCCAGTCTGCCGCTGGACGTAGACGAGATGTCGGCATTGACCGTGATCACGCGCGGCAATTGAAGGGTTGCATCTGGACAGAATGCCGCACGGCAGTAGTAATGCTGCTCGGTTGGCTGTCGTCAGGCAATTTCAATGGATGCGGCCGATTCAATGGATGCGGCCGAGTGGCTGCGTGGGCTCGGGCTGGAGCAATATCTGTCCGCGTTCCGCGCCAACGACATCGACGGAGAGGTGTTACGCCGCCTGACGGCCGAGGATCTGCGCGAGCTTTGTGTCGCATCGATCGGGCACCGCCGCCGTCTGCTCGACGCCGTTGCCGCGCTCAACGACGGTCGATCGGTTGCACCCGCAGTTGCTGCTCCGATCGCGCAGGACGCCGAGCGGCGTCAGCTGACCGTGATGTTTTGCGATCTGGTCGGCTCGACATCGCTGGCGACCCGTTTTGACCCGTAGGATCTGCGCGAGATTGTCGGCGGCTATCACCGCTGCGTCGCCGACACAGTCGGCAGGTTCGCCGGCTTTGTCGCCAAGTATATGGGCGACGGTGTGCTGGTTTACTTCGGCTACCCCGAGGCGCATGAGGACGACGCGGAGCGGGCGGTCCGCGCCGGGCTCGCCGTAATCGATGCGTCGGCAGGCTCGCTGGGCCAGAGCGGCTGAAGGTGCGGCTCGGCATTGCCAGCGGGCTCGTTGTGGTCGGTGATCTGATCGGCGCGGCGGCGGCGCAGGAGCGCGGGGTTGTCGGCGGGACGCCGAACTTAGCCGCCCGGCTGCAGGCACTCGCCCAACCGGGTACGCTCGTCATCGCCGAAAGCACCCGGCGGCAGATCGGCGCTTTGTTTGAGATCGAGGACCTCGGACCGCAGCCGCTCACCGGTTTTGCCGGGCCGCAACACGTCTGGCGTGTGGTCGGTGAAAGCAGCGTCTTGAGCCGCTTCGAGGCATTGCGCTCCGAGGCCACCCCGCTGGTCGGCCGCGACGAAGAGCTCGACTTGCTATTGCGGCGCTGGCAGCAGGCGAAGACCGGCGAGGGGCGAGTGGTGCTCGTTTCGGGAGAGCCGGGGATCGGTAAGTCACGGCTGACCGCAGCACTGTCCCAGGCTATCGAGAGCGAGCCGCATACGCGGCTGCGCTATTTCTGCTCGCCCTATCATCAGGGCAGTGCGCTCCACCCGTTCATTACCCAGCTCGAACACGCCGCTGGTTTCTCCCGCGGTGATGCGGCCCAAGCGAAGCTCGGCGAACTGCGAGAACTGCTCGCACCCGGTGCACGGGGCGATGACGAAATCGAGCTGTTGGCCGAATTGCTGTCACTGCCGAATTCCGCCGACGACCTCAACCTCAGCCCGCAACGCAAACGGGAGATGCTGTTCGAAGCGCTACTGCATCAGCTTGAGGCTCTCGCGCGCACCAACCCGGTTCTAATGATTTTCGAGGATGCGCATTGGGTCGACCCGACTTCGCGCGAATTGCTCGACCTGACCCTCGATCGGGTACGCCGGCTGCCGGTCTTGCTGGTCGTCACCTTCCGCCCGGAGTTTCAGCACGCCTGGAGCGGCCAGCCACAGGTGATGATGCTGGCACTCAATCGACTCGGCGAGCGCGATGTGGCTGCCCTAGTACGAGGCCTGGCCGGTAACGCGCCGCTCGGCGGCGAGGTTATCGAGGAAATCGTCGAACGCACCGATGGGGTGCCATTGTTCGTTGAAGAACTGACCAAAGCGGTGCTCGAACGGACCGACCAGGACAAACGGGTTGCCGCAGTGCTGTCGGCGAGCCCGATCCCCGCCCTTGCGGTTCCAGCCACCTTGCACGCTTCGTTGATCGCGCGGCTCGACCGCATCGGCGCCGCGGCCAAAGAGGTCGCCCAAATCGGCGCGGTACTCGGGCGCGAGTTCGGCTACGAGCTGATCGAACGAGTGGCGCAGAGGCCCGCCGAACTGCAAATCGGGCTCGACCGGCTTGTCGAAGCCGGACTGCTCTTCTGTCGCGGCGCGGCGCCACAATCCTCCTATCTCTTCAAGCACGCGCTGGTCCAGGACGCCGCCTACGGCACGTTGCTGCGCTCGAAACGACAGGAATTGCATGCTCGCGTTGCGACGGCGCTGGAGCAGCGTTTCCCCGATCTCGTCGAGCGGCAGCCCGAACTCCTCGCCCATCATCTGACTGCTGCCGGTGATATCGATCGCGCCGTGGATCAATGGCTAAAGGCCGGCCAGTATGCCGCGGCGCGCTTGGCGCATCTCGAAGCGATTCGCCACTTCGATCGCGGTCTCGCAACACTGGCTCTGCTGCAGGAAGGCCCGGCGCGGGACGGCCGAGAGACCGAACTGCAATTGGCCCGCGGCCTGTCCCTGTTCACCGCAAAAGGGTTTATTTCGGCTGAGGCAGCCGAAGCCTATGCCCGCGCCCGCGAGCTTGCCGAGCGGCGCGGCGATGCGTATCAGCTGTTCACGGCTGTCTTCGGTCTCTGGCAGTCGACCACCAGTGCCGGTCGGATCCTCGATTGCCACGGATTGTCGGACCGGCTCCAGCAACTGACCGCGGATAACGCGGACAGCGAATTGCGACTGCAAGCGCATCACAGCGCTTGGACGACCCATTTATTTGCCGGTCGGCCTGCCGCCGCCCGCGAGCACTGCAATGAGGGGCGCCGGCTTTATAATCCGGAGCGGCACCAACACCACCGCTTGCTCTATGGCGGGCATGACCCGGGCGTTTGCGCGGGCTACATCGGTGCGCAGGTCAATTGGTTGCTTGGTTATCCGGAGAGAGCCCTCGCGATTGGCAATGAGTCACTGGTATTGGCCGAGCGCATCGCTCACCCGTTCAGTCTCCATATAGCCCAAGTTTTCAACGCGATGCTTCACCTTGATCGGGGTAAGCCGGAATTGGCGCTAGAGGGGCTTCACGCGGCCGAGGCGCTGGCGGCCGAGCAACGCCTTGGACTCATTATTGCGCCTGGGTTCCTTCGCGGTGCGGCGCTAATGGCGGAGGGTGCATTTGACGACGCTATAGCCCGATTGCGCGAGGGACTTGCCAGCCGGCTCGGTGCGATGTTCGCGCCGTATGGTCGCGCCCGGTTAGCCGAAGCACTGATCAGGCAGAGCAACCACGAGGCGGCGCTCGCCACGGTGAGGGACGCGCTGGAGGAGCAAGAACGAACGGGGCAGCGACGGTGGGAGCCAGAGCTTCATCGCGTCGAAGGCGCAGCGCAACAGGGCCTCAACCGCATCGAAGAAGCCCAAAGCGCGCTCGAAGCGGCACTGCGCATCGCGCGATGCCAGCAGGCGAAGTCCTATGAACTACGCGCCGCGACGAGCCTCGCCCGGTTGTGGGGTGAGCAAGGCCGGCGCACCGAAGCGCGCGAATTGCTCGCACCCGTCTACAGCTGGTTCACCGAGGGCTTCGATACCGCCGACCTAAAAGACGCGAAGCAGCTGCTCGATCAGTTGGCTTGAATTGCGCTGTTTGACAAGCGTGATCCCGGCGATATATGACCATAGATGGTCATCGCCGTGTGGAAAATATGATGGGCGCAATGGTTTCTGTGGCGCAGGCCAAGTCTCAATTCGCCGCGCTCGTTGCTCGGGCGGAGGCGGGTGAGAACATTGTCGTGACCCGGAACGGACGCGCCGTTGCTTGCCTTGGTCCGCTTCCCGAACGGAAGCCGATCAAATATGGGGAGCTCCGGGGCGTATTCCTGGCGGAGGATTTGATTATTCCTAAAGAGGTCGTCCGGGATTTCGAGCCGAGCAAGTGATCGCCTCGCTTCTGGTCGACACCCACCTCGTGCTCTGGGCGCGGATCGCGCCGGAACGGCTCACAGTTGGCGAAAGGCGCACGCTCGATCGCGCGCGGTCACGCTACATGAGCGCGGTCAGCCTCTGGGAAATCGCGATCCTGATGGCGCTGGACCGCATCGCTCGGGACGAGCGCCTCTTGTCGGTTCCCGACGGCTTCGATCTGCTGCCGGTGCTGCCCGATCATTGCAAAGCATTGGTCACACTGCCGCGACGGCATCGCGATCCGTTCGATCGGATGCTGATTGCACAGGCGCGCGCCGACCACCTCCCGCTGCTGACCCGTGACAGAGCCATCATAGCTTATGGCAGTGCAGGCGCCGACATCGTGACGTTCGACGCCTGATCATAAAATCGCCCGCTTGTCATCGTAGAGTTGTCCGCCTTGGAGATCCCGATGCGCACCATATAATTTCAACTTTGGCGAGTGATTTTGCTGCTGATTTGCTGCAGATACAGCAAAGTGAAACATTGGGCTCCCGGTCGGGTTGTAGACATGGGCTATGTGGCGCCCGCTCTGGGGAATAAGATTAACAGGCCTGCCCGTGGGAGATGATCATGTTACGAGCGCCGCGGTGAGCAAAACCAAACCCGGGCCATTGGCCGGCATCAAGGTCCTCGATCTGACGACCGTCGTATTGGGGCCTCTTGCGACGCAAATCCTCGGCGATCTCGGCGCCGAGGTGATCAAGATCGAGGCGCCGGACGGTGACATCATGCGCTATGCCGAGCCGGCCCGGCATCGCGAGATGGGCCACCTTTTTCTTAACCTGAACCGCAACAAGCGCTCGCTGGTGCTCGACCTGAAGCAGGCCGATGCGGCGCCGATACTGCTGGCTCTGGTGCGGCAAAGCGATGTTTTCATGCACAACATGCGGCCGCAGGCGATGGCGCGGCTCGGTTTCGGCTGGGAGAGGTTGCGCGAGGTCAACCCACGTCTTGTGTACTGCTCGGCGCATGGCTACGGACAGGACGGCCCGTTTGCCGACCGGCCCGCCTTCGACGACATCATCCAGGGCGGCTGCGGACTGGTCGGTCTCGAAGCGGCGACAGGCGGCGAGGCGCGCTTTGTGCCGACCCTCATCGGCGACAAGACCGTCGGTCTGACGATGGTCTATGCGGTGATGGCGGCGTTGCTGCAGCGCGAGCGGACCGGCGAGGGTCAGGCGGTCGAGGTGCCGATGCTAGAAACAATGACGGCCTTCGTGATGGCCGAGCATATGGGCGGGCTAACCTTCGACCCGCCGATGGGGGACCCAGGCTATTCGCGCATGCTGGCGCCCGACCGGCGGCCGCACCGCACGGCGGACGGCCATATCTGCATCCTTCCCTACACCGATCGCCACTGGCGGGATTTCTTCCGTATCGCCGGCCGGCCCGAGCTCGCCCACGATCCGCGCCTTGCCGACGCGCCCACGCGTAGCCGTCACGTCGACGAGCTATATGCGCTGATCGCCGAATGCGTGCGAGACGGGTCGACGGCATTCTGGCTCGAGAAGCTCAAATCGGCCGACGTCCCGTCGGGGCCGGTCAACCGGCTAGCCGCTTTGCCGACCGACGAGCACCTTGCGGCGGTCGAGATGTTTCCGCGCACCGATCATCCTACCGAGGGAAGCCTCCGGACCGTCCGGCCGCCGGTGCGGTTCAGCGGCGCGGACTGCGCGTTGCGCCGTCCGGCGCCGCGATTGGGCGAGCACTCGCGCGAGATCCTTAGAGAGGCCGGGTTCGCCGATGACAAAATCGCAGATCTGCTCGCCCGCAAGGTAGCGCTCGAGCCCGCCCAAGCGTGATAAGATCGTGGCAGCAATCTGAGGAGAGCACGCGATGGATCCCGTTCGTTCCAACAACGGTCCCCGTTACAAGCATCTCGCCGAAGAGCCGGCGCCGTACGACACGATCACCGTAGACAAATTGACGCCCATCATCGGCGGCGAGATAGGCGGGGTCGATCTGTCGAAGCCGCTCGGCAACCGCACCTTCGACGAGATCCACCGAGCGCTAGCCGAGAACCTCGTCATCTTCTTCCGCGACCAGCATCTGACGGAAGACCAGCACCTCGCCTTTGGCAGGCTGTTTGGCGATTTGCACCTCCACCCGGCCGCGCCGCACGCGCCGGACAAGCCGGAGCTGATGATCATCCACGCCGACAAGGATTCACCGCGCGCCAATGGCGAAGGCTGGCACACCGATGTTTCCTGTGACGAGGAGCCGCCGATGGGCAGCATCCTCTACATCAGGAAATGCCCGCCGATGGGCGGCGACACACTGTTTGCCAGCATGTACGCCGCTTACGAGGCGCTGTCGGACCGCATGAAGACCTATCTCGAAGGGCTGACCGCGATCCATGACGGCGAGCACTATCGCGGCCAATACGCCAATTACGGTATCGCTGACAAACCGAGCTATCTCCGCGCCGAGCACCCGGTCGTCCGCACCCACCCGGTGACCGGCAAGAAAGCGCTTTACGTAAACAAGGGCTTCACGCGGCGAATTCTTGGCGTCTCACGCGACGAGAGCGACGGTATCCTCAACTACCTTTACGACCATATGGCCAATCCATTGTTCCA